>LNFM01002517.1_pt1 | contig 76181 bp, 69 predicted proteins | sample 596031 | NCBI WGS metagenome assembly LNFM01 (sample SAMN04254537, study PRJNA301005) | activated carbon metagenome | isolation source: dual media filters at the Ann Arbor, Michigan drinking water treatment plant | place: USA: Ann Arbor
AATGCTCTTTGGAACGACCACACCGACGGGCTCGATCTGGTAGATCGAGGCATCGGTTGCATAGCGGCCGCGAGAAAAGCGGTCGAACAGGACCTCCCCCTCGATCTCGCGAGCGAGTCGGTCCGCGAGGGCGCGGTTGGCGGGGACGTGCTGGTTCATGTTGGCTCGGGCGCTTCGGGTGGCCTTCTTGGGTGGGCTCGCGGACGGCAGGCACAGGCAGGAAGCGCTGCTTTTGCTTGACGCCCCTTCTGTGATGCCTCTATCGCGTGGCATACTGTGGACAAGGCCGCAAGTGCCGCCGAGCTGCCCATGGGCCAAACCATCAGGGAGAAACCGTCCGATGTCCAATGAGCCGCGCCGCGCTGGCCGTCATTTCCTCCAGATTCCTGGCCCCTCGCCTGTCCCGGACCGCATCCTGCGCGCCATGGACATGCCGGTCATCGATCACCGCGGGCCGGAGTTCCAGAAACTCGGCCGGCGCGTCCTCGACGGCATCAAGGGCATCTTCAAGACCAAGGGCCCGGTCGTGATCTTCCCGGCCTCGGGGACCGGCGCTTGGGAAGCCGCGCTCGTCAATGCACTCTCGCCCGGCGACAAGGTGCTCATGTACGAGACCGGCCACTTCGCCACGCTGTGGAAGAACATGGCGCTCAAGCTCGGCATTGTCCCGGAGTTCATTGAGACGGACTGGCGCGCGGGCGTCGACGCCAACCTCATCGAGAAGCGCCTCAAGGAGGACAAGGCGCACGAGATCAAGGCCGTCTGCGTGGTCCACAACGAGACGTCGACCGGCGCAACCTCGCTCATCGGCGAAGTGCGCAAGGCCATTGACGCCGCCGGCCATCCGGCGCTGCTCATGGTAGATACGATCTCGGGCCTCGCCTCGGCCGACTACCGCCATGACGAGTGGGGCGTCGACATCACCGTCTCGGGCTCGCAGAAGGGCCTGATGCTGCCGCCCGGCATATCGTTCAACGCCGTCTCGGACAAGGCCCTCGCCGCCGCCAAGGCCTCGAAGACGCCCAAGCTCTTCTGGTCCTGGGAGGAAATGCTCCCGCACAACAAGAACGGCTACTTCCCCTACACGCCGGCGACGAATCTGCTCTACGGCCTCGCCGAGGCCATCGATATGCTCAACGAGGAGGGGCTCGACAACGTCTTTACCCGGCACAAGCGTCACGGCGAGGCGACCCGGCGCGCCGTAGCTGCGTGGGGGCTCGAGAACCTCATTCTCGATGAGCGTCACTTCTCGCCGGTGCTGACGGCCGTCGTCATGCCGGACGGACACAACGCGGATACGTTCCGCAAAGTCGCGCTCGACCACTTCGACATCTCGCTCGGCACCGGTCTCTCGAAGGTTGCGGGTAAGGTCTTCCGCATCGGTCATCTCGGCGACATCAACGACCTCACGCTCATCGGCACACTGGCCGGCGTGGAGATGGCATTCGGCATTGCCAAGGTGCCGCACAAGACCGGCGGCGTAGCGGCCGCAATGCAATATCTCGCCGAGACCGCGAAGCCGTTTCCGTCCTCCTGACTTGAACTTGCCGTGTTCGGATGCGGTAACGGGGCCTTGAAAGGTTGACTTGGCGTCGCGGAAATCGCGATAGTCGATTCGACAGCATGGCCCTCTGTGGGATGGAGACATGAAGGCAATCTTCGGGATCTCCGGGCTCAGCTTTCGGCAATCCGTCGCCGCGTTCTCGATGCTGATCCTGGCAGCGGTCGTTATGGCCGGATCCGCGCTCGCGCAGCAGGGCGCGGCGCCGGCCGAAATGACGACGCGCGCCAAGCAGGCGATCCTGATGGACGCCAGTACGGGCGCGGTGCTCTTCCAACACAATGCCGACGAGCTGGCGCCGCCCGCGAGCATGAGCAAGCTGATGACGCTCGCCGTCATCTTCCGCGCGCTCAAGGAAGGCCGCATCAAGCCCGAGGACGAGATTCTCTTCAGCGTCAATGCATGGCGCACGGGCGGCGCACCATCCGGTACGTCAGCGATGTTCGTGCCGGTGAATACCCGCGAGCGTCTCGATGAGGTCCTGAAAGGCATCGTCATCCAGTCGGGTAACGATGCCTGCATTGCCGTCGCCGAGGCCATGGCCGGCAGCGAGGCTGCCTTCGCGAAGATGATGACGGACGAGGCGCGGCGGCTCGGCCTCAGCAAATCGACCTTCCGCAACTCTACGGGACTGCACGATCCCGAGCACCTGATGACCGCGCGCGAGCTGGCACTTCTGGCTCGCCATCTCATGCAAAACTATCCGGAGCATTACACGCTCTTCGCCGAAAAGGAGTACCGCTACCGCAAGCACCGCTTCTTCAACCGCAATCCGCTGCTCGGGCTTGATCTCGGCGTGGACGGTCTCAAGACCGGATTTATCAAAGAGGCCGGCTACGGCATCGTCGCTTCCGCCAAGCAGGACGGCCGCCGCGTGATCCTCGTGATCAACGGCATGGAAGACGCCCAGGCCCGCCGCAACGAGGCCGTGCGCCTCATCGAGTGGGGCTTCAAGGGCTTTGCGGATTTCAAACTGTTCGACGCGGAGGAAGTGGTCGGCCGTGCGCGCGTGTGGGGCGGCGATCGCATGTACGTGCCGCTCATCGGCACGGGCGAGATCACGGTGCTCCTACCCAAGGCGCAGTCGGCACAGCGCCTGCAGGCCCAGATCATCTACAAGAGCCCTATCAAGGCACCGATCAAGAAGGGCGATGCGATCGCCAAGCTGCGCGTCACGACGGCCTCGCAATCGGTCAACGAAGTGCCGCTCGCCGCTGGCGAGGACGTGCCTGCGGCCGGCACCATGCGGCGCGGCCTTGACACGCTCGTGCATATGGCATTCGGCTGGGTGCTCAGGTAGCTCCTACAGCACGGCCATGAGCACGCTTCCGAGGAGGGCGCCCTTCATCACCTTCGAAGGTGGCGAAGGCGCCGGTAAAACGACCCAGACACGCCTGCTCGCCAACCGCCTCACGGCGGCTGGTATCGCGTGCTTGCTGACGCGCGAGCCCGGCGGCGCACCCTTCGCCGAGGAGATCCGCGCCCTGCTGCTGCGCACCGATTTGCCACCACGCAGCGCCATGGCCGAGGCGCTGCTGTTTCTGGCTGCGCGCGCCGATCATGTAGCCGAGACGATCATGCCGGCGCTCGACGCGGGGAAGTGGGTGATCAGCGATCGTTTCGCGGATTCGACCTTCGCCTATCAGGGCGCAGCAGGCGGCGTACCGCCCGCGATGCTCACCGAGCTGCATCGCCTCGTGCTCGGCGACTTCCGGCCGGATCTCACGCTCATCCTCGATCTGCCGCCCGAGATCGGCCTCGCCCGTGCCGGTGCACGGCTCCAGGGCGTGCACACGACAGACGGCTTCGAGAGCCGTGCGCTCGCCTACCATGAAGCCCTCCGCCAGGGCTTCCGTGCCATCGCCGCGAACGATCCGGAGCGCTGCGTTCTCATCGATGCCAGTGGCTCGACCGATGATGTCGCAGCGCAGATTTGGGCGGTCATCGAGACTCGCTATCGAGTAAGATGGGCCGATGGCCCGTAGAGCGACAGCAGTATCGGAGACCGAAGCCCTGCCGGAGGTCGACCGGCTGGAAGGCTTTCCGCATCCGCGTGATACCGCCGAACTCTTTGGTCACGAGACCGCCGAGCGTGAGCTTGCCGCAACCTTCGCGAGCGGGCGGATGCACCATGCCTGGATGCTCAGCGGACCGGCCGGCATCGGCAAGGCAACGCTCGCCTACCGGGTGGCGCGATTCGCGCTCGCGCCGGCCGACGAGCGCGCTGCTGCGAAGGGCCTCGTCATCCCAGAGAAGAGCATCACGGCCGGACAGGTCCGCGCGCTCTCGCATCCGGGACTTGCCGTCGTCCGACGCGCCTATGATCCGCGCACGAAGCGCTTTCCCGCGTCGATCCCGGTTGACGCAGTGCGCGACCTCAAGACCTTCCTCGGTCACACCGCCGACGAGGGCACCTGGCGCATCGTCATCGTCGACAGCGCCGACGAGCTTAACCTCAACGCAGCCAATGCGCTGTTGAAGGCGCTCGAGGAGCCACCCCGGCGCACGCTCTTCCTGCTCGTCGTGGCCCAGCCTCAGCGGCTGCTCAGAACCATCCGCTCGCGCTGCCGGACGCTCGAGCTCAGCGCCCTCGACGCCTCGAACCTGCGCCGCGCTGCTACCGCCGCACTCGCCGCCGCCGAAACGGCGCCACCCGCCGAAACTGACTGGCGGACTCTCGAAGCACTCGCCGAGGGGAGTGTCCGCCGACTGCTCGAATTATCGGCTACGGACGGCCTCAGTCTCTATCGTCGGATCGAAACGCTCATCCAGGGACTGCCGCGGATCGACTGGCAGCTCGCGCATACCCTCGGCGAAGAGCTCGGCAGCACCGCCGCCGACGCCCGTTTCACGCTTTTCTTCGATCTTCTTCTGGGGCTTATCGGGCGCCTCGTCAGGGCCGGGGCAGCCGGGACTGGCAATGCGGACGATATGGCACTGTCCCGTAAGCTTATTCCCGCAGGCAGGCTTGCCTCATGGGCCGAGCTGTGGGAAACCATCGTCCGCGACAAGGCCGAGACGCTGGCGCTCAACCTCGACCGCAGGATGCTGATCCTCGATACGCTGGCCCGCCTGCAGCGGACCGCCGAGGCGGCCTGAAGCATTCATACCAGCGCCCGATCGCAAGAAATTCGCCCTCCGCAGGACGCCTGATGCCCGCGGCAAGGCCCACGGAGCATTGATCACATGAGCGGGCGCACGTCCTTCTACATTACGACGCCGATCTACTACCCCAATGGCGAGCCACACTTCGGCCACGCCTATACGTCGATCGCGTGCGACGTGATGGCCCGCTTCGCCCGCCTCGACGGCCGCCAGGTCTTCTTCCTGACAGGCACGGACGAGCACGGCCTCAAGATGAAGCAGAGCGCCCTCAAGGAGGGGATCACGCCGCAGGCGCTGGCCGACCGCAACTCGGCGCGCTTCAAGGAGCTGTTCGCCGCGCTCAACATCTCGAACGACGATTTCATCCGCACGACGGAGCCCCGCCACTACGCCGCCTGCCAGGCGCTGTGGAGCCGCATGGCCGATGCCGGCGATATCTATCTCGACAGCTATGGCGGCTGGTACTCCGTGCGCCAGGAGGCATTCTTCAAGGAGAGCGAGACGACCGTCGGGCCCGATGGCGTGCGCCGCGAGCCGCTCGGCTCGCCCGTCGAGTGGACGGAGGAGAAGACCTATCGCTTCCGGCTCTCGGCCTATGGCGACAAGTTGCTCGCGCACTACGAGGCCAATCCGGAGTTCATACTGCCGCTCGAGCGGCGCAACGAGGTCATCAGCTTCGTCAAGAGCGGGCTCGAAGACCTCTCCGTCTCGCGCGCCACGCTCGACTGGGGCGTTCCGGTGCCAGGCGATCCAACGCACGTCATGTACGTGTGGATCGATGCGCTGACGAACTACATTACTGCCGCCGGCTATCCGGATGTGGGCTCGCCGCGCTTTACGACTTTCTGGCCGGCCGACGTGCACGTCGTCGGAAAGGACATCCTGCGCTTTCATGCCATCTACTGGCCGGCCTTCCTCATGTCGGCGGGCGTGGCGGTGCCGCAGCGCGTGTTCGCGCACGGCCTGCTGCTCAGCCGCGGCGAGAAGATGTCGAAGTCGGTCGGCAATGTGATCGACCCCTTCGAGATGGCGCGCGAGTTCGGCGTCGACCAGATGCGCTATTTCGCCATGCGCGAAGTGGCCTTCGGCAACGACGGCAACTACACGCGCGAGTCGATCATCAATCGCATCAACGCCGATCTCGCCAACGATCTCGGCAACCTCGCGCAGCGCTCGCTGTCGATGATCGCCAAGAACTGCGATGGCAAGGTGCCGGAGCCGGGCGCCTTCACGCCGGAGGACAATGAGCTGCTCGCCGCCGCCGACGATATGGTCGTCAAGGCGCGCGAGGCTTTACGCGTTCAGGCCGTGAACCGCTATCTCGATGCGGTGTGGACCGTAGTCGGCGATGCGAACCGCTATTTCGCTGCGGAGGAGCCTTGGGCCAAGCGCAAGACCGATCCGGCGCGCATGGCGACGATTCTCTATGTCACCGCGGAAGTCGTGCGGCAGGTTGCGATCCTCGCCCAGCCGACGACGCCCACGGCGGCGAGCCTCCTGCTCGACCTGCTCGCACAGCCGGCAGAGGGTCGCCTGTTCACGGCATTGGGCGCGCAGTCGCGTCTCGCACCCGGCCTCGCGCTCCCCGCCCCGACCGGCGCATTCCCGCGTTATGTCGATCCGGCAGAGGCTGCCGAAGCGCCTAAGCCGAAGGGCAAAGCAAAGGGCTGAGGGCCGAAGGCACCGACACGATGCTCGTCGATCACCACTGCCATCTCGACTATCCCGATCTCGCGCGCAATCGCGAGGACGTGCTGGCGCGCGCCAGGGCGGCGGGCATCGGACGGATGGTCACGATCTCGACGCTCATTCGCAACTACGACGTCTATCGCGAGATCGCCGAGGCGCATCCGGAGATCTTCTTCACGGTCGGAACGCACCCGCACCGCGCGCACGAAGAGCTCGACATTCCCGTCGCCGAGATCGTGCGCCTCGCGCACCATCCGAAGTGCGTCGGTATCGGCGAAGCTGGTCTCGACTACTTCTATGACAAGTCGCCGCGTCCGGCACAGCGCGAAGGTTTCCTCAAGCACATTGAGGCGGCACGCGAGAGCGGTCTACCGCTCGTCATTCATTCGCGCGATGCGGACGACGACACCGCTGCCATCCTCGAGGAAGAAATGCAGCGCGGCGCCTTCACAGCCGTCCTGCACTGCTTCACGGGCGGCGCCGATCTCGCGCGGCGCGCGGTGGCCATCGGCCTCTATGTGTCGCTCTCGGGCGTCATCACGTTCAAGAAGAACGATGCACTGCGCGCCATAGCCGCCGACGTGCCGATGGACCGCGTCCTCGTCGAGACGGACGCGCCGTTCCTCGCGCCGGAACCCTTCCGGGGAAAGCGGAACGAACCAGCCTATGTGGTGCACACGGCCGCAGCGCTGGCGCGCGTCAAAGGCGTGACGGAAGCGGAGATCGCCGCCGTGACGACCGAGAACTTCTTTCGTCTGTACGAGAAGACGCCCCGCATCCTCGCGGAAGGCGTCGCTGCATGAGCGGAAAGCTGACGCTCCTCGGCACCGGTTCGTCCGGCGGCGTGCCCCGGCTCGGCAACAACTGGGGCGCCTGTGACCCATCGAACCCGAAGAACCGACGCCGGCGGTGCGCCGCTCTGATCGAGCGCATTGCCGGCCGCGGTCGGACGCGGGTGCTCGTGGACACACCACCGGATCTGCGCGAGCAGTTACTGGATGTCAACGTCGACACCATCGACGGCGTGCTCTTCACGCACGACCATGCCGATCACACGCACGGCATCGATGATCTCAGAATGCTCGCCTATAACGCCAAGCGGCGCGTCGACGTTCATTTCGACGTAGCGACGCGCACCTCACTCTACGAGCGCTTCGGCTACTGCTTCGAGAGCCCGCCCGGTAGCATGTATGCGCCGATCCTCAACGCACACGTGATCGACCCGCCCAATGTTGTGCGGATCAATGGCAGTGCCGGACCGGTCGATGGCGTTCCTGTCCTTCAGGCGCATGGCGATGCCTTCTCGCTCGGCTTTCGCTTCGGCGATATCGCCTACTCGCCAGACATCAGCGGACTTTCAACGGAGGCGCAGGAGCAGTTACGCGGCCTGGATCTCTGGGTCGTGGATGCACTTCGCTACATTCCACATCCGAGCCATTTCACCGTCGCGCAGGCGCTCGAATGGATCGAGATCCTGAAGCCGAAGCGCGCCATTCTCACGCACCTCCACGTCGATCTCGACTATGCGACCTTGAAGCGTGAACTGCCGCCCCACGTCGAGCCAGCCTATGACGGCATGAGCGTGCATTTCGACTGGTAGCAGTCCTGAACCGCCGTCGCCGTCTGCCTCAGCCCTTGCCCCGCGTCTCGGTATTGTGCGGGCGCGCGTGCTCCTCGAGATACTCGATCATGGCACCCGCCACATCGACACCCGTGGCCTGCTCCATGCCCTCGATACCCGGCGAGGAGTTCACCTCCAGTACGAGCGGGCCGCGCTTCGAGCGCAGCATATCCACGGCCGCTACATTGAGGCCGAGTGCCTCCGTCGACTTCAGAGCCGTCTGAATCTCCTCGGGCGAGAGCGTAACGACCTCCGCCTTCCCGCCGCGATGCAGGTTCGATCGGAAATCGCCCTTGCGACCGACACGTCGCATGGCCGCCACGACGCGCTTGCCGACGACGAGCGCGCGCACGTCCGTGCCCATGGCCTCCTGGATGAACTCCTGCACCAGGATGTCGACATTGGCCGCGCTGAAAGCCTCGATGGTCGACTTGGCGGATGCTTCCGTCTCGGCAAGGATCACGCCCATGCCCTGCGTGCCCTCAAGGAGCTTGATGACGACGGGAACGCCGCCGACCTCCGCCAGGACATCACCCGCCTTGCGGGGACCATGGGCGAACGCCGTCGAGGGAAGCCCGACGCCGGCGCGCGCGAGGAGCTGCAGCGCGCGAAGCTTGTCCCGCGACCGGCCTATCGCCACGCTCTCGTTGAGCGAGAACACGCCTTGCACCTCGAACTGGCGTACGACCGCCAATCCATAGTGCGTAATGGAAGCGCCGATGCGCGGAATGACGGCGTCGTAGATCGGGAGCGTCTTGCCGCCGAAGCGCAGCAGCGCATGGTTCGACGTGATGTTCATGTGCACGTGGAGCGTATTGATGACGTCGATATCGTGCCCGCGTGTGCGCGCCGCCTCGACGATTCGCCGATGCGAGTAGAGGCCGGGATTGCGCGCCAACATGACGAGCTTCATCAAAAGCGCTCCAAGGGAATCAGGCCGCGACGGCAAGCCCATGCGGCGTCGGACACTGCTGGCCGAGCGTGCCAGTGAACTGATCTGTGCTCAGGGTGAGACATACCACGCGAGCGCCGGGCGTAAAGCGCACCGAGCGCTGGTGCGCGTTCGCGGGCCGCATGGGACCGAATTTGGGGAGCGTTAGCGGGTCTGTGCGGGCGTCGCGACGAGTGATCCCGCACCCTCGGCCTCGTCGGCGGCAGGATCGATGGCGGCGTGCATGAGCATGGCTCCGCCGAAGCTTAGGGCGGCGACGGTGACAAGGCAGATGAGCAGACGCAACAGTAAGGACCGCCCCGAGATAACACTGCGGGACTGGCCGTCGACGACGGTATCGTTCATGAGCGTTCCCACGAAGCGCACAAAGTTGAGGATGGCGCTTTCGGCTTTCCATTCGCACTTCGAATCAGGCTTGATCAAGGCATCTTTGCATCGCGAATCACGACGCTCATCCGACGTAGCGTTGAAGCCACATTCGGCCTCGCTACCGTCTGGTTAGACGCGGGCCGAGGATCAGAATCGCCAACAGCGGCACGACCAGTCCGAGGCCGAAAACAACGGCAACGAGGGCCGTCAGCTCGCCGTACTGACCCCGGTCGACCTGAAAGATCAGGTTCAGATATTTGGTCTGGAGCGAGCCGGCCACGAGCGCGAGATTCATCAGCGAAGCCATGAGAGCGAACCACGTGGCGCGATGGCCAGGGGGCGCATTTACAGCCACCAGCGTCAGCAGAGGGATCATGCTCACCTGGGCGAGCGGCGACTGAGCGGCCGCGTCGATGAGCGCGATCGAGCGCGCGCCCATGCCGAGGACGCGCTCGGTCCATTCGTAGGCGCCGGTCACGAGGATCAGATTGGGAATGGCAAGAAGCCCGCCGATGATTGTCAGCCAGAGCAGGACGCGCACGACGGGCTGGCGCGTCACGGCATCGGCTAGCAGCCAGGCCGCGGCGAGGCCGATCGCTGCACCGATCTGCTGGAGGACGCCGAAGAACGCCTGGTCGAAGCCCAGCACGTCGATGGTGAACCAAGTGTAGCCCTGCCCGACCGATGGCGTCGCGCGGAAGACGAAGATGATGATCGCGGCGATGGCGATATGCCGCCGGGCCTCGGCCGGTACATGCGTGATCACGCGCTTCAGCATCGCGACGATGATCGCGATCGAAATGAGAAAGACGATCTCCTGCGCCGCCGGCACTCCGACAAAGGCGATTGCCGTCACGGTCACGCCGAACGCGAGCCCGCCGCCGAGAATGCGCCAGTCGATGTCGCGGGTCTCGCTCGTCTCGAGGCGGACGAGCAGCGCGCCGGTGGTCGAGATCACAGGAATGACGAGGCCGATGAGAAAGACCGTGGCGTAGCCAAGGTGCTGCGCGAGGAAGCCCGAAAGACCCGCCACGGCGAAGATCCCGAGCGACAGGGCGAGACGGCCGAGCACCTGCACCATGCCGAGATCGCGCGTGATGTCCTGCTCTGGCCGCGGCGTACCGTCCGCCTCGACCCGGCTCACGACCTCGGTGCTCATGGCATCCGCCACCACGTCCTGAAGGACGACACCAGTGACGATGATGAGCTGAGACGCAACGTAGATCGTGTTCGGATGGATGGTTGGGAACGTGCCGGCAGCCGCGCCGGCGAGCAGCAGAAGCCCCAGGCCAATGAGGCCAGCACCGATGAACACGTAGATGCGGCGCTGCGAGCCCAAAAGCGGCACGGCATCGACGAGCTCGCCGAAGACCATTTTCACGGCCCATGGCAATCCGAGCCAGACGGCGAGCGAAGCGAGATCGGCTGGCGTGAGCGTCAGCGCGGACTTCACCCAAAAGTCCTGCGCCACCGCCGTGATCCCGAGCGCTCCATAGGCGAAGTAGATCATCAGCAGCGGCAGATACTGCCAGCGCATGGCGCGGATCGGCGTCAGCAACGCGGCTTCGAACTGTGCGCGCACATAGCTCTTCGGCGCCGGCTCGGCCTTGTCTGCTGGAGTGACTGTCTCCTGCGTCATGTTACGAGGTGCCGCCTTCGAGCAGTGCCAGCCACTCGTCTTCGCTCAGCACCGTGACCCCAAGTTCGCGCGCCTTATCGAGCTTCGAACCGGCCTCGGTGCCGGCAACGACATAGTCTGTCTTGTTGGAGACGGAACTCGCTACCTTCGCACCCAAGCGTTCGGCCTGTGCTTTGGCCTCGCTGCGCGACATTTTCTCCAGCGTGCCTGTAAACACGACGGTCTTGCCGGTAACGGCGGAGGCGACGGTCGCCTGTCGCACATAGGGCTGTACGTCGATCTCGGCGAGCAGGTCCTTGACGACCTTCCGGTTGTGCGGCTCGTCGAAGAAGTCGATCAACGAGTCCGCAACCACTTCGCCGATGCCGTTCAGGCCCGCGAACGCGCGGTAGTCGTCGCCCGGCATTTCGCGAGCAGCCGCGCGCGCGGTCTCGATGAATGTAGGAACATCAACGAAAGCGCGCGCCAACGCCTCGGCAACGCCCGTCCGCACGCCTTTGATGCCCGCAAGGGCCTCCTCGAACGACGCCGGCTCGCCATCGAACAAATCCTTGCGACCGCGCGCCGCGATGGCCTGCATGAGCGTCTCGGCCGTTTTCGGACCTATGCCCTTTGCCGTCACGAGCCGGCGGTAGGCGGGGCGGGGACGTGCCTTGGAGGCAAGGTCGAGCTGGTCGCGGAACGCATCATACGTGCCGAACGCGCGCGCGATATCCCGCGCCGTGGTCTCGCCGACGTGGCGGATGCCGAGCGCAAAGAGAAAGCGTTCGAGACCGATTCGGCGGCGCGCCTCGATGGCACGGAATAAGTTCTGAGTGGACTTCTCACCGAAGCCCTCGCGCTCGGAGAGCGGACTGTCGCTCTTGGCGTCGCGCTTGGCGAGCGTGAAGATATCGGCGGGCGCGCGGATGAGGCCCTCTTCATAGAAGAGCTCGATACGTTCGCGGCCCAGGCCCTCAATGTCAAAAGCCAGGCGGGACACGAAATGCCTCAGCCGCTCCTTGGCCTGCGCGGGACAGATGAGCCCACCAGTGCAGCGCCGCACCGCCTCGGCGTCGCCACCCTCCTCGCCTTCATCGCGCGCGGCATGACTGCCGCAGACGGGACAGGTGTGCGGGAACTTGTAGGGCTTGGTGTGCGGCGGGCGCTGATCGAGGACGACGCTGACCACTTGCGGGATGACGTCGCCCGCTCGCTGCACGACGACGGTATCCCCGACGCGAATGTCCTTGCGCTTGATCTCGTCCTCGTTGTGCAGCGTCGCGTTCGAGACGACGACACCGCCGACTGTGACCGGCTGCAGCTTGGCGACTGGCGTCAGCGCGCCCGTGCGCCCGACCTGGATCTCGATGTCGTGCAGCACGGTCGTCGCCTGCTCGGCGGCGAACTTGTGCGCGGTCGCCCAGCGCGGGCTGCGCGAGACGAAACCGAGGCGCTCCTGATAGTCGAGGCGGTCGACCTTGTAGACGACGCCGTCGATGTCGTAGCCGAGGCGCGCACGATCGATGTTGATGGCTTCGTAGAAGGCGATGAGCGCGTCCACGCTCGTGCAGCGCTCCATGCGCGGATTGACCGGCAGCCCCCATTTCGCGAACGCCTGCACGACATCGTACTGCGTCCTGGCGGGCAGCGACGAAGCCGCTCCCCAAGTATAGGCAAAAAAGCGGAGCGGCCGCTTGGCGGTGATCCCTGCATCGAGTTGGCGCAGCGAGCCCGCAGCCGCATTGCGCGGGTTGGCGAATACCTTGGCCCCAGCTTCCGCCTGCGCTGCATTGAGCTGTCGGAAATCCTCGGTGCCGAGATAGATCTCGCCGCGCACTTCGATCACATCCGGCACGCCGGCGCCTTTGAGTGCGTGAGGGATCTCGCGAACCGTGCGGATATTCGCGGTGACATCCTCGCCTTCGATGCCATCTCCGCGGGTTGCCGCGCGCACGAGCTGGCCGCCCTCGTAGCGGATGGAGATGGAGAGGCCGTCGATCTTGGGCTCGGCCGTGAAGACGATCGGATCTTTGGCAGGGAGCGCGAGGAAACGGCGCACGCGCTCGACGAACTCGGCGACATCCTCGCGGGCGAAGGAATTGCCGAGCGAGAGCATAGGTACGTCGTGGCGCACCTTCCCGAACGCCTCGACCGGCGCCGCACCGACGCGCTGAGTGGGACTGTCGGCTCCCACAAGATCCGGAAATTGCGTCTCGATCGCGGACAGGCGGACGCGCAGTGCGTCGTACTCTGCGTCGGAGATCGTCGGCGCATCCTGCTGGTAATAGAGCTGATCGTGGTGCGCGATCTCGGCCGCGATCTTCTTATGCTCCGCCGCGGCCTGGCGTTGCGACAGCTTCTCTGTGGGAAGCGGCTTGGCGGATTTCTTGCTCATGGCGCCAAAATAGCCGCATAGGTGCCAGTCTCGCCAGCCTCACGACTGACCGACACAAGTCCGTTACTGCGAGACTTACTGGAGTCCGGCGCCCATCGGCCGCGCAATGCTGCCCGTCGGCGTCTCATTGGGCGGCGTGCGCCGCACAATCGGAACGTCCTTAGCTGGCGGCTTGGCTGCTGGCGGCTTCGCCGGAGGTGCGTTCTTCGGCGTCGTATTTACCGGCTGCGCGGGCTGGCCGACCGGCTTGACAGTGACCTGCTTCCACTGCTGGCTCACCCAGCTTCCATCGGTCGCCTCAGGTTTCAGGCCGTGCTTCTGCAGGAGCGCGTACGCGTCCTTGTACCATTGGGACTGCGGGAAGTTGTGGCCGAGGACGGCGGCGGAGGCCTGGGCCTCGTGCTGGATGCCGAGCGCCATGTACGTCTCCGTGAGACGCATGAGCGCCTCCTCGACGTGGGCCGTGGTCTGATGCTCGGCGACGACTGTCTTGAAGCGGTTGATGGCGGCGACATAGTTGGCGCGCTGGAGATAGTAGCGGCCGACCGTCATCTCATTGCCAGCGAGCGCGTCCTCGCCGATGCGGATGCGGTTCTCGGCCTGACGCGCGTAAGGGCTTTCCGGATAACGCGTCATAAGCGTCTTGAGCTCGGCGATCGCCTTACGGGTTGCCACCTGATCGCGCTGTGGATCCTTGATCTCGTCGAAGTGCGACGAGGCGATGATGTGATGTGCGAGCGCCGCGTCCTTCGTGCCTGGATGCATGACGACGTACCGCTGCGCAGCCGCGACAGCCTCGGGATACTTGCCGGACTTGTAGTAGGCGTAGGCTGCGAGCACCATCGAGCGACGCGCTTCCTGCGCGTACGGGTGATGGCGGTCGATCTCTTCGAATTTCTTCGCCGCGGATTCGTTGCGTCCGTTGGCGAGCATCGCGTCGGCCTCGGCGTACATCTTGCCGGGCGGATCGGGATTCAACGCTTTGAGCGCTTCGGTGTTGGACGACGAGCAGCCGGCAAGCGACAGTCCAATCAGCAACGCGAGAGTGCCGATCTTGCGGCCGTGCCCCCCGGCGATCTGCGGCTTTTGCATTCCATCGTCCTCACGGTGTCGGTTCGCATCATATTCCGATGCGATCCGCGCCCGCCCCACTCATCCCATCCAAACGACACCGCAAACGTGCCGTACCGACTCACCTAGCATGGCGCACCGTCTGTGGGCCACTCATGCTGATAGGCGCTAAAGCCTAGTCCACCGATATGGCGCTGATGCGGCAGCGCGCTCGTAAAGTGCCGGGCGCGCTTCGATTTCAGTTCCTGTTGGCAGCGAACTGGACAGCCGCCAAGCCGAGCGAAGCATCGTAGCCGGCGACGTGTGGCGTCTCGCGCACCATCGGAGCGTGGACCACCGTCCAGGCGTCTGCGTCGGCGAACAGCGCCTTGAGAACCGTCGCGTTGAGGCGATGGCCGCCGCGCACGGACCGGTAGGAAGCCAAGAGCGGCGCACCGGCCAGCGCGAGATCGCCGACCGCATCCAGCATCTTGTGACGCACGAACTCCTGCGGATAGCGCAGGCCTTCCGGATTCATAATCCGGTCCTCGCCGATCGCCACAGTGTTTTCGAGTGAAGCGCCGAGCGCGAGGCCGGACTTCCAGAGCATTTCCACGTCGCGCATGAAGCCGAACGTGCGGGCGCGGCACAGTTCCTGGCGGAAAGCGCCGGGGCTCAGATCCAGCGACATGCGCTGGCGGCCAATGACGGGGCTGTCGAAGTTGATCTCGACATCGAGATGGAAGCTCGAGTGCGGCGTCAGCTCGCCCCAGCAGTCGCCCTCCTGAACCCGTATCGGCTTCAGGACTTTAATGAACTTACGTGGCGTCGCGAGCCCGCGGACGCCGACCTCATCGATCGCATCGACGAAAGCGGCAGCGCTTCCGTCCATGATCGGCACTTCTTTGTTGTCGATTTCGATGAAGCAGTTGTCGACACAAAGACCACGAAGCGCCGAGAGGAGGTGTTCCACGGTCCCGACGGTGACCCCCCGGTCATCCCCGATTACCGTGCAGAGGGTCAGGTTGCGCACTGCCCTCACGTCGGCCTCGATCTGGGAGATGATTCGCCCCCGTTTCGAGACAATGAAACAAATTCCAGTGTCGGCCGGAGCCGGATGTATCACCACTGAAACCGGCGCCCCGCTATGCACCCCCGTGCCGGACACCTCGATCTCGCGCGCAACCGTTGTCTGGCGTGCACCGATGAATCGCTTCGACATGTAGCGCCGTCCCTCGATCCCCTTTCGGCTCTCAAATCGTAGTCAGCCCCATCGGAGCTAAACTGCAGGAAGAGAGAGCCCCCCAAGATCGTATCCAGTCGCTTGCCTACGCCACCACTTCCCGGGTGAGGCTGTTTTCTTAATTGCCCCGCAAGCGTTCCGGAACCCGTCTTAATCACGACGATAACGTGATGCGCGTCGCGTTAACAAGTCACGCTTTCTTACCAAATGTTGCCGAGACGCCTCACCCTCTTACGCGTTGAAATATAACAGCTTTACGACTTCGCTGCGGTGGGTTTCTCGGAGTTTTCCACAAACACTGAGCAAGGAACAGCTTGGTGGCTTGAGTGTGTCGCTTTTGTGATTCGCGCTGCGAGGCCTACGCGAAGCTGCCCAATTCGATCGCAGCACTTTGTATATGCCAGGATTCCAGACGTGATGGCCGGCGCACCTCCGTGCACCTCAGCCCCTTCTGCCTTTGCCGCCGCCAACCAAGCGATGCAGGAGACCGCCACGCGGCGGCTCCGGCGGCGATGTCGGGGGCTCGAAAGGTTGCGCACGCGACTGCTGCCCGGAGTACACCGGCGCCTTCGCGGCGTACTCGCGCTGCCCGACCGGCGGAAACTCGTCCACAGACGGCATACGCCGATAGTCGACATCCTCGGCGTGACGCGGCGGCGGCGCCGGCGCCTCCCTGCGATTTGCGGACACAGTTGAACTGCCGTGCCCCGGTCCGCCACTTTCCTCGATCACCACGCCGCCCGGCGCGCGCCACAACTCGCGCGGCGCAACTGGCGGCGCTGTGCGCTCTTGCGGCTCATAGTAGCCCGTGTGCGGGTTCAAATCCTCGGGATTGAAGCGGCGTCGAGAGTGATCACCTGCCGGCGGCACCGCCGATGCGGCGGGCGCTGCAGGCGCGTGCATCGTCGAAGAAGAGTTCGCTGGAGATTGCGTTGAAGAGTGCTTCGACTGCGCTGCCTGCCGCGCCTCAGCAGCCGACATGCCGGATGCGACGATCGCGATTCGCATCGTGTTGGTCATGTTGTCGTCGAACGAGGCACCGACAATGATGTTCGCGTCCTCGTCGACTTCCTCACGCACGCGGGTTGCGGCCTCGTCGACCTCGAAGAGCGTCATGTCGCGACCGCCGATGATCGACAGAAGCACGCCCCTGGCTCCGCTCAGCGAGAGATCATCGATCAGCGGATTGGCGAGCGCCATCTCAGCCGCCTTGCGCGCGCGTCCCTCGCCCTTAGCTTCGCCCGTCCCCATCATCGCCGTGCCCATGCCGCGCATGATCACCTGCACGTCGGCGAAATCGAGATTGATCAGGCCGTCCTTCATGATCAGGTCGACGATGCACGCGACACCGGCGTGCAGCACCTTGTCGGCGAGCACAAAGGCCTCGGCGAACGTCGTCTTCTCGTTCGCAATACGGAAGAGGTTTTGATTCGGAATCACGATGAGCGTGTCGACCGAGGTCTTGAGCTCGGCGATGCCGGCCTCCGCGACGCGCATCCGCCGCGCGCCCTCGAAGTGGAAGGGCTTAGTGACGATCGCGACCGTGAGAAGCCCCATGTCACGGGCCGTGCGCGCGATCACCGCCGCAGCGCCGGTCCCGGTGCCGCCGCCCATACCGGCGGCGATGAAGGCCATGTGGGCGCCCTTGAGCGACTTGGTGATCTCTTCCTTGGCTTCCTCGGCCGCGGCGAGGCCGATCTCGGGCCGCGATCCCGCACCGAGCCCCTGCGTTAGGTTCACACCGAGCTGGATACGATGCTCCGCGCCCGACGAGGCGAGCGCCTGCGCGTCGGTATTGGCAACAATGTATTCGACGTCCTGAAGCCCGGACGCGATCATGTTGTTGATGGCATTGCCGCCCGCACCGCCGACCCCGATCACCTTGATGATGGGGCGCAATTCGCTGAAAGCCGGTGCTTGCGGACCTGTGCTCATCGATGCCTCGTGTCCGTCCTGACCTCGTTCGCCTCGCGCGGCTCAACCCTTGGCGCGACCCAACCAGCTGCCGATCCAGCTCACGTAGCCGCTTCCACGCCAACCGCGCAGACCACCCGTCCTCGCAGCAAAATGCTGCTGCAGCGAATCACCGATCAACCCGCTCACTGTAGCGAACGCGGGGCCAAGCATGTCGGCGGACATTCCTTCGATCGGACTCGGTCGGCCTACGCGCACCGTACTCCCACGAGCCGCAGCCGCCATGCCCCCCGAAACTTCCCCCATACTGCCCCAAACGCTGTCGATCCCCTCGAGGCCGGCCCCGCCGCCGGTCAGCACGACGCGCTCCAGGATGCTCCTGTCGAGCTTCGCCGCAAGCACCCGCTCCTGGACCAGCGCCGCGATGCCGTGGATCCGCGGCTCGATCAGCGAACGCAACTCTGCCCGAGAGATCCGAGCCGTCGCCTCGTCCGTGCCATCGCTGACGGAGAACGAGAACGACTCATGATCGTTCGAGCGCGCCGGCAGCAGTGTGCCATAAAGCGTTTTGATTCGCTCGGCTTCCGTCACCGGGGTGCCCAGACGGCGGGCGATATCAAAAGTCACGAGCTGCGCGCCGACCGGCAGAACCTCGGCCATGGCGAGGCGGCCGCCGGCAAAGGCCGCGATCGACGTGACACCAGCGCCGATATCGACGACGAGCACGCCGAGCTGGCGCTCCTCCTCCGTGCTCACAGCCATGGCGCTCGCATAAGGTGTAGCCGCAAGCTGGTGCGGCTCCAGATAGCAGCGCTCGACGACGGCGAGCAGGTTCTGCAGCGGGCCGTCATCAGCCGTGACCGCGACGAGATCGGCGCTGAGCTCGCTGCCGGCCATGCCACGCGGATCGGATACGCCCTCGGCGCCATCGACGTGCCAGGCCTCATTGTGGAACTGAACGAGCGTACGGCCGCCACGCGCGGCAAAGGCCTCGCCGCCGGAAAGGGCGCGCGTGACATCGCCGTCGCCGACAAAGCCGCTCTCAGTGCTGACGCGGGCCGCGAAGCGCTGCGACTTGAGGCGCCCGCAGGCCACTGCGACGCTCACCTGCTCCATTGTGACGCCGGCCATGCGCTCAGCCTGGCCGACGGCCGCGCGCGTCGCCTGCTCGGCCGCATCGGGGTCGATCACCATGCCGGCCTTGATGCCGCCGCTGCGCTGATGACCAATCCCGAGAAGGCGCGTGCGGCCACCTTTGTCGCCCGTCGCGATCAGGCACACGACTTTGCTCGTGCCGATATCTAGCGCAGCAATGATCGGCGCGCCGCGCGGAAGTGGTGGTGGCTTGGTGGTGGTGCGGTCCATGCTGTTCATACGTACGCCCCCTACAAGGCCGAAGCCGATTTGCGTGGTACGGCGGGGCTCGCTGGAGCCGCTGCCGCTGATGAGGCTGGAGCTGCCTGACGAGGCGCCACCGCGATGCGATCCTCGATGCGGAGATCGACGACGCGCCCGGGCTCGTTGAGGAGCCGGGCGCTGTCGGCGAGCTTCATGAGACGCGCGAGAGCTGCCGTCTCGCCCTCGGCGGGGAGATGAATGCGGCTGCCATTGTCGAGATTGAGAGACCAACGGCGCTGACCGAAGCGCTCGGAAACGAGCACACGCGCAGCTAGTGACGGATGCTCACGGAGTGCCGCAATGAGCGCGCTCGCGGCTTCCGGCGCACCAGCACCCGAGATGCGCGGCAACGCCTGCTGCGTCGACGGCGCGACACGCGCCAGCTCGCGGCCCTCGGCATCGACAAGACTCGCGCTGTTACCGCGCAGCCAGACCGCGATCGGCGTGCGCTCGGCGATGCGCACCTCGACGGCGTTCGGCAATACGCGTGCGACCGTCGCGCGACGAACCCAGGAAAGGGCCTCGACGCGGCGGCGCGCAGCTTCCGGATTGTAGCGCAGCAACGAGGTCGGACGTCCAAGCTCGAGCGCAGCGAAGATCTCGCGGTCGTCGGTATAGGCGTGTCCGGCGATGTGAACCTCCTCGACGCCGAGACCGGCCATGATCATCAGCTCGTCGATGTGCGCGCTGACCGGCGCCGACGCCGGCAGCGTGCCGAATCGGCTCACGGCAAGGAAGGCCGCGCCGCCGAGCAGCAGGGCCGCCGCGAACGAGGACGCCATCCAGAAACGCCGATGGCGAGGCGTGGAAGTCTGCGGAGCGATTTCCTCCGGCAGAGCGGCGAGATCCGAGGCCGAAAAGGCCGGACGCGTCGGGGCGCGCACAGGCACACGCGGACGCTCACGCTCCGCAGCGCGCCACCAGAACCTCTGCTTGTCGAGCCGCTCCCGCACGCCTTCCATCCGCTGGTGTGTGCCCTGGCCTCGACCGTCGCGATCGGCGTCGACATAGGCCGACGCGCAAGCACGACCGCCCCGCAAGAGCTGGTGCACCATCGTTAACTATTTCGGCGATTTGGTTAATTTTCAGTGAAGGTTGCGCCGGCCACTCAGGCCGATGACACGCTTCAGCGCGCGATCGAGGCGTCCTCGACAAGCCAGGCAACGAGCTGGCCGAAGGTGAGGCCCATGTGCTGGCCGAGCTCGGGCACCAACGATGTCGGCGTCATCCCCGGCTGCGTGTTGAGTTCAAGGAAGGCGAGTTCGCCCGTCGCCTCGTCCCAGCGGAAATCCGAGCGCGAGACGCCTTTGCAGCCGAGGCCTTGATGCGCGACCAGAGTATGCGCCTTGATGGCATCACGCACCTTGTCGGGTATGCGCGCCGGGAGAATGTGCTTCGAGCCGCCGGGCGCGTACTTGGCCTCGTAGTCGTAGAACTCCAGATGATCGGCCGCGACGATATCGATGATGTCAGTCACCCGATCGCCGATGACCGCGCAGGTGAGCTCACGCCCGGCGACAAACTTCTCGACCATGATCTCGCCATCTCGACTCACGGGAACCTTGCGAATGGCTTCGGGAGGCCGATTGGCGCCGAGCTTCACGATGACGACGCCAACGCTCGATCCCTCAGCTATGGGCTTTGCCACGTAGGGCGGCGGCATCACATGATCTGCAAGGGCGACATCGGGCGTCACCAGCACGCCCCTCGCGACCGGCACGCCGAGCGCGCTCACGATCTTCTTCGTGCGCTCCTTGTCCATGGCAATGGCGGACGCCAGCACGCCGGAGTGGGTGTAGGGGATCTCGAGCACTTCGAGCAGGCCCTGCACACAGCCGTCCTCGCCCCAGCGTCCGTGCAGAGCGTTGAAGCAGACATCGGGCTTGATCTCCACAAGCTGTGCCGCGAGATCATGGCCGACGTCCACGCGTGTCACGTTGAAGCCTTCGCCTTCGAGCGCGTTCGCGCACTCGCGGCCTGAGGACAGGCTCACCTCGCGCTCGGCGGACCAGCCGCCCATGAGCATGGCCACATGCGGCTTGCCTTGCGTGTTTTCCGTGGCGCTCATCGCGCGTGCTCCTCGACCAGGGCGACGCCCGTGGCATGGCCCGGCAGGGCCTCGCCGACGCGCACGATCTCCCACTGCAGCTCGATGCCGCTCGATGCAAACACACGCGCCCGCACCGTCTCGCCGAGCCGCTCGATGTCCTCAGCGGATGCCTGGCGGTCGTTGATGAGAAAGTTGCAGTGCATCTCGGAGACCATGGCGCCACCGACGCGCAAGCCGCGGCAGCCGGCCGCGTCGATAAGCTTCCAGGCACTGTTGCCGGGCGGGTTCTTGAACGTCGAGCCGCCCGTGCGCTCCTTGATCGGCTGATGCTTCTCACGATAGGCCGCAACCTCGTCCATCGCGCGCACGATCTCCTCGGGCTCACCGGGCGTCCCCTCGAACGTGGCGCTCGTAAAAATCCAATCGCGCGGCACGGAGCTGCGGCGGTACGTGAAACCCATGTCGGCGTTCGACAGCTCGTGAATGCGCCCGTCGCGATCGACGGCGCGCGCCGACAGCAGTACGTCCTTGGTCTCACTCCCGTGGGCGCCCGCGTTCATGCGCAGCGCGCCACCGATGCCGCCGGGTATTCCGCGATAGAACGAGAGGCCGGCAATGCCCGCATCTGCCGCCGCGCGCGCAATCTTCACGTCGGGGACCGCTGTGCCCGCACGCAGGTGCGTCCGGTCGAGGATTTCGATCTCGCCGAAGCCGCGCCCGAGGCGCACGACCACACCGCGGACGCCGCCATCGCGCACGAGCAGGTTCGAGCAGAGCCCTATGATGAACACGGGCACCTCGGCCGGCGCGTGTGCCATGAAATAGGCGAGGTCGGCCTCATCGGCCGGCGTGTAGAGCACCTCGGCATTGCCGCCCGCGCGGAACCAGGTGACGTCCTTGATCGGCGCGTCGGCGACCAGACGACCGCGCAGATCGGGCAGCAGAATCTTCAGCTCCTCAGCTAAGCTCGACACGGTCAGACGGCGCTCCCGACGCGCAGCGGGATCGCAGCGAGCCAATCCGGCAGCGCGTGCGCCCATTCAGTTGAGTTGCCGGCCCCCATGCAGATCACCATGTCGCCGGGACCAGCAAGATTGCGCAGCACGGGCACGAGATCCTGCGGCGTATCGACGGCGACGACGCTCCCATGTCCGGCACGAGTGATGCCAGCAGCAAGGCTCTTCGCGCTGATGCCATCGATCGGCGCCTCGCCCGCGGTGTAGAGGGGCGCCACGATCACGTGGTCGGCATCCTTGAAGCAGGTGGCGAACTCGTCGAACAGCGACTTCACGCGCGTGTAACGGTGCGGCTCGACGACGGCGATCACTTGCCGCTTCGCCCCCGCCCGCGCCGCCGCCAGCACGGCCGCGATCTCGACCGGGTGGTGGCCGTAGTCGTCGTAGATTTGCGCGCCGTTCCACGTGCCCGTTGGCTGGAAGCGCCGCTTGACGCCGGAGAAATTCGCCATGGCGCCGCGGATCACCTCGTCCTTGATGCCAGCTTCCGCGGCAACGCCGATCGCGGCCAGGGCATTGAGGGCATTGTGTGCGCCGGGCACCGGCACGACCCATTCAGTGATCTCGCGCGCACCGCCGGCGACGCGTTCGCCGAGCTTGGAGTCGAAGATCGTCACGGCCCCCTCGACGCGCACATTCGTCAACACGAGATCGGCGGTCGGATCGAGGCCGTAAGTCAGCAGGCGACGACCATCGCGCCGCAAATTCAGCTCCTCGACCATGGCCCTCGCGACCGGATGATCGATGCAGGTCATGGCGAGGCCGTAGAAGGGAATATTGCGGTAGAAGGCGCGGTAGGCTTGGTGCATCTCCTCGACAGTGCCGAAGTAGTCGAGATGCTCTGGATCGATGTTCGTGACCACGCCGATCTGCGATGGGATCTTTATGAATGTGCCGTCGGACTCGTCGGCCTCGACGACCATCCATGGTCCCGCGCCGAGGCGTGCGTTCGAGCCCCAGTTGTTGATGATGCCGCCGGTGATCACGGTCGGCTCGAGGCCAGCCTCGACGAAGATGTGAGCGACGAGCGAGGTCGTCGTCGTCTTGCCGTGCGTGCCGGTGATCGAGACCGTCGAATAGAGACGCATGAGCTCGGCGAGCATCTCGGCACGGCGGATGATCGTCAGACCTTTTTCGCGCGCCGCCTTCAGCTCTGGGTTCGTGTCCTTCACCGCGGTCGAGATCACGACATAGCGCGCGCCGACGAGGTTGATCGCATCATGCCCGACGAATACGCGGATGCCCTTCGCGCGCAGCCGCTTGACGTTGGCGCTGTCCTTCTGGTCGCTGCCCTGGACGGTGTGGCCCTTCGCGCGCAGGATCTCCGCGATCGCGCTCATGCCAATGCCGCCGATGCCGATGATGTGGAAAGTGCCCGGTTCGCTCGGTATCTGCATGCTCGCGTTGCCTTCTTCTCATCCCCGTCGCGCGATGCACGCCAATCACGCGCGATTCGCCGTCCGCACACCAATCAACTCTTCCGCGAGGTCGGCGAGTCGCACAACGGCATCCGGCCGGCCAAGCTGCTTCGCCGCGCCCGCAGCAGCCGACAGTACCGTCGGCTGCTCCATGAGCGAAGAAATTGTTTCAGATAGCTTTTCGGCTGTCAGCGCCTTCTGCTCAAGACACCAGCCGGCGCCCGCATCCGAGATGCGGCTGGCATTGCGGAGCTGATCGTTGTCCACGGCGTGCGGCAGCGGCACGAGCACAGCAGGACGGCCGAGCACGGTCAGCTCGGCGATACTCGATGCCCCGGCGCGTCCGATGACGAGGTGGGCGTTGGCCATGCGTTCGGGGAGGTCCCTGAAGAAGGTCTGAAGCTCGGCGGTAACGCCGGCGGCGGCATAGGCGTTGCGTACCTCGGCCAGATCTTCCTCGCGGCACTGCTGGACGATGCGCAGTCGCGCCCGCTGATCGGGAGGCAGCCGATCGATCACCGGAGGGACGGCCTCGGAGAAATATCGCGCGCCTTGGCTACCGCCGAAGACCAGCAGGTTGAACGGCTCATTGGCTTCCGCCGGACGATAAGGTTGCGAGCTCGCGGCGATCACGGCATCGCGGACGGGATTGCCCGTGAAGCGCACACGAGGTGCTAGCTTGTCGGCCAAGAGCGCGGTCTGCTCGAAGGAGGTGGCAATGCGCGACACACGCGACGCCATCATCCGGTTCGCGCGACCGAGCACGGCGTTCGCTTCGTGAATGGCGGTCGGAATCCGCCGGAGCTTGGCTGCGACGAGCGGCGGAAATGTCGGATAGCCTCCGAAGCCGATAACGGCACCCGGCCGTACGCGACCGAGCAGCGCATAGGCCGCGCGCACTCCGCTCGCAAGAGACAGAGCGGTCTTTGCAGCAGCCATGGGCGAACGGCCGGCGAGCGTCGCCGAAGGAACCGTATAGATCGCACGCGCGGGAAATCCGGTGCCATATCGGTCGCCGCGCTCGTCCGTCACGAGGTCGACTGCGACCCCGCGCCGCCCAAGCTCCTGTGCCAGAGCAAAGGCCGGAAACAAATGTCCACCTGTGCCCCCGGCGGCCAGCATGACCGACTTTTCCCCCACGTCTTCTCCTTCCCCTAGGATTCGACCTTAGCGCGCATTGCGGCCAATCGGCGGCAGCGAGCTTGCGACTTTCGGGCGCCCGACGGCGCGCGGATCGGCCCTCCGCCTGACCAACGCAAGGAGCATCCCGACCGTCAGAGAGGCCGCGATCATGGACGAGCCACCAGCCGAGATGAACGGAAGGGTCATCCCCTTGGCCGGCACGAGACCGACATTGACGGCCATGTTGATCGCCGCCTGCATGGCGATCAGCAGCGCGAGGCCGTTGACGGCGAGATGCGTGAACGGATCGCGCCGATGGCGATAGCGCATGAGAGCGCGCCCAACGACGAACGCGAAGAGTGCGATTAGGGCCAAGCAGGCGAGCGCACCGTATTCTTCCGCAACGACGGCGAAGATGAAGTCCGTGTGCGCGTCGGGCAGAACGGACTTGATCGTCCCCTCGCCAGGGCCGCGCCCGAAGAAGCCACCTTCGGCGAACGACTGGATGGCCCGGTCCGTCTGGAAGGTGTCGCCGGAAGCGGGATCGAGAAAGCGGGCGATGCGCCCGCGCACATGGGGAAAAGCGAAGTAGGCGGTCGTCAGCAGTCCGATGCCCACGCTGCCGAACGCGACAGCCCATAAAATCGGCTGGCCAGAAATGAAGAACAACGCGCCGAACACGACGGTCAGAAGCATCAACTGCCCGACGTCGGGCTGAAGCAGCAGCAGCCCGGCCGTCACTGCATAGAGCCCAACTGCGACGAGGAGCAGGCCATGGCCGGATCGCGCGCGCGCCTCGGCAAAGAGCCACGAAACGACGACGGCGAACGCGGGCTTCGCCAGCTCGGAAGGTTGCAGCGAGAAGCCAGCGAACCTGATCCATCGCCGGGCGCCATTGACCTCGACGCCATAAAGCACCGCGACCGTCATGAGTAGGAGCATTGCGCCGAGCAGCCCCACGGCCACAGTGAGAACGCCGCGTTGATCCAGCAGCGAGGCGGCGAGCATCAGGGCGATGCCGGCTGTCGCGAACACGAGCTGGCGCTCGACGAAATAGAAGGTCGGCAGCCCCTTGCGCGTCGCTACGGCCGGACTTGCCGCGAGCGACAGCACGATGCCGATGCCAATCAGTGCGAGCACGGCGATCAGCAGGGCGCGGTCGACCGAGAACCACCACTCGGTGGCGAGGCTGCGGTCATCGCGAGCGAGCCTCATCCGCCCTCCCCGCTCTTGATCAGATCGGCGACGAGCGCGCGGAAAACGTCGCCGCGATGCACGTAGCTCTTGAACTGATCGTAGGAAGCACACGCCGGGGAGAGCAGCACCACAGGCTCGGACGCGCCGCTGGCGTCGGCATCGCGAGCGGCGGCGGCCAGTGCCTTGTCGATCGTTCCGGCGTGTTCGTAGGGCACATGGCCATCGAGCGTGCGCGCGAAGTCGTCAGCGGACTTGCCGATGAGATAGGCCTTGGCAATGCGCGGGAAGCACGGGGCAAGCGGTGTGATGCCGCCCTCCTTGGGCGTGCCGCCGAGGATCCAGTAGATATCGCGCGGCCAGGAGGTGAGCGCCTTCTCGGTCGAGTCGGCATTGGTCGCCTTGCTGTCGTTGATGAAGAGGACCTTGCCCTTACGGCCGACGTCCTCCATCCGATGCGGCAGACCGGGGAACGAGCGGAAAGCGGCGACGTGGTCGGCCAGTTCCCTTTCGGGTAACGCAAGTCGAGCGACAGCCAGCGCGGCAAGGGCATTCTGCATATTGTGGCGGCCGCGTAGCGACCCGATGCCCGCAAGGCTGCCGACATCGACGTCCAGTGCGTCAACCGCTGCAAAGTGCAGATGGTCGTCCTCGCCATAGAAGAGCGGGACATCACTGGCGCGCACCCCGAGACTGCTGATCGCCGTAACCGGCACGCCGTCGTCTGCGGCGCGATCCGCGATGGCGGAACTCAGGGGATCATCGATCCCGATCACGGCAGCGGCGGAGCGCTCAATCAGGCTCTCTTTGATCGCAACGTAGCGCGACATGGTGCCGTGCCGGTCGAGATGATCCGCCGAGAGGTTCAAATGCACACCGACGGTCGGCGCGAGCGACGGCGTCAGATCGATCTGGAAGGTGCTCATCTCGAGCACATGGATGCGCCGGACGTCCGGCGGCGCGAGTTCGAGGACCGGCACGCCGATATTGCCACCCATCTGCACGTCCGCGCCGGCTGCTGCGAGCGTGTGCGCGATCAGCGCCGTCGTCGTGGACTTGCCGTTCGTGCCGGTGATGCAAATGACCTGCGACGTCGGCGCGAGACGCGCGCGCTCGCGGAAGAAAAGCTCGATGTCGCCAATGACCTCTATGCCTACCTCGCGGGCGCGCTTCACCGTCCAGTGCGGCTCGGGATGGGTCAGCGGCACGCCCGGCGCGAGGATCAGGACAGCGAACTTGCTCCAATCGGCGTTCGCGAGATCGACAATGTGAATGCCTTCCGCGGTCGCGGCCGCACGGGCGGCCTCACCGTCATCCCAGGCAGCGAGGCGCGCGCCGCCCGCGAGCAGAGCCTGGCAGCTCGAACGGCCGGAGGCTCCGAGCCCGAACACGGCCACCTCGTGGCCCGCGAATGAGGTAACGGGAATCATAAGTTGCATAGTACCTGAATCGGCGGCCGAATGGCGGCAGCCATCTCACCGCAGGCGGCTCATATCCACCCGGAAGACCACTGGAAAGAACGTCGCCCAGGATAGCCAGCGCTTGGAGCCGGCCTCGCTCACCGTCCACAGATGCCCTTTGCTGTCGAATCCGATGTCCTCTGTGCCCGCGGGCAAGGCATGGCGGGCCAGGACATCGCCAGTCTTCTGATCGAGGCGGACCAGCTCGCCGAAACTGCCGCTGCTCCGTGTCACCCAGAGCTCACCTTTCGCGTCGAAGGCCGCGCCTTGGGAGCGCAGCGGCACCACCAGCGAGGCATCTGCATCCTGTTCGTTGATCTCGTCCTTCAGCTTCGAAAGTGGGAAGCGGTAGAGCCGCGGCTCACCGAATGTCTCGTACGTGCCAAGCCAAAGGGCGTCGCCGACACCGGCCGCGAAGGAGCCTTTCACCTGCCCCGTAAGGTGGATGTGCCGCACGACCTTGCCGATACCGGGACTGGCCGGTGCGTCGAGCTGCACCTCGAAGATATCGCGCGTATCGGCGACCCAGACGCGCCCCGGCGCGCCCCGCGCCATGCCGCCCGCGTGACCGCATTGCGTCGGCAGATCGAGCGCGCCCGTGGTGTGGCCATTTCCCGTGTCGAGCCTGTAGAGACGACAGAGACCACGCCCGGCGCCCTCCACGCTCTTATAGGCGGCAACGTAGACCGCATCTTCGACGACCGTCAGGCCTTGGGGCACGAAGCCCTCATCGAGGCCGGGCATCCAGATGCGGCGAAGGATCGCCTCCTCATTGGGCACAGGACCTGCCGGCTGCATACCGAGCTTCTTGTCCGTGTAGATCGGCCGCGTACCGAGAGGCTCCTCGGCAAACGACGGAGGTGTCATGAGCATCACCACGAGCAGTGGCCAGGACAATCGGCGAAACATGGCACTTTCCGCCTTCTCACGCCTCAGCGCAGCTTGAGGGTCGCCAGGCCGAGCAGCGCGAGCACGACCGAGATGATCCAGAAGCGTACGACCACAGTCGCCTCGTGCCATCCCTTCTGCTCGAAGTGATGGTGCAGCGGCGCCATTTTGAACACACGCTTGCCAGTCATCTTGAACGACGCGACCTGGATCAGCACCGACAGCGTTTCGAGAACGAAGAGGCCGCCGACGATCGCCAGCACGATCTCGTGCTTGGTCGCAACCGCGATCGCGCCGAGCGCGCCGCCGAGAGCCAGCGAGCCGGTATCGCCCATGAAGATCATGGCCGGCGGCGCGTTGAACCACAGAAAGCCGAGCCCGGCACCGAGCAGTGCGCCGCAGATAACGGCAAGTTCGCCGACGCCGGCGACATAGTGGATCTGGAGGTATTGCGAGAATCGCACGTTACCGACGAGGTAGGCAATGAGCCCGAAGGTCGCCGCCGCGATCATCACCGGCACGATCGCGAGACCATCGAGACCGTCGGTCAGATTGACGGAATTGCCCGCGCCGGCGATCACGAACATGCCGACGATCACGAACAGGTAGCCGAGTGGAATGACGAGGTTCTTGAAGAACGGAATCGTGAGCGCATCGGCGAAACCCGGCGCGCCAAGCCGCATCACAGCATAGGTTGCGACGCCCGCGATGGCGAACTCGAGCCCGAGACGGCCCTTGCCGCCGAAGCCTCTGGTCGTCTGCTTGGTGACCTTGAGATAGTCATCGTAGAAGCCGATGGCGCCGAACGAGAGCGTCACGCCGAGCACGATCCAGACGTAGGGGTTCGACCAGTTCGCCCAGAGCAGCGTCGAGACCGTGACACCGGCGAGGATCATGAGCCCGCCCATGGTCGGCGTGCCCTTCTTGGAGAAGTGGCTTTTCGGGCCGTCCTCGCGAATGGGCTGGCCCTTGCCCTGCTTGAGCCGCAAGAGGTCGATGATCGCGGGACCGAAGAGGAAGACGAACAGCAGCGCCGTCATGATCGCCCCGCCGGTACGGAACGTGATGTAGCGAAACACGTTCAACGGGCTGAACTGGTCGCTGAACGTGACGAGCTCGTAGAGCATTCCGATCCCCTCTTCCTGCCGCGCGCACCCACTAATCCTGCGCGCGCCGCCTCGGCGTGCCGGGCACGGCGCTTGCCCTTAGCACTTCCACCGGCAAAAATTGAGATGGTTTCTGCGCGCACACTTCTGTCGTGCAGCGCCCACGTCGCGAGTCTCATCAGCGCCGAATTTGTGATTGTCGGTCAATTCCTTGCCTGATTTGCAGGCGCACTCCGCCATGGTCTGCTCAGAAGCCCCGCGTGCGCAAATTGTCCACGGCCGGAATACTATCGGATGCAGAACCGGTCCTCAGGCGCAGCGCTTGCGCCGGCACCGGGATCGCGCGACCTTGAATGGCATCCCGGGAGGGGCCGGGGCGGAAAACGGCTGAGAGCTCATGAGCACATACGATCTTATTCTCAAAGGCGGGCGGGTCATCGATCCCTCGCAGAAACTCGACGGCATTGCGGACGTCGCCTTTGCCGAGGGCAAGGTCGCGGCGGTCGGGAAGGATCTGAAAGGTGGCGCCGGCACGGAAGTGCGCGACGTGAAAGGCACTATTGTCTCACCCGGTCTCATCGACATGCACACGCACGTCTACTGGGGCGGGACTTCACTCGGCATCGATGCCGAGGTGTTCTGCCGAACGTCGGGCGTGACCACAGCGATCGACACGGGCAGCGCTGGTCCGGGCAATTTCGCCGGCTTCCGCAAGCACGTGATCGAGCCCTCGGCAGTACGCATTCTCGCCTATCTGCACGTGTCCTTTGCCGGCATTTTCGGCTTCTCCAAGACCATCATGGTCGGCGAGAGTGAGAACATGAAGCTCATGGCGCCTCGCGAGGCCGCCGAGGTCGCCGACAAGAACCGCGACGTGATCGTCGGCATCAAAGTGCGCGTCGGCGCCCACGCTTCGGGCGAGCAGGGCGCGGCGCCGCTCAACATCGCACTGCAGGTGGCCGAGGAAGTGGGCATGCCGGTCATGTGCCACATCGATCATCCGCCGCCTTCCTATGAGGAAGTGATCGGCATGCTGCGGTCGGGTGACGTGCTCACGCACGCCTTCCGCCCATTCCCGAACGCGCCGTGCACATCCCAGGGCACGGTCAAGGCGGCCGTTCTCGAAGCGCGCGCACGCGGCGTGAAGTTCGACATAGGGCATGGCAAGGGCTCGTTCGCCTTCAAGACGGCGCGCGCCATGCTGGCAAATGGCTTCTATCCTGACACCATCTCCTCCGACGTGCACCAGCTCTGCATCGATGGTCCGGCCTACGACCAGGTCACGACTATGTCGAAGTTCCTCTGTCTCGGCGTGCCGCTCAACGACGTGATCGCGCAGTCGACGATCAACGCGGCGCACGCGCTGAAGCGGCCGGAGCTCGGCAGCCTGAAGCCCGGCTCGGCCGGCGATGCGACGCTTCTGACCGTCAAGGAAGGCAAGTTCGAATACGAGGACGTAACGGGCGAGAAGATGATCGGCGACAAGCGCATTCTCTCCGAAGGCGCGGTCATCGGCGGGAGCTGGTTTCATCCCAAGCGCTCGCAGAAGTTCGCCAAACTCAAAAGCGCTTAAGGGAGGACGCCATGACGCCGGAAGAAAAGCTCAAGTCCCTCGGCCTCGAACTGCCGAAGGTGCCGACGCCTGTTGCCAACTACGTGCCCTTCAAGGTCGACGGTCGCACGATCTATCTTTCGGGCCAGGGGCCGCGCAAGCCCGACGGCACGCTCTTCACCGGACGCGTCGGCGAGGATATTTCGATCGAGAAGGGGTATGAGTACGCGCGCCTCATCGGGCTCGGGCTGCTGGCGGCGGCAAAGCTCGCAGCCGGCGATCTCGGCAAGGTCGAAGTGCTGAAAGTGCTCGGCATGGTCAATGCGGTGCCGGGTTTCGGCGATCAGCCCAAAGTCATCAACGGCTGCTCCGACCTCTTCGTCGAAGTACTTGGTGAGCGTGGCCGTCACGCGCGCTCGGCGGTCGGCATGGGCTCGCTCCCGAGCAACATGCCCGTCGAGATCGAAGCGATCATGCGGATCGTGGATTGAGTCGCTGGCGCTGGTGCGAGCTACCGCATCAGCGCAACGCTCTTGATCTGCGCGAAGACGGGTGTGCCAGGCGCGAGGCCGAGCGCAGCTTGTGACTTGCGCGTGATCCGTGCGGCAATGCGCGCACCGGAACCATCCGCGCCGAGCGCGGCGATAATATTCACCTGCGCCTCGTTGGCCGCACCGTCGATGGAGACGATGCGTGCCGGCAGGCAATTGAGGATCGTCGTGTCGCTCGCGGCCGTCAGCGTGAAACTCACGTCGCTCGCCGCGATCCGGAGGCGACGCTCAGCACCCGGCGCGCCCTGCCGACCCGGCATGACGAGTGCGCCACCCGCGACCGAAAATGTGGTGAGCGCGTACGTCTCGTCGATGCTCTCGACGCGACCTTCGAGCATGACGGCGGCATCGGGCGCCGCGATCAGCGGCAGGCTTGGATCGGTCTGCAACACCTCCAGAGGTCCCGAAGCCATCACGCGCCCCTTCGAGAGCAGCACGAGTGTGTCCGCGAGGCGCGCGACCTCGCCGATGTCGTGGCTGACGTAGACGACCGGCAGCGCGAGGCTCTGATGCAGGCGCTCGAAATAGGGAAGTATCTCCTCCTTGGTCATGCGGTCGAGTGCCGAGAGCGGCTCGTCCATGAGCAGTATGCGCGGGCGCGAGAGCAGCGCGCGCCCCACAGAGACGCGCTGACGCTCACCGCCGGAAAGCGCGACAGGCGAACGCTCGAGCAGTTGACCGATCCCAAGCAACTCGACGATCGCATCGAAGTCGAGGGCATCTGATGTGGGTGCGTTGCCAGCCCGCTTAGCGCCGTAGAGAAGATTCTGGCGCACGTTGAGGTGCTGGAAGATGCTGGCTTCTTGGAAGACATAGCCGAGCGGGCGCTCGTGCGTTCTGACGAACACGCTCCTCGCACTGTCCTGCCAAACTTGATCGCCGACGATAAAGTGACCAGGAAGGTGCTGCAGGCCCGCCATGCAGCGCAGGATCGTCGTCTTGCCACAACCGGAGGGACCGAACAGCGCCGTAATGCCGCGCATGGGCATCTTGAAGGCCACATCGAGCGAGAAGCTGCCGAGTGTGCCCGCGAAGGCGGTCGAGATTTGCGGCACGCTCTCTCTCATCGACCGTGCTGCCCGTAGCGACGGCCGAGCATCATGGTCGTGAGAATGACGGCGAATGAGAAGACGACCATGCCGCCCGCGAGGATGTGTGCTTCGGTCCAGTACTGTGTCTCGACGAAATCGTAGATCGCAACGGATAGGACCTTGGTCTGACCGGGGATGTTGCCACCAATCATGAGGATGACGCCGAACTCGCCGATCGTGTGGGCAAAGCCGAGAATGGCGCCGGTCAGAAATCCCGGCCGGGCGAGCGGCACCGCGACCGACCAGAAAGCATCCCACGGCGAAGCTCTGAGCGTCGCGGCCACTTCGAGCGGTCGATCGCCGAATGCCTCGAAGGCATTGCGGATGGGCTGCACGACGAACGGCATGGAATAGAGCACCGAGCCGATCACAAGGCCGGTGAACGTGAAGGCGAGCGTACGCGCGCCATAGAGGCCGGCGATCCAGCCGCCAGGCCCGTTCGGCCCGAGCAGGAGCAGGAGATAGAAGCCGAGCACGGTCGGCGGCAGCACGAGCGGCATGGCAACGACCGTCGCAACGGCCTCTTTCCAGCGCGCCTTGGAGCGCGCCAGCCACCACGCGACAGGCGTGCCGAAGACCAGCAGAAGAATGGTGGTGATGAAGGCAAGCTCGATCGTCAGCCGGATCGGCGACCAGAGCTGCGCGAGATTGAGCTCACCCACACATCACCCGTGCTCTAGTCCACAAAGCCGTAGCCGTATTTCTCGATGACCTTGCGCGCCTCGGGGCCTTTGAGGAAGGCAAGGAAAGCCTTCGCGGCCTCATTGTTCGCGCCAGTCTTCAGCAGCACCGCATCCTGCGCAATGGTCTTGTGGAGGTTAGCGGGCACGACCCAGCGCGAACCGCTGGGCTTCAACGCGACCTGCGAGAACGCAACGAAACCGACTTCGGCATTGCCCGTATCCACGAACTGGAAGGCCTGCGCGATATTGTTGCCCTCGACGATCTTGCTCTTGAGCGCGTCATACACGCCAAACTTCTGCATGGTCTCGACTGCGGCGGTGCCATAGGGCGCGGTCTTGGGATTGGCGATAGCAAGCTTCTGGAACTTCCCATCCTTCAGTGCCTGCTCACCGAGCTTCAGGCCTTCCGTCTTGCTGAAGAGCACAAGCTTTCCGGTGGCGTATGTGTAAGACGTGCCCTCGACACCAAAGCCCTCCTTGAGGGCCTTCGCCGGCGTGGTGTCGTCAGCCGAGAGAAAAACCTCGAACGGCGCGGCCTGTGTGATCTGATTGTAGAGGCCGCCGGTAGGGCCGAAGCTGAAGACCGCTTTGTGGCCGCTCGCCTTCTCGAAGAGAGCACCGATCTCCTTCACCGCATCCGTGAAGTTCGCGGCGGCTGCGACCTTTACCTCCGCCGCGCGGACGCCTGCCGACAGGACGGCGAGGATCATGACCGAGGCCAAGGAGGCCATCGGCAGCTTGAGCCACGAAGGACGTCTACGCATGGGTTCATGCTCCGCCGTTCGAAATATTCTTGCGAAATATTCTTGTCGATATAGCGCTCTTAAAAGCCCGGCGCGGAGGTGGCAAGCAATATTTCTCCAGGGATACGTCGCAACGAGCAAGACGTGATATCGAGGGGAGATTGTCGATCGGAGAAGAATGGCTTATCGGGACGCAGATTTGGCCACGGGGCTCAGTCGCCGCTCGAGATCGGCAATCTGTTTTCCGAACGACTTGAGCGCCTGCGCTTCGATGGCCCGATAGTGCCCGACAAGCGCGTGCCCGAAGGACGTGAGCCGCGCATGGCCGCCGCCGGCACCGCCATGCTGTGTCTCGAGAACCGGCTCGCTGAACATGCGATTTACCTCATCCGCCAGCAGCCATGCACGCCTGTATGACATCTTCATTTGCCGCGCGGCGCCGCTGATCGAACCATGCTCGCCAATCAGTTCGAGAAGGCGGATTTTCCCGTGACCGACCTGGCGGCCACCATCAAAGTCGATGCGGATCGTAAGGCGCGTCATGTCACGTTCCGGCTGGGTGCTGTGCGCTCGGCGCAATGCCTGGCTATCGCCTCAGCCATAACACAGGATGCGCTCCGCCGTGCACGAGATATGTTCGGGGCAACCGATCCTGATTTCGGCGCCGCCATCACGGGTTGCTCCGTGGAGGGGCGTCCTGACGACCAAATATATTCTGATGAATACGTCGCGAAGGCGCTACTTCCAGACGCTCAGCAGATCCGCGGGTGCGTCCTCACGCGGGCGTGGCTCCTTCGCGGGCGTGCCCAGCATCAGGAAAGCCGCCAGCTCCTCCTCATTCGGAAGACCAAGCGCAAGGCGGACACGGCGCGACGTCGCCGAGTTGCCGCTGCGCAGGCAGCCCGCATAGCCGAGCGCGGAAGCCGCGAGCAGCATGTTTTCGAGCGCGGCGCCCGCGGAAAGCATCTGATCGCTAACCGAGACGCGCGGATGATCGCGGACAATGCGCAGGACGACGGCCAGAAGCATGGCACCGCGGTAGGCCTTCTCGCCCGCCCGCTCGATCTCGGCGGCAGGCGCGCCGGGGTCGCGCTCGGCCTTGGCGTCGCGGAAGGCGGCCGCGAGATCGCCGCGGCGCTCGGGCGGTATGAGAATGAAACGATAGGGCTTGAGGTTCTTGTGGTCTGGCGCCGCAGCGGCCGCTCGCAGGATCAGGGCGAGTTCGTCCGGTGTCGGCGTCGGCGCGACCAGAAAGCGTGGCGAAACCGACCGTCGCGAGAGGACGAGATCGAGCGCGTGAGCCTTGTCCGTCATTACATTCATTCCTCCGCGCGCCAGTCTAACGCACTTCCAACCAATCCGAAGCCTCAGGAATCGAAGCGGTCCCACTCAGGGCAAGTGCCGAACCGGGCGACCAGGAAGTCGATGAACACGCGGGTCTTGGCAGCGAGATAACGGTTCGGGGTGTAGAGCGCGTAGATGCCGAGTTCGGGACGCTGAAAGCCGGGCAGCACGAGCGTCAGCTTGCCGGCGGCCAGATCGCACCCCACGAGGAATGTCGGGAGCTCGGCAATACCCTGCCCGGCGAGCGCCGCATCGCGCAGGATATGGCCGTTGTTGGCATTCAGCGCGATCTTGAGCGGTACCGTTGCCGTACTCCCATCCGCCTTCGTGTACGACCAACGCTGCAGACCCGTGGCGCCGTAGCCGAGCCAGCGATGATGGGCGAGATCATCCGGCGTTGCCGGTGCGCCGTGTGTCGCGAGGTAAGCCGGCGAAGCTACCAGAACGCGTCGGGCAGGTGCGAGCTTGCGCGCGATCAGGCTCGAATCCGCGAGCGCCGCAATGCGGATCGTGACGTCAACACCTTCCTCGACCGGATCGATGAAGCGGTCATTCAGCGTCATCTCGACACCGAGGTCCGGATAGGCGGCCATGAAAGCCGCGATCGCATCGCCGAGATACAGCATCCCGAAAGACATGGGCGCGTTGATCCGCAGCACACCCCTCGGCTCGTCGTGGAGCCGCGAGACCTGGAGCTCCGTCTCCTCGATGCGCGAGAGAATGTCGAGGCAGCGCTCGTAGTAGGAGAGGCCGGCTTCGGTCGGGCTGACGCGCCGGGTCGTCCGGTCCAGGAGCCGGGCGCCGAGGACCTGCTCGAGCTCCATCACGGCCTTGCTGACAGCCGAGCGGGTCAGGCCGAGCGCGCGACCCGCCTCGGCATAGCTGCCAAGGGCCACCACCCTGGCGAATGCGTTCATGGCCTCGAGCTTGTCCATGCCCAATTGTATCCAAATTGGATGCAGTGTGGCCGCAAGATAATGGATTGATGCCAGATCAGCCAGACCCTAAACAACCGCAATCGACGGCACCGACCGTCCGGCTCGGCCCAGTAGGCGACGTGGCATTCACCGTTCGCAAGCCCGAAGCCAGGAGCGAGGCCGCAAACGAACAATCTCGCAACTCGCGAGCCATGGAGACGTCGTCATGAGCAAGGTTCTGGTTCTCTACTATTCGAGCTACGGCCACATCGAGAAGATGGCGCAGGCCGTCGCCGAAGGTGCGCGCGAAGCCGGCGCCCAGGTCGACATCAAGCGCGTGCCCGAGCTGGTGCCCGAGGAAGTCGCCAAGAAGTCGGGCTTCAAGCTCGATCAAGCGGCGCCGATCGCAGCAGTGGATGATCTGCCGAACTATGATGCCATCATCCTCGGCGTGCCGACGCGCTACGGCGGGATGCCCGCGCAGATGAAGAACTTCCTCGACCAGACGGGCGGCCTGTGGATGAAAGGCGCGCTGATCGGCAAGGTCGGCAGCGTGTTCGCTTCGAGCGCAACCCAGCACGGCGGGCAGGAGAGCACGATCCTCTCGACGCACACCGTTCTCCTCCATCAAGGCATGGTCATTGTCGGATTGCCCTATTCCTTCCAGGGGCAGATGGGCGTGAAAGAGGTGACGGGCGGCTCACCTTACGGCGCCACTACGATTGCCGACGGTGACGGCTCGCGTCAGCCCTCTGAGAACGAGCTTGCCGGCGCCCGCTTCCAGGGCCGGCACGTCGCCGATATCGCCGCCAAGCTGGCTGCGAAATAACGATAAGAAGGGCGGCTGGCTACTCTGGTCGACCGCCCTGCACCGTCAAAGAATGTTTGCGGCGTCAGCCAATACGCGCTGAACTTGCCCCGCGATCCTTCGACCGGAGACACGACATGGCCGACATCAAGATCGAGCGCGAGCTGACGCCGACCAAAGGGCGCTATGTAGCCCGCATCGACGGCGTCGAGGGTGAAGGCGAGCTGACGTTCTCGCGCGCGAGCCCTACGCTCGTCATCGCGGACCACACGCTGGCACCGGACTCCATGCGCGGCATGGGGGTCGCCAAAGCCATGGTCGATCGTCTGATCGCCGATGCGCGTAGCGAGGGCTTCAAGATCTTCGCGCTCTGCCCGTACGTGAAATCGCAGTTCGACCGCCATCCCGAATGGGCCGACGTCAAGTCGAGCTGAGCAGAAGCTGGGCGGCTACTTCTTCGTCGTGTCCTCGGCCTTCGCCTTCACGCCGTCCGCGTCACTCTTCTCGGGAGCGATATACTTGCTCCAGGTTTGCGAGCGCCGCTCCGCCGAGCGCGGCTGCTCATCCTGGGGGCGCTGCAGATCCCGCGAGTTGGCAACCATGCCGGCGAGATTACGCTGCGTCGCGCAACCGAACTCGGGGTAGTTGATCCGTTCCGGATCGCGCCCGACATCCCGATGCCAGTGGCCGCATTCTGGCGCGACCGCCTGGGGCGTCGCGTAGCTGAGGCGCACGACCGGGCGCAGACGCGGCCCATCGCTGTGACGCGTCCGCACGACCCGCGTCGGCGCGATATCGGCATCGCGCAGAATGCGTCCCAGCTCGGCGAGCACCTGCGATGTGCTGGCGTCGCCCTGTCGGGGAACGGAAACGGACAGCCGCCCGACGCCCTCCGCCTTATAGCGCTCGACAAAGCGGTGCATGTCCGCAGCCTGATTGTGGCTGACGTCGCGGGCCCGCGGCGGTGCATCGACGCTCAAGACCTTGTGCCCATCGACGAAGCCGATAGGATGACGCGCATCCACATCGTTGAGTGCGACGCCCATGTAATCCGGCAGGCGCGGCTCGCGATCTTCGCACGCGGCGAGCGCAAGGCTCGTCACAATGGCTGCGGTCGCAACGGCAACGCTCATGGCACGGAGGGTAGGTGCAGCAATGGACATCGTGATCAGCCTTTCGTGCCCGCATCGGGATAGGCGATGATGAAGCCGAACTCGCCCTCGAGCGGGCCGCCGATGGGGCCATAGAGGCGATGCATATGACCGAAGAAGATGCTCTTGAGGTCGCTCGCGGGCGCGAAGTTCTTGTCGGGCTTTGCGGCCTGCGCCTTCGTCATGTGCGTGGCGATATACGGCGTCACGAGAATGACGAGCTCTGTCTCGCGGCGGCGGTAATCGTTCGATCGAAAGAGCTGGCCGAGCACCGCGTGTCGTCGGAGAGCATACCTGCCATCGCGAGCGTCCCTCCGCTTGGCATTTCGAGCGTCGTTTCGGCACGGCGAACCTTGAGAGCAGGGATCGAAATACCATTCGTAACTACGGCACCCTCACTCGTCAGCTCACTCACCTCCGCTCCAATCGAAAGACTGATGCGGCCGTCGCTCAGAACGACCGGTTTGAACGTCGTTGAGACGCCAAATTGTTTGAACTCGACGCTGAGCTCCCCATCCTTGCCCGATAGCGGAATGGGAAACTCACCACCAGCGAGAAACTTGGCGGTCTCGCCCGAGAGCGCCGTCAGATTCGGTTCGGCCAGCGTGCGCATGAGATTGGTGCGTTCGAGCGCTTCGATAATGGCCGCAACCGACTGGTTCCCGGACTGCCAGCCAACCACACCCAAGGACCCAGCCGCCCCCGGAATGCCCGATGCGATGGTCGGCGCAACTGCACCCGTTACCGGAAATGCATTGGTGATGATCTTCTGAAAAGTGAAGTTGCCCGAGGTCAGAACAGCATTCGGTATGTCCACCCCCAGACGCCGCAATGCATCGCGCTGCATCTCCGCGACGGTGACCTTGAGCAACACCTGCTCTTTGGCAGGCTCCGCCACGGTCAGGAGATTGACGACGCTCTCCTTGTCCTTCTTCTTCGTTGCACGTTGCGCAAGCTCGGCGGCGCGGTTGGCGTCCACCGGCGTCATCACGCTGCCGCTCAGAACGATGTTGTCGCCCATCGTGTCGACGGTGATCTTCGAGCCAGTCACGACGATCTCGAGCAGCAACACCTTCTGTCCATTAGGCCCCATGAAGAAGGCATTGGCCTCACCCTGGTCCTTGGCGAGCAGGTAAACTTGGCGCTGCGACTTGACGACAGCGTTGACGACTTCGGGATTGGAGACGAGCACGTTCTCCAGATCGACCGGCAGCTCGATCAGCATCGACTTGTCCATGCCGATCGTAATCCGGCGCGTCGCCGGTAGCGGTGCATTCGCTGGCACCCGGAGATAGGAACGGTGCGCAGGCTCGACGCCGAAGTCCACGGCGTGCTGGCTCTGCGCAACGGAACCGCCCCCGCCGATGCCAACGGCGAGAGCCACGAAGAAGAGCGCACTCAACCGGCGCAGGCCGGTCCAAAGATTGAAGGTACTTTCGAACACAGTCACATGCCCCCGCTGAAACGGAGGACCCACGCGACGCAATACATCTGGCCCCCTGCCGGGGCAGGCACGTCACGCGCCGGCCGTGTCGCGTCTCGATTCGCAGGGCCCCGCCACGCTGGGAGCCACACTCGAGACAAGTCGAACACTGTCGTACGTCACGACCCCGCTTCAATACCAACCCGGCGGCGCCAGCTGCCATGAAGGCGCCCCAGGCGGGCATCGACCACAAGGTCCCTGCCTACCCCATGCCGGCAAGTGATCACGAAACCTTGTCGAGTAACCAGCCTCCAGCACGCGAGCCGTGTGACCTTTGAGGGTCCAATCCACAGATTGTCCAAGCCATGGTGGCACGCGCCGCCCGCTCAAAATTCCTGGCTCGGCCCGGGGGCTCAAGGCCCAATATCGCGGCTTCAGAAGGCATCCTGGAGCAAAAGTCTTTCAGTGCGTCGAGAGCTGCTGCTCCCTGATCGCCGCAAGTGACGCAAACTGTGAATAAGCCTGCTGTAGCCGGACAAATGCCGGATGGGCGGTGGTCGGCATTTCGAAATGCCGACCATTCGCGGCGTCTGATCAGCCGGCTACGCGTAGATTCGAGATCTCGCGGCCGATGGCCTGGAAGACCTGATACAGCGCATCACCGTTGCTCGCCGCGAAAGCCTTGCTGCCATCGGATGCGCAGTCGGACAACAGTGCACGCGTCGAGGTGTCGTTCTCGAGCCTGAAGGCGATCGTGTAGATAATGATGCCGCTGGTCTTCGCGTTTGCGCAGGCGGCGCGCGTTTTGGCGTTCATCGCGCTCGTGAGCGCCGATGACGTATTGGTCGCCCCGAGCCGTCCCTTCACGCCGTAGCCGAAGGCGCCGTAAGCCGTCCAGTTGTGATTGGTGCTGTAGCGCGTGTAGGTGTTCTGGCCGTCCGTCATGAGGACGATGACCTTTTGATTCTTGTTTTCGCTCCAGGAGCGGCCGGTCGTGAACGGTGCTTCGGGCGAGAGCAGGCGCCAGCCCCACATCAGACCCTCGCCGATGTTGGTGAGCCCATTGGCGACCATGGCATCGATTGCTGCCGTCACGTCCCCCTTGTAGGAGGTGAGCTCGGTCAACGCCGTCGTCGTGCAACCGTAGTTCGGACCGAGGCCGGACGGGGTCAAGGCGCCTTCATATTTGCACATGCGCGACTGTGCCTCCGCCGGCGTCAGCGGTTTCGGGCCGTACTGGCGGCAGATGGTCTTGTCCTTGTTCCAGTCGACGCAAATCTGCTCGGGCGTCGGGCAGCTCCCGCCGAAATCATTGAGATAGTTGTTCGGATAGGAGCCGCCGCTGGCATTGCCGCTGTCCGGCTCGTCGGGCGAGAACATGGGCACGAAGAGCGTCGCCGGCGTGTTGGACGTTGGCGGCGTATCGTTGACGTCATAGGGAGCCGGGCGCGCCTCCACACAACCGCGCCACGACGTGCTGAGCTGATCGAAGAGCTGGAAGCGCGTTCGCGGCTCCGCGAAGTTCTCACTATGGACGGGTGAATGACCGCCGGCATCCATCCAACCCTCGTCGCGCCGGTGAGCGCCAACATTCACGGAACCCGCAAACGGCACGACGCCGACGTGGACCTTGTCGTTGCCCATGGCACCCGCGAAGACCACGTCGACAAGATTGCGCGCGGCGTCCTTGAGCTCCTCGAGCGGGCCTCCGGCCATGGAGCCCGAATTGTCGAGCACGAGCGCGACCTCGACGGTGCCATCGCCGCGCACGACCCGCGTGCCAGCAGCGAGCCCCACGTCCCTGACACCGAAGGCGTTCATGAGCGTCGTGGGATGACGGCCACCTGATGAGATCGTCACTGTGCCGGCGGCGGGATCCATCTTCAGATCGGTAATGGCGAGTTTCGTTCCGCTCGGCACGTTCGCCTTGAAAAAGGCCTCTGCAGCCGCCGGACCCGACTCCTCCTGATCGTCCCTGCCGAGCCGGTGTGCCGCCGCGAGCGCCGCGGCATCGATCGCCCGTTGCATGCGCAAGCGCTCGAGTTCGACCCGTCCGTAGTCGATCGCAATTGCTGCAGCGAGTCCGAAGACGGAAAAGCCAAGAGCGAAGATGATAATGGTGACGCCGCTCTGGTCGGCCCCAAACCGCCGGGCGAAGGCGCGCACGCCCTCCCATGGCGCCTGACGGCACCGTGTCCCGTTAGCATCCCGCATTGTTTTCCGCCTCCTCGACCCGATGAGGCGAGCCTAGGCGGAGGATGGCTGCGGCCGCGTAAAGCCTTTTCTAACAACTTTACGCAGTTTCATATTGCTTGCAGGAAGGTAAATTCCTCTCGGGGAGTACAACTCGGCATCAAGCATTGCGAGCCTTCAGCTTAGTGTGGTCGCGACAGTCCACCAGGCCGGATTGAGTGCGCTTATCCGTCGGGATGCCGCCTCGGCGGCAGCGGGTGTCTCGAAGAGGCCGAAGCACGTCGCGCCGCTCCCCGACATGCGGGCCAGGACAGCGCCGTGCTCGGCGCTGAGAGCGGCCAGCACCGCGCCAATGGCTGGGCAGAGCCCGCCCGCGACCGGTTCGAGGTCGTTGCCGGAGGCGCGGAGGTATGCCGCAATCGAGCTCATGTCCGGGAATGGGCTAGGCACGTCCGGGGGCCGCATAGTCTCGGGTGCTGGTGGCGCGCCCAGGCCCCCGAAAACAGCGACGGTCGCAAGTGGTACCCCCGGATTGACGAGCACCGCGGGAAGGGGTGGCAGGGATGGGACCGGTGCCATCTCTCGCCCAATGCCCCACATGAGGTGGGCCGTGTTGGCGAGACAAACAGGGACATCGGCCCCGAGTGAGGCGGCCGCCCCCAGCCAGTCGACCTCCGAAGCGAGCCCCGGATTGGCGCGTCGGACTGCACGCAGAACCGCCGCGGCGTCGGCCGACCCGCCGCCGATGCCTGCCGCGACCGGCAGCCGCTTCTCGATGTGCACGCCGCCGAGCACGAGGGCTGGCGCGGTCTCCGCAAGGCGCCGCAGGGCGCGGACCGCGATGTTCTCGCCGTCGATCGCGCTGGCATAGGGGCCGCTGGCCGTTACACCGCGCGGCGCGCCCACGCGCAGGGTGACCTCATCGCCAATGTCGGCGAATGCGACCAGGCTCTGAAGTTCGTGATATCCGTCCGACCGACGGCCCAACACGCGAAGGGTCAGATTAACTTTCGCGCGCGCGGCTTCGGTGAGTATCTCGGACATCTACCGAAGCTGTGGCGAGGCCGGCGATACCTCGGTGCGCTTCTTGCGCTGCACGTCGCCACGCGCCTGCTGGTTAGGACGCTTCACCGTGCGCGGCTGCGCACGCACAGGAAGACCATCAGCCAGCTTCGACTTGATCTTGTCGGCATCCTCCGGCTCGGGATTGAGCGTCAGGGACTGGTTCCATTGAAAGCGGGCCTCGCGCCGACGGCCAACGCGCCAGTAGGCGTCGCCGAGATGATCGTTGAGTATCGGATCCTGCGGCATCAGCTCGACGGCCCGCTCGAGATAGCGAACGGCCTCCCGGTAGTTGCCGAGGCGATAGTGCGCCCAGCCGAGGCTGTCGACGATATGGCCGTCATCGGGACGCAGTCGCACGGCCTTGCGGATGTGCTCCATGCCCAGCTTCAGGTTCTTGTTCTGATCGACCCAGGAATAGCCGAGATAGTTCAGCACCGACGGCTGGTCGGGCGACAGCTTCAGCGCCCGCTGAAGATCGGTTTCTGCCTTGGGCCAGTTCTTGGTTCGCTCGTAGGACGTACCCCGGGCGAAAAAGAGCCCCCAATGCTGCTTCTGCGGCGGGCCGATCCGCTCGATGACGCGGTCGTAGTAGGTAATGGCTTCGTCGTAGCGCTTGCGCGAGCGCATGATATTGCCGAGAGCGTCGAGCGCGCGGATGTCCGAACTGTCTTCGTCGGCCATACGCTCGAGCAGCATACGCGATTCATCGACGCGCTCGAGTTGATTGAGCAGCAGCGCCTTGCGGACCCTGATGGAGGCCTGCATGGGCGTGCCTTCGGGAATGCGCTCGTAGATCCGGATCGCACTCTCATAGCGCTTCGTCGTCTCGTAGACCGAGGCCAATGCGGCGAGCGCAAACGGGGATGATGGGTCGAGATGCAGCGCGAGTTGCAGATAGACCGTGCCGAAGCCGATGCCGCCTTCACTCGATAGCGCCTCGCCGAGACCGAAGAAGACCTCAGACAGACCCTGCTTAGGGTCCGTGATCAGAAGCGGGATCTTGTCGTTCCCTTCGAGCGCCTCACCGAGAGCGATGATGTAGGGATGGACGTTCCCGGTCGTGCGCCGCATATGCTCGGCAACGATCGAGCGCGCGAGCTTGCGGTCACCACGCGCCGCTGCGTGCTGGGCATAGGCCAGCGTCAGGCGGACGAGGCGCTGCTCGCTGCGGAAGATGCGCTCATAGAGGCGGCCTGCTTCCTGGTGGCGCCCGGCGAGATCGCTGATCAGGGCCTTGTGATAGCGGAGATAGAACTGCGCCCAGTCAGCCTGCTTGAGACCATCGAGCTGGGCGAGCGCGCCATCGACGTCACCACGTCCGTATCGGGCCCAGGCACCTGCAAGCGTGCTCGTGACCTCGCCGACGAGGCTCACCGCCGAGCGCTTGAATTTCTCGTTGGCGTCGGCGTAGTTCGAATTCTTGGCCGCGTCGACGCCGAGCACGAGACCGGCGACACGGTGCGCGGAATGAACCTCGAGCAAGCGCTGCGCCAGATCGACGGATTCCGCGATCTCTCCCTCGGTCAGATCCATGAGGAGCGACTGCTCTAAGAGCGTCTCGTTCGTTGGATCCCGCGAGAGGGCCCGCTTGAAGAATTGCGACGCCGATTCCGTATCGTGCTGGCCGCGCGCTACGCGGCCCGCGAGATATCCACCAAGGGACGGGTTGACCTCGGCCTGAGTCTCGTCACCGCGCGCGTTGGCGGGCTGGCAGAGCGGGCAGGCCAAAAGTGCGGCGATCAGCGCAGTACGCGCAAAGTGCATCTCGTCTCTCCACAGGCCGTACATCTCGCACTGCGCGAATTCAGAAACGACCCAGTCGAATGTAAGACCCTGCTCGGGCAACTAGCCTTACAAGTGCGGCACGATCTTGGCCAGCCAATCACTACTGAAATCAACTCAATTCTACGTTTGCGGAAGCCGATTGCAACCTGCTGGCCAGCGCAAATATCCTGCAATCTCGAACCTAGCGCGCCCCGCTCGGGCGGCGGGTCTCCAGATGACGGCGAAGCGAGGCTTCTGCCGTGGCATAGGGCTCCTGCAGCTCGACGCTCCAGTAGCGCAGTTCCGCAAGGGGGATCGGCTCTCCCGTAACGGCGCAGAGGACATAGTCCCCTGGCGAGACGACCTGAAACTCGCCGTCGAGATATTTCACCTTGGCCTCGCCCCGGAAGCCGAACAGGCGTTCAAAACGATTCATCGCGCGGATCGCGGCCTTTCTTTCTCCGCCGAGGCACCGGGGCTGACCCGCGTCGGCGGCCGTACGTTACATAAACGGCCCCGCCGGCGCCAGCCATCTCGCGCGCGACACCTTGTGCAGCCTCACCGGTCAGGTGCCTTATTCTCAGGCGCGCTTGCCTTGACACTGGCCCCGCACAGCTGCCAAAAGCCCCATCCGCAAGACATCCGTCTTACCTGCGTGGTTGGCAGAGAGTGAGAGGAGCTGGATACCATGGCCGAGATCACCCTGACATTTCCGGACGGCGCCAAGCGCCAAGTCCCCGCCGGTACCACCGGCCTCGATGTGGCGAAATCGATCGCTCCATCGCTGGCGAAGCGTACCGTTGCGATGGTCCTCAATGGCGCGCTCAGCGACGCCGCAGATCCAATCAATGCCGATGCTCAGATCCGGTTCGTCTCGCGGACCGACCCGGAAGCGCTGGAGCTCATCCGGCATGACACCGCACACGTTCTCGCCGAGGCCGTGCAGGCCATCTGGCCCGGCACGCAGGTGACCATCGGCCCGGTCATCGAGAACGGCTTCTTCTACGACTTCGCGAAGGAGGAGCCCTTCAAGCCCGAGGACCTCCCGGTCATCGAGAAGAAGATGCACGAGATCATCGCGCGCAACGCCCCCTTCAAGAAGGAGGTGTGGAGCCGCGACAAGGCTAAGGATTACTTCCGCTCCAAGGGCGAGCTCTTCAAGGTCGAGCTGGTCGACGCCATTCCCCAGGGCGAGGACGTCAAGATCTACAGCCAGGGCGAATGGCTGGATCTGTGCCGCGGCCCGCACATGACCTCGACCGGGCAGATCGGCAAGGCGTTCAAGCTTACGCGCTTCTCAGGAAGCTACTGGCGCGGCGACGCGCAGGGGCCGCAGCTCCAGCGCATCTACGGCATTGCTTTTGCCGACGAGAAGGAGCTTGCGGATTACCTGAAGCAGCAGGAGGAAGCGGAGAAGCGAGACCACCGCAAGCTCGGCCGCGAGATGGATCTCTTCCATTTCCAGGACGACGCGCCGGGGACCGTTTTCTGGCATCCGAAGGGCTGGACGCTATTCCAAGGCCTCATTGGGTACATGCGCCGGCGCCAGGTTGCAGAGGGCTATGTCGAGGTGAACTCGCCGCAGCTTCTCGAGCGTTCGCTCTGGGAGACTTCCGGCCACTGGGAAACCTACCACGCGAACATGTTCGTCACCGAGACGGAGGACGAGCGCGTCTTCGCTCTGAAGCCGATGAACTGCCCGGGTCACGTGCAAATCTTCAAGCATGGCCTCAAGAGCTATCGCGAGCTGCCGATAAAGATCGCGGAGTTCGGCTGTGTGCATCGCTACGAGCCTTCGGGCGCGTTGCACGGCTTGATGCGCGTGCGCGCCTTCACGCAGGATGACGCGCACATTTTCTGCTCGGAAGACCAGATCGCCGAGCAGTGCCTCGACATCAATCAGTTCATGCTGTCGATCTACAAGGACTTCGATTTCGAAGACGTCCACATCAAGCTCGCCACACGTCCTGAGAAGCGCGTCGGCGCAGACGAGCTCTGGGACAAGGCCGAGACCGCGATGATGAGCGTGCTCGACGAGATCAAGCGCCAATCGAACGATCGCATCAGGACGTCGATCGCGGAAGGCGAAGGCGCATTCTATGGCCCGAAGTTCGAGTATCACCTGCGCGATGCGATCGGCCGCACATGGCAGTGCGGGACAACTCAGGTCGACTTCAATCTGCCTGCACGCTTCGGCGCCTTCTATATCGACGCCAATAGCGAGAAGCGCACGCCGGTCATGATCCACCGGGCCATGTTCGGCTCGCTCGAGCGCTTCATGGGCATCCTCACGGAGAACACGGCGGGACACTTCCCGCTGTGGCTCGCACCCGTGCAGGCCGTCATCGCGACCATTGTCTCGGATGCCGACGAGTATGCGCTGAAAGTTGCGGCCGAGCTGCGCCGCGCTGGCCTGCGCATCGAGACGGATCTTCGCAACGAGAAGATCAATTACAAGGTGCGTGAGCACTCCCTCGCCAAGACACCCGTCATCCTCGTCGTCGGCAAACGCGAAGCCGAGGAAGGCAAGGTTGCCATGCGGCGCCTCGGCAGCAACGAGAGCAAGACGCTGACACTCGCCGAGGTTAAGGCGCAGCTCGTCGACGAGGGCGAGGCGCCCGATCTCAAGCGGGCGCGCACCTAGAAGGTCAGGGATTGCCGGCCGGTGGCGCTGCAGGAGCCGCCGGTGCTGCCGGCGCGCCGAACTCTGGTGGCCGCACGGCTTCGAGGGCCACAAGACCAACCTTGAGGTAACCTGCCGCGCGAAGCTGATCGAGCACGGCGATCAGCTCGCCATAGGGCACCGTCTTGTCCGCGCGAAGGAACAGGCGCGTATCGCGATTGCCGTTGGTCACGCGCGCAACCGTCGACAGGAACATCGCCTTTCCAACTGTATCCTCACCGATCGCGATCTCGAGGTTCGCCTTGATCGTCACGTAGATCGGCTTCTCCGGACGCGGCTGCGGCTTGGCCGTCGCGGCCGGCAATTGCACTGCGATATCGACCGTCGAGAGCGGCGCTGCCACCATGAAGACGATAAGCAGCACGAGGATCACGTCGATGAACGGCGTGACGTTGATCTCGCTCATCTCATCGTCGTCACCGTCGTCGCTGTCGCGGATGCCGCCAGCCATGACGCTCAGCCCCGCCTGACGAGGGCAGCCGGCGGCCTGTTCGCGGCGCGGCGATCGAGGTCGCGGGAAACGAGCCGCTGGACCTCATCGTTCGTCTCGCGCACGAGCGCGCGGTACGTCGCGATCGAGCGGTTAAGCTGATTGTAGAGGATGACTGCGGGGATTGCCGCGACGAGGCCGATGCCAGTGGCGAGCAGCGCTTCGGCAATACCCGGCGCGACGACGGCAAGGCTCGTCGTCTGCGACTTCGAGATGCCGATGAAGCTGTTCATGATGCCCCAGACCGTGCCGAACAGCCCGACGAATGGTCCGATCGCACCGACGGTCGCGAGCAGGCTCATGCCGCGCCGCATCCGCCGCGTGAGCGCGGCATCGAGACCCTGGAGCCGCGAGGCGACGCGCTCCTTGAGGCCGGCGCCGTTGAGCACATCGTCGGAGAGGTCGATCTCGGCCTGCGCAAGCTGGACCATGCCCTTCGCGACGAACGTCCGGCGAGTCAGATGCGCGGCTGCCGAATCGAGCGATGGCTCTTGCGCGAGAGCCCTGAGCCCGCGGTGCAGGCCGAAGCGTGCCGCAATCAGCTCCATGATCTTGGCGAGCCAGACTGTCCAGACCGCGAAGGATGCGACTGCGAGGCCGATCATCACGCCCTTCACGACGATGTCAGCCGCCATGAACATGCCCCAGGGCGAGAGGTCATGCGGCAGATGAGATCGATCGGCGCTTGCGGGAGCCGGCATTACCGGAACGCCGCCGGGCAGCGCGATTGTGCCCTGTGGGGCCTCGCCGGATACGGGCGCCTGCGGTGCTGTCGTCGGAAGGTCTACGGCGGGTCCGGGAGAGGGCGCGGCCGGCGAGGGCGCCTCCTGCGGCGCCGCTTGCGGTGCCACTTGGGCCATGGCCGGCATCTGCGCGAGGTTCATCGCCCAAAAGAGGCCCACGACAACGCATATCGAAAGTTGGCGCCCGCGCCGACCAGCCGTGACGATCGTGCCAGCCCCGGTCTGTTGAGCGCTGAAAACGGTGGTCCTCACGCAGCTTTTCCCTTGTGCGGCATTGCGGGCGACGTACCGCCCTCGTCCATCGGCCGAACGCTCTTAAGCGCTCCGGCGCGGGGCTGGCGCGCGCCACCCAAGGGGCCTTGCTACATTTGATGACTCCGGTAGTCTAGTTTTAGTTTGCCGCACTGCATAATGGGCCGCCACGCCGTGCATGGCGGTTGGATACAATTATACTTGACTAGAATAGTATAGATTAGTTTCCTGGCCGGGCGCTTGCCGGGTCCCGGCAGCACGCGGATCCGAAGGCTTATGTGGAGCAACACCGGATCCGAAATGGAACCGCCATCGAGGGGGATGGCGGCTCCTGTAAGGAAGCCGGTCTTGCGGCCGCTGTGGCCTGCGCCTGATCTCCGAAGGGTCCCTTGCCTCCCTTGCTGGAGATTTGCTCTGGTGCCGCTCGGCTTTGACTGGCTGCCCCGCGGGTGTCCGGGCATGTGACATGATCCCCCGATCATGTGCCGGGCATCCGCGGGCGAGGCCTGCATGTCTCCTGCCTGACCTCTGCACCGCCATGACTTGCGGCGTCACCGGATCGTGACAGTATGCGCTGACGCGACAGTCGATGCTCCGCGCGAAGAATCAAACAAGAAACATCACAGGAGAAACGCTCATGGCCGCCATCGAGAAGATTGAAGCCGGGTTCTATCGCGTGCCGCTGCCAGTCCCGCTTTCGGACTCGACGCACGGCACGATGACATCCTTCGAGCTGATCACCGCCCGCGTGCGCGATGCCGATGGCGCGGAAGGCGTCGGCTATACCTACACCACCGGCCACAATGGCGGCGCCGTGGCACGCCTCCTCGCGCGCGACATCCCCGAGATCGTCGGGCACGAGGACGCCGACCGCATCGAGCGGCTCTGGCAGAAAGTGTGGTGGGGCCTGCACTATGGCGGACGCGGGGGGCCGAGCGTGCTCGCGCAGTCGGCCTTCGACATGGCGCTCTGGGATCTCAAGGCGCGCCGCGCCAACCTGCCGCTATGGCGCCTGCTCGGCGGCCACGATCCGGCCGTGCCCTGCTATGCCGGCGGCATCGACCTTCATCTCACGGTCGACGATCTCATCAAGGAGCACGATGCCAACCTCGCCAAGGGCTTCCGCGCCATCAAGATGAAGGCTGGGCGCCCGCGCATGTCGGAGGATGTGGAGCGCATCAAGGGTCTTAGAGGTTATCTCGGCGAGGGATTTCCGCTCATGGCCGATGCCAACATGGCCTGGACGGCCGACGAGGCCATTCGTCGCGCGCGGGCCTTCGAGCCGTACGGCCTCGTCTGGCTCGAGGAGCCGATCATCCCCGATGACGTCGCGGGCCACGCACGGGTCGTCGCCCACGGCGGCGTGCCCATCGCAACGGGAGAAAACCTGCGCTCGCTCTACGAGTTCAAGGCCCTCATTGCCGCCGGCGGCGTGAGCTTCCCCGAGCCGGATGTCACGAACTGCGGCGGCCCGACGGTTTTCATGAAGGTCGCGCACCTCGCCGAGGCCTTCAACCTGCCGGTCACGTCGCATGGCGCGCACGATGTGTCCGTGCACCTGCTCGCGGCTTGCCCCAATCGCAGCTTCCTCGAAATCCACGGCTTCGGGCTCGACCGCTATATCGGTGAATCACTGCCGCTGCGGGAGGGCAATGCCATTGCACCGGACCGCCCTGGCCACGGCGTCAGCTTCGACTGGGCCGGCCTCAGCAAACACGCAGCGGCATAGCCTTGCGTGCACTCATTTCTTGGCGACGCGCTCGGGCTTACCCTTGCGCTTCGTCTTGGCCATCTTCTTGAGCTCGGTCTCGCTCATGCTCTCGACCATCCCGCGAGAGGCGCCCCTGAGCTTGCTCTTCTTGACCTCGCCGCGCTTGGCCGCGAGTGCCGCGCCGGCTGCCTTCTGCTGTGCCTTTGATTTGGCTGGCATGGCCGTTCTCCGCTAAAGTTTATTTTACGCGCAACGCGCGCGCCTGCGAATCGTTCAGGTGGGGAGCAATTCATCACTGTAACGGTTCGCCAAGATCAACATTCGGGAGGTTCGACATGATGAGGCCACTACTCGCCTGCACTGCCGCCATTGCCCTCGCCGCAACGGCTGCCGTCGCTCAGGATACGACGAGCGCCACGGCGACGTTCATCAGCAAGGCAGGTAAGGAGGCCGGTACCGCGAAGCTGACCGGCACCGACAAGGGCGTTCTCATCGAACTCAACGTGAGTGGACTACCTGCAGGCCAGTGGGTTGGCTTCCATGTGCACGAGACCGGCAATTGTGATCACTCGGGCGGTCATATGTCCGCCGGCGGGCACTTCAATCCGGCCAAAGCGGCACACGGCTTCAACGACGCCAAGGGACCACACGCCGGCGACATGCCGAACCAGTTCATTGCCGCCGACGGCACACTGAAGGCGCAGGTATTCAATTCGTTCGTAACGCTCGACAAGGGCGACAACGCCATTCGCGGCAAGGCGCTGATGATCCACGGCAAGGCCGATGACTACAAGACCCAGCCGACCGGCGATGCGGGCGATCGTCAAGCCTGCGGCGTGATTAAGTAGGATTCGCACACCACTCCGCGCGCGAGGGGCTTCTATTTCAGCGCTTCGCGCGCACGAGACGATCGGCAACGATGCCCACCGCGACAAGGCCGATGCCGGCGAATTGTACGGCCGTCAATTGCTCGCCGAGGAGCAGGACGCCGACAATAACGACCGTCACCAGCTCCAGACTGACGATGATCGAGTAGCGCCCCGCGCTGAGGCGCGGCAACGCATAGGCGAACGAGGCGATCTGGATCGCGCCACCGATGAGGCCGATGGCAAATAGGCTCGGCCACGCGGACGCTTTCGGGATCAACGAGGCGCCGAACAGCAACGCCGCAACCGTATACCCGCACCCAAGCCCTAGATAGATTGAGCTGGCGCCAGCGAATGGTGATGCCTGCCGCGTGTAGCGGTACGCGATTGCAACGTACGCGCTGAAGATGATCGGTGTCGCCAGCACACAGGCGAGACCAACTGGATCGGCATTGCCGAGGCCAAGCGTGGGCCACCCGGCGAGCAGGGCTCCAAAGAAAATAAGCGTTACAGCAGCGATCGATTGCCACCGAATATGCAGCGCATGGACATAGCGATCGAGAACGAGGGTGATCATCGGGTAGACGAAGAATACCGTGACGACGACGCTGGACGGCACGGTCTGCACGGCGCGGAAGTAGGTGTAGGTTTGCGCGACACCGAGCGTAATACCGTTGAGAAAAAGACCGCGTCCCGCGCCGAACCATTCCGCGCGGAGATTTTGGCTCGTCCACCAGGCGAGAGGAATGAGCACTCCCAGCGCGATCCAATAGCGCCAGAAGAGCACGGACGAGACTTCCATGCCACTCTGGTAGAGACCGATCGCGAAATACGGCACGGTGCCGACGAGCGAAGATCCGAGCGCGGCAGCGGCCACGGCGCGCGCTTCTCCGCCAGGGGCGGCCTGGGTTTGCCCAACCGGGGACTGACCAGCTTTGGTCTGAGCGGACATGAGACGAGCCAATTTCGGTTGTGGCGGCGGATAAGCCTCGAAGCAGCAGACCGCCGCTTATAACCTTAGTCCTGGAGCAGAGCGATGCAGCTTGCTCGCAACCGCAGCAATGGCAGCAGCCGGCGTCTCAAGCCGCAACCAGATCCGCGACCTCGCGCATCGGCGCCGGATTGCTGCCGAGCAGGAGATCGGCGATCCGATCCTCGCCGCGGCCGGCTTCGAGCGCGAAGGGATCGCGCGCCGCGAGCCGATGATCGAGCACCAGCCGCGCGAGCAGCAAGCGGCGGGCATCCCCACGCTGCTTCTGGATGCGGTCAGCTTCCCAGGCGAGATAGACCGCGCTCGCGACGTGATAGAGCACACTCGTCGCGCGGCGCGCATCGGCTTCGTTGCTGGCCTCGCGGGCAACACGCTGCGCGAAGCCGATGGCGGCATCGACATTGCGGCGCAGGCGGTCGCGGAAGGCCACGGGCACGCCAGGGCTCTCATCGAGACGCACAGCGAGATCAGCGGAGAGCGCCGCCTCGGCGCTATGCCGGCCCACAGCACGGGTCAGGGCATCGAGAGCGACGATGTTGCCTGTTCCTTCCCAGATCGAACCGAGGTGAGCATCGCGCAATAGGCGCGCGCAGGCGAACTCCTCTACATAGCCAATGCCGCCGCGGAACTCGAGCGCATCGCCGGTCATCTTCCGTGCATCACGCGTCGAGCGGTACTTGAGAACGGGCGTCAGCATCCGAACGAGCGCCGCCGCTTCCTGGCTGCCACCGAGCTCGGCGCGGTCGAGCGCGTCTGCGGTCACGAAGCACATGGAAAGCGCCTGCTCGAGCGGCAGGATGAGCTTCAGAAGCTGGCGGCGCGCGAGTGGCAGCTCGATGATCCGGCGACCGAAGGCGCTGCGGCCGTGCGCCACGGTCAGCGCATCGTGCAGTGCGCGACGCATGAGCGCCGTCGACTTGACGCCGTTCGAGAGCCGCGACCAGTTGACCATCTCCGCCATCTGCACGAAGCCGCGGTCGAGCTTACCCACGGCATAGGCAACGGCGCCTTCGAGCTTGATCTCACCCGAGGCCATGGAGCGCGTGCCGAGCTTGTCCTTGAGCCGCACGATCCGATAGCTGTTCACGCTGCCATCATCGAGATGGCGCGGCATGAGGAAGAGCCCGACGCCGCGCGTGCCGCCGACGGCACCTTCGGGACGCGCCAGCAGCATGGCGATCTCGGCATCCGCGTTCGAGCAGAACCACTTGTCGCCATAGAGCCGCCAGTGGTCGCCTTCCGGCTTGGCGACCGTCGTCAGGCTGCCGACATCCGAACCGCCCTCCTTCTCAGTCATGAACTGCGCGCCCTGCGTGAGGCGGCTCATATCCGTTTCGGTGAGACGATCGAGGTACTTCGACTTGAGCACCTCATCACCGTAACGCGAGAGCAGCATCGCTGCGCCGTCCGTTACGTTCAGCGGACAGCCCATGCCAAACTCGGCCTGGTTGAAGAGATAGGTGAAGGCGTGCTTTGCCGCGGCTGGGTACGTGCCGGACCAACCGAGAATGCCCTTCCGATGTGACATGGCATGAATGCCGAACTCACCAAAGCCGACGCGCTCGAGCTCGCGGTAGGCGGGGTGATATTCGATGTGCTGAACATCATTGCCGAAGCGGTCGCGGGCATGGAGTATCGGCGGATGGCGATCGGCGAGACGGGCGCAACTGTCGAGATGATCCCCGGCGAGCGCACCGAGGCGGTCGAGATGCGGCTCGATGTGCGCGAGAATAGTCTGCGGCAGATGGATGCGCAGCAGATCCATGAGCGAGGGATCGGCTCGGAAGAAGTTGAGCCCCGTCGTATCGGGCGCGATCGCGCCGGTACGGGAAGGCGAAGCCGTCGCTGCCATATGCGCGCTCCTCAAAACAAAAACGGTGCGCGGCGCTCGTGCACCGGCACCGCTTTCACCCCTTAGTGTATCGCGCTCAGCCTGACGGCGCCTCATATTCACCGCTGCCTACCTCGTCGGCGAGCGAGCGCACGAGATCGAGCACGGACTTGCGCACCTTCGGATCCGTGATGCGCGAGAAAGCCCGGTTGAGCTCCAGCCCCTCGCGGCTGCTCAGGAACTCGAAGACGTGACTGTCGGATGAGCGCTCGGCGAAGCCCGGAGCTGCGCTCTGAGCGCCGCTGACCGGCGCGTCCTCGTAGAAAAATTGAACGGGCACGCCGAGCACCCGTGAAAGCTCGAACAGGCGGCTCGCGCCGATGCGGTTTATGCCCTTTTCGTACTTCTGTACCTGCTGGAACGTCAGGCCGAGGCGTTCGCCAAGCTTCTCCTGGCTGATGCCGATCAGCATGCGCTGAAGCCGCACACGGTTACCCACATGAATATCGACCGGGTTCGGCCGGCGGGTGCCCCGCTCCAACGCCTCGCCGTCGTCCGACGGATCAACCATGGCATCCCCCTGAAAAAACCAACTCGAACCCCAGTCATCCGCATCATGCCTATGCAGACGTGCGCAATTCCTAGGTGTGGGTTGTGGCTTCGTCAACCACATGATGCGGCTCGGCTGTTAGTGCCGCACCCGTCTCACAGCGGTTCAGGAGGGAATTCCTAATTGGGAGCGGAAAGCGAGCCTTGCCGATGCCCGGCCTGCCTCGTAGTTAAAATAGCGCAAGAGCAATAAGACGTTCGGCGCTCGGTCGTCGAGGAAGGGCAGGACGCTCATGGCGAGGCTGAAAACAGCGATCAACACCGCCTCGGAAGACTATGCGGCTAACCGCGCGGAAATGGCGGCTCTCGTCGCGGACCTCTCGGAGAAGCGCTGCGCCGCCACGGTAGGCGGCCCCGAGCGCCTGCGTGAACGCCACCTAGCCCGCGGCAAGCTCCTGCCGCGCGACCGCGTGCTAGGGCTGATCGACCCCGGCTCGCCGTTCCTCGAGCTCTCACAGCTCGCTGCCTATGACATGTACGGCGGCGATATTCACGGCGCGGGTGTCATCACCGGCATTGGCCGCATCGCCGGGCGGCTCTGCATGATCGTTTGCAATGACGCGACCATCAAAGGCGGCACGTACTATCCCCTGACGGTAAAGAAGCACCTCCGCGCGCAGGAGATCGCGTGGGAGAACGGCCTCCCCTGTCTCTATCTCGTCGATTCCGGGGGCGCAAACCTGCCGCACTGGACGGATGTCTTCCCTGATCGCGATCACTTCGGCCGTATCTTCTACAATCAGGCGCGCATGTCGGCGGATGGCATTCCTCAAATCGCCGTGGTCATGGGCTCGTGCACGGCGGGCGGCGCCTACGTGCCGGCCATGTCCGACGAAACCATCATCGTGCGCCGCCAGGGCACGATCTTTCTTGGCGGACCGCCACTGGTGAAAGCGGCAACGGGCGAGGACGTTTCGGCAGAGGATCTCGGTGGCGCCGATGTGCACACGCGCCTCTCTGGCGTTGCGGATCACTATGCGCTCAACGATCGCCATGCACTCGATATTGCGCGCGGCATCATCGGCACGCTTCCGGCGCGCGCGGGCGCCACGACGCCGGCGCGCGCTTCCGTGCCTCCAGCCTATGATCCGGCAGAGCTTGATGGTGTCGTACCCGCCTCGCTGATGACGCAGTACGACACCCGCGAGATCATCGCGCGCATCGTCGACGGCTCGGAGATGCACGAGTTCAAGAAGAACTACGGCACGACGCTGGTCACGGGTTTTGCCCACATCGAGGGCCAGCCTGTCGCGATCCTCGCCAACAACGGCATTCTCTACTCGGAGACCGCGCAAAAGGCCGCGCACTTCATCGAACTCGCCTGCCAGCGCAGATCGCCGCTGCTCTTTCTGCAGAACATCACGGGCTTCATGGTCGGCCGCGACGCCGAGGTCGGCGGCATTGCACGGCACGGCGCCAAGATGGTGATGGCCGTCGCCAATGCCGATGTCCCGAAGCTCACGCTGGTCATCGGCGGCAGTTACGGCGCCGGCAACTACGCCATGTGCGGGCGCGCCTACGGTCCACGCTTCCTTTTCACTTGGCCCAATGCACGCGTCTCGGTAATGGGCGGGCAGCAGGCAGCAAGCGTGCTAGCGACCGTGCGACGCGACAACATGAAGGCTGAGGGAAAGGACTGGTCGCAGGCCGAAGAGGAAGCCTTCAAGCAGCCCATGCTCGACGCCTACGAACACCAAGGGCAGCCTTACTATGGCACTGCCCGGCTCTGGGATGACGGCATCATCGCACCCTCGGAAACGCGGCGCGTCCTCGGCCTTGCGCTCGCCGTATGCTTCGAGCGACCTATCGCCGAAACGAAGTTCGGCGTGTTCAGGATGTAGTGGCGGTTCGCCTACTGCCAGAGCCCCAGTCGGTCCCAATCGGGCAGATGGGAACGCGGGACGCACGCGCGCGCAGGGCGCATGGTCTTTGCGCTTTTACGCAGCGGCCTTGGCGAAGATCTCAGCGACCCGACGTCCACGTTCTGCCGGATCGAGTGATTGCGGCTTCGCCATGCGCGCGGCGATCAGCAATGCATTGCGCGTCGCGCCGAGATTGGCGATGCCCTTGCCCGCGATGTCATACGCCGTGCCGTGCGCGGGCGTGCACACCGGAAAGGCATAGCCGCCGATGAGCGTGATGCCGCTCTCGAAGCCCATGAGCTTCATCGCGATCTGACCCTGGTCGTGATACATGGTCTGCACGGCATCGAAATCTCCGCGCTTGGCGCGCAGGAAGACCGTGTCCGAAGGAAATGGTCCCTCGCATAGGATGCCCTGCGCCTTCGCTGCGGCGACAGCAGGCTCGATGATGTCGATCTCCTCGCGACCGAAGTTACCACCGTCGCCGGCATGGGGATTCAGTCCGGCTACGGCAATGCGCGGGCGGGCTATACCGACATCGCGCATGCAGCGATCCGTGAGCACAAGCCCGTTGATAATCGCTTCCTTCGTTATGTAGTGCGCTACGTCCTTCAGTGGCACGTGGCTCGTGATACGGGCGTTCCACAGGCCATCGAGAATATTGAACTCGCGGCCAGGACGCGCCGCGCCGCTCTCCTCGGTGATAACCGCGATCTCGTCCTCGTAGGAGCCATCCGCGAGCTTCATGGCATACTTGTTGAAGGGCGTGAACGTCACGGCATCCGCACCGCCGGCTGCACCGAGGCGAAGTGCGGCGCGGAAGTTCGCCAAAGCGAACGTCCCGCCCATACGCGACGCCGTTCCACGCGTCACGCGCGCCGGATCGAGATGACCGAGATCGACGAACACCGGCGCCCCATCGAACATGACCGGCGCGCCGGGCTTCCACGTGCGACAGTCGCAGGCGAGGCCCGCCACGGACTCGCCCTCGGCAAGTACGCGGCGGTCGCCGATCACGATCACGTCGGCTGCAGCGCGGACCTCGGCATCCATGATGATCTTCGCGGTGAGCTCAGGGCTGATACCGCAAGGATCTCCCATCGCAAGCGCGAGCACGGGACGGCTTTTGTCCGTTGTCATGGCGTTTCCCTCCATTTCCCCCCTAGTTCGCCCCGGCAAAACGCTTGGCGCGGACGGTCGCAGTGATCTCGTGTGCGAGCATGCCCTCTTCGTGGCAGACGCGCGCGATGATCGGGGCGGCTTCGAGGGACGCGCGACGCGTGAGGCGCTGGTAGGTGACGGTCTTGATGAACTTGCCGACCCAGAGCCCGCCCGTGTAGCGCGCAGCACCAGACGTCGGGAGCGTGTGGTTCGTGCCGATGCCTTTATCACCATAGGCAACGGTCGACTCCTCGCCAATGAAAAGCGAGCCGTAGTTCTTGAGTTTCTCGAGATAGTAGTCGTCGCGTCCGGTCTGGATTTCGAGGTGCTCCGGCGCGTACTCGTCGGAGACCGCGATGGCCTCGTCGTCGCTTCCGACGACAACGATCTCACCCCAGTCGGCCCATGAGCGCGACGCGACCTCTCGGGTCGGCAGCGTCTTGAGCTGCAGCTCGACCTCGGCAAGCACGGCGCGGCCCATCTTCTCCGAGGGCGTGACGAACCACGCAGGGCTGTCCGGCCCGTGCTCGGCCTGGCCGAGAAGATCGGTCGCGACGAGCGCCGGATCGGCGGTGTCATCGGCGATGACGAGGATCTCGGTCGGGCCTGCCGGAAGGTCGATGCCGACCATGCCGAAGAGCTGGCGCTTGGCCTCCGCGACGAAAGCATTGCCGGGACCGGTGATCATATCGACGCGGGGCATGCCCACGCAGCCATGCGCCATCGACGCCATGGCCTGCACGCCACCGACGCAATAGATCTCGTCGGCGCCTGAATGATGGAGCGCATAGAGCGTCTGCGGGTAGATGCCATCGGGCCCGCGCGGCGGTGCGGCGGCGACGATGCGTCCGACGCCGGCGACCTTGGCCGTGCCGACACTCATGATTGCCGCGGAGATGAGCGGATACTTGCCGCCGGGGATGTAGCAGCCCACGGTCGAGACCGGGATCAGCTTCTGGCCGAGCAGGACGCCGGGCGTAAGTTCCGTCTCGAACTCTTGCAGGCTTTCTCTCTGTCGCTTGGCGAACTCGGTCACTTGCGCCTGGCAGTAGGCGAAGTCCTCCTTGAAGGTCGTCGGCAGCGTGCGCGATACCTCGTCGATGCGCGCCTGCGGCACGCGGAACTCGCCCGTCCACTTGTCGAGATCGCGGGCATAGCGGCGGACAGCCTCGTCGCGGTTCTCGGCGATGTCCGCGATCATGCAGCGGACCGTGTTCTCGACTTCGACGGCGCGCGGCCCTGCCTGCAGCGCGGCACGTTTCAGATAGTTGCGAGCCACGGCATCCTCCCGATTGTTGAGATGTTTTCGACCTTGGAATGAGACGCTAGGTGGCTGGCAAGAGCCGGTCAAGATGGCCGGCGGGGCCGAGCTGCGGCCGCAAAACGAAACATCCCGGCGCGAGGGCCGGGATGCTTCTCAAATCGTTCTGTAAGTGGGCGTTGCAGAGCCAGCTAGCCTCGCGAGGCAGAGGCGGCAGTCTGCGGCAGCAGCTTCAGGATGCCCTGCGCGGCAGCGCCGGCGGCAGCGTCGGCCGTGTTCCCCCAAGTGCCATCGAGCGAACCTTCGGGGATTTCGTTCTTCTGCGAGACGGTTCCGAGCGAACGACCCTGGGGATCACGAACCAGCCAGTCGATCTGAATCGTCTGCTTGCCGCCCTGGCCCGCAGCCAGCACCACCTTGCCCTCGATGCGATAGGACGCGCCAGGCCGGTTGGCCATGGTCACGCCTTGGCGAGAGAGCTCGCGCTGGAGCGCGCTCGAGAGTGCCGTGTTGCCATCGCCGGGCGCGCCGGCAACGGTCGGAACGATCGCAGCGACATCGCCGCTCGACGGAAGGCTAGCGGTCGTCGTGCGTGCGGCAGCCTGCTCAGGCGCAGGCGCAGCAGCTGAGGACGCGACGGGCTGCGGCGCGTCAGACGGCTGAACCGAGCCGGCCACAGGCGGCGCGCCCGCGGGACGGTGGGCCGCGATCCACGTGGCGAGCTGCGCCGCCGTCTTGTCGGCGATGATCTGCGTCACCGCACCCGTAACGGCGGACCAGGGATCCTTCGCGGTTCCAGCTGGCGCCATCTCCTCGCCGGTTACCCGATGAACGCGCTTCCCGGTCGGATCCGTGAGATCCCAGATGTACGAGACCTTGGTCTGGGAACGATCCTTCGATGCGACGATGTAGCCGCGCAGCGTGTAGTCACCCTTGGCATCGCGATCGTTGATCAGCGTGATGCGCTGGCGCTCCGCCGACTGCACGATCTGCTCGCCGATCTGCCGCGATACGGCATCCGGCGCTCCGATCACGGGCGCGAGTGCGACTCGTGCGAGCGTTGCCTGCTGCGCTGGCTTCGCCGGGGTCGGCGAAGCCTCGGGCGTAGATGTCAGGCTGCTGAATAGCGACGATCCGCTCGACTCGCACCCGGCGAGACCCAAAGCGATGATGGCAATGACTGCCGGTGCGACGGAGCGAAGCCGGCTCCGTGATGTCCTCTCAGCGTCGGATTTGGTCACGGTGACGCCCCCTTCAATGTGATTCCGCTGACACCCGGTGACCGACTTACGGACATGGCGGTCTCGAGGTTGTGCCTCGACTCGGTACCCTTTTTCGAATCCTGTATCTGCTGGCTCCCTAACCGTCCAGATGGACGCGCCAGCTTTCCTGTTTCTGAATCAGAAGTTAGCAGACACTTGATCGGTAAACTGTGGAAAAACTACAGCAGGACGATGGCGGAGATTTGGCGGCCGTAGTCCGGCTCGCGCCGATGGGTCGTGCGACGATAGCTGAAAAAATGCTCCGCGCACGAATACGTGCACCGTGTCTGGCTCTCGACAGTGCCGAGCCGCATGGCCCCGAGGCGCGCGAGCACAAAGGCAGGCAAATCGAAGTATGGCCGCGCGTCCGCTGAGGACCTTTTGAAAAATCCAGCATAATCGGCTGATTTGGTGATGAAATTTGCCTCGAACTCGGGACCGACCTCATAGGCCGTTGGACCGATGCACGGGCCGAGCGTCGCGGAAATGCTCGCCCGGCGCGCGCCGAGCCTCTCCATGGTTGCGACGGTCGACTCGAGGACGCCGCCGAGCGCACCCTTCCAGCCAGCATGGGCGGCAGCGACAATGCCCGCTTCCGCGTCCGCAAAAAGTACCGGTGCACAATCGGCGGCGAGCGCACCTACGGCGATGCCCGGCGTCGCCGTGACGAGTGCATCCGCCTTCGGCATGGTCTCGAACGTCCAGGGCTCGGTAACCACGATCGCGTCGGCGCTGTGATGCTGGTAGGCGGTGAGCAGGCCATCCGGTGTCGCGCCGAGTTGGTGCGCGACCCGCCGGCGGTTCTCGCCCACAACATCGCGCGCATCCTTCGACCCGAGCCCGCAGTTGAGCGAAGCATAGATGCCTTCGGAGACGCCGCCCTGCCGACCGAAGAAACCGTGCGCTACGCGAGCGTGCCGCGAGAGCGCTTCCGACTGGATCGGCTTGAGCATTTCCATCCCACTGGAGATCTTGATCCGACGGCCTACCCGATATCAGCCGGCGAGCAGCGGGTCGAGCCTCCCCGCGTGGTCAAGGGCATAAAGCTCGTCACATCCGCCGACATGCATGTCATCGATGAAGATCTGCGGCACGGTAGTCTGCCCGCCGGCCATCTCAACGAGCTCCTCGCGCTCTGCCGGCTTGCCGGTCAGATTGATCTCTTGAAAGGGCACATTCTTGGACGAGAGCAGCCGGCGCGCGGCATCGCAGTATCCGCACCAATCTCTCGTGTAGATGACCACCTTGGGCATGAGCGAGCGGGCCTCTCGGGAATCGGACGTATTGCAGCACAAATGTAATGCCTCCCGCACCCGAGGACGAGGGATGCCACACGCTGTCCTGCATAACGGTGCGCGCAAGGCTCGCCTCTTGAAATCAGCTAGAGATCGACCCTGCGCGGATCGGCGACCATGGCGGCCGCCAGCACATCGACGCGCGCCGCACCAGCCGCCCTCAACGCCCTCGCGCACGCGCCGACCGTGGCGCCCGTCGTGATCACATCATCAACGACGATGACGTTCCGTCCCGCGACCCGGTCTCGCGCAGCAGCCGTCACCGCAAAGGCCCCGGCGACATTCGTAGCCCGCTGCGCCGCGCTCGAACCGACCTGAGTCGGCGTTGTTTTGATCTTGGCGAGGACAAAGGGATCGAACGCGACGCCGCTCAACTGCGAGACCTCGCGCGACAGCAGCGCTGCCTGGTTGAACTGCCGGCGCATGAGCCGCCAGCGAGTCATGGGCACAGGCACGAGAAGCTCGGCATCGGTCAGGATCTCATTTCCTGCCCGCATCATCCACCGTGCCAACAGCCGGCGCGCCTCATGGCGATCGGCATATTTAAAGCCGTGAATGAGTTCGCGGACCACACCTCCGAAGACAGCCGCGGCGCGTGCGCGGTCATAGGGCGGCGGATCGGCCGCCGCCGCGGCCGAAATCTGCGGGCCGTCACTGCCGAAAGGGAGCGGCAGGCCAAGCCGGTGGCACAGCGGCGGCGTGATGAAAGTCACCTGCTGCCAACAGCCGGCGCAAAGCGCGTCATGGGCGGCCGTGCGATCATGACAGGCGAGGCACAGCGACGGCGCGATCGCATTGCCAAGATCGGCAAAGGCCGCCCCCAGATGCCAGCGCACTTCGGCCAGCCAGCGACGTGCGCCGCGCTCGCCTTCCTCCCCAGTCTCGCCGATTCCGCTCACTTGCCGTTCAGCCCCGGTTTTTCATCCCGGCCTGATCATAGCCTGCCGAACTGGAGGTTGTGCAACAGATCACGCACCCGGCGCTTTGCCGCGACTGGCGGTCTTGCCAAATCCAATATTGCGGAAGATGTTGCGCCGCCTTTGCCAGAACCCCGAGAGGATGACTGTGACAGCGAGCAATATCGAGGGCGATGCACCCTGGCGCGCCCGGATCCGCAGTATTGTAGAATCCGATGGCTTTCAGCGTTTCATCATCATTGTCATCACGCTCAACGCGATCGGCCTGGGCCTCGAGACGGTCCCATTCATCAATGAGGAAATCGGCACGCTGCTTTGGCTCATCGATCATGCGGCGCTGCTCATCTTCGTTCTCGAGATATCCGCGAAGCTGCTTGCTTATAGGCTCAGCTATTTCCGCGATGCCTGGAATATCTTCGACTTCACGATCGTCGCCATTGCCGTGCTGCCGATGAGCGGCGGCCTCTCGGTATTGCGTGCGCTGCGCATACTTCGCGCCGCACGCATCATCTCGGTCGTGCCCGCCATGCGCCGAGTCGTCGAGGGACTGCTCTACGCTATTCCATCTCTCGGCGCCGTCATGGCGCTCCTAGCGATCATCTTCTACATATGCGCCGTGATGGCGACGAAGCTCTTCGGCAACGATTTTGACGAGCTGTTCGGAAACCTCGGCCGCTCGCTCTTCACGCTGTTCCAGATCATGACGCTCGAAGGCTGGACCGACGGCGTCGTGCGGCCAATCATGAAGGTCTATCCCTACGCTTGGCTCTTCTTCATTCCGTTCATACTCACGGTGACCTTCGCGGTGCTCAATCTCTTCATCGCGATCATCGTCGGTGCCATGGAGGAGGCCGCCAAGAACGACACCGAGATGCTGCACCAGGACGCCGAGAAGTTGCACGCCGATGCTCAACTGCAAAGCCGCCAGCACGAAGTGCTCATGGGCGAGATCCGCTCGCTCAAGGAGGAGATCGTGGCACTCCGAGGCATGGTAAAGCCGGGCAGCTAGGCTGCGCCCTTGCCATCGAAACGCAAGGGCTTAGAGTAATTCTATTGCTGCCAGCCGAAGAGTGAGCGTGCGCGATGCGGATTCCCGAGAAGATCAAAGCCTACCATAACGATCTCACCGCCTGGCGGCGCGATCTGCACGCCCATCCCGAGCTTGGCTTCGACGAGCACCGCACGAGCGACTTCGTGGCGAAAAAGCTCGGCGAGTTCGGCGTCACCGTGCATCGCAACGTCGGCAAGACGGGCGTCGTCGGCGTGCTCCAGACGGGCAACGGGCCGACAATTGGCCTGCGCTGCGACATGGATGCTCTGCCGATCGACGAGATTGCCGAAGTACCCTTCAAGTCGACCCGCCCCGGCGTCATGCACGCGTGCGGGCACGACGGGCACACGACCATGCTGCTCGGGGCGGCGCGCTATCTCGCCGAGACGAAGAACTTCGACGGCACGGTCTATTTCATCTTCCAGCCGGCCGAGGAAGGCATCGGCGGCGCACTGGCCATGCTCGAAGACAAGCTATTCGAGCGCTTTCCCTGCGACAGCGTTTTTGGGATGCACAACAATCCCGGGCTCGAAGTCGGCAAGTTCGCGATCCGTCCGGGTGCGATGATGGCCGGCGGTGCCTTCTTCGACATCGACATTATGGGCCGCGGCTCGCACGGCGCGCGGCCGGAGGAATCCGTCGATCCCGTGCTCGTCGCGAGCCACATCGTCACTTCACTGCAGGCCATTGTCTCGCGCAACGTCACGCCGACCGCGACCGCCGTCGTGAGCTGCACGGCGATCCATGCCGGCGATGCCTACAACGTCATCCCACAGACGGCGACCATCCGCGGGACCGTGCGCACATTCAGCCACGATGTCATGTCGCAGGTCGAGAAAGCCATGAAGCGGACGGCGGCCAATACGGCAGCGGCCTTCGGCGCCACGGCAGATGTGAAATTCGACGTGAAGTTTGCGCCGCTCGTCAATGATGAGAAGGAAACGGCTTTCATGGCGGATCGAGCCGTGGAGCTCGTTGGCGCGGCCCACGTCGACCGCAACCGCGGCCTGATCATGGCGTCTGAGGACTTCTCATTCATGCTGGAGAAGTGCAAAGGCGCCTACATCAACATCGGCAATGGCGGGCTCGGCACGCCGACGAGCGTGCCCGTTCACAATCCCGCCTACCAGTTCAACGACGAGATCCTCCCGCTCGGCTCGGCGCTCTACGCACGCCTAGTCGAAGCCAAGCTCGGCCGCCTCGGCGCCGGCTGACCGCTCACTTCCTCAAGAACGACAAACGGAAACGCTCCCATGGCCAAGGCATCTCGCAAAGTCATCATCACGTGCGCCGTTACCGGCTCGATCCATACGCCCTCGATGTCGCCACATCTGCCGATCACGGCGGAGGAGATCGCGGATGCCGCGATCGGTGCCGCGGAGGCCGGCGCCGCCGTCGTGCATCTGCACGCGCGCGATCCCAAGACCGGCAAGCCGGATCAATCGACCGAGGCCTTCGCGCCATTCCTGAAGGTGATCAAGCAGCGCTCGAACTGCGTGGTGAACATCACCACAGGCGGCGCCATGACCATGACCATCGAGGAGCGCGTTCGTCCGGCCGCGACCTTCAAGCCCGAGGTCGCCTCGCTCAACATGGGCACGATGAACTTCGGCCTCTACCCGATGCTCGAGCGCCAGAAGGAGTTCAAGCACGACTGGGAGAGGCCCTATCTCGAGGGCTCGCGCGCCGGCTTCTTCAAGAACACGTTCGCCGACATCGAGTACATCCTGACGACCTGCGCCGCCAACGGATCGCGCTTCGAGGTCGAGTGCTACGACATCGGCCATCTCTATACGCTGCGCCACTTCGCCGACCGCGGCATCATCAAGCCGCCCTTCTTCATCCAGTCGGTCTTCGGCATCCTCGGCGGCATTGGCCCGCACTATGAGGATGTGGTCATGATGAAGCGTACGGCGGATCGCCTGTTCGGCGACCAGTACCGCTGGAGCGTGCTCGGCGCCGGGCGCAACCAGCTCGCCATCGCGGCCATGGCTGCCGCCATGGGCGGCAACGTCCGCGTCGGCATGGAGGACAGCCTCTGGATCGGCCCCGGCCAGCTCGCCAAGTCCAATGCGGAGCAGGTGACGAAGGTGCGCCAGATCATCGAGGGCCTCGGGCTCACGATCGCATCGGCCGACGAAGCCCGCGAGATCCTTGCCCTCAAGGGCGGCGACAAGGTCGATTTCTAAAAGACCTCAAAAGGTATTGCCTGATGGTCACCCCGGCAGCCAAGGCCGGGGCGTTCCATCGGCACTTAATCCTCGCTCCCGCCATTCGGGCAACCCTTCCGCTCGAATCCGTTCGAAGCGACGCCGCCGGCGATATATGTGCTGAGCGCAACCATCTGTCTCAAGCTCGCGCAAATGCTGGTGCTCAATCCAGAGCGCTATCCGCCAGCTCTCTTCTGTTGGCCATCTACTCTGCACGTTATCAGTCCACTGGTTCGCGCAAGGCCCTCCAAAAAGATGGCCAACTATGTAAATTGAAGTCATCCAGTCAAATTTCGAACTGCCCACTACCGGAAAGCCCTCGCCGCATTGATGGCGGTCGGCGCTTCTGTTAAGCCTGCGCCTTAACTCGCTAAATCCGGAAGGTCGACCGATGATCCCGCGCTACTCCCGCCCCGAGATGAGGGCGATCTGGGAGCCCGAGACCCGCTTCCGCATCTGGTTCGAGATCGAGGCGCACGCGGCCTCCGCCATGGCCGAACTCGGCATCGTCCCCAAGGAGGCCGCCAAGGTCATCTGGGACAAGGGCAGCAAGGCCAAGTTCGACGTCGCACGCATCGACGAGATCGAGGCCGTAACGAAGCATGACGTCATTGCCTTCCTGACGCACCTCGCCGAGCACGTCGGGCCGGAAGCGCGCTTCGTCCACCAGGGGATGACCTCGTCGGACGTGCTCGACACCTGCCTCAATGTGCAGCTCGTGCGCGCGAGCGACATCCTGCTGGCGGATATGGACCGCGTGCTGGCCGCGCTCAAGAAGCGCGCTTTCGAGCACAAGACGACGATCACGATCGGTCGCAGCCACGGCATTCACGCCGAGCCGACCACCTTCGGCATCAAGCTCGCCTATGCCTATGCGGAGTTTGCGCGCGGACGCGAACGGCTGGCGGCGGCGCGCAAGGAAGTAGCTACCTGCGCGATCTCCGGCGCCATCGGCACGTTCGCGAACATTGATCCGTCCATCGAGGAATATGTCGCGAAGGCCATGGGTCTCACGCCCGAGCCCGTCTCGACGCAGATCATCCCGCGCGACCGGCACGCCATGTACTTCGCAACGCTCGCCGTGATCGCCTCGTCCATCGAGCGGCTGTCGACGGAAATCCGCCACCTTCAGCGCACCGAGGTGCTCGAAGCCGAGGAATTCTTCTCGCCAGGGCAGAAGGGCTCCTCAGCCATGCCGCATAAGCGCAATCCCGTGCTGACGGAAAATCTCACCGGCCTCGCCCGCATGGTGCGCTCGTTCGCGACGCCGGCACTGGAGAACGTCGCGCTCTGGCACGAGCGCGATATCTCGCATTCTTCCGTCGAGCGCTTCATCGGCCCGGACGCGACCATCACGCTCGACTTCGCGCTGAACCGCCTTGCGGGTGTGGTCGAGAAGCTCGTCGTCTATCCCGAGAACATGCGCAAGAACCTCGACAAGCTTGGCGGCTTGCACAATTCCCAGCGCGTGCTGCTGGCGCTCACGCAGGCCGGCGCCTCGCGCGAGGACAGCTATACCCTCGTGCAGCGCAATGCCATGAAGACCTGGGAGACGGGTGCCGACTTCCTCGCGAGCCTCAAGGCCGACAAGGACGTGACGGGCTACCTTACTGCCGCACAGCTCGAAGCCATGTTCGACGATGCCTATCATCTGAAACACGTCGATACGATCTTCAAGCGCGTGTTCGGCGCGGCATAAGGGGCGGCCATGGCACAGTATGTCGCCGTCATCGCGGGCGCGACGGGCGCCGCGGCCAAGCAACTCGTCGAGGTGCTGCTGGCCGATCCGGCATGGGAGATCGTCGGTCTTTCCCGTCGCTCACCGACTTCAAAGCGCGAGCGGCTGAGTTACATCGCTTGCGACCTCACTGACGCAGCGAGCACAAAGGCCGCACTCGCCCGCTGCCCGCAGGCGACGCACCTCTTCTACACGGCGCGCGCGCAATTCTCGGATGCATCCGTCGGCGTCGAGGACGTCGCGGGCAATCGCGCCATGCTCCAGCATCTGCTGGATGGCGCCGAAGCCGCGTGCCCCGGTCTGGAACACGTCCATCTCGTCGAAGGCACGAAATGGTACGGCATGCACATCGGCGCCATGCGCCTGCCGGCGCACGAGGACGATCCGCGCCATATGCCGCCGAACTTCTATTACGATCAGCAGGATCTGCTCAGCACACGGGCCGAAGGCAAGCGCTGGACATGGTCCGCTTCGCGACCGGGTTTCCTCTATGACTTCGCACCCGAACGGCCCCGCAACCTCGTGCCCCTGATCGGCGCCTGGGCAGGGATGTGCGCCGAGCTTGGCCTGCCGCTCGACTTTCCCGGAAAGCCCGCATGCTTCGACGCCCTGATGGAAGCGACGGACGCGACCCAGCTCGCCCGGGGCATGAAATGGATGGCGACGTCGCCGACGGCCCGCAACGAGGCCTTCAATGTGACGGACGGCGGACTTTTCCGCTGGTCGCGCCTCTGGCCGCAGATCGCGCGGCTCTACGGTCTGCCGTGCGGCGTCCCACGCCCGCTCAATCTCGGACGCTGGATGGCCGACAAGGGGCCGCTGTGGGACGCGATGGTGAAGAAGCACGGCCTCGTCGCACAGCCGATGGAGGCGGTGGTTACCTGGAACTTCGGCGATTTCCTGTGGGGCCTCGAACACGATGTCGTTTCGAGCATGACTAAGATCCGTCTCGCCGGCTTTCATGAGACGATCGACACGGAAGCCCGGATCCTTGCCCATCTGCGGCGTTATCGCGAGGCGCGGCTCCTTCCATGACAAGTTCGTAATCCCGCAATCGCGCGAACCCTGCTCGAACGTCCGACACTGCGGCGTTTTAGCGGCGGATTCGGTTGCAAACGGGGTTGATCACACTATAGTCCGGCCCGAAATCAAGGCAGACGGTCGAGGCGGCGGGCGCGACCGACGGATGCCAATCCTCGCCCCGTTCAGCATCCAAGACCCCTGGGAATAGCGCGCATGTCCACTTCACTGGTCTACGCTCAAGCTGGCGGCAGCGACTTTATGATTCAGTTGCTGCCGATCCTGCTGATGTTCGTGATCTTCTACTTCCTCCTGCTCCGTCCGCAGCAGCAGCGTGTGAAGCAGCACCGCGAGATGGTCGCGAACGTCCGGCGGGGTGACGTGGTCGTGACCGGCGGTGGCATTATCGGCAAGGTTACGCGCGTGAAGGAAGGGGACGCCGAGATCGAAGTCGAGATCGCCGAGAACACCCGCGTCCGCCTCATGCGCGGCACCATCTCCGAGGTGCGGGTCAAGGGCGAGGTTGCGAAGGCCGGCTGAGGCGCCGCGCGCGACGGCTCGCCGCCCTCCTGAATTCAGAGGTCCGGGAACGAGATGCTCCACTTTTCGCGCTTCAAGATGATCGCGATTCTGCTCACATGCGTGGTGAGCATTATCTTCGCGCTGCCAAACCTGTTCACCAAGGAGCAGCTCGCGTCCTGGCCGCGATTCCTGCCGACGAAGCAGATGCCGCTCGGCCTCGACCTCCAGGGCGGCGCACATCTGCTGCTGGCTATGGATACCGAGGAGCTGCGGAAGGAATGGTTGCAGACGCTGCGCGATGACGCGCGCCGCACGCTCCGTGACGCCAAGATCTTCCCCACGGGCGTCGGCATCGTCGGCAATCAGGTGCAGGTGCGGCTCGCCAAGCCCGAGGAAGCGGACGCGGCGATGCGCGAATTGCGCAAGCTCGTCCAGCCGCTCGGCAGTGCCGTGCTCGGCACGAGCGGCGAGGACCTGACGATTACGAAGGGCGGCGACGGGACGATCCTGATCGCGCCCTCCGCGGCGGGTCTTCAGCAGCGTGTCATCAACGCCGCCGGCGCCGCCATCGAGACGGTAAATCGGCGCATCAACGCGCTCGGCACGGCTGAATCGACGGTCGTGCGCCAGGGCGCCGATCGCATTCTCGTCCAGTATCCGGGCCTGACCGACACCAAGGTGCTGAAGGATCTGCTCGGCCAGACCGCCAAGCTCTCCTTTCACGAAGTCCATCCGACGATGACCGCCGAAGAGGCGCGGCAGGGCCGCACGCCCCCCGGTTACCGCATTTATTCCGCCAGCGATCGCGGAGATGAGCAGGGTGGCGCCTACCTCCTGCGCGAGACTCCGGTGGTTCCTGGTGAGAACCTCGTCGATGCCCAGCCGGGCTTCGACCAGCGCACGAACGAGCCCATCATCTCCTTCCGCTTCGATCAGGCGGGCGCCCGCCGGTTCGGGCGCTTCACGCAGGAGAATGTGAACCGCCCGTTCGCCATCGTGCTCGATGACAAGGTGCTCTCGGCGCCGGTTATCCGCGAGCCCATTCTTGGCGGCACGGGTCAGATATCGGGAAGCTTCACGGTCGAGAGCGCCAACACGCTGGCCGTTCAGCTCCGCTCGGGCGCCTTGCCCGTCAAGCTGACCATTGCTGAAGAGCGCACGGTCGGCCCATCGCTCGGCGCCGACTCGATTGCAGCCGGCAAGCTGGCATCGATCGTCGGTGGCGTGATCAGTATGGTCATGGTGATCGTTGCCTACGGGACTTTCGGCGTCTTTGCGGTCATCGGCCTCCTCATGAACGGCACGATGGTGATCGCGCTCATGTCCGCGGCCGGGACGACGCTGACGTTGCCTGGCATCGCAGGCCTCGTGCTGACGGTCGGCATGGCCGTCGACTCGAACGTGATCATCTACGAACGTATCCGAGAGGAATTACGCGCCGGTAAATCGGCGGTGAGCGCCATCGATGCCGGCTTTACGCGCGCCATCACGACCATTCTCGACAGCCAGCTCACGACGCTCGCCGCCGCGATCATCATGTTCTGGCTCGGCTCAGGCCCGATCCGCGGCTTCGCTGTCACGCTCTCGATCGGTATCTTCACCTCGATCTTCACTGCCGTCACGGTAACACGCCTGCTCGTCGCGCTCTGGCTGCGCTCCGAGCGCGCCAAGCCCGGCAGGATCGCCGTTCCGATCTGAGGACGGCGCGACAAGATCTCGAAAGGCCCGTAAGACCATGCGCTTCATTCCGAACTTCAAGGGTTACGACTTCTTCCCGCACGGGACGCATATCGACTTCATGCGCTTCCGCGACATTTGCTTCTGGGGTTCAATCGTCGCAATCGTCCTGTCGCTTGGCTTGTTCCTTACCGCGGGCCTTAATTACGGCGTCGATTTCAAGGGCGGCACCATGGTCGAGGTGCAGACGAAATCTGGAGCGCCTGCGGACATACAGGCTATGCGAACCCAACTTGGCGGGCTCGGGCTCGGTGACGTGCAGATCCAGGCATTCGGTACGTCGAACGACGTGCTGATCCGCATCGAGTCGCAGCCCGGTGGCGAGGAAGCTCAGCAGGCCGCCCTGCAGAAGGTGGTATCGGCTCTGGGCGACGGCTACGTCCAGCGCCGCGTCGAAGTGGTTGGGCCGGCAGTTTCAGCCGAGCTTAGACGTACAGGCATCATCTCGGTCGTGGCAGCAATGCTGGCTATCATGGCCTATGTATGGTTCCGTTTTGAATGGCAGTTTGCCGTGGGAACGCTTGTGTCCTCCCTTCATGATGTGCTCGTTGTGGTAGGGGTATTTTCGCTTTTCCAGTTCGAGTTCGATCTCGGCATCGTCGCCGCGTTGCTCACGATTCTGGGCTACTCAATCAACGACACGGTTGTCGTCTCCGATCGCATCCGCGAGAACCTGCGCAAGTATAAGCGCATGGAGCTGCGTGAATTGCTCAATCTCTCCATCAACGAGACGCTCTCGCGCACGATCCTGACGGGCGTGACGACCATCGTCGTACTGATCGCGCTGTTCATCTTCGGCGGCTCGGTAATGCGCTACTTCACGTTCGCCATGCTGCTCGGCGTGCTCGTCGGCACGTACTCTTCGATCTTCATCGCGGCGCCGATTCTTGAATATCTCGGCGTCAAGCGGGAGACGGTCACCGGCGAGAAGGCGACGGCCGGCGCGCGCGGCTGATCGAAAGCTATCTATTCCGCAGGAGCGTGACCATGCAGCCTGCGACGCCCCGCTATCCCGGCCGAGCGCCGATAGAGGCCTACGGCAATGGCGGCTTTCGCTTTGCCGGAATGAGCCATCGCGGCTCCCTCCTTTGCCTCGGCGAAGCGATCGTCGGCTGGCCGGTAACCACTGCCGAGGGCCTCACGCTCGACGATTTCGCGCTGTTGCTGTCGGAACCATCGAGCATCGAGTTGCTTCTGCTCGGTACGGGGCGCGATTTCATGCTTCCTTCGACATCGTTGCGGAATGGCCTGCGTGATGCCGGTATTCGGATCGAGCCCATGGACACGGGAGCGGCCTGCCGGACGTACAATGTCTTGCTCGGCGAGGGCCGGCCCGTGGGTGCGGCCCTGATCGCCGTCGACTGAGGTAGTCTCCCAACCGGCGCTTCCGCGAGGGCTCTGAATCGTGCTCTATCTGTTGCCAATGTTCGTGCCAGCCCGGTGATGCCGATGCCAGCCATGCTCTCGAGTGCCCGCAATGCGCTTGTCGCGGGGATCGCACTATCGATCGCAGCGGTCCTGGCAGCGATCGTCGCAAGCGGTACTGACTGGCTCGGCTTCACGTCGTTCGTTCTGCGCGCGATCCATGTCGTTTCCGCGATCATCTGGGTCGGCATGATCTGGTTCGTCAATTTCGTGCAGCATCCGGCGGTGGTCGGGGCCGATGACGCCGGGCGCGGAACGCTCTTCCGTCTCGTTGTGCCGAAGGTCGCGACGATATTCCGGCACACCTCGCATCTCGTCATCCTGTCGGGGGTGCTGCTCCTGCTGCCGACCGGCTATCTGCTGTCATCATGGATGTATGGCGCGCCATTTTACATGCCGCTCGCCAAAGTGTTGCTGCTGTGGGGCGCGGCTGCCGGCGCCGTTGCCATGTGGGCCTTCGTGCACATGATGATCTGGCCGAACCTGCAGATCGTGCTCGGCGAGAAGCCTAGCAATGCAGAGGCCAAGGCAGCCGCGCGCGCCAAGGTCGCGCTCTATGCGCGCGCCAATCTTCTGCTGGCGATACCGGTGACTGTGCTGATGGTTGCCGCCGCGCACCTCCTCTGACGATGAGCGAAGCGCCGCTCGATGCGCTGAGGGAAGCCGCCATCTCGCGCGAGCCGGACCGCTATTTTGCCGCGACGCTAGCGCCACAGACCATCCGCCTCGACTTGATCGCGTTGGCGGCATTCGCGGCAGAGCTTGCCAATATCCCGACGCAGGTGCGCGAGCCGCTCGCGGGCGAGATACGGCTCCAGTGGTGGCGCGATGCACTTGCCCCCAAAGGCGGCGAGGCTGCAGCAGGGCATCCTGTTGCAGATGCCATGCGCACCACGATCGCGCGTCATGGCCTGCCCACGGAGATCATAGAGGGCGTCATCGCCTCGTTCGCCGACGCGCTCCACGGCGACAGGCCGGCGGACGAAAATGCCCTGATCACTCATATGGCAGCCGGCGAGGGTGGACTATTCCGGCTTGCCGCTCGCATTTGCGCCGCGCACGAGATCGGCGATATCTGGCACATCACACGCGCCGCGGGTCTAGCGTACGGCCTCTCTCGCGCGCTTCTTCGCCTTCCTGAAGAGCGTGCCGCAAGCCTTGTGATCCCGCGCACGCTGCTCTCGGATGAGGATCTGGGACAACTCGATGCGGGCGGCACGCCCGCACGTCTCGCCCCAGCCACCGCTACGCTCAGCGACCTCGCGCGGACGGCGATGTCGGAAATTGCCCCACAGCTCGCAAATATGTCACGGGCAAAGCGCCTACCCTTCCTGCCTCTGGCCATGGTTAGGCCCAACTTGCGCGCCTTACAAACAGGAGCGAAACGGCGCGGCGCGGCATTGATCGAGCCGCTGCCGATCAGCCGCCTGCTGCGCATTACATGGGCGCACGCACGCGGGCGCCTTTGAACCGGTGAGGCCATGATCCGAGGCCCATACTCGAGCACGCGTAGAAGCCCCGCACTTGCGCTGCGGTTGCTTGGCGCGCTCGTCGTGGCCGTGGGCCTGCTCGCGATGCTGCCCGATCGCGCCGCCGCCGAGCCGCGGATCAGCTGGCGCGTCGAGAACCCGTTCCGTCTCTTCACCCGCCCTTCCGACAGCGAGGTGCATCGCGCAACCTACAACGACCTCGGCGAGAGCGAGCGCACGACGCCCGTGCTCTCGGCCGAGCGGGCGCTCGCGCGCCGCCATCCGGGAGATGGCTGGGCAGCGGGCATGATGGACAATCTCTGCTGGTCGGCGGAGCGCAACCGCTATGGCTGTCGGGAATCGCCCGACTATCTGCACCCGCGCGCTCACCGCATCCAGTTCGCACTGCGAGACGTGCCCGATGCCGATCGCATCAACTGCACCTGGCTCACGACGCCGCTCGCGCGCTCGGGTCTCGGCGGCTCAGTCACGGCACGCTGCGACCAGACCGTCACACTACCGATCCCCTACCCCGTAGGCGCGCGCGTGAGCGTCGAGGTCGGAGGGCGCGAAATCGCGACGGATATCGCCAAGGTAACGGATCTGTTCGTCGTGGCCATGGGCGACAGTTTCGCGTCGGGCGAAGGCAATCCGGACGTTCCCGTCCGGTTTTCGCGCGAGCGCCGCGCCGACTATGGCTTCGGTCCCGGCAACGAGCCGCTCAGTGGATATCCGGCCCGAGTCGGTCCGTGGCAGGCGATTGGCGACACCGCGTTCATCAAGAGCAATGCGCGCTGGATCGACCAGGCCTGCCACCGCTCGCTTTACTCGCACCAGCTTCGCGCCGCGTTGCAACTCGCCGTCGAGGATCCGCACCGGGCTGTGACGTTCGTCGGCTATGCGTGCTCGGGCGCGGAGATCGTGGACGGGCTCTTCCGCCGCTACAAGGGCCACGAGTGGGTGCCCAATCCACCCGACATCTCGCAGCTTTCCGCGATCGCGCAGGCGCAGTGCGGGCCGAAGCGCGCCGAGGAGCAGGAAATGCCCGAGGCCTACCACATGCGCGGGCGCATTGCGGAGCTCCGGGGCGGCCTCATCCTTCGGCGCTGCGACGCCGACGACGCGCGCAAGATCGACCTCGTGCTCGTCTCGGTCGGCGGCAACGACATCGGTTTCGCTCGTCTGCTCGCCAATGCCATTCTGGCCGACGAGTCCTCACTGCGCCGTCTCAGCGGCTGGTTCGGTCAGGTCCACGGATTTCTCGCCGCATCGGAGCTTCTCGACGGCCTCGAGGCGCGTCTGCTCTCCTTGAAGCGCGCCATTCACGGCCAATTGCACGTGCCTTGGGCCGAACAAGACAGAATCATGTTGGTCGCCTATCCGAGCCTCGCGCTGCTCCCGGACGGGCGCCAGATCTGTCCCGACGGGCGCGCCGGAATGACGGTCACACCCGACTTCCTGCTGAGCGAGAACCGTGCGCGCGAGTCCATGGCCGCCGGCGAGCGCCTGGACGCCGTCATGGAAGACACGAGCAAGCAGAACGGCTGGACCTACGTCGCCAGTCACCGCCAGCAGTTCCGCGGCCGCGGGATCTGCGCGGGATATACCGACAACGCTTTCACGATCGCCGACGATTTGCGCATGCCGCGCTGGACTGGCCGCAGGTGGGAGCCGTTCAATCCCGCGGACTGGCAGGCATATGCGCCGCGCCAGCGCTGGTTCCGTACGCCCAATGATGCTTTCATGACCGGCAACTTCCACGTGAGCGAGTCGCTCATGCAGAAAGTGCTCAAGCTGCAGGGCTTCTCCTCGTTCCAGCTTCTGCTCGCGAGCATCTACTCCGGCGCCTTCCATCCGACGGCCGAAGGTCAAGCTGCCATGGCGGATGCTGTGGTCGTCGAAGCGCGCCGGGTGCTGGCAAAATACGCGGCGCAGTAGAGCGCACCTCAATCGCAGCGTACGCCGAGTGTCTCGTGAAAGGCGCGCTGGCCTTTTGGCGTGACGCTCACCGCGCGCGTGCCTTCCACACGGCGGATCCAGCCCTTCTCGAAGCTGAATTCGCAGAGTGCGGCACCGAGCTTGCCTGCGAGATGCGGTCGGCGTTCGCTCCAGTCGAGGCAGGGACGACAGAGAAGCCGGCGGTTTTTGGTTATGGGCGCGGTTCTAAGGTGCTCCACGTCCAGACCAATACGATCGAAGATTGCGAGGCCTGACGGCGTGACGATGCCGGCATCGCTATCGAGTTCGACATGGCCCGCCAACACGAGCGCATCGGCGATCGCTACACCAAGGCGTCCGGCAAGATGGTCGTAGCACGTGCGCGCTGTTCGAAGCGCCGCGTCGCGCGGGCCCGTGACCACCGTTCGCCTCGGCGTCTCGATCTCGGAAGCCACATGCATGAGGCTCTCGAGAAGGCGCGCCATGGCCGGCGTGGCGAGACGGTGATAGCGATGGCGCCCCTGCTTTTCCATGGCAAGCAGACCCGCGCTGGTGAGGCGCGCGAGGTGGCTGCTTGCCGTCTGGGGCGTTATGCCAGCGACACCGGCAAGCTCGGAGGCTGTCAACGCGCGACCGTCCATCATGGCCTGAAGCATGGCCGCACGCGCGGGATCACCGAC
>LNFM01000773.1_pt1 | contig 76135 bp, 73 predicted proteins | sample 596031 | NCBI WGS metagenome assembly LNFM01 (sample SAMN04254537, study PRJNA301005) | activated carbon metagenome | isolation source: dual media filters at the Ann Arbor, Michigan drinking water treatment plant | place: USA: Ann Arbor
GAGGGAAGCGGAACTCGCCCCTTCGGTTTGTTGAGCGGTCGTCGTCGTGACGGCCCCGGTGGTCGCCCAGCCGCCAAGCCCGGCTTCGAAGGTTAGAAGCGCCGTCGAGAATTCGAACGTATCGGCAACGGGAGCCGAGCCGTCCTCATTGCCATCTTCCACCGCGACCGTGAAGCCGGCCGACAAGGTCGATGAGCCGTCATGGACGAAGGACACCTGTCCATTGGTCAGTTGTTGTCCGGTGAAACTGGTCGCAGCGTTGCCCGCGACTTGCAGCGAACCATTCTGCTGGTTCGCGACGGTGAAGGTGACATCCGCAGCGCCATCGTCGGGATCGGCAAAAGACAATTCCTGCGTCGTAAGAATGTGGCTGAGTCCGACGCCTACGCTTGCGGCCAGCGAACCCGTCAGCGCCGGCTTGTCGTTGACCGCCGCAATCGACACCGCGAAGTCACGCGACACGGAGGCCGAGCTATTGTCGGATTCAGTCGAGGTTGCGCTGACATGTAGCGTGAAGTTGCCGTTGTAGTTTGAGGGAGGCGTCATGCTCAGCGGCGTCGATGCGAGCCCGGCAATCTCGGCCGCGCTCAACAGGAGAGTATCGGCGAGTGTGTCGTTGTTGGTGTCGACCAGCGATCCTGCCGAGAATGTCGCACCCGCCGGGAAGCCGGTGATCGAGAGACTGAGTATCTCCGACGGATCGGTGAGTGCGGCTGTCAGGCCGGAAAGCGTCACGGCATTGTCTTCCATGCCGCCATAGGCGGACGAGATCGTGAGATTGTCGATCGTGAGGGTGTGTTGGCCGTCGTTGCCTTCGCGATTCGTGATGGTCACCAGAGTGCCGGCGGGCGCCCGGTTGTAATCGCTCTGTACGGAGGCGAGGACCATGCCGTTCAGATCGGAGATCACGAACGACTGATGGGCGCCGTCATCCGTAATCTCGATGTGGTAGGTGGTGCCCGGCACAAAACTGAAGGTTGTCGTGACGGATGTTGCTCCGACAGTGTCGTAAATTCCAAACGTGTTTTGCCAGCCGGCGAGGAAGGTGACGCCATTGATCGTGCCGCCGGAAACCGGCTCGGTCACGCCGTCGGTGCGGTCCGTTATGTGCAGATAGTCGATGCTCTGGAAGGTCCAATCCAGACTAATGTGCAGCGGCGTCGCCGTGCTGGGCGTGAAGCCGTCGACCGTCTGCAGATAGCCGCGGTCGTGGATCTGCAGGACGCCGCCGGTCTGGGTCACCGAAGGGTCCTGGTTTTCCGTAGCCATCGTCGGGAGATATACGTTCCATTGCGACGTATCGAGCGATGCGCCGTTAAAATCATCGCTGGCCGCGCTGGCGAGCGGACCCAATAGCGTCGGCGTATCGGCGACAGGGGTCACGGTGATCGCGACGGTGTCGGTGTCGCTCAGCGCGCTGCCACCGGTATGGCCGCCATCATTGGTGGTAACAGTAAGCGTGTCGCTGCCGCTATAGTCTTGCGCGCTGCGATAGGCGATATTGTTCGATGCGGCAAGTGTCGCGTTGATCTGGGATACCGTGCCGCTCAAGGTGACCGTATCGGTGCCACTGCCCGAAACCGTGGCGCCGCCGGCCGCGGCAACCGTCAGCGTGCCGTGAGCGACGGACAACGTGGTCGTGACATTTGCGCCGCCAGCGTCGGCATCGGAGATCGACAAACCGGATATGAAAAGGTCGGTGTCCTCGGAAACGGTCCGCGCACCCGGCACGCTGTTCACCGGCGCGTCGTTGACGGGGGTGACCGAGAACGACACGCTGCCGGTGTCGGTCCTGAAGTCGTCCGCGCCGTTGGTCTGACCGTTGTCGCGCACCGTATAATCGAAAGATGCCGTGCCATTGAAGTTCGCCGCCAGCGTGAACTCGATATTAGTGCCGTTGATCACCGCCGTGCCGCCGACGACGTTGGCGATTGCGGTGATGGTCAGCGTCTGACCGGACTCATTCGCCGGACCCTTCGAGTCGTTGCCCAGCAGCGAGGCGAAGCTGATGATGCGCAGGCCGCTGTCCTCGGCGACGCTCGCCGGCGTATCGTCGACCGCCACCGGCGCGTCGTTACTCGGGGCCCAGTTCAGCGTGATCGTCGCTGGCGTGGCGTCAGCCTGCCCGTCAACGCCGACGGCGTGATACAGGAACTCAGACGTCCCGTTCCAGTTTGGAACATCTAAAAAATAGACGCTGGAGCCGGCGGCGTATTCCACACCGACTTGAGCAATGCCTTCCGGGTCGCCCATATTGGCGCCAATAATCTGCAGATAGCCGGCACTTGGATCGGGCAGGCTATCGAGCACAAACCCGCGTGCCAGCCCGCTGCCCTCCAAAACATCGAAGTCGATTTGCCGGTAGACGTCCTCATAGCCATTGAACGACAAATCGGCCGTTTCAACGGGCAGCGTATAATTTTCAGCCGTAACCGAGATTGTGATGTCGGCTCCGGAATTGTCACCGTCATTGTCGGTCAGCGTGTAATGAAAGACCTCATTCTCCGGCCCACTAAGAAATTCCGGCGGCGTATAGGTCCAGTCGCCCGCCGCGTGGCCTTGTTGAGCGGCGAAGTAGAACGTGAAAGCGCCGCCGAGCGCCGTTGTAAGGCTGATGTAAGTGCCGGAACTGCCGTTTTCACCGCCGGTCGAGATGAAGGCGCCCTCGCCTTCATAGCCGTTCCACGTATAGGTCTGGCCATCGACGGTAATCGACAGGATGCGGCCGCCGTCGCCGCCGAGGCTGCCGCCCCTCAGGACGTTGCCCTTAGTCTCGGGGGCCACAAGTTCGAGCAGCGATTCGACAAGATCGCTGAACTGCGCAACCAAAATCGGCGAGCCTGAGCCGTCGACATCGACCGACTGCAAGCCGGAATTGCTGATACCGTCGCCAATGCCGACGGCGGTGACACCGATTTCGTTGCTATCGACAAAATTATTCCAGGCCGTCGCTTGCGACGACACCGAGGACTGGCCGTCGCTGAGGAAGAATACTTCGTTGTGTGTGCCCTCAACGGGCGTGAAGTGAGCGATGACCTGCTGCACGGCCGCATCGAAATTGGTGCCCCCGACAAGATTGGGCCGGCTGCCCATCAATTGCGGATTGGTGGAGTCGATCGCGGCGGCGAAGGCCGAATAACTCGTGAAAGTGCCGAGCGAAGCTGCCGAGCCAGCAAAAGCCACGACCGTGATGCTGACGTCGCCCGTGGTGCCCTCGAACAAAGATTGCGCGGCGGTCTTCACTGCGCCGAGCATGGTATTGAGCTCGGCGTTATTGATGCTGCCGCTGTAATCCAGCGCGAACGCGACGTTGAAATCCTGTGTCACCGAGGCGCTGGTGGAAACCTCATGGTTCACGGCCCGCGGGCTGTCGTCCTCAATGCCGACCGTCAGCATGGTCGTCGCGCTTTGCTGACCGCTCGACACTGTCACCGGCACGTTGAGGCTCACGACGTCCTCGGTGTCGCCGTCGGGATGATCAACAGGCTGTTTCAGGGTCACCTGATAATTGCCCTGTGAGTCGATCGTAATGGCGATCACGTCGGTGTCGCCAACACTGCCGGTCAAAGTTCCGGTGCCGCTGCCACTCCAGGAGAGCGGGCTGCCTTTGAACGTCAGATTGGTTTCCGGCACGCCCAGCGCGAATGTCAGCGATTCGCCGCCACCGGTCACAGCAATGGCGCCGTTCGAGATAGCGACGTTTGTGGTGTCGGTCGTGCCAAACGTATCGGCATTGCCGTTCGATAGCCCCTCCTCGGAGACCGTGACCGAACTGGCGGTCGGCATCAGGGCATCGGCGACATCGTTGACGCTGATGTTCAGCGTCTGGACATCGGTGAGCGAACCGTCCGAGGCCCGGACCTGCACGATGTAACTGTTATCGTGGCCGGCGTCCGCCGGATTTTCGAAATCGGGCGCTTGCACAAAGGACAGGGCCCCGGTCTGCGCGTCGATCGCGAACAGCGCCGCGTCGGGGCTGCCGGCGCCGTTGACGATCGAATAGGTCACGGCCGAGCTATCGACATCAATCGCCTGAACGGTCGTCACCGCCGTCGTATTCTCAGCAACTGATATCGCCGCGCTGCTGCCGCCGCCATCCGAGACAATCACCGGCGCATCGTTGACGCCGTTGACGGTCAACGTCGCACTGGTCGCGACCGAAGCGCCGTGGCTGTCGACGACATTGTAGTTCGCCACCAGGGTAACATGCTCACCCGCGTCGAGGTATGCGAACTGGGTCGGGTCGACCGTGATCGAATTGCCGTTCGTTGTATAGACTACTTGGCCCTGTACACCGGTCGCGGTTAGAACCACATTTTCGATGTGAAGCGCATCGCCCTCCGCATCGCTGGCGTTGGCAAGGCCATCGATGGTCACAGGCGCGCCGTTTTCATCCGTTGTTACCGAGATCGGCGGCGCCACAGGCGCGACGTTGGGGAAAAACGTCACCGTCTGGGTTTGCGTCGTTTGCGTTCCGTCAGGATTGGGCGTCGTCGTCGTCATCGTCGCCGCATTGAACGGCGGCGGCGCATCATTGTTCGTGCCAGCATCGCCAGCCGACGGTGTGCTGTTCGGCGTCTGGAAAATCTGGATCTGCGTGAGCGGCTTGTCGGTCGCCTGCGGATTGGGATTGGGATTGTTCGGGTTCTGCTGAAAAAACTGCTGGATGATCTGCTGACCGACCGACTGGATGTTGACGATCTGCTGCAAGGCGGCGAGTTCGGTCGCCAGTTGCGCCGGCGATTTCTGGACCTCTTCGGCAATCACCTGGAGCGGCCCGACCGGCCGCACGATAATCAGCGGACCGTCCTGGACGACATTGGCGATGATGGTGCCGCGGCTGTCGAGAATGACGGCGCCGGTCGTGCTCTGCGACACGTAGAAATTCACCGTGCCGTCGCTGGCGGTGGTGACGCCGCCGACCGTGCCGCGAATGCCCATGGTGGCGACCGGCGTGCCGATTCGCATGTCGCCGTTATGCGCGATCTCGCCGGAAATGAAAGTCAGCGAGCCTTGCACCAGATCGAGCAGTTGCGAATTCGCCGAGCCGCGCGGATCGTAGACGAATTCGTTGACGACCAGCCGCGTATTGGCGGTCAGATTGAGCGTGCTGCCGTCGCTGAAGGTGACGCCGATCGTGCCGGACACGGTCTGCAACACGTCGCCCTTGAGGATCGGATCGCCGGCATTGGCGGCCATGGCGACGCCGTTGCGCACGATCGTGGCGTCACCGGTGACGACCGCGACGCGGCCGACGGCCTGCTGGGCGGGCGGCGTCGCGGCAGCTTGCGCGAACTGCCCTGGCGCCTGCGGACCGGCCAAAGCGTCGACGATTTCCGGCGACAGCGCCGCGCCTTCTGGCGACAACAGCCGCGCGCGCTGATCGGCGGCGAAGTAATCCTGAACGACGACGACTTTGCCGTCTTCGCCATGCAGGACGAGATCGGCGCCGGCGCGGGCAAATTGGGCGGTAAACAAAAGATGCGCGTCAGGAATGGTCGCGCTCGGTCCATCGGCACCGTTCTCGATGGCCACAGAGGTCGGCACATCCCCCGGCGAAGCATCCGCTTCGCCGAAAGCGAAATGTTCGCCCTCCCAAGTGTCAACGCTGCGTAACATAGCCGCGCGCCCCCGAAGGGCCGAGAGCGGCCCAGTCTCTTAAATTCGAAAAAAATTGCCCTCAAATCCGGGCCAGTTAACAAAGTCTTACCGGTATCGGGGTGTTAGTCAACGCAGAACGTTTCATTTTAGTCTTTAATGCCACGGCAATATTAATATGGAACCCTGCGGACAGTTCCACCGTGAAACTTGCCCAATTGCATGACACAATGCTGCATCTCACAGCATCCTATTGTTTATGACAGCGCGGCCTCGGTCGCGCGATCTGCCACCTAGCCGCGGCACCCTTGTCTCCCGTAGTCTGGTGACCGCTGGTCAGATGCGAAACCGGATGACAGCGGCGAATTTCAGCTTCGGAAACACGGCCTCAATCTCTTCATGGCACAGCCACACACCGACGACCCGCCAGTCCGCGTGACGCCGCCTGTTCCGCCCCTTGTCCGCATCGTGAAATATGCCGCTTTGAGCGCCGGCCTCGCGGCGATGATGGCGATGATGGTGCCTGCGCTGCGCGCCGCACTGACGCCCTGGCTGGCGGCCATCTTATAGTGCTGCCTTGCCTTCTTCTTGCGGAATTTGCCTTCAAATTGCGGGCGCACTTTCGCGATGGGGATGCCGGAGCTTACTTGCTGAGCGGCGGTGGCGTGATCGACGTTCTCGCGGTACTGCCGGTTCCCCTCGCGCTACTCGCCGGCATTCCGGCGGACACCGTCTGGCTGTTCGGTGCGCTATGGGTGTTCAAACTCGCCGCCGCTGTTCCGGGATTGTCGATGCTCGGGCGGATCGTGAAGATGGAAGCGCGGCCACTGGCCAGCGTGCTCATCATCTTCCTGATCGTGCTGCTGCTCGCCGGTGTCGCCTTGCATCTGTTGGAGCGCGCCGCCCAGCCGGAACGCTTCGGCAGCTTGCCACAGTCGATGTGGTGGGGTCACGACCCTGTCGACGACCGGCTATGGCGACGCCGTGCCGGAAACTTTCCTCGGCCATGGCCGCCGGCATGGTGATGATCTGCGGCCTTGCGGTCTTCGGCCTGCTGACCGGCATTCTCGCCACCGGCTTTGCCGCCGAGCATCGCCGCCGTGAATTCATCCGCAACTGGGACCTGGTCACCGCCGTGCCGTTCCTGCGCAATCTGGACGCGCCGGCGATCATCGAACTGACGCGCATGCTGCGACATCTTGACTTGCCCGAACGCAGCGTCGTCGTGCGGCGCGGCCGGCCGGGCGACTGCATGTATTCATCGCCTCCGGCGAGGTTGAAGTGAAGGTCGAGCCGCCTTCGGTCCGCCTCGGCGCCGGCTCGTTCTTCGGCGAGTTTGCCCTGCTCGAGGGCGGCCCGCGCTCGGCGACCGTGACGACGACAATGGCGTCGACGCTACTGATCCTCGACGTCACCGACTTTCGTGCCTTTACCGCGCATCACCCGGCGCTGGCGCAAGCGGTCGAGCAGGAATCGGCGCGCCGCAAGGCCGACAGTAAGATCGAGCCGCACGCCTGACCGTGACAGGCATCACAGCCGCCGGCCGCACCATGGTGCAGACTTGGCGCAAAGTGAGCCGCCGCAATTCATGTTTGTCGTGCGGCCCAAATATAATATGAAAGCCAGTCTCGCTGGCGCCAGTCAACACGGTGAATATCGATGCGGATTCGTTTTTGGGGCGTTCGTGGAAGCATTGCCTGTCCGGGCCCGGAGACGATTCGCTACGGCGGCAACACGCCCTGCATAGAGGTGCATTGCGGCGACCATGTTTTGATCTTTGACGCCGGCACCGGCCTGCGCCCCTGCGGCAACGCGCTGGTCAAGAACGTCAAGATTCGTACCGTCGACATTTTCCTGACCCACTGCCATCTCGACCACGTCACTGGCCTGCCCTTCTTTGCGCCGTTCTTTACCAACGGCTACAAAGTCCGGATCTGGGCCGGAAATCTCATGCCGGATAGCAGCGTCGAACAGGTCATGCGCAAGCTGATGAGTTCGCCGCTGTTTCCGGTGGAGGTCGAGATATTCAGGGCGGCAATCGAATTCCACGATTTCCGTTCCGGCGATGTGTTGCAGCCTTTCGAAGGCGTCAAGCTGCTGACCGCTCCGCTCGACCATCCCGATGGCGCCAGCGGCTACCGGCTCGAATATGGCGGCAAGGTATTCGCGCTGATCAGCGATACGTCGGGATTTCCCGGCGCGCGCGACCGCGAACTGATGTCGCTGGCGCGTGGCGCCGACCTTGTGGTCTATGACGCCACGTTCACGGAAGAGGAAATCGCTACGCGGGAGAGCTGGGGCCACTCGACCTGGCTGCGCGGCATTCGTCTGGCTGAGCAGGCCGGCGCCAGGCAGCTTTGTCTCTTCCATCACGACCCTTCGCACGACGACGACTTCATGGACACGCTCGCCGCCGATGCGAACGACGCGCGGCCCGGGACGCTGACGGCGCGCGAGGGGCAGATTATCGATCTCTGATTTATACCAATCGGCCCGCCGGTTGCATCATGAAAGCGGCCTGTCGACGCTGACGCCAAATTTTGGGAAAACGGCATGAGCTTTGCCGTCATTTTGGGCTTCATCGCAGGCGGCTTTTACATTGCCAGCCCTTACATGAACACGACGGTCGCAAAGGCGATCACGCAGGACCCTGCCGATGGCCAACCCGGTCTCAGTCACATATCGCTGAAATCACCGGTCGCGGTAGTCCGTCGCGTAGAAGTTCTCGTTCGCCCGACTGGCCCTCAAGTGATAGCTTGCGGTGGCGTCCCGTCCCTGGACCGATGATCCCCCTTGATCAGCCCGGCAGACGATGGTGTATCGTAGATCGGGGAAAAATCGGGGCGACGGGAATGCATCACGAAGTCACATTAATAGCGACGATCGCGCTCGCCTTCGTGTTTGCCGCAGTCATGGGATATGGCGCGGATCGTCTGCGCCTGCCGCCGCTCGTCGGCTACCTCGTCGCGGGCATGCTGATCGGCCCCGCGACGCCGGGCTTCGTCGCCGACGCCGCCCTTTCCGCCCAACTCGCCGAGCTGGGCGTGATCCTGCTGATGTTCGGGGTGGGGCTGCATTTCTCGACGGCCGATCTGCTGGCGGTCCGCGGCGTCGCGGTGCCCGGGGCGATCGGCCAGATCATTCTGGCCACCCTGCTCGGCATCGGCCTCTGTTCGCTGTGGGGATGGGGCATCGGCGCCGGCGTGGTCTTCGGCCTCAGCCTGTCGGTCGCCAGTACAGTCGTCCTGCTCAAGGCGCTTGAAGAGCGCAACATGCTCAACTCGGCTAACGGGCGCGTGGCGGTTGGCTGGCTGATCGTCGAGGACCTGGCGATGGTGCTCGCGCTGGTGCTGCTGCCGGCGTTCGCCGGCGTTCTGGGCGGCAAGGCGGCCGCAACCGGCCACAGTGGCGCTGAGGCGGGCGCCATGGCGATCACGTTGAACATCGGCTTGACGCTGGTCAAGGTCGGCGCCTTTGCCGCCATTGCCCTGTATTTCGGCCCGAAGATAGTGCCCCGCCTGCTCAAGATGGCGGCGCGCACCGGCTCGCGCGAGCTGTTCACCTTGACCGTGCTCGCGATCGCACTCGGCATCGCCTTCGGAGCGGCCGTGGTGTTCGACGTGTCCTTCGCGCTCGGGGCGTTCTTCGCCGGCGTCGTCATGAGCGAGTCGCGGCTCAGCCACCGGGCCGCAGCCGATTCCCTGCCTATGCAGGATGCCTTCACGGTGCTGTTCTTCGTTTCGGTCGGGATGCTGTTCGATCCCTCGGTCCTGCTGCGCGAGCCGCTGGCGGTGTTTGGCGCGCTCTCGCTGATCATGATCGGCAAAGCGCTCATCGCCTTTCTTATCGTGATCGCCCTGCGCTATCCGATCGGGCTCGGCCTCACCGTCTCTGCGAGCCTGGCGCAGATCGGCGAGTTCTCTTTCATCCTGGCCGGCCTCGGAATCTCGCTCGGCCTGTTGTCGCGAGAAGGGCAGGATCTCGTCCTCGCCAGTGCCATCCTGTCCATCATCCTCAACCCGCTTGCCTTCAAGGTGAGCGATGCGTTGCAGAAGGTCATTCGCTCGCAATGGCCGGCACTGTGGGCTAGCTACGGCCGGCAACGCATGGAAGCGCTCGACGCCGAATTGCACCGCATCAGGGAACTGGGCGAGGAGCGCGAAGCACAGCATCAGTTGGAGATGCAGCGGCTCATCAAGACATTCCCGCTGTTCGCTCATGTCGATGAGCATTCTCTGGAGGAGCTCCTCCTGCTGTTCAAACCGAGTTCGGCGTCTCCGGGCAACCGCGTTGTCCGAAAGGGCGACCGGGGCAACGGCATGTATTTCATCGCAGCCGGCGCCGTGGAGGTGAAGCTGGACCACAAGGCGATACGCCTGGAGGCCGGCAGCTTCTTCGGGGAGATGGCGCTGCTCAGCGGCGAACGCCGAATCGCCGATGTTGTCGCTATCGATTTCTGCGAATTCCTGGTGTTGGAACGCCGCGACTTCAACCGTTTCGTGTCGAAGCATCCGGAAATGCGGGCTGCCGTCAGCAACATGGCCGCCGAGAGGCAGAAAACAAACACCGCTCCTGCGGAAGAGGGATAGGCTCGGCAGCGAGAGTCATTCGGAACTCGGCGACCTCGCGCCAACCCCGGCGCATCACCGCCAAGCGACCTGCGAGCCGAACCCGCCCGCGCCAACCGGCCCGGCTGAACGCCGTGCTGAAGGTGCTGGCCGAGCCGCGGAGCAGTTCGATGATCTGAGCGTGCGGATCGGCCATACCGGCTGCTCCTCCGGCTACGGCCTAGGCATCGCCCGTTCACGGCGGTAACAGGGGTTCGAAACCGCTAGGGCGCGCCAGTCCAGCAGCCGCGCCGAAAGCGCTCCGTCGCTACCCGGCTACAGTCTCTTTCGCTCATGGGAGGCATGCGAAGAAGCGCCGCCGATCACCCATAATTTGACGTAGGAATTACTGGCTGGCTTGAGTCCGAACGGCTGCTGCAGAACGTCAGACGGCTGGAACGCGAGCTCGAGGCCCGGCCAAAGGCAACGACGGCTTAGACTTTATTCACCTTGCTGGACAGCTTTCACTGCCCGTTTACCGTCGCCACTAAAGCTGCGCGCTGAGGCGCCCGCATTTAACCGGAACGAAGCGGCCTTCATTCTATCGCTAATCCCTGAGCGGGAGCAGATCGGCATCGCATAAGCCGGCGCAACGCCCGCTCACAGGGGCGTTAAATGCTGGCTGCTTCACAGGTGCGCGCCGCCGCGCGCGTGGTTGCTTTGGTTTGTCTTGCCGGCCTTTGCGGCAGCGGCGCCGTGGCGCAATCGATGCCGGCGCTGCAAATGGCGGCGCTGACGCCGGCCGAAGAAGCGCTGCTGATCGCCCCTGTGCCGGCCGATACCGCATCGTTGGTCAAGGAACCCTTCAATATGCCGGCAGCGCATAGCGGCGCGATGCCGGCCAAATGGCGCGGCCTGCAGCCGGCCATTCAGATGGAAGCGCGCATTCTCGAACTGTGCCGCGCCAACCGGGACATATGCACGCCGGCTGCCACCAGCTTTCTCGGCATCATAGAGGCCGCCCGCGGCCGCGAAGGCCGCGCCCGCATCGGCGAAATCAATCGCGCCATCAATCTGGCGATCCGGCCGGAAAACGACCTCGCCCGCTTTCATGTACCCGATGTCTGGGCGACGCCGCTGGCGACGTTCGCTTCAGGCGCCGGCGACTGCGAGGATTATGCCATCGCCAAATATGTCGCGCTGCGCCAGGCCGGCGTCACGCCGGAGAATGTGCGCATCGTCATCGTGCACAATCCGGCGCTGCGCCAGGACCACGCCGTGACCGCCGCCCGTGTCGATGGCGAATGGCTGATCCTCGACAATCGCACCATGATGCTGTTGACCGACGCCCAGACCGGCCATCTGACGCCGCTGGTCACGCTCGACGACGACGTGCCTCGCCACACAATTGCCATCGTGCAAGCTGGCTAGATAACAAAGCGGGCTAGAACCTGATCCGCAGCGACAGCGTCCCGGCATCGCCTTGCGTCGTGTTCTGGGCGCTGAACTCGCGATAATATTTCGCCACTAAATTCACCACCATATCGTTGAGCGCGAAGGTGTAGGTCACGCCCGGGCCGATGCCGGCGACGCGCAGCTTGCGGTGGCCGAAAATAGCGCCGGCGCCGCTGTCGGCGCTCAATTGCTGCGCGTAGTACCCGACCATGCCGAGCTTGAACGTCGGCGTCAGCATTTTTCCGGCGGCAAAATCGAAATGGACGATATCGCCGGATTTGTAATTGGTGTCGATGTTGGCAGAACTGGTCATGTAGATCGCCGCGCCGGACAATTCCCAGCCCGACTTCGGATCGAAATAGGTCGCGCCGAACTGCGGCGACACCGCCCAGACATTGCGCCCGGTATTGGCGAGCCGGTTCTTGTCGTAGCTGCCGGCCGGAAGGAAAACGGCGGCAAGAACGTTCCAGTGAAAATTGCCGGCATGCCAGCCGACGATAACCGGATTGATGACGATGTCGTTGAACGCCGTCAGTTCGCCGCTGCGCCGTACCGTGACGCCGAAGCGGTTTAGCAGCGATTGATTGGCGTCGATATTGGTCACGCCGCCGCGGACGGCGAAGGCGTAGTCGCCGCCCAAAATGCGATAGGGAGTCACCACCGTCACGCCGAGAACGTTGGAGACCTGCTTCACGCCGAGCGTGAGTTGGCCCTGCGGGATCGTCGAGCGCTCGGTCCCGCTATAGACATAGAGATCGTGGCGAATCTGCACGCCCTGCTTCGGCAAGACGCCGGTGAGAAAGTCGCGGTAGCCTTTGAAGTAGGCGCTCTGCCCGCCTTCCATCGCAACCGCGGGCGACACACAAACCTGAAACATAAGCGGCGCGGCAAGAACAGCGCTAACGAAGAGACCGATCCCCCGATGCATTGAATGCTCTGATTTCTTGTTTCTTGCTGCGCGGCCACAGCCGAGGCATTTCGTCTTTTTTGTAACGATAGTATAACACCAGGAAGAAACGAACGGGAAGCGGCCGATGGCGCAAAATTCACAAGCCTATGATTACATCGTCGTCGGCGCAGGCTCGGCCGGCTGCGTGCTGGCTAATCGCCTAACCGCCTCGGGCCGACACCGCGTTTTGCTGCTCGAAGCCGGTCCGAAGGACAGCCATGTCTGGATTCATATCCCGCTCGGCTACGGCAAGCTGTTCACCAACGCCAAATACAACTGGCTATACACCTCCGAGCCGGAGCCGCAACTCAACAACCGGCAGATCATCCAGCCGCGCGGCAAAGTGCTCGGCGGCTCCAGCTCGATCAACGGCCTTCTCTATGTTCGCGGCCAGCCGCAGGACTTCGACCACTGGCGCCAGCTCGGCAATACCGGCTGGGGCTTCGACGACGTGCTGCCCTACTTCCGCAAGTCCGAGGATCAGGAGCGCGGCGCCGACGACCTGCACGGCGTCGGCGGGCCTTTGGCGGTGTCCAATGTCAGCGAACCGCATCCGTTGTGCGAAGCCTTTATCGAAGCCGCCGGACAGGCCGGATTCCCGCGCACCGAGGACTTCAACGGCCGCGACCAGGAAGGCGCCGGCTATTTCCAGCTCACCGCCCGCAACGGACGGCGCAAATCGACCGCCGCCGGCTATCTGAAGCCGGCGCGCAAGCGGCCCAATCTGACGGTCGCCACCGGCGCGCTGGCGACGCGCATTCTGTTCGAGGGACGGCGCGCTACCGGCGTCGAATATACGCAGGATGGCACGCGCCACAGCGCGCATGCCGGCATCGAGGTCATCATCGCCGGCGGCGCTTTCAACTCGCCGCAACTGTTGCAGCTCTCCGGCGTCGGCCCGGCTGAGCATCTGCGCTCGCTCGGCATTCCGGTGGTCGCCGACCGGCCCGGCGTCGGTGCCGACTTGCAGGACCATTTCCAGGTCCGCATGCAGTATCGCTGCACCGAACCGATCACCATGAACGACGTGGTCAATAGCTGGCACCGCCGCATTCACGCCGGCTTGCGCTACATGACGTCGCGCAAGGGCGTGCTGACCATCGGCGCGGGCTATGCGGGCGCGTTCCTGCGCACGCGGGCAGAACTGGAAACGCCGGACGTGCAGATCCATTTCATTTTGTTCAGCGCCGGCAGCCTCGGCGGCAATTTGCACCCGTTTCCCGGCTTCACCTCTTCCGTGTGCCAGTTGCGCCCGGAAAGCCGCGGCTTTGTGCGCATCAAGTCGCGCGATCCGGCGGCGGCGCCGGCGATCCAGCCGCGTTATCTGTCCACGCAGTCCGATATCGATACAATCCTTGCCGGCATCAAATTGCAGCGCAAGATCATGAGCCAGAAGGCGATGCAGCATTACATTGCCGAGGAGCGCGTCCCCGGCCCGGACTGCGCCAGCGACGCCGACCTTTTGGCCTATGCGCGCGAAACCGGCACCACCATCTTTCACCCGACCAGCACCTGCCGCATGGGCGCCGATCCGGCCGCCGTCGTCGATGAGCGTCTGCGCGTGAGCGGCCTCAGCGGCTTGCGCGTGATCGATGCCTCGATCATGCCGACCGTGGTGTCGGGCAACACCAACGCCGCCGTGGTGATGATCGCGGAAAAAGGCGCCGACATGATTCTGGAAGACGCCAATCAGGCGCCGCTGGCCGCGTCGGCGTAACTACATCGTCGCGCCGATCTGCCAGGGCACGAATTCGAGATCGCCATATCCGAGGTCTTCCGACTTGGTGTGCGCGCCGGACGCGACCGCCAGCACTTTCCGAAATATCTCCTCGCCCTTCTCTTCGAGCGTGACGCCGTCGAGGATATCGCCGCAATTGATGTCCATGTCGTCGGTCATCGTCTCATAGACGTAATTGTTGGTGGCGAGCTTGATCGACGGCGTCGGCTTGCAGCCAAAGGCCGAGCCGCGGCCGGTCGTGAAACACATCACGTTGCAGCCGCCGGCCACTTGGCCCGTTGCGCCGACCGGATCGAAGCCCGGCGTATCCATGAACACGAAACCCTTCTCGCGGACCGGCTCGGCATATTCATAGACCGCGCGCATCGTCGTCGAGCCGCCTTTGGCGGCCGCGCCCAATGATTTTTCCAGAATCGTGGTGAGGCCTCCGGCCTTGTTGCCGGGCGACGGGTTGTTGTTCATCTCGCCGCGATTGCGCTCGGTGTATTCCTCCCACCAGCGAATGCGCTCGACCAGTTTTTCGCCAACGGCGGCATTCACCGCGCGCCGCGTCAACAGATGTTCGGCTCCGTAGATTTCCGGCGTCTCGGCCAGCACGCCGGTGCCGCCATGCTTGACCAAAAGATCGACCGCCGAGCCGAGCGCCGGATTGGCCGTGATACCGGAATAGCCGTCCGAGCCGCCGCATTGCAATGCCAGCACAACTTCGGAGGCCGGCCTTGTTTCACGCTTCGATTTCGCCGCGATCGGCAGCATCGCCTTGATGCGTTCGACGCCTTCCTCGATGGTCTTGCGGCTGCCGCCGATCGCCTGAATGGTCATGGTCTGGAAGTGATCGCCTTCGACCAGGTCGTAGTGCTTCTTCATGCCGTCGATCTGGAAGGTTTCGCAACCGAGCCCGACCATCAGCGCACCGCCAAGATTGGGATGCGTCGCATAGCCCCATTGCGTCCGCCGCAACACGTCCCAGCCCTCGCCTTTCGACGCCATGCCGCATCCGGTGCCGTGCACGAAGGGCACGACGCCGTCGATCTCCGGATAATCCTTGAGCATGTCGGAGCGATTGACCGCCTCGGCAATAAATTTCGCCACCGTCGCCGAACAATTCACCGAGGTGAGAACGCCGATATAATTGCGCGTGCCGGTGCGGCCGGTCGGCCGCAGATAGCCCTGAAATGTTTCGCGCAGTTCGGGCGGCAGTATTTCATCGTTCCTGGCGCCTTGGGCGAACTGATAGTCGCGGGCGAAATCATGCATGACGACATTGTGCTCATGCACCCAGTCGCCTGGCTCAATCGGTTTCGAGGCAAAGCCAATGATCTGGCCGTATTTGCGAACCGGTTCGTCAAGCGCAATCGGCGACACCGCCATTTTATGGCCGCGCGGTATTCGCTGGCGCGCCGTCGCTCCTCCGGCGGCAATGCCGGCCGCGATCTGGTCGATGGCGACGATGACGTTGTCGCCATGCGCCAGACGTATGAAGCGCGGAGTATCCACCGGGCAGCCTCCCTGGAACGATTTCAAGGCATTCTGCGCTATTGCAACTTAGAAGCAAGAGCGAACATCCAAGAACAACTTCACTGTCGAAATTGCGCCTCGATTGGGCTACACCCCGGCGTTCAGGGGAAATCATGCAGCAGGAAAAAGAACGGGTCGCTCTCTCGTCGATCGCGGCATCCGCGGCGCTGACGGTCGCCAAAGGCATCGTCGGACTTTCCACCGGCTCGCTGGCGATCCTGTCAGAAGCCGGCCATTCGCTGATCGATCTCGGCGCCGCGATCATGACCTATATCGCCGTGCGGATATCCTTCAAGCCGGCCGACGACGAACACCATTACGGCCATGGCAAGGTCGAAAGTGTTTCTGCGCTCGGCGAAACCGCCCTGCTTTTCCTGCTGTCCGGCATTGTCATCTGGGAAGCCGTCAAGCGCCTGATCGAGCACGAGCCGCATATCGTCGTCGCCACCAATTGGGCCTTCATCGTCATGGCGGCATCGGTGATCATCGATTTTTTCCGCGCCCGTGCCTTGTCGCGCGTCGCCAAGGCGACGCAGAGCCAGGCACTGGAGGCCGACGCGCTTCATTTCTCGTCCGATCTGTGGGCGTCACTGGCCGTGATCGCCGGGTTGATCGGCGTCAGCTTTGGCATCTGGTGGGCGGACTCCGTCGCCGCATTGGCGGTCGCGTTGCTGGTCTGCGTCGCCGGCTGGCGGCTCGGCCGCCGGACCGTCGAAACATTGACCGATACCGCGCCGGTTGGCGCCGTCGCTAATATTACCGATATTGTCAAGAAGGTCGCCGGCGTGGTCGCCGTCGAGGACGTGCGCGCGCGCGGCGTCGGCGACAAGACTTTCATCGACCTGACCGTTGCCGTCAGCCGGACCTTGCCGCTCGATCGCGTCAGCGCGATCAAGGGCGAAGTCGCAAGCGCGCTCAGCCGGGAAATACGAGGCGCCGAGTCGGTCGTCACCACCGATCCGGTCGCGCTCGACAGCGAAACTGTGCTCGACCGCGTCATGGTAATCGCGCGCAATCGCGCGCTCGCGGTGCATCACGTCACGGTTCACAACATCCAGGACCGGCTGGCCATCGCGCTCGATCTGGAAGTGGACGGCAAACTGTCCCTCGCCGCCGCGCACGAAATAGCCGACGGACTGGAAGAAGCTATCGCAGCGGAACTCGGCACCGGCGTTGAAGTAGAAACCCACATCGAGCCGCTCCAGTCCGAGGACGCTTCAGGCCGCGAAGCGCCGCCGGAGCGCGTCCAGGTAGTGCAGGCCGCGCTCGCTGAACTCGCCGTGCAGGATCGCGCGTTGCGCAACATTCACGACGTCCGCGTCCGCGAAACCGACGACGGCGAAATCGTCAATTTCCATTGTCACGTCGATCCCGACATGACCGTGCAGACCGTTCACGAAAAAGTCGACGCGCTGGAGCGGGCCCTCAAGCTGCATTCGTCGCTGATCAAGCGCGTCATCGGCCATGCAGAACCGATGCGGTAGATACGCTGACGGCGCCCGAAGGCGCCGTCATTCATCTCGCTGCGGTATCAAGCAGAACTACTTCACACCGTCCTTGAACATCACGGAAAGTTTGGCGGTGTCGTCGGCGATGATCTTGTCGAAAGCCTGCGGCGACATCGGCATGGCGACCAGACCTTGCGGTGCAAACTTCGCGTTGATTTCCTCCAGCTTGAGGATCTCATTGACGTCGGCATTGATCTTGTTGACGATCGCGGCCGGCGTGTTGGCCGGCGCCATCAGGCCGAACCAGGAATCATATTTGAATCCTGCCATGCCGGCTTCCGCCAAAGTCGGAATATTCGGCATTGTCGGGTTGCGCGTGCCCGTCGCCACGGCCAGCGCCCGCACCTTGCCGGCGTTGACCAGTTCAAGGCCGACATTGATCGGCGTGAAATACATCTGCGTGTCGCCCCGCACCACGCTGGTGACGGCTTCCGGCGCGCCTTTGTAAGGCACGTGCACGATATCGATGTTGGCGGCTTCCTTGAACAAGGCCGCGGCGATGAAGGTCGAGCTGCCGAGGCCGGGTGAGGCAAAGTTCAGCTTGCCCGGGCTGGCCTTGGCGAGCGCAAGAAGCTCCTGCAAATTCTTCGCCGGTAAATCCGGCGGCACGATCAGCACCACCGGCACCGAAGCGACCGGCGCGACACCCATGAAGTCTTTCACAGTGTCGAAACCGATGTTCTTGTTGACGACGCCGGCGATGGTGTGGCCGTTCGAGGTCAGCATCAGCGTGTAACCATCCGGCGCACTTTTGGCGACCGAAGCGGTGCCCGGAATGCCCGGCTTGTTTTCAACCAGCACCGGCTGTCCCCACTTCTGGGACAGCTTGTCGCCGACAATGCGCGCCAGAATATCGGTGGCGCTGCCGGCCGAGAACGGCACGACAATACGGACGGACTGGTTCGGATAGGCCTGCGCCCATGCCTGACCGCCCATCCCGAAACCCAAAATAGCGCAAGCCGCCGCGCCCAGCATTATCCGGCGATTGAGACCCATGCGATCCTCCCTGAAAACAAGCGGATTAACTCCGCTCTCTTGTGCACAATTTGATACCATACTGTTTCACGAACGGCGAGCATCGGATTGCCGAATGCCGGGACTCGAAGCGCCGGCCTTCTTCCAATTCGCCGCCGGAAGACCTAGATCATTCGTATGCGCACAGACATCGCCCAACCGATCCGCCTGAAAGATTATCGCCCGCCGGACTGGCTGGTCGACACGGTCCACCTCGACGTCGCCTTGCATCCGGCGCAAACGAAAGTGCGCGCGACATTGGCCTTGCGGCCCAACCCGCAAGGCGGTGCAGCGCCATTGGTGCTCGATGGCGACGGCCTGACCTTGGTATTGCTGAAGGTGAACGGCGCCGAACTGCCGGCCGACAGCTACATCGCCGGGCCCGACGGCCTTACAATCGCGCAGCCGCCGAACGGCCCGTTCACACTCGACATCGAAACATTGGTCGATCCGACCGCCAACACGCAATTGTCCGGACTGTACCGATCAAGCGGCACCTATTGCACGCAGTGCGAGGCCGAAGGCTTCCGCCGCATCACTTACTTTCCGGACCGTCCCGACGTCATGGCGGTCTACACCACGCGCATCGAAGCCGACAAAGCGGAAGCGCCGGTGCTGCTGGCGAACGGCAATCCGACCGAGAGCGGCGACCTGCCCGGCGGCCGGCATTTCGCCGTCTGGCACGATCCGCACAAGAAGCCGGCTTACCTGTTCGCACTGGTCGGCGGCGATCTGGCATGTGTCCAGGACACATTCCGCACCATGTCCGGACGCGACGTCTCGCTGCGTATTTATGTCGAGCACGGCAAGGAAAATCGCTGCGGATACGCCATGGACGCGCTGAAGCGCTCGATGCGCTGGGACGAAGAGACATATGGTCGTGAATACGACCTCGATATTTTCATGATCGTCGCCGTCTCAGACTTCAACATGGGCGCGATGGAGAACAAAGGCCTCAACGTCTTCAACGACAAGTATGTTCTGGCCACCGGCGATACCGCGACTGACGGCGATTTCGGCGGCGTCGAAGCCGTCATCGCCCACGAATATTTCCACAACTGGACCGGCAACCGCATCACCTGCCGCGACTGGTTTCAGCTTTGCCTGAAGGAAGGTCTCACGGTTTTCCGCGATCAGGAATTTACCAGCGACATGCGCTCTCGCCCGGTCAAACGCATCAGCGATGTGCGCGGCTTGCGTGCTGCGCAGTTCGTCGAGGATTCAGGGCCGCTGGCGCATCCGGTCCGGCCGGCGCAGTACAAGGAGATCAACAACTTCTACACCAGCACCATTTACGAAAAAGGCGCGGAAGTGGTGCGGATGGTGCATACCTTGCTCGGCCCGGCGAAGTTTCGTGCCGGGATGGATCTTTATTTCGAGCGTCACGATGGCGAAGCTGCCACTGTCGAGCAGTTCATCCAGTGCTTCGCCGATGTCGCCGGCTGGTGCGACATGACGCAGTTCATGCTCTGGTACAGCCAGGCCGGCACGCCGGTCGTCATCGCCAGCACGCAATACGATGCCGCCTCGAAAACCTATGCGCTGACGCTGAAACAGACGATACCGCCAACGCCGAACCAACCGACGAAATTGCCGATGGTGATCCCGCTGGTCACGGGACTCGTCGGCCGGGACGGCCGCGACCTACCGATGACGCTCGCCGGCGGCGGCGTTCCAGAACGCGGCGTCCTGGTGCTCGACGAGGCGGAAAAGACGTTCACATTTACTGGCATTACCGAGCGTCCGGTGCTGTCGATCAACCGTGGCTTCTCGGCGCCGATCAAGCTCAATACCGACCTCGATGGCGCCGATCTGGCTTTCCTCGCCGCCCATGACAGCGATCCGTTCAATCGCTGGCAGGCGCTGCAGACGACCGCGATGCGGCTCCTGATCGACAACGTGTCGCGACTACGCGCCGGTGATGCGCCACGCCGCGGCGACGACCTGCTGGCGGCGATGGCTGCCATTCTCGATGACGCCCGGCTTGAGCCGGCCTTTGTCGCGCTGGCGCTGACTCCGCCGGGCGAAGGCGACGTGGCGCGCGAAATCGGCCGCGATATCGATCCCGACGCCATCTATCGGGCGCGATCCGCCCTGCGCGCCGATATCGGTGAACACCTCGGCGATGCACTGGCCAAGGTTTATGACCGTATGACGACCAGCGGCCCCTACTCACCCGACGCCGCCAGCGCCGGACGCCGCGCATTGCGCAATAGCGCGCTCGATCTTCTCGCCGCCACCACCGCGCCGGAAGCGATTGCCCGCGCCGCCCGCCAATACGACGCTGCCGACAACATGACCGACCGCATGGCAGCGCTGGCCACGCTGTCGCAGCACGCCGTGCCGGAGCGCGATACCGCGCTGGCCGACTTCTACAAACGCTATGCCGCCGATGCGCTGGTCATCGACAAATGGTTCTCGCTGCAGGCGATGACGCCGCAACCGGGCACGCTCGATCACGTCCGGGCGCTGACCGGCCATCCGGCGTTTTCATTCGCCAACCCTAACCGCGTGCGGGCGCTGGTCGGCGCCTTTGCGCACAGCAATCCGACCCAGTTCAACCGCGCCGACGGCGCCGGCTACGAATTCCTCGCCGATACCATTCTCGCGCTCGACCCGAAGAATCCGCAGCTCGCCGCCCGTATGGCGACGGCGTTCCGCACCTGGCGCACGCTGGAAACCGTACGTCAGGGCAAGGCACAGGCCGCATTGCAGCGCATGAAGGCGACCGCCGGCCTGTCGCGCGATCTTTCCGACATCGTCGAGCGCGCCTTGGGCTAGCGCCTTCTGCTTAGTGCTTGAGTGGACTCACTATTTAGTGGGTAACGATTTTTTCATAATTGACTCTTCGGACTCTCGACAAATCAGCGCCCATCGATTCCAATCGACTTGCTGATTCGGACCGGTAACGCAGTGCTTCCGGCTCAGGGCGGTAGGGGAAATTCCACACGGAGGCCTTCATGGCGCGCGCCACAGTGGCGAGTGCGTCTGCACGGAGCGATTCGATCAAGGGCCTCGCGCAATCGATCGCCAATCCGGCGTATCGGCGGCTGCTGACGGCGGAGCCCCTGCTGAGACGCGCTGTGCCGGTGCTGATCATAGCCTTTCTGGTGACCATCTGCGTCGGCGCAGTGGTGCAGGTGCTCGATCAGCGCCGCCAGACACTCGACACCATGGTGCTTGCCCTCGACGCCGTAGCCGACGTTGCTGCCGAACGTTTGTCCCAACCGCTCAAGAACAGCCGCGACCCGATCGACCGGCCGCAGGAACTGCTCGCCCAGACGCTGCCCTCCTGGGCGGGCAGTGCCGGCCGGCGCTATCTCCTGACCAACGAGCAGGGTGTCGTTACCGCCGTTATTCCCGTCACAGATCTCACCATCGGCCGCAAGCTGATCGATCTGCTCGGCCCGACCCAGCCGCTCACCACCTTCGGCGCCGGTGCCGGCGTGATGGAAATCGTACTGCCTGACCAAAGCCACGCACTCGCCACTGTGCGCATGCTGAAAGCCCCGTTCGGGCAACTGGCCATCGTGCAGCCGCGCGACGCAGCGCTGGCCTCATGGCGCTCGCTGACGACATTGACCATCACGCTCTCGGCCACCACCGGCTTCGTTGTGCTGATCCTCGGCTTCGCCTTCCATTGGCAGGCGACGCGCGCCCGCGAAGCCGATGTCATCTACGAGACGGTGCGCTCGCGCATCGACACCGCGCTCAATCGCGGCCGCTGCGGCCTGTGGGATTGGGACCTGGCGCGCGGCCGCATCTTCTGGTCGCAATCGATGTTCGACATTCTTGGCCTCAAGGCCAAGGACGACCTCTTGACCTTCGGCGACGTCAACGCCCTCGTCCATCCCGACGACCTCGCGCTCTACGACTTGGCGACTGATCTCGCCGAAGCGCGCACCTCGACGATCGATCACGCCTTCCGCATGCGCCATGCCAATGGGCACTGGATCTGGCTGCGCGCGCGCTGCGAACTGGTGCGCCAGGCCGGCGATCCGGGATTGCACCTGATCGGCATTGCCGTCGATGTTACCGAACAGAAAAGCCTGGTCGAAAAGACCCTGGCCGCCGACATACGCCTGCGCGACGCCATCGAGACCATCCCGGAAGCCTTCGTGCTGTGGGACGCCGAGAACCGGCTGGTGCTGTGCAACTCCAACTTCCAGGCGCTGCACAATCTGCCCGACGCCGAAATCGAAGTCGGCGCCACTTACGAAGCCGTGGTGGCGGCCGGCGGCAAGCCGGTGGTGCGCAACAAGGTCATCACCGAAGGGACGTCGATTCCGGGCGCGCGCACATTCGAGGCCCAACTCGAAGACGGCCGCTGGCTGCATATCAGCGAACGCCGCACCAAGGACGGTGGCTACGTCTCCATCGGCACCGACATTACGACGCTGAAGACGCACGAAGAAAAACTGATCGAGAGCGAACAGCGCCTGATGGCGACCGTTTCCGACCTTCGCGCGTCGCAGCAGCGCACCGCCGAACTCGCCGAACAATATGCCGCCGAAAAAACCCGCGCCGAGGAAGCCAACCAGGCCAAGTCGAAATTCCTCGCCAATATGAGCCACGAACTGCGCACGCCGCTCAACGCCATCATCGGCTTTTCCGAGATCATGGAATCCGGCATGTTCGGCCCGCTCGGCGCCGATAAATACCGCGAATATTGCAGCGACATTCATGGCAGCGGGCAATATCTGCTCGACGTCATCAACGACATTCTCGACATGTCGAAGATCGAAGCCGGGCGTATTCGTCTCGATTTCGAAGAACTTGACCTCGACGCTTTGCTGGCCGAATCCATGCGCGTCGTCTCGGCCCGCGCCGACGACAAGCGGTTGACGCTCACCTCGCGCATCGCGCCGGACCTGCATCTGCGCGCCGACCGCCGCGCGGTGAAACAGGTCGCGCTCAATCTTTTGTCGAACGCCATCAAGTTCACGCCGGCCGGCGGCCGCGTCACGGTGCGCGGGCGCATGGCGGAAGACTGCATCATTCTCAGCATCGCCGACAGCGGCATCGGCATCGCCCGGGAAGCATTGACGAAACTCGGCCGGCCGTTCGAACAGGTCGAAAGCCAGTTGACCAAAAGCCATCAAGGCTCGGGCCTTGGCCTCGCTATTGCCAAGTCGCTGGTCGAATTACATGGCGGCTGCATGCGCATCCGCTCGGCGCTGGGCCGCGGCACGCTGGTTGTCGTGCGGCTGCCGCTGAATCCTCAATGCGTCCTTCCGAAAGAAGTGGCGGCGTAAGTTATCGCGGCGCTACGGCGCCTTTCCCAGAATCCGCACGAAGCTTTCGCGCACGCGCTTCTGCGTTTCAATCAACGTAACATTAAGCGTGGCGAAGTCCGGCACGTCGGCGGCGCGCGCCAGCAGACGTAACAGCCCGGGACCGGCAGTTTTGGCGTCGAACGGCCCAGACAAGCATAACCGCAAGATCTGCGTCAGATCGTGATAAAGCTGCGCCGCCGGGCGCAACACCTCGGCGTCCTCGACCGACACCAATTTTAATTGCCGCGCTTTTTCCAGCACGCGCGCCGTCGATGTGTCGAGAATTTCGGGGTGCGCGTGCGCATGCACCAGTTGCAGATATTGCGCGATGAATTCGAGATCGACTAGGCCGCCCACCGCGTTCTTGAAATCCCACGGATTGCTGTCGCCCTTCTCCTTGGCGATGGCCGAACGCATCTCAACCACATCGCCGGCGATCTGCTCGGCATCGCGCGGCCGCCGCAAAATTTCCTGAATGACGGCCTCGACACGCGCGCTGAAACCGGGCGACGCCGACACCACACGCGCACGCGTCAGCGCCATATGCTCCCAGGTCCAGGCTTCGTTTTCCTGATAATTGATAAAGCTGCCAATCTGCGTCGCCAAAGGCCCCGCCTGCCCCGAGGGCCGCAGCCGCATATCGACTTCGTACAATGCGCCGTAATTGGTCTGCGCGGTCAGCGCATTTATCAGGCGTTGCGTCAGGCGGGCGAAATACTGCGCGCCATAGAGGACACGCTTGCCGTCCGATTCCGGATGCTCGCTGTCGAAATCGTAAAAGGTGATGAGATCCAGATCGGAGGTCGCGGTCATCTCGCGGCCGCCGAGTTTGCCCATCGCCAGCACCGCCGTTTCCTCGGCTTTTACATGGCCGTAGGTCGCAGCGAAAACCTCCGACACCGCGCGATGCACGGCGCGGATCACAGCGTCGGCGAGCCGCGCAAAGGCCTCGCCCGCCAGCCGCGCCGTCAGCGTGCCCGACAGGATACGCACACCGATAAGGAACATGTATTCCAGCCCGAACATGCGAATGCGCTCGAGCAGGTCTTCATCGTAACGCGACAATGCCAAAGCGGCGTCAAGCCTGCGCTGCAACTCCTCGTCATCGGGCAGCACGCCGAAGAAACTCGGATCGACCAGCGCGTCCATCACCTGCGGATGCCGAGCCAATGTATCGGCAAGGCGCGGCGCGATGCCGAGCACCAGCGCGATGAGCGCGATCAACTCCGGCTTCTGCCGCAGCAGCGACAACAGCCGCGCCGCCCCGTGCAGATTGCCAAGGAAATGATCGAACAATACCAAGGTGGCGGCGGGATTGTCGGTGCGGCCGATATGCTCCAGCAGCGTCGGCAGCAAAGCCGTCAGATGCGCGCGGGTGACATCGCCTTTCAGCGAACGGTGCTCCCCGGCCAGCCATTGCCGCACGATGGTCGAGGTTTCCAGCGGCGCGCGAAAGCCCATGTCACCAAGCCGCGCCAAAGTCTGCGGATCGTCAGCGTCGGCGGGAAAGGCCAGCGCCGGCCCGTCGCCGTCCGGCACCTTCTCGAACAGCCGCGCATAGTGATTTTGCACCGCTTCGAGATGGCCGACCAGAACTTCGGCGAAGGCGTCGCGGTTTTCATAGCCGAGGAACCGGGCGAAGCGCTCGAGGTCGGCGCGCGCCGCCGGCAGCGCCTGCGTCTGCTCGTCATTGACCATTTGGAGCCGGTGCTCGACCTTGCGCAGGAAACAATAGGCCACTTTCATCGCGTCGCGCGCGGCGGCGTCGATCCAGCCGTCGCCGCACAGTCTGTCGAGCGTCACCAATGTGCCGCGGTCGCGCAGATGCGGATTGCGGCCGCCGGCGATCAACTGCTGGGTCTGCGCGAAGAATTCGACCTCGCGGATGCCGCCGCGGCCGAGCTTGATGTTGTGGCCTTCGACGGCGATCTCGCCGTGCCCGCGGAAAGCGTTAATCTGCCGCTTCATCGCGTGAACGTCGGCGACGGCGGCGAAATCAAGATATTTCCGCCAGACGAAAGGCGCAAGTTCGGCGAGGATCGCCTCGCCGGCCGCGATGTCGCCGGCGCAGGCGCGGCCCTTGATCATCATCGCCCGCTCCCAGTTCTGGCCGACGCTTTCGTAATAGGCCATCGCCGCGTGGGTTGAGATCGCAATGCCGGTCGATGCCGGATCGGGACGCAGCCGCAAATCGGCGCGGAAGACGTAGCCGTCGCCGGTGTGCTCCTGCAAAAGCTTGACCACGCGCTGAGTGATGCGCACGAAAGTCGGCGCGGCTTCCACGCCGTCGGCCAGGATTTTGCTGTCGGGATCAAAGAAGACGATGAGGTCGATGTCGCTCGAATAGTTCAATTCGAAGCCACCCATCTTGCCCATCGCGAGCACGATATAGCCGCTGCCGATGTGCGGATTTTCTATGTCGGGAGGATTGAGGCGGCCGGCGCGCGCGGCCTCGGCCAGCGCGAAACGCACGGCGGCATCGACGGCAGTGTCGGCGAGTTCGGTCAGCGCCTGCGTCGCCCGCATCACCGGCCAGACACCGCCAATGTCGGCGAGCGCGATAAGGAGCGCTGCTTCCGCTTTCATGCGCCGCAAGATGCGCATGGCCTGGTCGATGTCTTCGGAGAGCGCCGCGGCGCCGCCGTTCGCGGCGAGGAGTTCGCTGAGGTGCGTCTCCGGTGCATTGGCCATCAGCGCGAGGAAGCGCGCCGGCGCGGCGGTGACCAAATCCCACAGGAACGGCGAACTATCGGCGAGGCTTTCCAGCAAGGCTTCCACAAGCGGATGCGCCGCCGTCAAGGCACGCATCGCGGCGCGGTCGGCTTCGGTCAAGCCGCCGAGCCATTCATTGAGGCGGGCTTTCGCTGCCACCGGATCGACCGCCAATGGCGCCGTGACAAGTCGCGCTGCCAGCGAGCCTTGCGGCGCGCCGTCAGCAGACGTAGCCAATGTTTCAGGGTCGTGTCCGGCAGGAGCACTCATCCCGCAATCTGTACCGGGCCTCCGCGCGGCAAAGCAATGATGCTTTTGAGGCCGGGGGCATTATCCGCAAGCGTCAATTCGCCACCGTGCAGCCGCGCCACCGCGGCGGCGAGGCTCAAGCCGAGGCCGGAGCCCGGCTGCGACCGGCTTTGCTCGAGGCGGACGAAGCGCTCCAGCACCCTTTGCCGGTCGGCCTCCGGAATGCCGGGCCCATTATCGGCAACCGTGAGCAGCACGCGGTCGCCGTCATTGACCGCCTGCACGACGATCTGCGCCGGCGGGCTTCCTTCCGGCCGGTCCGGCAGCGCGGCGTATTTGATGGCGTTATCGACCAGATTGGACAAAGCCTGGCTGACCAGCTCGCGGTTGCCTTTGACCGGCGCCGGCGACGGCGCCTCGACGCGCAGGGCAAGGCCCTTCTGCTCCGCCAAAGGTTCGTACAGTTCGCCGATGTCGTTGGCGATTTCCGCGGCGTCGAATTCAACCATGTCGTCGCGCGACTGCCCGGATTCCGCGCGCGCGATCATCAGCAGCGCGTTGAAGGTGCGGATCAGGCCGTCCGATTCCTCGATCGTGCCTTCGAGCGCGGCGCGGTACTCGGCCTCGCTGGAGGCCGTGCGCAGCGCCTGTTCGGTGCGGTTGCGCAATCTCGTGAGGGGCGTTTTCAGGTCGTGCGCGATGTTGTCGGAGACTTCCTTGAGGCCTTTCATCAAGGCCTCGATGCGCTCGAGCATCAGATTGAGATTGACCGCGAGTCGGTCGAGTTCGTCGCCGCTGCCGGCCACCGGCAGCCGCTCGCCGAGATCGCCGGCCATGATGCTGCGGCTGGTTTCGGTCATGGCATCAACCCGCCGCAACACGCGCCGCGTCACGAACAGGCCGCCGGCCAGACCCAGCACGATGACGATGGCGACCGACCAGCGTCCGGCGGCAGTAACGATGTGATAGAGCCGCTCACGCTCCTCCAGATCGCGGCCGACCAGCATGCGAAAGCCGCCAGGCAACTGGAACACGCGCACCAGCGCATGATGATCGGGGTGTTTCTTGTCGCGCTCGTCCGCTTCATCGAGCCGGCGATAGGTGGTTTCGGTCCAGCCCGGATTGTCCAGCGTGCCCGGTTGCAACGCGGTGACGTTGCCGGCCAAGGCTTCGCCCGAGAAGGTCGTAACGAGATAGAGGCTGGAACCCGGTCGCCGCGCCCGCTCGTCGACCGAGATGACCAGACGCCGGATGCCGCCCTGCCGGTATTGCTCCGACAGGCCGGTAATTTCAGCGTTCACCGTGTCGGTGATCTGTTCGGTGATCAGGCGGCGGGTGTTGAACGCGAAATAGCCGAGCAGAAACGCCGCAAACAGCGCGAACACCGTCAGATAGACCAGCGTCAGCTTGAACGTGGTGGTGCGGAAGATCTTACCGAGCGCCGTCACGGATCATGTACCCCGTGCCGCGAATGGTATGCAAAAGCGGCTGGGAGAAACCTTTATCGATTTTCGAGCGCAAACGCGAGATGTGAACGTCGATGACGTTGGTTTGCGGGTCGAAGTGATAATCCCAGACGTTTTCCAGAAGCATCGTGCGGGTCACGACCTGACCGGCATGCTGCATGAGATATTCGAGCAGACGGAATTCGCGCGGCTGCAAGGTGATTTCTTCGTCGCCGCGCCGTACCGAGTGCGACAGCCGGTCGAGATGCAGGTTGCCGACGCGCAGTTCGGTCTCTTCGTTACGGCCGCCGCGGCGGCGCGCCAGTACTTCGACGCGCGCCAGAAGTTCGGAGAATGAATAAGGCTTCGGCAGGTAATCGTCGCCACCGGCACGAAGACCTTTGACCCGGTCGTCGACCTGGCCGAGCGCGGAGAGAATAAGTGCCGGGGTCTCGATGCCCTTGCCGCGCAGAGTGCCGATCACCATCAATCCGTCGAGCTTGGGCAGCATGCGATCGACGATCAGCACGTCATACTGGCCGTCAAGCGCGTGCGCGAGGCCGTCTTCGCCGTTATGCGCTGCATCGGCGACGTGACCGACCTCACGAAACGCTTTCACCAGGTAGTCGGCCGCGTCGCGGTCGTCCTCGATGATCAGAAGCCGCATGGTGACCCGATCCGGTTGCGCATCGCTTGACCTGCCGCTCGGGCGTTGCCCGTAATTCTCTGCATAAGTAGCCATCGGGTACACCATTTCCAGTCGATTCGGTGGCGCAAAGCCCGCCAGAACCTCCCGTCCTGTCATTGAAAGCGTCGTCACCCCGTTATGCGTGTTGCCGGCCGCCTTCTGTCGCGTCGTACGCGAGGGGGTGGCGGGACTAGCCTGCCACCCCCTCAACGACCCCACCCCGGCGGGGGCGACGGTTGCCAGGGTGAAGCTTGCTCGCCAGCACTACCCGCGCTGGCGGAATAAGTCGGGACGGGCTCGGGGCCCGTCCCGGTGAGGCTGAACCGCTGGCGGGGGCGACGATTGCCCGCGGTCCGACCTCAAGCTCCTCAACCATTGCCGACCGGCAGCGCGACGAAGCGGGTGTTCTGGCCTTTCTTGACGCGCAGCAGGACAGTCCGCTTGCCGCCGGTCCGCGCGCCGCTCAGGGCGTTGCGCACATCGGCGGGTGTCGAGACGACCTTGCCTGCGACTTCAAGGATGATGTCGCCCGTGGCGAAGCCCTTCTCGGCGGCCGCGCCCGATGAGTCGACACCGGTGACCACGACGCCTTCGCTGCCCGCACCGGCAACGCGCGCGGCGGGAGCCAAAGTCAGGCCGAGCTTACCCATATCGACACCGTTGCCTTCGCGGCCATCGGGTGTCACTCGCGCTTCCTGGCTGTTCGGCAATTCGCCGAGCGCCAAAGACACCGTCTTCTCCGCACCGTTGTGCAGCACGGTGAGCTTGACGTTGGCCTTCGGCGGCAGCGCGCCGATCTTCTTGGCTAGATCGCGGGCGTCCTTCACTTCCTCGCCATTGACGGCGGTGATGACGTCACCGGCCTCGATGCCGGCCTTCTTCGCCGGACCGTCGGCCTGCGGCTCGGCGACTAAAGCGCCCGTCACCTTCTTGAGGCCGAGACTTTCGGCGATGTCGGGCGTCACCGGCTGGATCTGAACGCCGATCCATCCGCGGGTGACAGTGCCGTGATCCTTGAGCTGGGTCACAACCGACTTCACGGTGTCGGAGGGAATGGCGAACGCAATGCCGACCGAACCGCCCGACGGCGAGAAGATCGCCGTGTTGACGCCGATCACATTGCCTTCGGTGTCGAACGTCGGCCCGCCGGAATTGCCCTTGTTCACCGGCGCGTCGATCTGGATGAAGTCGTCATAGGCGCCGGCGCCGATGTCACGGCCGCGCGCCGACACGATGCCGGCGGTGACCGAACCACCCAAGCCAAAAGGATTGCCGACCGCGATCACCCAGTCGCCGATACGCGGCGGGGTGCCTGCGAGATTGACGTAAGGGAACGAGCCGCCTTCGACTTTGATGAGAGCGAGATCGGTGCGCGGATCGGTGCCGATCACCTTGGCGGTGTGGATTTTGCCATCGTCAGTGGTGACTTCGACGCTCTCGGCTTTTTCGACGACGTGATTGTTTGTTACGGCAAAGCCGTCAGCCGAAATGAAGAAGCCCGAACCCTGGCCGGTCACCTGACCGCGGCCACCACCGCGCGGACCGCGCTGCTGCGGCATTCCCTCTGGGCCGCCGAAGCGGCGGAAGAACTCGCGCAGTTGCGGCGGGACATTTTCCATGTTCTCGCCGCCCGTGCCCGTGGTCTGCTGTTCGCCGACCTTGACGCGGACCGACATGACTGCCGGCTTCACCTTGGCGACGATATCGGCAAAGCCGATCGGTGCCGGCAGCTTTTTAGCCTGCTCGGTGAGGTTCTGCGCCTGCGCGGGCGAATAAGTGCCTTGCAGATTGAAGCCGGGGGCGACGACGAGAGCGGCGGCGCCGAGACCGGCAATCGTGGTTGCGAGCAGAATGACGCGGCGGGCGGACAGCACGCGGCTTTTCTTCGGAGTCTGGGGAGCGGGGGAAACGCTCGGGTTCATCGGAAAATCTCCATCTCAATTCGGGAGGCGCGCGACGCGCCGTTTCGAACCACAAGATGGGGTGACGACCCTTACAGCGTCCTGTCGGGGGGATTAAACTTCGGTAAGGTGGGGGAAATGATAGAGAAGAAATTATCAATATTTTACAATAACTTAGTCACTCAGCGAGCTTGCGCAGCCGGCGCTGCTCGTCGGTGCTGAGTGCCGGGGTGTCCAGAACCACCGCCTTGCGCCGCCGTGCCATCGCGAGCAGCATGACGATGCCGGAGAGCAAGGCCAGTGGCGGCAGGCCCCACAGCAGCAGCGTCGAAATTTCTAGAGGCGGCTTCAGCAGCACGAAGGCGCCGTAGCGCGACACCAGATAATCGAGCACCTGGCGGTCGCTGTCGCCTTTGACCAGCCGCTCTCGCACCAGCATGCGCAAATCCTTGGCGAGCGGCGCATCGGAATCGTCGATTGACTGGTTCTGGCACACCATGCAGCGCAGCTCTTGCGAAAGGACGCGCGCGCGCTGCTCCAGCACGGGGTCTTTCAGAATTTCGTCCGGCGTGACGGCAAGCACAGGCTGGGGCAGCAGCAGCGCAACGAACAGGCAGATGAGCGCGATGATGCGCATGTCGCCCTACTCCGCCGGCTGCAGCGTTGACGGCTTGGCAGCCGATTTCTTCGCCGGCTTCGGCGCGCCGACGCGCAGGCGCCGGTCGGACAATGACAGCGCACCGCCGAGCGCCATGACCAGCGACCCGAGCCAGATCAACAGCACCAGCGGCTTGAAGTACACCCGGATCGCCACCGAGCCGTCTTCGTTGACATCGCCGAGCGACAGATAGAGTTGGCTGAAGCCGCGCGTCAGCAGCGCCGCTTCGGAGGTCGATGAATTGCGCGCGACGAAGCTGCGCTTCGACGGCTCCATGGCGCCGATAGCGACGCCGCCGCTACCCGCGGTGAAGGTCGCGGCCAGTTCGCGGAAATTCGGCCCGGTCCGCTGCACCATGCCATCGAACCTGAGGTCGTAGCCGGACAACGTCACGCTCTGCCCCTGCTTGAGCGCGACGATGCGCTCCTCGCCCCAGGTGGTGGCGCAAACAATGCCGAGCAATGTCACCGCCATGCCAAAATGCGCGAGCGCCGTGCCCCACACCGAACGCGGCAGGCCGGCGGCGCGCGCGCGCACGGTCGCCATCGGCATGCGGAACAGTCCGGTGCGCTCGACCAGATCGACCAGAGAACCGGCCATCACGTAGAACGCCAGGCCAATGCCGAACGGCGCCAGCACCGAACTCATACCCATGGCGGCAAAGCTCGCCGCGATAGCGATAAGCCCTATGGCGAAAGCCGCCATCAGCCGTTGCGCCACGCCAAGGACATCGCCGCGCTTCCACGCCAGCAGCGGGCCGAACGGCATGACAAACATCAAAGGAATGAACAGCGGGCCGAACGTCAGGTTAAAGAACGGCGCGCCGACAGAAATCTTCTCGCCGGTGACCGCTTCCAGCGCCAGCGGATACAAAGTGCCGACGAAGACGGTGAGACAAGCCGTTGTCAGGAACAGGTTGTTGAACACCAGCGCGCCTTCGCGCGACACCGGCGCGAACAGACCGCCCTGTTTCAGCAGCGGCGCGCGCCAGGCAAACAGAGCCAACCCGCCGCCGATGAAGAAGATCAGGATCATCAAGATAAACACGCCGCGCGACGGATCGCTGGCGAATGTATGCACCGAGGTCAGCACGCCGGAGCGCACCAGGAACGTGCCGATCAGCGACAGCGAGAAGGCGAGGATCGCGAGTAGCAGCGTCCAGACTTTCAGCGCGTTGCGCTTTTCCATCACCACGGCAGAGTGCAGCAGCGCGGTGCCGGCGATCCACGGCATCAGCGACGCATTTTCCACCGGATCCCAGAACCAGAAGCCCCCCCAGCCGAGTTCATAGTAAGCCCAGTACGAACCCATGGCGATGCCGACGGTGAGAAACATCCACGCGGCGAGCGTCCACGGCCGCACCCAGCGCGCCCAGGCGGCGTCGATGCGGCCTTCGATCAACGCCGCGATAGCGAAGGAGAAGGAAATGGAGAAGCCGACATAGCCGAGATACAACAACGGCGGGTGCACCGCGAGGCCGATATCCTGCAGGATCGGATTGAGATCGCGGCCCTCGAACGGCGGCTGCGCCACGCGCAGGAACGGGTTCGAGGTCAGAAGTATAAAGAGATAGAAGGTGCAGGCGATCCACGACTGCACCGCCAGCACATTGGCCTTCAAGGTCGTCGGCAGATTGCCGCCGAACGCAGCCACCGATGCGCCGAACATCGCCAGGATCAGAACCCACAGCAGCATCGAGCCTTCGTGATTGCCCCAGACGCTGGTGAATTTATAAATCAGCGGCATCATCGAGTGCGAATTCTCGATCACATTGACGACCGAGAAATCCGACGTGACGTAACAGGCGGTCAAGGCCGCGAACGACAGCGCAACGAAGACGAATTGCATGATCGCGGTCGAGGTGGCCAGCCGCATCAGCGCCGTGTCGCGCTGCAACGCGCCGATGAGCGGCGCCACCGCCTGGACGATGCCCAGCGCCAGCGCCAACACCAATGCGTAATGGCCGAGTTCGGGGATCATTGCGGTTTGCTCACGACATGCGCGTCGGTCTTCATCTCGCCCTCCTGCCAGCGCCCGCTCTGCTTCAGCGCATCGACAACCTCGCGCGGCATGTAATTTTCGTCATGCTTAGCCAGCACGCTGTCGGCGACGAACGAACCGTCAGCTTCAATCTTGCCCTCGGTGACGACGCCCTGCCCTTCGCGGAACAGGTCTGGCACGATGCCCTGATAGCGCACCGCGATGTCGTGATTGCCGTCGGTAACCGCGAAACGGACGTTCAACTTCTCGCCGCGCTCCAGCGAGCCGGGCTTGACCAGTCCGCCGACGCGGATGCGGGTGCCGGCCTTCAACTGCTTCTGCACGATGTCGGTCGGCGAATTGAAAAACACGATCGAGTCGCTGAGCGCGCTCAGCACCAGCACGGCGGCAATCGCCAGCACGCCGAGGCTGCCGCCGATCAGGATCAAACGTCGTTGCTTGCGCGTCACCGTCTAGAGCCCCATGCTTTTGATCGTGTCGCCGATCTGGCGCAGCTTGTCCGGATTGCCGGCCAGGGCCTTTTTGGCGTCGCCGGCTGCTGCGGTCGCTTTATCGCGGTCGCCTAGCACCATATAGGCGCGCAGCAGACGCTGCCAGCCTTCGAGATCGTTGCCGTCCTCTTTAAGCCTGTCGGCGAGCCGCGCCACCATGCCGCGGATCATGTCGCCGCGATCCTGTTCGCTCATGCCTGAAGCAGCGGCGACGTCGGACGCGCTCGGCGCGGCCATGCCCGCGATCGGTGGCGCTGTCGGCGACGGAGGCGTCACGCCAACACGCACAAGCGATTCGCGCACCACCGGCGCCCATGGCGCATCCGGCGGCGCATCTTTCAGCATGCCAGTCCAGATCGCCGCGGCCTTTGGCTTGTCGCCATCCTGCTCGGCGGCGACGCCGATAAAGAACTTGGCTTTCAGATCGGCCGGATCGAGCACCAGCGCGCGCTCGAACGCCGCCTTCGCCTCGACCGTGATGACACCATTGCCGGCCGCGGCCAGCGCCTCGCCGAGATCGGCTTGCCGCTCGGCGGTTTCGCCGGACAGCGCCAACAATTTGCGGCGCGCATTCACCGCGTCGCTGAAACGGCCAAGCCGAAGATAGACCGGCGCGATCACTTCATATCCGCGCGCGTCGTTCGGATTGCGCTCGAGATGCGCCTCGACCTGGCCGATCAAGGTCTGGAGCGAACGGTCCTGCTGCACCGCGGCCATGCGCGCGGCCAGCGGCTGGCCCGGCAATTGCGGCGAACCGATCGCCAAATACAGCGCGGTGGTGCCCACCGGCAGCAGCACCAGGCCGGCAATCGCGGTCGCGCGGCGGCGCCACAGCGGCGACCGGCCGCTCGCGGATTTATCGGCGTCGGCCACATCGGCGGCGCCGATCAGCCGGCGCGACACCTCGACTTTGGCGGCTTCCGCCTCGGCTTCGCCGATCAGGCCGGAGGTCCGGTCGCGGGCGATTTCATCGAGTTGGTCGCGATAGACGGCGATGTCGCTGCCGCCCGCTGCCGCTGTCCGCCGGCCAAGTGGCCACAGCACGGCGAAAATCGCCGCCGCGGTCATCAGCGCAAGGGCCAGCCAAAGGGTCATGAGGCGAAAGTATCCACTTTACAGCCGTTAAGAACAACAGCCTGCGAGGGGATACATAGCCGCAATCATGGCGGCAATGAGCAAGATCAAATGGCGCGGATCGACGGGGAAAACCGCATAAACCGAGGCTTCCCACGGACTTTGCGGTCAGCCTTGGCGTTTTTGCGGTCGGCTTAGGCTTTCGCCGCCCTGCGGTCGGCAGCCGCCGCGACTTCGACCGCCTTGCCGAGCTGGGCGGCGTATTCGCGGCTGAACACCGTGGCGCATAGCCGCACCGCGACATCGACCTGCGACTGGCGAAAGCTGCGCTCGCCGGGCGTTGCCCCGCGCAGGGCCTCAAGCAGGCCGCGCGTGGCGCTATCCAGATACTGCTGAAGTTCCGAAAACGTCCGCTGCGTCATCTCGTTGATGGCCAGTTCGCCGGCGAAATGGCGGCAGGTGCCGACAAAGGCGACCAATGCCTCGGTCTCGGCCGCCTCGTCGGCGTCGATCGTGCTGTTCGGGCGGATGTCGCCGGTGCCGCGCGGCTTGAGCAGGCGCCGCACGCGGCCCGGCATCGAGTCGATTTCCAGCCGCAGCATGTCGCCGATCTGACTGCGCAGCCCGGACAGCGCCCGGCCCCAGCTCGAGTCCACCGGCATATTGAGTTCGGTGCGCAGGCCGCGCGCGGAATCGTGGATGGTTTTCAACAGCGCGCCGACCGCGACGCCGCGGCCGCTGCGCAAATCGTCGCGCAATTCGCCGACCTGGCGTTCGAGTTCGGACAGAACGATGGTCACCGCCACGCCATAGGGCGTCTCGGCGACTCGCGCGGCGGTGTCGCTGCCGGCCGCCTTGACGCCGAATCGGATCAATTGCCACGGCGCCGCCAGCCGGCTCATCACCGTCAGCAGCGAGTAGAGAAACACGTCGCTGGTCGGCGGCGAGGTTTTCTCGATCAGCCTCTGGCATTCGTCGAGCTGCTTGGCGGCGAGATTGCCGACCTGCAACGGCAGATGCGCCGCCATCGCGCTCAAACCGTCGCGCGCATTGAGCACGCATTTCAAGGTCGCGGCGTCCTCGCCGGCGCGCTGCGTGCCGATTTGCGCCAGCATGCGGCGGCGTAGCTTGTCGTCGGTTTCGGCGGCGCGCAGTTGATCGGTCAGCGCCACCGCGACGCGATCCTGAAACGCGCGCACGAAATATTGCGCCTTGTCACTGTCGCCGTCTTGCAATGCCGCGTTGACGATATTGTCGACGGCCTTGGCGTCATCGGGAAGAACGTCGCGCGCGATCCAGGTCCACAACGTATCGAGCGATGAGCGCGAGATGCGGCCCAAGTGGCGATGCTGCCCGAGATCGTCGACGAGGAACGGCTCCAGCGGCTTGAAAAACAACCGGGCGCTGTGGCCGATGCGCGGCGCGCCGGCGCGCTGATCGCGGGTTATGCGGCGCAATTCCTGCAGCACGAGATCGGCGGCGCCGAGGTCGTCGCCGCGCAGCAGACTGCGCTCGAATTCGGCGATAAGCATCCCCCGCGCTTGCGGCGATAGCTCGCGCAAGAACAATTGAAGCCGTTCAATCGTGTCGGCGCCCGCCATCGCCGGCTCTACCCGCGTTTGAAACTACACGGGGAATTGATAACGCCGGCTGCCTTAAGAATTCTTTAAGTATGCCGACGGGTTTAGCTCACCGGAGTCCAGGTCCCGTCCGGGTTGCGGCAGGCGGTGCCGCGGGCGGTCTGCGGCCGGCCGTCGATATAGATCGTATGCGTGAACGACCGGCAGTTATTGCCAGCCTGGACATAGGCCGGGCCCGGCACGATGGTGCCGTAGCGGCCGGAATCCGGGTTTTTCCACGACACCGGCGCGCCCGATGGGCTGCGCTCGAGCGCGTCCATCTGCGCGGCATAGGCCCGCCGCTTATCCTCGTCATCGAGCGATGCGCCGATCCGGTTGCCGATCAGGCCGCCGAGCAAGCCGCCGATGGCCGCGCCGGCCAGCCGGTCGCCGGTGCCGCCACCCGCGACCGCCGCGCCGAGCAGCGCGCCGGTGCCGGCGCCTAGCAAGGTGCCGGTGTTCTCACGCGGACCGGGGCCCGATCCGTCCGGGTTGCCGGCACAGGCGACAAGCGACAGACCCATCGCGGCGATGGCGACATATTTTAGTGCGGACATTTAAAGACCCCCGGAAATCGAAAATTCAAACCCGCCCACGGGCGGAACCAGGACTCTATCGAAACGGGAGGATTGGGGCAAAAGACGGGCAAGCCCCGTAGCCTCCCGTTTATCCCGCCGGCAGCACCAACTCCGCCCGCAAGCCGCCAATCGGCGCGGCGCCGAGCTTCAGTTCGCCGCCATAGAGGCTGGCCAGCTCGACGACAATCGACAATCCCAGCCCCGAGCCCGGCTTGGTCTCGTCCAGCCGGCGGCCGCGCCGTCCGGCCTGCTCGCGCTCGGAGGCCGACAGGCCCCGTCCGTCATCGTCCACGACGATGCGCACCACATAATCCTCGCTCGCCGCGTCCGGCCGCTCGCGCAGCACTTCAATGGTCACCCGCGACGACGCCCACTTGCACGCATTATCAACCAGATTGCCGACCATTTCCTCGAGGTCGGCGCGCTCGCCGCGAAAGCGCGCCGCTTCGCCGGCACGCACTTCGATGACGAGGCCGCGGTCACGGTGGATCTTCTCCATCGTCCGCGCCAAGGCCGTCACCACCGGCGTCACATCGGTGACCGTGCCGATCACCGTCAGGCGCGCCGCCAGCCGCGCGCGCTCAAGATGACGCGTGACCTGATCGCGCATGATCGCGGCCTGCTCGAGAACCTTGAGCGCCAGCGGATCGTCGCCGCGCGCATTGGCTTCGTTGACCATCACCGACAAAGGCGTCTTCAGCGCATGCGCCAGATTGCCGACATGGGTGCGCGCGCGCTCGACGATTTCCTTGTTGGCGTCGATCAGCGCATTGGTTTCACGCGCCAAAGGCGCGATCTCTTCCGGAAATTGTCCGGCGAGCCGTTCGGCCGAGCCGGAGCGGATGGCGGCGAGGCTGTCGGTGATGCGCTTGAGCGGCGCCAGGCCGAAGCGCACCTGAAACATCGTCGTCAGCAGCAGCACCGCCGCGAGAATGACGAATGTCAACGCCAGCGCCTGATCGAACGCGCGCGTCTCGTCCTTGATTTCGGCGGCATCGCCGGCAACCACGACCACGAACCGGCCCTCGTCGCCGAGGTCGATGTTGCGCTCGACCTGGCGCAGACTTTGATCTTCCGGGCCGGTCGCATAACCCTGCCGCGAACCGTCGGGACCGGCGGCGACGCCGAGATCCTGCAAGCGCGGCAGGCCGCCGTCCCACAATGAGCGCGATGCACGCACCTCGTTCCTGCCGGTGTCGGTGCGCGTCACCTGCCAGTACCAGCCCGACAGCGGCAATTCGAACAACGGCTCGCCAAGTTGCGGCGGCGATTTGTCCATCGTCTCGTCCGGCGATGCGACGTCGGCGACCAAAGTGCGCAGATAGACACCCAGCCTGCGGTCGAAGGCGCGCTCAACCGCCTGCCGGTAAAGCGACGACAGTACGATGCCGGTAATGAGCAGGATGACCACCGCCCAGGCGGTGGCCGAGACAAACAGGCGCAGCGCGAGGGAATTAGCGCGCATGAAGGGTCAGCCTCCCGCAGGAGCGAGCATGTAACCCAGGCCGCGCACCGTCTGGATGATGTCGACGCCGAGCTTCCTGCGGATGCGGCCAACAAAAACTTCGATGGTGTTTGAATCGCGGTCGAAGTCCTGATCGTACAAATGCTCGACCAGTTCGGTGCGCGACACGACGCGGCCGTTGTGGTGCATCAGGTATTCGAGCAGTCGGTATTCGTGGCTGGTCAGCTTGACCGGATTGCCATCGACCGAGACGCGGTTGGTACGCGAATCGAGCCGCACCGGGCCGCAGGTGAATTCGCTCTTGGCATGGCCGACCGAGCGGCGCAGCAGCGCGCGCAGGCGCGCCAACACCTCTTCGAGATGAAAGGGCTTCGCCACATAATCGTCGGCGCCGGCATCGAAGCCCTGCACCTTGTCGCTCCAGCGGTCGCGCGCGGTCAGCATCAGCACCGGCATGATGCGGCCGTTGCGCCGCCACGACTCCAGCACCGAAATGCCGTCCATTTTCGGCAGGCCGATATCGAGGATCACCGCGTCATAAGGCTCGGTGTCACCGAGATGGTGACCATCCTCGCCGTCGAAAGCGCGATCGACCACGTAACCGGCGTCGGTCAGCGCGGTGGTGAGTTGGCGGTTGAGGTCGGGGTCGTCCTCGACAACGAGGAGGCGCAAGGCGATGAACTCCAAAAATAGCGGGCGGCTTTAAGGACCGGTCATAGGCTCGCCGGTGGCGGCGTCAACCGTCGCCCGCGTCACCTTGCCACTGCGCGCCAGAAGAGTCAGCACGTAGACGAGTTTGTCGCCACGGCTGCAAAGCGCGGCCCGGACCACCTCGCCGCGCTGGCCGCGTTCGCGCAGCGATTTGATGGCGGCGGCCAGCGGCACGGCCTTGCGATCCGCGACCGCGGCGCGCTGTTCGGCCCGGTTCAGGCAGACGTTTCGGCCATTGCCCGCCGGCTCCACCGCCATAAATCCCTGCGCCAAAGCTAAGCCGGGCCCGGCCAGAAGGCCGGCCAGGAGAACAAAGGAGAATATGGTGCGGGAACCGGCCATGGGGATTGCTACGCGCGCGCCGGTGAACGCGGGCTGAACGGGGAACCTCGTCCCTCGGGTTCAGCTCTCAAACCCATCGAACGATGCAAAATCATCGAGCGCCGCGCGCGGGGAGCGCCAGCCATTGATGGGCGCGGCCGGGTCCTCGTAGCCCAGCGCCATGCCGGAATAGATCATCAGAGTATCGGGGAGATCGAGGAAGGACCGCACCGTGCGGTGAAACGACACCCAGGCCTGTTGCGGACAGGTGTGCAGATCGTGGCCGCGCGCCAGCAGCGCCACGGTCTGCAGATAGCCGCCGATATCGGCCCACTGCGCCGCGCCGAGATTTTTGTCGCGGGCAAAAAACAAGGCCGCCGGCGCGCCGAAGAATTCATAGTTGCGGGCATATTGCCGGTACCGCGCCGCTCTGTCTTCGCGTGAGACATTGATCGATTGATAGAGCAGTTCGCCGACCGTGAAGGCGCGCTCGCGATACGGCTCCGGCAACGGATGGGGATAGATCTGGTATTCGACGCCCTCGCCTTTCGGCAGTTCGCTCGCCATCCGCGGGGCGAGCAACGCCTTCAACGCATCGAGCCGCTTGCCGGCAATCGCGTAGACGCGCCACGGCTGAAGATTGGCCGCCGATGGCGCCCGCGCGGCGCGTTCGACAATGTCGCGGACGATTTTTTCCGGCACCGGCTTGGGCAAAAACGCGCGGCACGAATAGCGCGAGGCAACGGCGTCGAAGATGTGCATGGCAAGCTCCGCAAATAAGGCGCGGACCTTACTTCCTCCCCAGTATCCTCGCCACCTTCTCCAGGCTGCGCCCACCGAAATACGCCGTCAGCACGATCATCGCCCATTGCGCGACGTCACCGGACAAAGCGTCGGTCGTGCCAAGGCCAAAGACCTTGTCCCAGACCACCACCTTCCAGACGTATATAATGAACGCTCCGGCAAACAGCGGCCGCGGCAGCGCCGTGTACCAACGCCCCTGCTCGGCGATGGTCACCTGCGCGGCCAGTTCACGCTCACGTTGTTCGACATTGAGTTCGCGCGCGGCCAGATCGGCGGCGATCTTCTCGGATGTATTGCCGGCGGCGAGCTTGGCCTTGTAGCCGTCGATCAGTCCGTTGACGACCGGCCCACCAATCAGATTGGCAAGAAAGGCCCACATCCTAGCGGTCCACCGTGCGGCGGCGCGCCAGTTCGGTGATGAGGCCAATGGCGATGACGTAATACGGCACGAATTTCGGCTGCAGCGCCGATTGAATCGCGCCGGCAATGTGGGGATCCTGCAACAGCGTTTCGCCCGCCATCAAAAGCAGGCCGGCACAGGCAACGACACGCGCCCACAGGATGGTGACCGATTGCTTGAACGAGGCCTTGAATTTTTGCCACATGGAATGCTCCGTAAAATGGTTTGCCAATGTTCCGGCGGTGCCCGGCTTCAAGCCGGGGCTTGCTGCGCAAGCGCCTGGCGCCAGCGCCAGAACAGCCAGCCGCCAACCGCCAGCGCGATCGCGCAAGCAACGATGAGCGCGACCGTCCACGCGCTCATCCCGGATTGATGTGCCTGTTGCGCGGCGGCGGCGCCGGCAGCGGCAATCGCGCCGGCCGAGCCTTGCTGCGCGGCCTTCGCAACCGGCACCGCGCCCTTGCCGGCCGCCGGCGCGTTCGCCGCTTTGCTTTTCGCCGGCGCGCCGGCGGCGAGCGCAAGCGAAACTGATTTCACCTCCGCCACTCGGCGGCCCCAGCCTTTGCCGAACACGTCCCAGGTCTTCAGCCGCTGGAGAAAGCGCAGGCGCTCGTCGCAAATCGCCGCGACCAGCGCCTTGGGGTCGGTGCCCGCCGCCGCTGCAACCACGGGGTCGTTCACCACGCTCGTGTCGTCCGGCAAAACGAGGCAACGGCGCAGCACCTTGCCGCTGCGGCCGATGCCGGAATTCACGCCGTAGTCGAACACGGCGTAATCGACGCCGCCCGGCAGATCGTCGCAGCGTTGCGCGTCCCAGTATTTGGCGCGGTAGATGCGCTTGGCCTCGTCGAGCGCCATCGATTTGACATCGGCGGCGGTCGCGTCCGGCTTTACATACTTGCGGTAGTCGAAAATCGTGATGCCGAAATTGGTCGGCCCGCCCGGATCGGACGGGTGATTGGTGTAGCCGCCTTCGTGCGCAAGCAAGCGCTTAAGCGCGGCCGAGAAATTCTCAGCAGCCATGAGGTTCTCCACGTTTTGAAATCTAAACTGAACGGCTTTGAACACTTCGGTCGCGCGTTCTTCCGTCAGCAACCCGGTACCGCCAGCGCAGCCGCGCTGGACCAGGCGCGCGTCTCGTCGCCGCCGGCGATCCAGTACAAGTTGCGCACATCGAAGAATGTTTTCATCATATGTATTGCGCTCCCGTCGCCACCGAGCCAGCGCTGTTGCCGGGGAGGAAACTTGCACCGCCACCGGCAGTGTCAATGACGGCGTTGCCGGTCGCCGTGTAACGCACGCCCGTTGCGGAGCCGCTGTAGGTGTTGCCGCTTGTCCGCAGATAGGCACCGCTGCCGACTACCGCGAATGCCTGTGAGAACGCAGGCGTGCCGGTCAGCGTAATCGTGCCCCCGGTCTCGATCAGGAGTGTTGCGTTGACCGCGTTTGCATAATGGGCCAATCCGCCGCCGGTGATGGAATATGCCGCGGTGATGCTGAGATAGCCCGCACGGGAGCTAGTAATTTGGTTTCCGGCACAAGCGCCGTATTCCATGTTGCCGTCGATTAACAGCGATCCTGGGCCACCCACCACGACGCAGCCGCCGGAAGTCGTCGTGGATACTTTAAACCCCTGCAATCTCCATGTTGCAAAGGACGCCAGCGAAATAGCGTTCCCACCGGTAACGGAGATCGCACAGTTGCTCGGCGTCGTAATGTCGCCCTTCAGCAAAGGCGGCAATGTACCGATGCATTTCGGCAGCGCTAGCGCCGCCGTATAGGTGCCCGCGCCGACTTGAATCGTGACTTGCCAAATCCCTGTGTCGAGGGCGGCTACGGTATCGAGAGCTTTTCCGATCGTGAGGAACGCAGCTCCGGATGTGTCGGCCAATCCGGTATTGCTGTCGCTGCCATCGGTGCGGACGTAATAGGTACGATGCGCGGTCAGGGTCTCGCGTCCGCCGGCAATCGTTGTGTTGGGAAAACTGACCGCGCCAGTCGTTTTGTCGATCTTGATGCCGTCGTGCCAGGTGCTGCCGTCCGCCGACACCTTGACGTGGAAATCGTCATCGCCGGTCAGGCCGAATTCGGCGCGGCCGGAATAGTTGTCCTGAAACAGAAACGACAACGTCTGTGCCGCGCTCTCCTTACTCAGCTTGTAGCGCAGATGGCCGTCGCCGCCTTCGGCCACGGTCCTGGCGACGAACAACGCGTTGTTGAGCTTGGCGCTTAAAGGATTGGTCGCGTCCGCCGTGGTGCCGACGCCGAGCAGGGTCATGTTGTTGAGCGCGGTCGGCGACAGCGCGCCGATGGCGTTGACCCAGGCGCTGCCGTTCCAGGCCAGCAATGCGCTCTCGTCAATGACATAAGCGAGCCAGCCGATGCGCGGCGTCGAGAATTGCCAGGCGCCATCCTGCCAGGCGGCGATGGCATCGACATGCGACGCCCATGCCCCGGTCGCGCCGGTCTTGACGATCCAGCGCTGGCCCTCAACCGGAGAGCCCGGCGGCGCGGTCAGGTCGCGATCGAGCACCGCGAGCTGCACCAAGGTGTCGAGAAGGCGCAGCGCCTCGTTGTGGGTGACGTGCTTCTGGGCTTGGCTGCCTTCGATACAGGGCAAGCTGAGGTTGGCGGTGTCCGTCATATCTGCTTCCTTTGAGCGTATTTTTTTGTAGATTCGCGCATAGATTGCGCATGGAAAACTGGCTAGGCTGGCCGCTCCACCGGGAGGGCCGCCCATGGCGCAGGATTGGTTCGGGACCGAAGGCATGACGCCGGACGACCGCCGTTATGCCGGCTCGCGCTTTGCCGATGTCCAGCAGGCGATTTTCGCGCAACCCTATCAGCGCGTCTGGGGCGCGACTGACGCGCCGGCGCTGCCGCGTTATGCGATTACGCTGAAAAGCCTGTTGAGCGGCCTGCTGAAATGCGGCCGCTTCCAGTTCCGCAACGCCACCAAGCGCGCCGTCGATTCAAACGCCGATCTGCGCTGGGGCGCCGGGCAGGAAGGCTACCGCCGCCTGCTGCATCCGAACGGCATCGCGCTCACCGGCCTGTGGGAGATCGATGCCGAGACGCCCTACACCGGCTACTTCGCCAAAGGCAGCCGCGCTTTGATCGTGACGCGCTACTCGACCTGTTGCAGCGAGACGCGGCGCGGCTATACGCGCTCGCTGTCCATGGTCGGCAAACTGTTTCCGACAACCGACCCCGACCACGCCGCGCCGTTGCGCACCGCGAACTTCATCGCCCAGCAGGATATCGGCGGCGACAGAACCGATTTCATCAACGATGCCGAAATCCGCAACGCCGGCGATGTCACCGCGCTGCGCCGCGGCAGCGGCGTCTGGGGCTTCCTGGTCACCGGCATTGTTTTCCAGACCGTCGACAAGATGCCGGCGGTGCGCCAGCTCTATCCGATCGCCGAACTCGGCAAGCCCGCCAACCAGCACACCAAAGCGCCGCAGTTCATACGCATGCTGGTTGCGCCGGATCAGCCGCGCATTGCCGGCGAGAAGCTCGATTTCCGCGACGAGATCATGGCGCAGATCTACGACCGCGGCGATCCGGCGCCGAAGCGCAAGCTCGTCTTCAACATCGAAGTCACCGACGACGGCGAAAGCCACGGCCCGCAGGTCCGCCTGCGCTGGACCTTCCGCAACTGGCGCAAGATCGGCACCATCACGCTCGATCGCGCCGTGGCCTCATACAATGCCGACCATGTGCTGCACTTCAATCACCCTACGTGGCGCGCGGATCGCAACGATCCGCGATCGGCGACGCGCAAGGACGGTAAGCGGGCGTGACGCCGTCACGGCACCACGATCTCCTCCGCCACAAAGCCGCGCCCGACCGTCGCCGATAGCTGCACGACGCGCAGGCTCAAAGCCGATTGCGCCACGCCGAAGTCGGTCAGTTCATCGGCGGCGGCATAAAGCACCGACGGCGATGCCGCCGTCAGCTTCCGCAACACCGTCGCGCCGGACATAATATCGACCTCGTAGCGCTCGCTGTCCTCGCCGAGCGGCACTTCGCCGGTCCAGCTGTCGCCATCGATGCGCGTGCGCCTGATCCACGAGATGTTCACGCCGCTGCCGCCGCGCATCGCCCTCACATGCACTGGGGCCAGCGGCCGCAACGCGGTGGCATGCGGCGTCGCCTCCAGCGCCAAAGCCGAGGCGTCGCCGGTATCGCGGCCGGCCGCGACCACGCGCAATTGCAGCGGCCGCTCCAGCGCGCCGATGCCGCTCGCCACGGTGACGATCTGCGCATCGAGCAGCAGGAAGGCGCTGCCCGCCGCCAGCAGCGGCGTCATCGCCCAGTCGCTGCCGGCCTGACCGCGCAACAGCCGCGACAATTTGTATTCACGCGCGCCGACCAACTCGGCATTGGCGAACTGGATCACCTCCCATTCGCCGTCGGCATTGCGCAACGCGGCGACATTCGCACCCGCGAGCACCGCAAGGTCCGACGCCGACGCCAGCGCGCCGCCGTAAAGCCTGACGCGAAACGCGGCCGGTTGCCAGCGCGCCGTCGGGCCCGCCGGCAAATCATCGAGCGTCTCGCCGATGACGGAAGGCGCCTGCGCCAGCGCCGCACGGCTGAAGCTTGCGCCATCGCCCGACGACCACACCGCTAGGCCGCCCGGCCACGGCTCGGCGAACACCGCCATGCGCGCCAAAGGCACAGGCTGCTCGGCCGACAATGCCGGCAAGTCGAGCACCAGCGCATACGCCGGACCCAGCGCCGCCGGCAGCACCGGCGGCCGCGAACGCGGCGCGGTCAGGCTGACATTGAACACTTCAGGATCGATCGAGCGGGCCCGCAAGGCGCGGCTCTCGGCGTCGGCGATCTCCTCGATTTCGATCAGCCGCCGGCGTCCGTTGATCGTCACGCCGGCGACATCGCCCGGCATCAGCGCCAGCCGACTCGGCGGCAGCGCGAATTCCGCGCTCTCGCGTCCGGCCCACAAATCCTGCAACCAGATTTCCGTGCGCCGCTCGACGCTCACATCGTTGCTGACAATGGCGAGATCGGCATGGGAGCGCCGCGTCGAGCGTCCCACCAGCCGCCGCGACGTCGCCGTGGCGCGCTGATAGTCGGTCGCCATCTCGGTATATCCGATCGACACTTCGCGCGGCAGGTCGCTTTCCTGCGCGCGCGTCAGCCGCGCCGGCGCGGCATCCTCCGGCAACACCAGATCGTCCTCTTCCAGTTCGATCGCCGGCGCGCCGCCGCGCTGGCGAAAGCGCAAGGTCCCATCCTGCTCGATGGCATCGAACATGTAAGCGAGCGCCAGAGGATCGAGCATGGCGCGCGGCGCCATCGGCCGGTCGACGACAAAGCCATCCGGCCCCTCGCCCAGTTCGTCTGTCTCGGCATCGTCGATGGCGTTGTCCGCAAGAACGGTAGACACAAGCCCGTCGAGTGTCGCACCGCCGAGACGCCCGGTCAGCCAGTGCCCCGTCTGCCAATTCACCGCATCGCCCCAGACATCGCCCGCCGCCGGAAACACCGGATAGGGCCGCGCATCCCAGGTCCACAGATGAATGGCGTCGGTCTGAATCATGCGGCCGTCATAGGCGGTCGATTCCGGATTGAGCGCGGCGTCACCGAATTCCGGATCGAAAGCGCCCAGCACCGCTTCGAGAAAGCGGCGCTGCATCAGGTCGTCACGCTTACCGTTCGAGAAATACGGCAATGCCGCTTCCGACGACTTGGCATCGGGAAAGGTGCTCGGCTGGTTGGCCCCCTTATCGACCGCCGGACAGCCCAGCTCGGTCAGCCAGATCGGCTTGCTCTGCGGCGCCCAGGCAGTCGGGCTGCCAAGTTCGACGCCGCCAAAGCGCTCGACATGCGGTTGCGACCAGAAACTCCAGAGATCTTTTTGCCGGAACACCCACGGTTTGCCCAAGCCATCGGTGATCGCGCTGCGCGTCTGCGCCAGCCGCGCGGCGTCATCGGCGTAATACCAGTCATAGGCCTCGCCGCCATTAAGACGGCCCGCGAGATAATCGCGGCCATAGGGGCTATCGCTCAGCGTGCGGTCGAGCGCATCGGCGTCATCGCGCCAGTCCGACAATGGCGCATAATAGTCGATGCCGACGCAATCGATCGACGCCGACGCCCACAGCGGATCGAGCGGAAAGCGCAACTCCGCCGGGCTCACGACATGCGCGCCGTATTCGGTCCAGTCGGCGGCATAAGAGACAATCGTGTCGCCGCCGACAATCGCCTTCACATCGGCCGCCAACGCCGCCAGCGCATTCACCGCCGGGTAGACGCCGGACGCGGAGCGCACGCGCGTCAGCGCGCGCATTTCAGATCCAATCAGAAACGCATCGACGCCGCCGGCGCTGTCGGCCAGCGCGGCATAGTGCAAGATCATCTTGCGGTAATTCCAATCGTCGGGCCCGCCGCCGAAGAAGGCGTCGACCTGGCTTGCTGCGCCCACTGTCCCGTCCACCGTGCCAATGCTCTCCGGCGCCGGATCGCAGGTGATACGGCCGCGCCACGGATAGGCGGGCTGCGACGCCGCGCCCGTATAGGGATCGCTCAAGGCATTGCCCTGCGCTATATCCATCATCAGAAACGGATAGAGCGTCACCTTCAGCCCGCGTGCTTTCAACTCGGCAATGAGATTGATGACGCTTTGATCGGACGGCGTGCCGCCGAAAGCAGCGCGGCCGTCCACCGTCGATACCACATAGGCGATGTCGCGCGTGACACCCGCGACATTCCACGTCGCGCCGTGCGTCTGCTTGATCGCGCTGTCGATACCCGGCCTCACCCGGCACTGCCCGCAACGCAGGTCATCACCGAACCAGGCCACGACAATGGCGACGCGCTCGAGGTTAGGCGCCAAAGCCTGCAATTCGTCGAGCGACGCGATCACGTCGGACGCGGCAAAAGTAACATGCCGGTTTTCCGGTCCCGATTGTCCGGGCCCCAGCACCTGCACCACGGTCGCAGGCTCGTAGCCGAATTCGGTCGCGCCGGGGATCAATGTCACCGCGCGCACCATCTGTTCGAGCCGGCCGACCGGCCGCACCACCTCGAACGATAATTGCGGAATGCGGTTGCCGAAATCGGCGAGCGGCAGCCGTTCGAACACGACATAAGCCAGGCCGCGATAGGCCGGCGCGCCGCCTTCCTTGGCGACGATCAAGGGATCGGGCGTCTGCGTCTCGTCACCTATATAGACGCGCACCGTCAGCCCGGTGAGATCGAGGGGCTTGCCGTCGGCCCAGACGCGGCGCACCGCGCCGATCGGCCCTTCGCACAAGCCGACCGCGAGATTGCCGAAATAGGAATAGGTCGTCGTGTTTGTCGTCACCGCCGAACCGCCGCCGGTGCTCTTGCCGCCGGCCGTCTCGCTCGACGTACTGACGACTTCCTGCAAATTCGTCGCCCAGATCACCTGCCCCGCCAGCCGCGCCCGGCCATAAAGCCGCGGGATCGCCGCGCCGTCGGTCGAGGCCATGACTTCGAGATCGGACAGCCGCGGCCCTTCGACCGCGCGCTCACGCCGCGATCCGAACAGAGCCTGGTCGATAGCATTGCCGGCGAACGCGCCGGCAAGTCGCCCGGCAATCGCACCGGCCGGCCCCATCAAGGATGTCCCGGCGGCGGCGCCGGCCGCTGAAAGAAAAAGCGCTGCCATTATTCTTCAACTCCGGGAAAGCGGAACGCATAGGCAATGTGCCGCCGCCACCACGGCGCCAGCGCCACCTCGGCGACCGAAGCGCCATCATGCGCATGCACGATTTTATCGGACGCCGTGACGATGGCCGCGTGCTTGGCCGGCAGATTGGCGCGCCAGCGAAATAGCAGCACGTCGCCTTCGCGGAATGCATCGCGCGCGATCGCGATCAGATGCCGCGCGGCGGCCTCGGCCAAAGGCTCGCCGCCGGCGGCTTCCGCCCAGTCCGGCGCGTAAGCCGGCGCGCGCTCCGGCTCATCGCCGATGACCATGCGCCACACACCGCGCACCAGGCCGAGGCAATCGCAGCCGACGCCCTTGAGCGAGGCCTGATGCCGATAGGGCGTGCCGATCCAGTCGCGCGTTTCCGCGACGATGATTTGTCGGTCGATCATGATTTCAGCCCTGAAGACTTGTGCCGTCATGGCCCGGCTCGCCCTGCACCGGGTAGCGCACGACAAAGTCGTTGCCGGGAATGTGCGGAAAGCCACGGAAGTTCACGGCATTGGCGAAACGGTCGTGACAGGTGGCGAAGCGCTTGTCGCAGCCCGCCGTCACCGTGAACGTATCGCCAAGTGCGATGACGTGCGGCATCGCCTGCCACAGGTCGAGCGTCACGTCGGCGCTCTTTCGATGCAGTTTCACTTCGACGGCAAGCCCGGTATTTGCGCCGCTGGTGAAAGATAGTTTGCCGGCGGTGAACCAGCCGTCCTCATAGTCGCCCAGACCGCTGGCGCGAAACGCCGAGGTCGCGGCCAATGCCGTCACCGCGCCATTGCCGCGATACGTCGCCGACGTCAGATCTATTTTGCAACGTCCATCGCCAAGATCGGCGGAACAGGTCGTAGTATAAAGCCGCCCTGAATCCTGCGCCAGTTTCTCGCTCAGGCCACGCATCTCGGTCGTGAACACGGCACCATCGCGCCGCACTTCGCCAAGCGAGCCCTTGGCCAGCAGCACGCGCAACGCAGGCTCACTCCAGTCCACGAGCCACAGCTCAACGCCCGCCGCATCGTAAAGCCCGGCGGCAAGATCGTCCTCGTTCAACGTCTCGTCGCTGAGCGCGCCGGACAGTTCGGACGAGTCGACCGCCAGCCCGTGCTTCTGCGACACCTCGCTGCCGCTCAGGCCGGTACCGGCGCGGCAGGTGACATCGCCGAGTAAAATGTCCTCGTCGTGATCGGTGAAGCCTTGCGTCACGCCGTCCTGGCGCGCGATCAGCCAGCAGCGGCACAGGGTCGTGACGCCGCTGTCGAGCTTGACCTGAAGCGCGGGTGCGATGTGTCTCAAGGCTTGATCTCCACCAGCGGAATTTTCGGGATGGCGCCGGCGGCAAAGGCCGACAGATCGACCTCGAGATAATCGGTGTCGAAGCGCACCGGCACGTCGAACATGAAACCGGCGGTCACAACCGCGCTCGTCGGCGGAATATGTCCGGCCAGAAACGTCACCACACCCGTTGCCGTATCGACGGTGAAAGCCGTGCCCTCGTTTATCTCGACGCCATCGACCGCGACGCGCACGCTGCTCGCCACCGGTTTCTCGATCGGCCGCTGATACGGCGCATAATCGGCGCCATAGGTCTTGCACAGCGCAAAGGCCGCGTTGAAGCCGTCGCCATGCCCGATGATCTGGTCCTGTGCGGTGATCGCCGCCTCCGGCGCGGCCGACGCATGATCGAGCCGGTCGCGCCAGCGAAAGCCGTGCAGCCGCCCGCGCCGCTCCTCGAAAAACGCAATCGCCTGCGACAGCGCCTGATGCGTCTTGACGCCGTAGCCGGCATCGTAACGCCGGCGCGAATGCGCCCAGCGCGCATTGCGCTCCTCGCGGCCGGAGCCGAGCGCCACCACGTCGGTGCGCCGCTGCGGCCCGCCCGCGCTCTTCAGCGCGATGTCGAGCGGAAACAGAATTTCATGAAATGCGCTCATCTAGAATCCCCGCTGGCCGCGCGCCACCGCGCGCGCGATCTGGCCGGTGAGATAGGCTTCCGAGCGGCGAAAGCTGCCGGGGTCCGGCGTCACGATCTGCACGGTGATGTTGCCGCCCGAAGCGTTGCCGCCGGATGCAATGCCGAGCCGCCCATCGCTGCCGCGCGACAACGGCACGATGGCCTCCGGCCCCACCTCGCCGGCCAGGCCCAGCCCACCGCCCGTCAGCGGAAAATAGCTCGGCGTGTTGATGATGCCGCCGGAGGCGAAAGGCGTCAGGTTGTTGATGCCGCCACTATCGCCGCTCAAAATATCCTTGAAATCGCCGGCGAGAATTCTCGCGATCGGCTTGAAGGCGTTCTGCACCGCCAGGTTCGACAGCTTCAGCGTCAGGCCTTTCAGCACGTCGTCGAACTGTTTGCCGCCGGTCGTCGCCTGCGCGAAAGCCCTGGTGATGGCGCTGGCGAATTGCCCGGCGCTGGCGCCGAGACCAATGAAACTCTGCCGCTGCTTTTTTGTCGGATCGGAATGAAGCTCGACCAGGCCAGCCGATTCATCCTCGAAACCATAACTATCGCTCATCGGGGAACCTCTTCATCAAATCCGCAAGGCCGCCACGATCAAGCGCTGCAACGCGCCCGCCGCGCACCGCCTCGATCGCATAAGCCAACTCGCGCGGCGTCATGCGCCAGAACTGCTCCGGCGGCAGTTTCAAAATGCCGAGGCCGAAACCGATTGCATGAGCCCACGGAAAAGGTGTCATGCCGCCTCGTCGCCGAATGTCGCCGCGATCAGCGCCGCGGCGATGCGCACATAGCCCTGCGCGCCGTCGTTAACGGCAAGCCGCGCCACCTCGTCGTCGCTAATTGGCTCGCCCGCGCCACGGAGGCCGGCGCCAATGATACGCGTGAGATCGCGCGCCTTCAGCCGGCCAGACGAAAAGCGCTCCGTCAGAGCGACGAGGTCTTCCGCGCCGAACGCATCTTCCAGCTCGGCCAGCGCGCCAAGCGTCAGCACCAATGTGAAGATTTTGCCGCCGATTTCGGCGTGAATTTCACCGCGATACTTGTTCGCCATGACTACGCCGCCGCGAAGGTCTGCTCGCCGGCCGATTCCAGCGCGACGTCGTAAGTCACTTCGCCATTGTGCTCGCCGGCGAATTCCAGATTGGTGATCTGGAACGCGCCCTGCACCGTGCCGAAATCCGGAATGACGATCTGATAGTTCTTCACGGCGCCATCGAAGAAGGTCTGCCGCATCAGCGCGTCGGTCGCCGCATCCTTGAACAGGCCGCGCCCGGAAATCGAGGCGCGCTTGACGCCGGCGCCGTCGAGCAGTTCGCGCCAGCGGTTGGCGCTTTCGGCATGCGTGATATCGACGGTCTCGGCGTTGAACGCGAGACGCCGCGTGCGCAATCCGGCGACGGTCGTGTAGCCCGCGCCGTCGGCGATCTTGATCAGCAGGTCTTTGCCTTTTTGAGCGGTCATGGTGTTCTCCAGAAATTAAAGCGGTTCGGTAACAGCGCGGAAGCGCACCAGTGCGTGATAGGTGCGGCCGTCTGCTTCGCGCCGTACATCGGCGACCGCGAAGCGGAAGTTGACGAGGCTGTGATCGGCCAAAGTCAGCGGCGCATCGTCGAGCGCCTGCAACAACGCACCGGCGATGACATGGGCTTGCTTGTGGCCGCCCTGGCGCGACCAGGCGTGCAAGGTGAGCTGATGCTCCTCGCCGGATTCGGTGCCCGTCGAGAAGTCGGCGACGCGCGCCTCGCCGAGCGTCACATAAGGAAAAACCGCCTGCTTCGGCGGCTCATCGTAGATTTTCGGCCCGCCCAGCACCGACACGAGCTGGCTGTTTCCAGCCAGCGCATCGTGAACGGCAGCGCGCAGCGAAACGGCAGCGGCAATCGGCATATGATTTTTTCCTGAAGTTCAGTCTTTTTGATTTCAGTCTTGCCGTTCTTCGGCGTCGATTTCGAGAAAGCGGCGGTCGGCGCTCTCGCGCACGGCGATGACACGCCAGGTGTGGACGCCATCGATGAAGCGATGCCGCGTCGTGACATCGTTGCGTTTGCGAATGACGATGGTCGAGCGCAGTGCCGCGCCAAGCCGGCTCGCCTCGACTTCGCCGCGTGCCGACAAAGGCGTCACGCAGGCCCACAGCACGGTGACGACGTCATAGAGCCTGGTCACGCCTCCCAGCCCATCATCGCTTTCGCTGACCGCTTCCAGCACAAGGCGGCGGTTGAGTTGCCCGGGCGCGGTCATAGCGACAGCATCCGGTAAGGGGCGATCAAGGCCGCCACCGTCGATGGCAGGACCGTCACCGCGCCCAGCGCGGCCAGTCCGCGGTTCTCGTACCAGTGCGCGATCAGCAATCGAACGGCGTGCCGCAGCGGCTCCGGCACATCGGCCGCCGCGTCGCCATAGCCGACGACGACATCGAATTCGATGCCGGCGGCGAAGCGCCCCGGCGACGGCAGCGCCCACGGCGCGAAGGCCAATGCCGAACTCCCGGCATCGACGACAAAAGATTCGGTATCGACGGCATGCGCGACATTGCCGAAATCGTAAACCCGCGCCGCCGTCAACTCCTGCAACGGCCCCGGCCGGACCTCCTGCCGGCCATCGCCGGGCCAGGCATCGATGATGATACGCCAGCTTTGCGTGATCAGCGCCCGCCTGGTCTGCGCCTCGACGTGGATGCGCGAAGCGGATATCAACGCGGCGATGACGTCGTCGTCGTCGCCATGCTCGACGCGGAGAAACGCCTTGGCCTCGGCAAGCGACAGCGGCTCGACCGCGGGTGCGGTGAGAAGAAGAGAAGACATGATGATTTCCCGTTCGTTGGTAATTCTCGCGGCGCTCGCCGCCCTGCTCGCCTCAGCCCCCGCGCTCGCCATCACCGGCAATGCGCCGCCGGCCACCGGCTGGGCGGCGCGGCCGATCGTCATGGTCATCGATGGCCGCGGCGATCTGTGCACCGGCACCGCGCTGGCGCGCGATCTGGTGCTCACCGCGGCGCATTGCGTGGCGCTGCCGATCCCTTATCGCGCGCGCGCCTATCAGAATGGCGGGACCGTCGAGGTCCGCCAGGTCGTGCGCCATCCCGGCTTCAGCATGGCGAATTACGCTGCCAGCCGCGCCACCGCCGACATCGCGCTCGTTAAACTTGCCACACCATTGCCGGACATCATCGTGCCGGCGGCGCTGGCCGCGGCGCGCCGCGTCGCTGTCGGCGAAACGCTGACCATTGCCGGCTTCGGCGTGACCCGTAACAAAACCGACGACGGCCTCGGCATTCCGCGCAGCGCCAGGCTTGCCGTCACCGGCAAGCCCGGCAGTCTGCAAGTCCGTTTGCTCGATCCGGCAACGCTCAACAAGCGCGCCGGCCTCGGCGGCTGCGTCGGCGATTCAGGGGGACCTGCCTATGACGGCGAAGGACCACTTGTGATCGGCGTCATCAGCTGGTCGACCGCGCCGAACGACGAGGAAGGCTGCGGCGGACTGACCGGCGTCACGCCGCTGCTGACCTATCGCCAGTGGATCGTCGATACGGCAAAGAAGCTCGGTTCGCCGCTGGCGCCCTAGAGCGCCGTTTTTCCACACCCTGCGGCGTTTCAGCCCTCGACCCGCCCGCACGTTACGCTAGGCTTCACCCGGGGTTGGGGGACGACAGATGTTACACGCGGGCTTTCGCGCGCTCTCGGCGTGCGCGCTTTTCTCACTCACCATGCTCGCCGCCGCTCCGCCGGCCAATGCCATTGTCATGGGCACCTCATCATCGCTCGGTGGCTCAACCGTGCGCCTGGTCGGTCCCTATTACTGCACGGGCGTCGCCATCACGCGCCGCCATGTCGCCACCGCGGCGCATTGCGCCAACCGCGCCATGCGCATCATGGGCGGCGGCGGCTCGGTCGGCATCGCCGGCGTCGCGAAAAGCGCCGTGCTCGACGATGGCCGCCGCGTCTCGGTCACCGGCGACGCCGCCATTCTCACGCTCGTATCGCAGCTGTCCATCAGCCCGGCGACCATCGGCCAAAGCGACAGCGAGCGTTTCACCATCGCCGGCTATGGCACGACCAACGAAAGCAACCGCTTCGCCTTCGGCACCTTGCATGAAGCCAGCCTGGTGGCAGCGGGCCAGCTCGCGCTGGTCGATCCAAACCGCTCCGGCTCGATCGGCGCCAGCGCCTGCTTCGGCGACAGCGGCGGCCCGGTCATGCGCGGCGGTGTCCTCGTCGGCATCATCACGCGCGCTGCGCATCCCTCGCCGCGCATTGCCTGCGGACATCTGACGCGCTGGGCGCCGATCACCATCAGCGGTAGCGCGAGCGAACCTGGTGTCGCGGACACACTCGCCAATGAACCGCCGCGCCAGCGCAGCCGTACCGCGAAGCGACAAACGTCCGACGCGCAGGTCAGCCTGTTCGCGAGCTGGTTCGTCGAGAAGGCCGAGACGCGCAAGGTCGCGCGTCGTAAGACGGCGCAGCGCTGACGCCGTTTACGGTTTGCTAACCATGCCGGCCAACGCAGCCTTAACCCTGCGCGGGCTAGTTTGCCGCCATGAGCAGCATCGGTTCCGTTTCATTGGCAGGCCTGCAATCCGCCATGGCGCAATTCCAGACTTCCGCCAACAGCATCGCCAAATCGGGCACATCCAGTGACCTCGCCGGCGATATTGTCGACGCGCTTGCCGCCCAGGCCAACGTCTCGATCAGCCTGCAGATGATCAAGGCCGAGAGTGACGCGACAAAGCAGTTGCTCGATATTCTGGTCTGAGATTTTGGCGGGCCGCAGGCGCGCCCTCCCCGAATGGGAGAGGGCGCGATGCGAAGCGACTCGTCAACTCGCCGAAAACTTCATCAGCTTGATGGCGTCGAAGTCCTGCACGCCGCCGCCGACGCGCTTGGTGGTGTAGAACAGCACATAGGGCTTCGCCGAATACGGATCGCGCAGCACCGTGACGCCGGCGCGATCAACGATGAGATAACCGCGGTTGAAATCGCCGAACGCAATCGACAGCGAATTCGCCGCGATGTCCGGCATGTCCTCGGCCTCGACCACGGCAAAGGTCATCAGCGACGCCTTGCCGCCCGCGGTCGCCGGCGGCTGCCACAGATAATTGCCGGCCGAGTCCTTGAACTTGCGGATCGCGCTTTGCGTCTTGCGGTTCATCACGAATACGGCGTTCTGCCGGTAGCCGGCCTTCACCGCATAGATCAGATCGACCAGCACATCGGACGGATTGCTCGCCGGAAAGGCGCCGGCCGAACCGGAGGCGATATAGCCCATGTTGCCCCAGCTCCACGAGGCGTTCGCCACCGTGGTGTAGCTCAGGAAGCCCTTCGGCTTGTTGGTGCCGTCGCCGGTGACGAAGGCCGTACCTTCCTGCGCGGCGAACACCTGCTCGACTTCCTGGCCGAGCCACTCGTCGATGTTAACCGCAGAGTCCTCGAGCAAGGTCGCGGTCGCCGCCGGCATGGCGTAAAGCTCCATCGCGGGGAACGACAGCTCATCGAGCGTCGGCGACGTCGTCTGCGTGCGCGCGTCGGTCTCGCCGACCCAGCCGACCGCGGGGCCGGCCGTCATGAACGGCTTCTTGTAGACGCTGCCGCTGATGGTGCGGACGCCGGCGATGCCGCGGATCGGCGAAACCGCCTTCAGGCCGGCGCCGATCTGCGCCTCGACTTCCGGCGGCACCAGGTAGCCGCCATCGGCATTGGAGCCGATCGACATCGCCTTCATCTCCAGCGCGCGCAGACCGGCGCTTTCGCCGGAGCGCACGTAAGCGTCGAAGGCCTGCTTGTGTTCCAGCGCCGAGGCGCTGCGCACAGCAGCGCGTTCGCCGCCGAGCGCCGGACGCGCCGACTTCAGCGTGATCTCGTCGAGGCGCCTCGCCTGCGCGTCCATCGCCGCGTCGATGCGCGCCAGCTTCTCGTCGACGACGACATCGCCGGCGCGCTTGCCCTCCAGCGCCAGGCGCTGGTCGTTGGTCTCCTTGAACGCCTCGAAAGCGCGCATCATGTCGGCATGCGTCACCATGGCGTCGAGCGGAATGCCCGATTTGGTCTCAAGCTGATTGTGGGTTTCGATATCCATTTGCTTCTCCTTTGGATGGATTTAAAACGATTGTCATGGCCGGGCTTGACCCGGCCATCTCGCTTAGGGACGCAACGTGCTCGCCTAAGCACGACTTGAAGGCGCGGCGCGTCAGCCGTAGGATCGCGGCATGAAACGTTCAGCCGTCCTATTGTTGGCGGGCTTTGCAATGCTCGCGTGGTCCGCCGCCGCGCACGCGCAGTCGGCCGATCTCGTGCTGTGCGACCGCGTCGCCGCCGACCCGGCCGATCCCGACAGACCGCAGGACGTGCAAGGCGTATCGGCAATCGCCAAAGGCGACGTCGCCACCGCGATCAGGTTCTGCAAAACCGCGTCAGGCGCGTCGCGCCGCGCGCTGTACCAGCTCGGCCGCGCCTACGCCGCCAACGGCCAGACCGCGGAGGCGCTCGCGACTTACCGCAAGGCCGCCGACAAAGGCTCGACCTCGGCGATGGTCGAACTCGGCGTTGCGCTCGGCACCGGCAACGGCGTGGCCCGCGATCCCGATGCGGCGCGCAAATTGTTCGAGCGCGCGGCGGCGGCCGGCAATCCGCGCGGCGTTACCAACCTTGCGGCGATCAGCGGCGGTGCAGGCGGCACGCCGGCCAATCCGGCGCAGGCGCGCGCGCAGCTCGCCAAGGCCGCCGAGGCCAATGTCGCCGAAGCGCAATTCCAACTCGCCATGATGATGGCCGACGGCGAAGGCGGGCCGAAGGACGAAGCCGGCGCCCGCGCGCTGCTCGAAAAAGCCGCGGCGCAAAATCATGCCGAGGCGCTGCTCTGGGCCGGCTCGTTTGCGCAACGCGGCGTCGGCGGCCCGGAAGATTCAGCGAAAGCAAAAAGCTATTTCACCAAAGCCGCCGCGCTCGGCAATGAAGACGCCAAGGCCGCGCTCAAGCGCATCGAGTGCCCTTATGTGCTCAAGGACAAGCGCGGCCAGGTGATGACGAATCTCTGCTTCTAGCCTCCCTTTAATCGAGGGACGCAGATGCTTTCCACGAAAGCTACATCCGCTTCGTCGAACTGGTCAGCGACGGCGCGCTGGGCGTTGGGAGGTTCGCCGCCGTGAAGAGGGGTAGCCGCCAGTTAATGGAGACGCGAACTACGCTTCCCGATTAAAAACGCTCCCGGTCGGGGCTGTCGCCGAGCAGGCGGGCAGATAAATCTATATACCAATCAGATAGAACAAACTCCACGAGGTTTTCCGACATGTGGAGCCCCTCACCAATAGTGAAAAGAGTGGCCTTGCCAGCGGCAATCTGATCCTTCGCATGTTGGCGCAACGCGGGCGGAAATAACAATTCGACTGCCCCGTGCTTGGTAATTTCCTCGCAGATGATTTCTTCGGGATGCGTATGATCATTCTCAGGACGAACATGGACATAATAGTCTATGATTTCTGATGGATCCTTTGTGGCGTTTTCGACCGTGTGAAGCATAATATGGCATGCTTCCTTTACGAACACATACCTGGTGTCAGCGGTGTTGAGATTGGCATTGATCGTAATAACCGCCTTCTTTTCGTAAATTTCGATCATTCCTCGCAACAATGCCGGGTTAAACGGCACGAACTGCGTAGTGATCTCATATCCGTAGAGTTCTTTAATAGCCGCAGTGATGTCATCCATTGAGACAGGGACTTTGTCGGGCCCGCCACAGTAATCGTTGAGAAAATTTCTCACTCGATAGACCTGCTTAAATATAGCAGGCAGATCAGTATATTTGAGCCGCATGGATCACAAAAAAGCCCCGGGGTGACCGGGGCTTCCTTAAATTACACTCGTAAGAGTGATTAAGCCGTGGCCTTTTTGCGATTGGAATCGCCCCACGACTTTTGGATTATGACGTTGCCTTTTGCAACCTCTGCATAAACTTTATTCACTTCCGCACTGACTTCTTCAACCGTCGAGTCAGATACGTTCCCGAAGAAGAATTTCAGGTCCTTTAGACCGCTTGCCTTCTTGGCCTGAAAGTCGGCCGTCAGAAGTTCTCGTGCTGTTTTCGTCATTTTGGCCTCCTTTCGTTTGGCGCAGTTATCACCCGATTCTGCGTCCAATTTACGACTTGACGAATGAATACCCGATTAACTTTAGGTTAAGCATTCGTAAAGCCGTCCACTCGCGCGAAATCATCCGTTCCAGGCAACCGGACGGACGACCCTACTTCTCGCCACCCCCCATATAGGGCATCTCTACCCCACATACCATATCCAAGTCGACCCTACTTAGATTTATGGTCGTCCCCAAAGCATCTTCGAAGCAAGGTTACTTTTCCCCGCCCTAGACGGGTCCGTCAATGGCCCTAGTACACGTCAATACCCTTAGTTGTGTTTTTGTTCCAAAAATACCAACTTTTTCAATGCGTGTTGTAAATCCGCAACACACATTCGATAACAGTTCGAGAGCGGTTTTCCAGTTTGTTACACGGTGCTTCGGCCCGGGGGTTGCAGCTTCGTTACGACCGGCGCGCGCGCCGTTTCCCCGGCCCCGCCAAGCCCGCCCATCAGCGCCCGCCAATCCTGTTCGGCGCGCATGCGCGCGAAGGAAGCACGCGGCGGGGCGCCCGCCTGCTTCACCGCGCGCACGCGCGCCCCCGCCAGCAGCGGGAACGTGACGATGGAAATCTCCCACAGGTCGACCGCGAGCAGGCTGCGCACCCGCGTCTTCGGATCGATGCGGCCCTTCTCGGTGCGAAAGCCGATCGACAGGCCGTCGATCGCGCCTTCGCGCAGCAACGACAGCAGTTCACGGCCGCGCGCCACTTCGGGGATCAGACGGCCGCGCGCATAAAGCCCGCGATGGTCCTCGCGCAAGTCCAGCCAGACGCCGACCGGCTCGGCCGGGTCGTGCTGAAACAGCATCGGCACGCGCCGCACCGGCCGTTGCCGCAAGCTCGCGGCGAAGGCGCCGGGCATGACCTTGTCGCGCGCCTGGTCGATTTCGCCGAACAGCGAGGCGTAGCCTTCGACCGTGCCATCGGCTTCGATGCGCGTGCGCGGCGCGAACACGGCGGTGACGGTCGGTTCAACATACGATGCGAGCATGACGCCTCCTGCTGTCGTCCCGGCCAAGCGAAAGCGCGAGCCGGGACCCATACGCCGTGTCCCATCGAGAGACCGCGGCATATGGGTCCCCGCTTTCGCGGGGACGACGTCGATGTGGAATGTGAAAGGCTAACGCTTGCCGCGCGGCGATTTGCTCTTCGGCGGCTTCACCGATTTCTCACGACGCCTGGCGGCGCGATCGAGATGATCGAGAAATTCACGAAACACGCTGATGTGGTCGCGACGGCTTTTCGTTTCATTGCGGATCGAGCGCAGCACGGTATGCAGACTGTCCATCATCGTCCTCCAAATGTGTCGTTGAAGCGCGCCAGTTCGCGCACGAATTCGTCGAAGCGCCGGCTCGCCGCCGCGACTTCGCGCAGCGCGAACCAGGCCAGTGCCGACGCCGATAAAGCCCACAGCAACAGCGCCAGATGCGCGAGGTCGCCGCGCTGCGTAAATGTTGCGATGATGTCGGGCATGGCCAGCGTCACACTCAGCCGTCATCATCCCCGCTAAGGCGGATGATCCAGTAATCCCGGTATCGATTTTTAGTGCTGGATCCCCGCCTCGCGGGAATGACCGCTATGAGCCGAACGTATCGCCGCCGGCGACCGCGCCGTAGCCGGTCGCCGCGCGTTGCTCGTTGACGGTGAGGAACGGCGCCTTGGTGACCCGCTCCCATAAAGCAGCGCGATCAGCCGACAGCGCCTCGATCTTGTCGGCATCGGCAACCAGCGACAAGCCCGCGCCGAAGCTCGGCGCCAGCCATTGCGTCAGCGCCGCGCCGATGCGGTTGGCGAGAGGCAGCACGCTGCCGCGCCAGAACACCCGGTTGGCCTCGGCGTAGTTCGAATAGGTGTTGTCGCCGGGAATGGCGAGCAGCATCGGCGGCACGCCGAACGCCAGCGCGATCTCGCGCGCCGCGGAATGCTTGGCCTCCATGAAGTCCATGTCCTTCGGCGACAGCGACATCGCCTTCCAGTCGAGGCCGCCTTCGAGCAGCATCGGCCGTCCGGCATTGGCCGTGCCGGCGTATTGATCGCCGAGCTCCTTCTTCAGCCGTTCGAATTGCGCGTCGGCCATCACCGCGCCTTCGGCGCCGGCATAAACCAGAGCGCCGGAAGGCCGCGCCGCATTGTCGAGCAGCGCCTTGTTCCACTTGGCGGCGGCGTTGTGCGTATCGACCGCGGTCGCCGCCGCCTCGAGCGGCGACAGGCCGTAATAGTCGTCGAGCGGGTTGAACAAGGTCAGATGCAGGATCGGCGGCTGCGCCGCTGCCTGCTCGAAACGCACCGTATGCCCGGCCACCGTATAGTCGAAGCCCTGCGGCCAGCCGTCCGGCCCCGGCACCACCTTCATGCGGTCGGGCCGCAGCGCGTACAGCTCGCGCACGTTGCTGGCGCCTTCACCATCGAGGCTCACCGCCTCGACATAGGCATTGCCGGCGAGCAGCAGATGCGAGGCAACGCTTTCGAGAAACGCCGCCCCGTCCTGGCGCGGATTGGGCCGCGCGATGAGATCGAGCAGCGGATGCGCCGCGTGCTCGGCCGCGCCCTCCTGCAACAGGAACGAAATGCCGCCAACGCTCTCTGCGATCAGCCGCACCGCGCGGTGCACAATGGCATTCTTCGTATAACCCTCGCGAGTCAGCGCCGCGTAGTCACGCGGCGTCCAGCGCGCGCGGCCGCCCGATTCGATGGCGATGAGGCGGGACGTGCGCGATTGTTTCCGCTCCGGAGCACGGAGCAAGGCTTTGAGTGTGTCGAGCATGGTTTTCCTGTCAATATGCAAAGCACGCGCGCAAATGGTGCGTGCGACCAAGCATAAGCCGCCTATGACCGCGCCACCCCGCCGAGCACGCCAGTTAAGCTCATAAGCACTTCACGTCGTCGCCCCGAAGCACCGCGTTTACCGCACCGAATAAAAAAGGCCCGCACGAAGCGGGCCTTTTGTCGGTGTTGCTTTAAGCGAATGCGAGGGCGCTAGTTCTGCGCCGTCACCGTCGCGCGCGGATTGACGATCGTGTAGCCGCGGATCGAGCGGACATGCTCGCGGGTGCGGCCGCCACCGGAATTGCCGTCATGCACCATCCACTCGTCGCCGCCAACGTGGCTCATCAGCACAAACACATGGCCGCTGCGCGCCGCCACCATGCCGGAGGCCGGCTCGGTGCGCGGAAACTTCCGCTTCCAGTTCGCCGCGAGATTCAGCTCCGGACGAATCTCGCCAAACAGATAGAGCGAAGCCGCGCAGCCGCAGAAACGATGCGGGCAACCGGAAGGCCGCCCGCCGACAATCTTGCCGTTGCCATAGCCGCCGACGACCGGCGTGTTGCCATTGGCGTCGGCGACTCTTGCCACCGCCGCTTCGGCCCTTTGGGCCGCGCGTTGCGGTCTGACGCGTTGCGACTTCGACGCCGCCGACGCGCTCGGATTGTCCGAGCAACCGCGCTGATCGCAGGTCACCAGTGCCTGCGACGACATGTTTGCTTTCTTCGGCTTGGCATCAGCCGCCGAGGCCGAGACGATCGCAACGATCGCCATCGCTGGAATGATAAGTCGATTGATCAATGAACCACCATCTATGAGGAGCGGCACCTGGGCCGCGAGATCGAACCCCCGTCCACAGGGGCAATGCGACCAAACGATGGCAAGCCTATCCCGCTTGCATCGTCGCGGGCGGCCTAACTCCGTATTCGGTTAATCCGGGCGCGAAAACTTGCGACATATTGCGGAGCTGCGGCAATCTGACTCAGAAAATTGCGCAACAGCGGCGGATTGCCGCGATTAAGTTTAATTCGCTATGCCTTAAGTCCTTACGCGCGCTCGCCCCTAAAGCCCCCTGATCCGCGGCTCGCCCCGCGCGCCGAACGTCAAGGCCGACACTGCCCAGACCATCGCATCCATGCGGTCGGGCGATTTGCCGGACGTCAAACCATCGATGCCGAAGTCGCACATCTCGTCTTCCAGCGCCGGAAAAACGCCGGCGTGCTTGACGCGGCGCTGCTCGTACAATTGCGACACCGGTTCGGCGCGGTGGTACTTGCCGCGCGTCGCGTGCTTCAGAACGACAGGCACCTCGCGGTCGGCCTCAACGATCACGGCCTTGACCATATCGCCGCCCTGGTTGGCTTCGGCGATCAAACTGTCGGCCTTGAGCCGTCGCCACAGGGCCACGGCCTTCATCGCCCAGCCTTGCGGCGTCAGGCCGGCGACGCTGGCGTCCTCGAGCACATAGATGGTGCCGTCGGCGGCGCGGCCGGCGGCGACGATGCCGCAGGCGTCCGAGCCCTTCTTGCTCGAAGCCGGCGGATCGACCGCGACAACGATGCGCGTCAGGTTCAGTTCGCTCGCCGCCGCCGCTTCGACGCGGCAGCTCTCCAGCCCGGCGCGCGTCCATAAAGCATCGGCGCGCTCCTCGATGATCTCGCCGTCGATCTCCTGGCGGCCGATGCGCGTGCCGCCATAGCGCGTCAGCACATGCTCGACGAAGACCGGCGACAAATTGAAAGCATTGACACGCGTCGAGGCCCGCGTCAGCGCGGTCGACGGATCGGCGATCAGCTTCTTGATGAGCGCGATCGGCCGCGGCGTGGTCGTCACCACTTGCCGCGGCCGCTCGCCAAGGCGCAGTCCGAACTGCAACATGTCAAAGGTAGCTTCGGCATGACGCCACTTGGCAAGCTCATCGCACCAGGCGGCGGAAAATTGCGGGCCGCGCAGGCCTTCGAAATTTTCCGCCGAATACATTTCGGCCACCGCGCCGTTCTTCCACTCCAGCCGTCGGCGCGATGACAGCCATTGCGGCCGTTCGCGATAATCGTGAATCGTCAGCAGGCCGGAGACGCCCTCGATCATCACCGAGCGCACCTCGTGCTCGGTCTCGCCGACCAGCGCAATGCGGGCTTTTGGGTCGGTAAGTGCGATGCCGCGCACCCATTCGGCGCCGGCGCGCGTCTTGCCGGCGCCGCGTCCGCCGAGGATCAGCCAGGTCGTCCAGTCCTGGCCGTTATTCGCCTTCGCCGGCGCCCGTTGATGCGGATGCGCGACCAGATCGAAGTCGGTTCGAAGCCGCTCAAACTCCGTCTTGTTCAGCGTCAGCAGCAGCTCCGCCAGGCCGTCCTGATAGTCTTGCTCGCCGAGCGTCGATAATTCCGCGAAGCCTGCGTGCAAGCTCTTGACGAAATTCGTCGATGTCCTGGAGCGGCGGTTCGTCATCGCTGTCATCGGCCGGTTTCTCGTTCGGTGTTGAGGGCTGCATCAGTTCCTGCATCTCGCGCAAAGCGCGCGAGACGTGGGCGACAGTACGGGCGCCAGCTTCGGCCTGGGTCTGGTCGCCCGGCGAGACCACCTGCATGATGCGCTTGATCGCCTCCATCCCCTCCTCGACCGCCTCGTGCATCTTTCCCGCGATCGCCAGACGCTGCTGCGGCGTGATGAGTGCGACATCGGAATCAACTGGCGCGCGCGGCTGGTCGGCGGGCGCCATCAGCGCCGCGGCGCCGGCGGCGCTGATGGCGCGGGCAAACTGGAATGTGCCGACCTTGGCGCGGCGACCGCGCCAGTTGCCTTCACGCACCCGTTTGTAAAAATTGGACCGCGACAGCCGGAGCATGCCGGCAATGTCATCAACCGGTGCCAATGTCTGTTCGTAAAGCCGTCTGGCCTCGGCCAAAAGTTCAGGCGAGATTTCTCTTTTTGCGACCAAGACACCCTCCCCCATAAAAAAACGCGCCGGAAATCCGGCGCGTTAAAATGCGTGTCAAAGCCAGCCGCGTCAGGCCGGCAGCAGCGCGCTCATCCCGGCGCTAGCCCCCGAAGTAATAGGCGAGGAGACCGGCGAAGATGGCCGCCACCGAGAACGTGCTGATGATGAGCACCCAGCGCACGCTGGGGCCGGGCTCGGCGCCGCGCGCTTCCCGCGCCGTCTCCACGATGTGTCCGTCTTCCACTTTGGCCATTGTCGCTCCTCGCATTGGGTTTCACGAGGGTAACGCCAACTGCGGCAACCTGTTCCCCGGACAGCAACCGGGAGCAATTTCCGAGCGCCAATCCCCAGGCGCATGTGTGGAGTATGCCCAATGTATAGCGGAGGAGCGTCACGCTGTCAATATCATCCTAGGAGTATTCTTGAAAAACTTTTTAAGTCCTAGGAAGTGCTAAAACGCCTTTTCGGTCAACGGCTTGACTGCCTAGCCACTCTCCGTCGCCGGCGCCATGGGCGAAAATTTTTTTCAGACGGCCCAAAAATAATTTTGAAAAATCCGTCCCCCCAAAAATCAGCCCAAAAAACTAGCCATCAACGCCGAGCGCCGCTTCGCCCTCGGCCCTTCCCGGCACGGTAATGCGTATTTCATGGCCGTTCTTGATCGAGTTCGACGCCGCCATGGCGATCGCCTCGAAGGCCGATTCCTTCGACAGGTAGGAACCCTCGATCTTGCCGCCGTGTTCCACGCCCCAGCCGTCATCGACGCGCTTTACCGAATAAGCCGCCAGTCCCATGGCCGTTCTCCTTGTCACAGTCTCGACGATCAACCCGAAGCCGGCCTTTTCAGTTCCAAAAATCACGCAAGGTGGCGCCGCTGCGCGAACCAACGGGCAGCAATCAGAGTTGAATCCGGCTGCGCATAAGAGAGGCGCCCGTGGCGCGCCAAGGACATCGACACTATGGACATCACCACTGCGGACATCGACGCCGACGACATCGAGAGGCTGGCGGCCGACGTCATCGCCACCGCCCGGTCATGCGGCGTCACGCTGGTGACGGCGGAATCCTGCACCGCTGGCGCGATCGCCAACATGCTGTCGCGGGTGCCGGGCGCAGGCGACCGCCTTGAAGGTGGCTTTGTCGCCTACACCAAAGACATGAAGACGCAGACGCTGGGGGTCGATCCGCAATTGCTGGCGCAAAAAACCGCCGTTTGCGCCGAAGTTGCCGAAGCGATGGCCGTGGGTGCCTTGCACCGCTCGCCCGCCGACGTCGCTGTCGCTGTCACCGGCGTCGCCGGCCCGGAGCCCGACGAAGACGGCAATCCCGTCGGCCTGATGTATTTCTGCGCGGCGAAAAAAGGCGGCGCGCCGCTGGTCGCACGGCGCCACTTCAAAGGCTTATCTCATGACGAAGCCGTCGCGGCAGCTATTGGCGAGAGCCTGCGCATGTTGAAGCGCGTCTGCGGCTGACGTCAGGATATCGGCGACGATCGGGCCGATCGGCACGGCGTTATCTTCGTCAAACAGCAGGGGACCGAGATCGGCGCACAGGCCTTGCAGGCGATGCGCCATTTCGAACAGCCCGTGCTCGATGTCCGCCGCCCGTTCGCGCTGGCGATTCACGAGCGCGGCGTTTTCCTGCCGCAGCGCCGCTTCACGCTCAAGCGCCGATTGCAGTTTTCTGGTCAGCGCATGGCGCAGCTTTCGCTGCCGCTCATTGTGTGCGGCCAGGTCGAAATACCAGGCCTGATCCAGCGCATGCTTTGCGACGAGTGCGGACGGCATGGTCGGGGCTCCCGGTTCGGCGAATCACCCATCAGCAGCGTGGCATGTTTGTCGCGTCCCCGTGACAAATTTCCGGACATTGAGCGCGTGCGGAAGTGAAAATGGTAATGTGTTGCAGGCCTTCGCGCGGCTTGACCTTTCGCAAGGTGACGGGGCACCGCGCCGCTAGACTAATTCGATGACGCCACGCAGCATCGCACCCGCTCCCGCTTTGCGCCGCAGCCTCAGCCTGCCGCTGCTGGTGCTCTACGGCGTCGGCATCACCATTGGCGCCGGCATCTATGTGCTGATCGGCGCGGTCGCCGGCCACGCCGGACGTTATGCGCCGTGGTCCTTTGTGCTCGCCGCCGTCGCCATGTCGTTCACCGTCGGCTCTTACGTCGAACTGGCGACGCGCTTTCCGGTCAGCGCCGGCGAAGCCGCCTATGTGCGCGCCGCCTTCGGTTCGCGCGCGGGCTCGACGCTCGTCGGAACGTTGACCATCGCCATCGGCATCGTCTCGTCGGCGACAGTGGCGCTCGGCGCTGCCGGCTATATCGGCCAGTTCGTCGCGCTGCCGCAAAGCGTCATTGTCGTCGCCGTGGTCGGCGCGCTCGGCCTGGTCGCCGCCTGGGGCATTCTCGAGTCGGTTTTGCTCGCCAGCCTGTTCACCTTGATCGAGGCCGGCGGCCTGCTGATCATCGTCGGCGCCGCGCTGTACACCGGACTGCCTTTTGCCGACGTCATCATAACGCCGCCGCCGATCGACGCCGCGGTGCTGTCCGGCATCGGCTTCGCCAGCCTGCTCGCTTTCTTCGCCTTCATCGGCTTTGAGGATCTCGCCAATGTCATCGAAGAAGCCAAGGATCCACGCCGCGACATCCCGCGCGCCATGGCATGGACGCTTGCTATCTCGACGGTGCTGTATGTCGCGGTCGCCGCCGTCGCCGTCAGCGCGGTGCCGGCGGCGGAGCTGGCGGCCTCACCGGCGCCGCTCAGCCTGGTGTTCAAGACCATCGCGGGCATCAGCCCTTTGACGATCAGCCTCATCGCCATTGTCGCCACGCTCAACACCATCCTCGCGCAAATGACGATGGCGGCGCGCGTCGTCTATGGCATGGCGCGGCAAGGCGATCTGCCGCGTGCCGCCGGCCATGTTCACGCCAGAACCGCGACGCCAATTATCGCCACCGCTCTGATCGCCGCCGCGACCGCCGCGCTGGCGCTGACGGTGCCATTCGAGCGCCTTGCCGAAAGCACGTCACTGGCGACGCTGGCGGTGTTCGCATCGGTCAATCTGTCATTGCTGACGCTGCGCCATCGCCGCGCCGTCCCGCATACGGCGCCTATGGCCAATCATGTGCGCGTGCCGCTGTTCGTGCCGGCCGCCGGACTGGCCTGCTGCCTCGCCATGATGGCGGCAACGGCACTCGGCTGACGCTTCAACCTTTTGCGCTCTGCACTTTCAAATCGAAGCCGGTCTCAAACACGACCATGTCTTGGGCGTTGACCACCGTCATGCTCCAGCCGGACAAATCCTGAATGCCGGGGTCGCACATCGCGGCTTTGAGGTCGCGCACCTGGCGCAGCGCATGGGCCCGCGCCGCCGACATGCCGCTGAGCTCCTGGCCCTGCGCGTCGGAAAAGCGGCGTTTTCCGTCGGAAAAATGAAAGAAGTAACGCGGCACCATGGACATCCTTGTCAACGCCAGAATGGTAGCCAAGCACCTTATCCGCGCACTATGTCGGAGTTGCGAAAGCCGCACAAGTTGCGCCTGCGCGACAATCCAGCACGTGCCGGCGCATAATAATCGCCATTCTTCTATGGTTTTTATTCGACGCCGGCAGCGTCGAAGCGCTGCCGCGCGCTTTGAATCGCCGCCCGGTTGTGCCGCGCCCAGGAGCCGAGCGCGCTGACCGGCTCGAGCAGCGAACGGCCGAGATCGGTCAGCTCATAATCCACCCGCGGCGGATTGGTCGGAAACACCGTGCGCGTCACCAGCCCGTCGCGCTCCAGGCCGCGCACCGTCAGCGTCAGCATGCGCTGCGAAATGCTGCCGAGCGCGCGGCGCAATTCATTGAAGCGCTTCGAGCCGTCGCCGAGCGTCGATACCACCAATACCGTCCATTTATCGCCGACCCGCGACAGCACTTCGCTGACCGCCCGGCAGTCCTCAGGCACATGCAAACCGCCGGCAGGCACACGCGGGCCGCCGGCAGGCACACGTATGTTACCGGGTATCGCCTCTGTGCCTTCTTGTGTCTTTTCCATAGTCATCTATCTAGCCTTGGTAATCATTCGTAACCAACGAACAGACAGATAGGGACTCTCATGGCTAAACTCAAGCTCGGCATCATCGTCGGTTCAAGCCGCAAGGAATCGATCAATCTGAAGCTGGCGCATGCTTTGGCCGGCCTCGGCAGCGAGGCCTTTGACGCCACCTTCATCCAGATCGACGATCTGCCGATGTACAATCAGGACCATGAAAACCCGGTGCCCGCCCCAGTCGCCCGCTTCAAGAGCGAAGTCGAAGCGTCCGACGCGCTGCTGTTCGTGACCCCGGAGCATAACCGGTCGATTACGGCCGTGCTCAAGAACGCCATCGATTGGGGCACGCGACCCTGGGGCAAGTCGTCGTGGCCGGGCAAGCCCGCTGCCATCACCGGCACGTCGGGCGGCGCCATCTCCAGCGCGGTCGCGCAGCAGCATCTGCGCGCGGTGCTCGGCGGACTTCCCGATCTCAATCTGATGGGCGGCGAAGCCTATATCCAATTCAAGCCGGAGCTGATCGATGGCGCGAACCAGGTCACCGACGCCGGGGTGCGCGATTTCCTCAAGGCTTTCATCGGCAAATTCGCCGGCTTCGCCGCCAGATTCGCGGCAAAGTAACAGGGGCACAAGAGAAGGATAAACGTCATGTCCATTCGGCCGGTCAAACGCATCATCGAGTCCAAGCCGACCATGGAAGGCGCCGGCGTCAGACTGCGCCGCGCCTTCGGCTTCGGCGATACCAAGGAGACCGATCCGTTCCTGCTGTTCGATGACTTCCGCAACGATCGTCCGGACGACTATCTTGCCGGCTTTCCGTGGCATCCGCATCGCGGCATCGAGACCGTCACGTACATTCTCGAAGGTTCAGTCGAACATCGAGACAGCATCGGCAGTCATGGCACGCTCGGCAAAGGCGACGTGCAATGGATGACCGCGGGGCGCGGCATCATGCATCAGGAAATGCCGATGGGCGATGCGCAAGGCCGCATGCACGGCTTTCAGCTCTGGGCCAATCTGCCCAAATCGCTGAAGATGACCGAGCCGCGCTATCAGGACATCAAGGGCGCGGCAGTGCCCGAAGTCATCGACGATGACGGCACCCGCGCACGCATCGTCAGCGGCGAGTTCTGGGGCAAGAAGGGTCCGGTGGAAGGCGTCGCCGCCGATCCGCGTTACGTCGATATCTTCGTGCCGGCAGGCCGGCGCAAGACTTTCAAGGTCGAGGTCGAGCGCCACGCCTTCGCCTATATTTTCGAAGGTGACGGCCAGTTCGCTTATGCGTCGAAGCCGTTTGGCGTGCTGACCGAGAAAGAAGTCGATGGCCAGGAGATCGTCTTCCGCGAACCCGCCGGCGATCGCTCATTGGTCGTGTTCGATCGCGGCGATGAAGTCACCGTTCAGGCCGGCGAGCACGGTATCCGCTTTCTGTTGGTTTCAGGCAAACCTATCGAGGAACCGGTAGCGTGGTACGGACCGATTGTCATGAACACGCAAATGGAACTCAACCAAGCGATTTCCGAGTTGCGAAACGGAACTTTTATCAAGTCCTGACCTGTGCCAAAAGCAGCGCTGGTTGCCGCGCCTTGGCGAAGCCACCGGTCGTAGTTATCCCCACACGAACGATGTGAATAACTGCGCCGGCGGGCATCGCAGATACTAGGATGCGTGTGATTCGAGGGCAAAAACGGCCCACGGAGGCTGGCACGCGTGTCCAATGAAGCGACGGCAACAACAGCCGTAAGACCGGAAACTAGCCGCCGCGGGCCCCGTTTCCCGCGCCGAATGGCGCTGTCCGGTTACGCCAGCGCGTTTGCTCAGCCGGCAACCTATCTCGGCGTTGCTATGCTGGCGGTGGTTTATGTTGTCGTCGCATTCCTGTTCGTCAGCGGCCGGCAGGAGGCCGCAAACGCCGCGCAGCGCAATGGCGAGAACATCGTCCGCATCATCGACGAGTCCTATTCGAACGTCTTCCAGAATATCGATTCGAGTCTTCAATATGTCCGACGCGCCTATCAAGGAAGTCCATCGACATTCAACATGTCGGATTGGGTTCAGGAAGCCGCGATCAGAAATAATCTGGCATTCAATTTCGTCATCACCGACGCCCGTGGCCTCGTCATCAACGAAGGCCGCACCGTCGCTGAAACGAATGTCACCAGTGTCATCGGCATTGAAATCGGCGACCACGACTTTTTCGTTCAGCAAGCGAATGCCAGCGTGGACTCGCTCGCCGTCAGCCCGCCATTGGCGCTGAACGCTTCTCTCGGTCCCGTCATCGCGCTCAGCCGCCGCATGACAGCGCCCGATGGCAGTTTCGCCGGCGTCGTTTCGGCGCTGATCAAACCGATCGCGCTCGCAAGAGCTGTCGCTTCGATCGACCTCGGCGCCGGAGGTACGTTCGGCCTTGTCGGACTGGATGGCATCGTGCGCCTCCGTGTGCAAGATGGGAAACTCGATCAGAACGCAGGCGGCATGAAATTGCAGCCCGGAACCGGTGTCTTGGCTCATGTCAACCACGCACGGACCGGCACCTTCTGGACCCTTGGCTTGATCGACCGAGTCCAGCGCCTGATCTCATACCGGGTGCTCGAATCCTATCCCCTGATCGCCACGGTTAGCGCGACCGAAGCAGAAATTTTTCGGCACACCGACGAGGCAGAGCGCACCTATTGGGCGATCGCACTGTTGCTCACGATCGCCATTGCGGCCGCTATACGATGGGCAGCCGCGCGCGAGCACAAACTCAATACCGCCGTTGCCGAAATGAAGCAGGCGCAGGAACGCTACGAGTTGGTGGAGACGGCGGTTCACGACGGGATTTGGGACAAGAATATTCTGACCGGCGCAACATATTTTTCACCACGCTGGTTCTGCAACTTGGGCTACGCGGAAGGCGAAGTTTCCAAAAGCGAGCAGGCGTTCTTCGACCTTATTCACCCCGCCGACAAGGCGTCGGTCGAGAAAAGACGGCGCGAATATCTGGAAGGACAGTCCGACCAGGTTCATGCCATCGAATTTCGCCTGCGACACAAGGACGGCAGCTACCGCTGGATACAGGGCCGCGGCAAAGCGCTGCGCGACGCGAATGGCCGGCCGCTGCGCATGCTGGGGACCATCACCGACATCACTGAACGCAAACAAACGCAGGCCGCTATCGAGGAAACCAACGTCCGTCTCGCGCGCGCGGAAGCGATGGCCCATCTCGGCCATATCAAATATGAAAAGGCCTCGGGCCTGTATACTTGGTCCGATGGCATCTATCGGATCATGGGAAAGTTTCCAGACAGCTTTACGCCGACGCTTGAGCTCGCTTGAACTCATTAACCCGGACGACCGGCTCGCACTGGCGCTTTATCGCAGCAATGTTCTGTCGGGTTTGGCGGAAACGCCGATCACTTTGCGAACGGTCGATGTCGGCGGGCAAACGAAATATCTGGAGGTCTGGTCGGCGCCGCTGCACGACAGTTCGGGCGCGGTTGCCGGCATGTTCGGCACGGTTCAGGACGTAACGGAAAAGAAGCTGGCCGAAGCCGATTTGACAGAAAGCCACGCCAACCTGGCGCGCGCGGAAGCGATGACTTTGCTGGGACACTACAAATACGATGTCGCAACGAATGCAACGACATGGTCGAGCGGCGCGTATCGCGTATATGGAAAATCACCCCACGACTTCAAGCCAACAAAAGTCGGGATCGTCGCCCTGTTTCATCCTGACGACAGGGCCGAAATTCGCCGGTATCAGGAAGAGAGCCTGAAAGGCAAGTCCCTTCCGCGCCTGATCTCGCGTATCGTCAAGGATGACGGCGAGATCGCCATTGTCGAAAGCTGGACAATGCCGACGCGCGACAACAAAGGCAACACGATCGGTTATTTCGGCACGGTCCAGGACGTCACCGAACGTTTCCGCGCCGACGCGGCGGCGAATGAAAGCCGCGAAAATCTGGCGCGCGCCGAAGCCATGGTGCTGCTCGGACATACCAAGACCGACATTGATGGCAATTACACCTGGTCGGCCGGCCTCTTCCGGATCATGGGCAAATCGCCGGAAACCTACACACCAACCAGAGAGAGCGCGCGCGAGCTGATCCATCCGGACGACCGCGCCGCGCAAGTCCAGTATAGCCGCGATGTCATGGCCGGCGTCGATGTCCCGCGCACGTCGCTTCGCATGATCCGCGATGACGGCGAAATAATTCACGTCGAATTGTGGTCGGTGCCGATCCGCGACAAGGATGGCACCGTTATCGGCAAGTTCAGCACGCTCCAGGACGTTACCGCGTTAAGGCGGACCGAGGCGCTGATCAACGAAAGTTACGCCAATCTCGAGCGCGCGGAGCGCATGGCATTGCTCGGCCACTACAAGATCGATCGCGGCACCGGCAATCTGGTCTGGTCGAACGGCATTTTCCGCATCTTCGGGCTGTCGCGAGACACGTTCACGCCGACCCTGCGCGATGCCATGGAACTGGTGCATCCGGACGACCGGCATTTCCTCAAGGAGATTCGCAACAATGCGATGTCCGGCTTCGAGGTTCCGCATGTGACTTTGCGCGCCATCCGCAGCGACGGCGCCGTCATCGACGTCGAATACTGGGCGACGCCGGTGCGCGACAGCGACGGCAATATTACCGGCGTGTTCGGCACGCTGCAGGACATCACCATTCGCAAGCGCGCCGAGGAAGCGCTGGCGCGCGCCAACCAGGAGCTTGAGGCGCGCGTCGGCGAACGCACCGCGGAACTGGCCAAGGAAATGCGCCGGCGCGAAGAAGCGCAAATGACGCTCGGCCAGATGCAGAAGATGGAAGCGGTCGGCCAACTCACCGCCGGCATCGCCCACGACTTCAACAATCTCCTCGCGGTCATCGGCGGCAGCCTCGAATTCGTCGATGCCGCGGCGGCGCGCGGCCTCACCGCCGACCCCGAATTGATCGACGCGGCGCTGCGCGCGACCCGGCGCGGCCGCGAACTGGTGCGTCGCCTGCTGGCTTTCTCGCGCCAGTCGCCGCTGCGCGCCGAAGCCACCAATATCGACCAGTTGGTGCTCGACACGTTGCGGCTTTTGCAACGCACGCTCGGCCAGGGCATCGACATGGTGACGCAGCTCGACGCGCGCGCCGCCGTCATCTCCGTAGACCGCAACCAGATGGCCAACGCCCTGCTCAACCTGGCGCTGAATGCGCGCGACGCCATGCCCGACGGCGGTCAGTTGACCATCGCCACCCATTGCCGGCCAGCCTCATCGGGCGGCTCATCGCGCTTTCCCACGGGCGAGGAAGTCTGCATCGTCATCAGCGATACCGGCATCGGCATGACCGACGACGTGCGCAGCCGCGCTTTCGAACCCTTCTTCACCACCAAGCCGGACGGCCTCGGCAGTGGCCTGGGCCTGAGCATGGTGCAGGGCTTCGTCGAACAGTCCGGCGGCAAGATCGACATCGACAGTACGCCCCGCAAGGGCACCACCATCACCATCGTCCTGCCGCGGGTCGCTTCGGAAAGCCGCGCCGATGAGGCCGATCCCGCCGGCGGCGCCTCCGCCAACGGTCGCGAGAAGACCGTGCTGCTGGTCGAAGACGATCCGGACGTGCGCGTCGTCACCGCCGCCCAGCTCCGCCATCTCGGCTACAAAGTCCATGCAGTAGGCAACGGCATGGAAGCGATCGACCTGATATCGTCGCCGGCCAATATCGACATCACCTTGACCGACATCGTCCTGCCCGGCGGGCTCGACGGCGTTGAACTGATCAAGGAAGCGATACGGGCGCGGCCGAAAATGGGGGTGCTGTGCATGTCCGGCTACGATCCGACTCAGAAGCACCGCAAATGGCTCAAGGTGCAGAACATCGATTTTCTGGAGAAACCGTTTTCCTCCAGCAGATTGGCGCAGGCGCTCGACGCCGCGCTGGCGCATTGACCATGACGGCGCAGCCCCACCCGGAAAGAGCCGGCGTGCCGCCGTCCTGCGCCGCCTGCCCGGCTTTTCACAACCGCCTGTGCTACGCGCTCACCCAGGCGATCGCCGGCGAACCGTCAGCGAACGAACCGCACGACCACAGCGCGCTGGCGCGCCGCTCGATCTGGCGCGAAGGCGAAAGGCTCGACCGCGTCCCGGTCATCTGCCAGGGCTGGGCGGCAACCGCGATCGCCATGTCCGATGGCCGCCGCCAGATCCTGTCTTTCCTGTTGCCCGGCGAAATGGTTTCCGCCGTGCTGATCCACCAGCCGGTCAGCCAATGTTCGGTCGAAGCCATCACCGACGTGCGCTTCCGGATGTTTCCGCGCGCGGCGATCAAGGACGCGCTGCTGCGGCAGCCCGATCTGGCCGCCACGGTGACGAAACTGTGGACCGACGAGGCCGCCCGCGCCGATCGGCTGGCGATCGACCTCGGACGGCGCGGCGCCGCCGAACGCATCGCCAGCCTGATCCTCAATCTGGCGGACCGCCTGCAAAGCCGCGGCATGATGCAAGGCCAGACCATGGACTTCCCGTTGCGCCAGCATCACATCGCCGACGCCGCCGGCCTCACCGTGGTGCATGTCGGCAACGTACTGGCGGAGTTTCGCCGCGGAGGCCTGATCGACATCAACGAGCGCTCGCTGACCATCCGCGATGCCAGCGGATTGCGCCGCGTCGCCGACGCCGACTGACCTCGACGCTCACTTCAGCTTTGGCCTGACCGCGCGCTTCGAGCCTTTCGGCCATTTGCCCGGCCAGCTGACGATGAAATCCACCAGCCGCTCGTCCGGCACATCTTTCTCGCTCGCCGAAACCTTGCCGCGCACCGAAATGCCGGCCGTGTGCACCGTCTTCGGATTGCCCGACACCAAAGGATGCCACCACGCCAGATCGCGGCCTTCGGCGACGAGCCGGTAGCCGCAGGTCGGCGGCAGCCAGGTCAGCCTTTTGACATTGCGCGGCGTCAGCCGCACGCAGTCGCGCACCTTGGCCTGGCGGTTCTTGTAATCGGTGCAGCGGCAGGTCTGGCCGTCCAGAAGCTTGCAGCCGACATCGGTATAAACCGTCTCGGCGGTGTCGACGTCGGTGAGCTTGTTGAGGCAGCAGCGGCCGCAGCCGTCGCACAGGCTCTCCCACTCAAGCGGCGTCATCTCGCTCATCTTCTTGGTGCGCCAGAACGGCAGCCTATCGTCGGCCATGGAACTCTTCTCTGCAGCGGCCCGCGGGCGCACGCTCAGCCTTCCCGCATCGGTCTTCGAAATACAAGCTGGCCCGGGGCGAAATCTGTGCGCGGTGCGGGGCGCGCGAGGCTTGCCACCCACTCGGCGGCGGCCCCGACCTGATTCGCATAGAAGAGCGACAGAGTTTCATCCGCAGCCTTTTGCGCCGGCGACAGGTAGCGCTGCTGACGCTGCTTGCGTTCTACCTCGAAGTTGACTTGCTTCTCCAGCATCCTAGCCGCCTCAAGCACTGCCTTCACGCGAAGCTCGCACGACACCGCGGCCTCGTCCGCAGCCCGCGCGGCGGCGCAGAGGGCCTCGGCGCGCGCCCGCGCGACGGGATCGGTGGCTTTCAGGCCCTTGGCGAAAGCTTTGCCTTTGTCCTCGCGGCGGATGAAGCGGCCGCCGGCGCCTTTCGCCGGGGCGAAGGCCACAGGCCGCGTGCCGTCGGCGTTCCAGCGATAGCGCGGCTGCCAGTCTTGCCGGCCGGCATATTTGTAGATGGTGCGCTCGGTGACGCCGCACAGCCGCGCAATCTCGCGCACCGGGACGGCGGAGTTTTCGTAGAGGTCGCGCGCGCGGGCGGTGAGATTGGGCTCCGCCGTCGCCGCTTGCTCCCTCTTCTCCCCTCCCCCTTGTGGGGATCGTTGCGTAATTCGCTGCCTGTGATTCACTGCCTTTTTCGGATGGGAGGCAGAGATGGCGGAGCGGGATCAG
>LNFM01000774.1_pt1 | contig 76004 bp, 65 predicted proteins | sample 596031 | NCBI WGS metagenome assembly LNFM01 (sample SAMN04254537, study PRJNA301005) | activated carbon metagenome | isolation source: dual media filters at the Ann Arbor, Michigan drinking water treatment plant | place: USA: Ann Arbor
GGAGTTCGAAGCCAACTACTATCGTCAACTCGAAGAGTCAGCCATCTCGGTCTGACTCACACTCTGGAGCCTCCACGAAACCCGGGGCGGTTCAAGGGCCTGCGCGACTGGATGCCGCGGCGCTGAAAACAACCCCCGTGGGTCGGGCACTGCCCGACGCCCCCGTTACTGGATGCGCCGAGGTGCCCAAGCCATCACCGCGTCGAGCGATGCTCGACCCACGAAGGGCTTTCGCGACTGGATGCCTCGGGGCTGAAAACAACCCCCGTGGGTCGGGCTCCGCCCGACGCCCGCGTTCCTGGATTCGCCGAGGTGCCCAAGCCATCGCCGCGTCGAGTGGTGCTCGACCCACGAAGGGCCTGCGCGACTGGATGCCTCGGGGCTAGAAACAACACCCGTGGGTCGGGCTCCGCCCGACGCCCGCGTTCCTGGATTCGCCGAGGTGCCCAAGCCATCGCCGCGTCGAGCGGTGCTCGACCCACGAAGGGCCTGCGCGACTGGATGCCTCGGGGCTGGAAACAACCCCCGTGGGTCGGGCTCCGCCCAACGCCCCCGTTACTGGATTCGCCGAGGTGCCCAAGCCATCGCCGCGTCGAGCGGCGCTCGACCCACGAAGGGCCTGCGCGACTGGATGCCTCGGGGCTGGAAACAACCCCCGTGGGTCGAGCTTCGCTCGACGCCTGCGCTCCCGGATACGTCGTCGTGCCCAAGCCGACGCCGCGTCGAGCCATGGCTCGACCCACGAAGGGCCTTCGTACCTGGATGCCGCGCCGCTGAAAACACCCCCGTGGGTCGAGCTTCGCTCGACGCCCGCGCTCCTGGATTCGTCGTCGTGCCCAAGCCATCGCGTCGAGCGGTGCTCGACCCACGACGCGCCTTCGCGATTGGATGACCAGGAGGGAGGGATTGCGGCCGTCTCGCCTCAGGGCGATCCGTCCGTCCCTGCGGGACCGCCGCAGGCGGCGTCCCGGAATGCATGCGTTCTGGTCGAACCCGGGTTCTGCATCCCTCCCGTCGCCACAAACGCAAACGCCCCTGGGAAGGGGAACTTCCGCTTTCGGTGTCGGTTGTTTCCGATGGCGCGAGAGAAGAGGCGTCCACCAGCGATTCGACGTCCAGCAAGGTCGCACTGATATGCTCCCGCGGCGCGCACGAGGAGCGTTCCACAGCGACGGGGGCTCAGCAGCATGCGCACGCCAACGGAAGACTACGAACCACATGAATCAGCAATCGCTCTCGTCCCTCATCTGGTCCGTCGCCGATCTCCTGCGCGGAGACTTCAAGCAAAGCGAATACGGGCGCGTCATCCTGCCGTTCACCGTGCTCCGCCGTCTGGACTGCGTGCTCGCCCCGACGAAGGCCGCCGCACTGCAGGAGCATGCCGACCGCCAGAAGGCCGGCATCGCCTTCGAGCCCTTCGTGAAGCGCAAGACCGGTCTCGACTTCTACAACGTCTCGTCGCTGGACATGGGCCGGCTCATGGGCGACCAGGACAACATCCGCGCCAACCTCGACAGCTACATCCAGGGCTTCGCGCCGGACGTGCGGTCGATCTTCGAGCACTTCGACTTCTCGGCCACGGTCGAGCGGCTGCACAAGGCCAAGCTGCTGTACCTCGTGACCGAGAAGTTCTCGGGCATCAACCTGCATCCGGACCGCGTGGACAACGTGCAGATGGGGCTCGTGTTCGAGGAGCTGATCCGGAAGTTCGCCGAACTCTCGAACGAGACGGCCGGTGAGCACTTCACCCCGCGCGAGGTGATCCGCCTGATGGTGAACCTGCTGTTCATCGAGGACAGCGACGCTCTGACCAAGCCCGGTGTGGTGCGCACCATGTACGACCCGACCGCCGGCACCGGCGGCATGCTGAGCGTTGCGGGCGAGTACCTGCACGAGCTGAACCCCAAGGCGCGACTCACGCTCTTCGGGCAGGAGCTGAACCCCGAGTCGCACGCGATCTGCAAGGCCGACATGCTCATCCGGGGGCAGGACATCAGCAACATCGTCCTGGGCAACACCCTCAGCGACGACGGGCTGCTGGGCAAGCTCTTCGACTACATGCTCTCCAACCCGCCCTTCGGCGTGGAGTGGAAGAAGATCGAGAAGGCCATCCGCGACGAGCACGAGAAGCAGGGCCACCACGGCCGCTTCGGCCCCGGTCTGCCGCGCGTGTCGGACGGCTCTCTGCTCTTCCTGCTGCACCTGCTCAGCAAGATGCGGCCAGAGACGCAGGGCGGCAGCCGCATCGGCATCGTGTTGAACGGCTCGCCGCTGTTCACCGGCGGTGCTGGCTCCGGCGAGTCCGAGATCCGGCGCTACGTGCTGGAGAACGATCTCGTGGAGGCCATCGTCGCGCTACCCACCGACATGTTCTACAACACGGGCATCAGCACCTACGTCTGGATCCTGAGCAACCGCAAGCCCGACGACCGCAAAGGCTGCGCGCAGCTGATCGACGCCTCCGGCTTCTGGCAGAAGATGCGCAAGAGCCTGGGCTCCAAGCGGAAGGAGATGAGCGACGAGCACATCGCCACCGTCACCCGACTGTTCGGCGACTGCGTGGAAGCGAGCCTCGTCACCGTGCTCGACGCCGAAGGCAAGGAGACCAGCCGCCAGGTGCTGATGGACGGCGAGACGCTGCCCAAGGCGCCATCGGGCGGCAAGGTGAAGCAGGTGCCGATCTCGCGCATCTTCCGCAACGAGGACTTCGGCTACCGAACGATCACTGTCGAGCGCCCGCTGCGCGACGAGACCGGCAAGCCCATCCTCGGCGAGAAGGGCAAGACCAAGGGCAAGCCGCAGCCCGACAGCCGCCTGCGCGACACCGAGAACGTCCCGCTTTCGGAGGACGTCGAGACCTACTTCGCGCGCGAGGTGCTGCCCCATGCCCCCGATGCCTGGATCGACCAAGAGAAGACGAAGGTGGGCTACGAGATCCCGTTCAACCGACACTTCTACGTCTTCGAGCCGCCGCGCGAGCTGGCCGAGATCGACGCGGACCTGAAGAAGGTCACCGACCGCATCAAGGCGATGATCGAGGGGCTCACAGCGTGAGCTTTCCGAAGTACGCGGCGTACAAGGACTCGGGCGTCGAGTGGATGGGCGAGGTGCCAGCGCACTGGGATGTCACCCAGATCCGCAGAACGCTAGACCGAATCGAACAGGGCTGGAGCCCGGAGTGTCATGGCCGACCGGCCGACGCTGGTGAATGGGGTGTTCTGAAATCGGGCTGCGTCAATGGGGGAATGTTCCATTCGGACGAGAACAAGGCTCTTCCAGAGGGGCTCGACGTTCCTCTCGAATTGGAAGTTCGCGCAGGAGATATGTTGATGTCGCGCGCGAGTGGCTCACCTGACCTCATTGGTTCGATCGCCCTCGTCAAGCAAACGCCACCGAGGCTGCTCCTCTCCGACAAGACATTCCGCATTCACGTCAATCGAAAAATGGAGGCATCGTTTTTCGCATGGTGCCTTTCGTCGCGAGCGCTGCGAGGTCAGATCGAATGCGCGATCAGCGGCGCTGCAGGGCTGGCAAACAATCTACCCCAGTCGAGATTGGTCGCGTTTGTCGCGGCGATTCCGCCGCTAGCCGAGCAGCAACTAATCGGGAGATTCCTTGATCACGAAACCACAAAGATCGACGCCCTGGTCGAAGAGCAGAGGCGCCTGATCGAGCTGCTGAAAGAGAAGCGCCAGGCGGTGATCTCGCAGGCCGTCACGAAGGGGCTGGACCCGAGCGTGCCGATGAAGGATTCCGGGGTGGAGTGGATTGGCGCACTTCCGGCTCACTGGAGCTTGCTTCGAGTGAAGGATGTCGCTGGCTTGGAAAGTGGTCATACCCCATCGAAGCAGGTTCCCGAGTACTGGGAGAACTGCGACATACCTTGGGTTTCGTTGAATGACTCCAAGCAGCTCGCCGCAAGTGACTACATTACCGAGACGGCATTCCAGATCAGTGCGCTTGGCCTCGCGAATTCATCAGCAAGAATGTTGCCTGCTGGGGCAGTAGTGTTCACCCGGGATGCCACGATCGGACTAGCCGCGATCACCACGCGAGCTATGGCCGTATCTCAGCACCTAATTGCCTGGTGCCCTAGCGACAACATTGACGCTCGGTATCTCCTCCGGGTCTTCAACGTCATGAAGCAGTGGCTCGATGCAGCAACGTTTGGTGCAACGATCAAGACGATCGGTATGGCTGATGTGAAGAAACTCGTCACGCCCGTCCCTCCCATCGTAGAGCAGCGCGCAATTGCAGCGTTCATTGAGGAGCGCAAGTCAGAGTTTGATTCGCTCATCGACGCTGCCGAACGAGCTACATCGCTCCTAATTGAGCGCCGCTCCGCCCTCATCTCCGCCGCCGTCACCGGCAAGATCGACGTACGCGGCTTCGCGCCGACACCGGAGCCCGCCGCCGCATGAGCTGCCCGGCGCTCACCGCCGCGGGTTGCGCGCGGACCCTGCGCCTTCGAGGTATCATCGTGGTCATGCTGACCATTATGGTCATGGGGGCCTGACATGATCACCGAAACCAATGCAGTCGCGTTCCGCCAGAACCTCGGCGAGATGCTCGCCATCGTGCAGTACCGCAACGACAGCGTGCTCATTCGCAAGGACGGCAAGCCGGTCGCGGCGCTGATCGATGCGAAGCTGTTCGAGCGTATCCGCCGCATGCAGGAGCGCTTCGATGCGCTCTGCGAGCGGCTCGCGACGAGCTACGAAGGGGTGCCGGAGTCCGATGCACTGGCCGAGATCGAACGGGCCACGACGGCGGCGCGCCGCGAAACCGCGGAGGCGTGGCGCGCCGCGGGTCGGTTGCCGGCACAGCCGGTGGCGGCGCCCGCGCCGAAGAAGGCGGGCGGCCGGCGGGGCGGAAGCGCAAAACCGGCGGACGTTCCGCCGAAGCCGACGCGGCGCGCGAAGCGCTGAGGCCGCGCCGTGCGCGTGGTGCTCGATACCAACGTGCTGATATCGGGCCTGCTCTTCCGCGGCGGTCCGCCGCAGCGGCTGCTCGATGCGTGGCGGGGTGGCGCGTTCGATCTGCTGCTGTCCGACTTCGTGATCGATGAACTGGTGCGGGTCTGGCATCGCCTCGCGCCCCGCGTGAAGCAGACGCCGGCGGACATGCACGACCTGCTCGACCTGCTGCATCTGCGCAGCGAGGTGGTCTATCTCGACGAGGGCATGCTGGCCGGCACCGCTGCCGCGGACCTTCGCGATCCGGACGACGTGCCCGTACTGGCCACGCTGCTGGCCACGGGCGCCGACTGGCTCGTGACCGGCGACGGGGATCTCCTCGCGTTGTCCGATCGATATCCGATCCTCACACCGATGGCCTTCGTGGAGCGGTTCATGCCATGAGCCTCCACAAGGAGATCCACTTCGAGGACGAAGTCTGCGCCGACCTCGCCGCCGCAGGCTGGTTGCACGACACGGACGCCTCGACCAAGTACGACCGCACCCAAGCCCTCTACGTGGATGACGTGGTCGCGTGGATCAAGGCCACCCAGCCCAAGACCTGGGACGGCATCGCGCAGAGCCACGGCGCGTCTGCTCCGAAGGTGGTGGCCGAGCGCCTGCGCAAGGCCCTCGACAGCCAGGGCACGCTCTCCGTGCTGCGCGGCGGCTTCGAGCTGATCGGCCTGAAGCACCCGATCGCCATGTGCCAGTTCAAGCCCGCGCTGGGCATGAACGCCGATCTGCAGGCGAAGTACGCCGCCAACCGGCTGCGCGTCGTGCGGCAGGTGCACTACTCGGTCCACCACGAGAACAGCATCGACCTCGTGCTGTTCGTGAACGGCATCCCGGTGGCCACGTGCGAGTTGAAGAGCCACTACACGCAGAGCGTCCAGGACGCGATCTACCAGTACAAGACCGACCGCGAGCCCCACTACAAGCCGAAGAACGCGGCCGAGCCGCTGCTCGCCTTCCCCGGCGGCGCGCTCGTGCACTTCGCCGTGAGCAACGCCGAGGCCGCCATGACGACGCGCCTCGCCGGTCTGGACACGACATTCCTGCCCTTCAATCAGGGCAATGCCGGTGGCGCGGGCAACCCGCCCAAGGCGGGCATCGCCACCGACTACCTCTGGAAGGAGGTGTGGCGGCGCGACAGCTTCCTGCAGATCCTCGGGCGCTATCTGGTGCCGGTGAAGAACACCAAGAAGCAGTTGGTGGGCTGGATCTTCCCGCGCTACCACCAACTCACGGTGACGCGGAAGCTCGTCGCGGCGGTGACGCTAGAAGGTGCCGGCGGCAAGTACCTCGTCCAGCACTCGGCCGGGTCGGGCAAGACGAACTCGATCGCCTGGACGGCGCACTTCCTGGCCGATCTGCACGACGCGAAGGACGAGAAGGTCTTCGACACGGTGATCGTGATCTCCGACCGCACGGTGCTGGACGACCAGTTGCGCGAAGCGATCATGTCCTTCGAGCGCACGCAGGGCGTGGTGGCCGTGGTGACGGGCGAGGGCGCCAGCAAGAGCAAGGAACTGGCGGAGGCGCTGTCCGCGGGCAAGAAGATCGTGGTGTGCACGATCCAGACGTTCCCCTTCGCGCTGGAGGAAGTGCGCAAGCTCGCCGCCACGAAGGGCAAGCGCTTCGCCGTGATCGCCGACGAGGCGCACTCGTCCCAGACGAACGAGACGGCAGCCAAGCTCAAGCTCGTGCTGAGCGCCGCCGAGCTGGCGGAGCTGCAGGACGGCGGCGACGTGACGGCCGAGGACATCCTCGCCGCGCAGATGGCGGCCAAGGCAGGTGGTGAAGATGCCGGCATCACCTACGTGGCCTTCACCGCGACGCCCAAGGACAAGACCCTGCACCTGTTCGGCACGCGGCCCGACCCGACGCGCCCGCCCGCCGCCGACAACATCCCGGCAGCGTTCCACGTCTACTCGATGCGCCAGGCCATCGAGGAAGGCTTCATCCTCGATGTGTTGAAGACCTACACCTCGTACAAGGTAGCGTTCTCGCTGGCGCACCACGGCACGACGATCGACTCGAAGGAGGTCGACCGGTCGGAGGCCATGAAGGGCATCATGGGCTGGGTGCGGCTGCACGAGTACAACATCGCGCAGCGGGTTCAGGTGGTGGTGGAGCACTTCCGCAAGCATGTGGCGGGACTGCTCGGCGGGCAGGCCAAGGCCATGGTGGTGACCGGCAGCCGGAAGGAAGCGGTGCGCTGGCAGAAGGCCACACGGAAGTACATCGCCGACCACGGCTACAAGATCGAGACGCTGGTGGCCTTCTCCGGCGAGGTCATCGACCTGGAGAGCGGGCCGGATCCGTTCACCGAGCACAGCAAGGAACTGAACCCGAAGCTCTCCGGGCAGGACATCCGCGGTGCCTTCAAGAGCGGCGATTACCAGCTGCTGCTCGTGGCGAACAAGTTCCAGACCGGGTTCGACGAGCCGCTGCTGTGCGCGATGTACGTGGACAAGCGCCTGGGCGGCATCCAGGCCGTGCAGACGCTCTCACGCCTGAACCGCTGCCACCCGGGCAAGGACCAGACGTACGTGGTCGATTTCGTGAACGACCCGCAGGACATCCTGGCGGCCTTCAAGCCCTACTACGAGACGGCCGAGCTGTCGGGCGTGACCGACCCGTACATCGTCCACGAGCTGAAGGCGAAGCTCGACGCCCAGGCGCTGTATGACACCTTCGAAGTGGACCGGGTGGCGAACGTGGCCATCAAGGGCGCCCAGGGAAAGGGACAGGCCAAGACCTCGGAGCTTGATGCGGCGATCCTGCCAGTCGCGAGCCGGCTTCTGATCGCGTACGGCCAGGCCAAGAAGGAAATGCAGGCGGCGGGCGAGGACGCCAAGAAGGCCAAGGCCGCGAAAGACACGATGGACGCGCTGATCCTCTTCAAGAACGACATCGCGGCCTACGTGCGCGTGTACGGGTTCCTGTCGCAGATCTTCGACTACGGCAACACCGACATCGAGAAGCGCTCGATCTTCTTCCGGTTGCTGCATCCGCTGCTGACCTACGGGCGCGAACGCGAAGGCGTGGACCTCTCGGCCCTGAAGCTCACGGCCTACACGATCAAGAGCCTGGGCAACCCCGCCCTGAATCTCGCGACCGGTGAACCAGTGCAGCTCTACGTGACCGACGAGGTCGGCTCAGGCCAGGTGCAGGACAAGACGAAGGTGGCGCTGACGGAGCTGATCGCGAAGGTGAACGACCTGTTCGAGGGCGACCTCACGCCGGGCGACAAGCTCGTCTACGTGAACGACGTCATCAAGGGCAAGCTGATGGAGTCGGACAAGCTGGCCGAGCAGGCGCTGAACAACACGAAGGAGCAGTTTGCTGCGTCCCCCGACTTGGCCAGCGAGATCATGAGCGCTGTTATGGATGCGCTGGCGGCACACACGGAGATGAGCAAACAGGCGCTGGATTCGGAATCCTTGCGGAGCGATATGAAGGATCTGTTGCTGGGTGCTGGCAAGCTTTGGGAGGGTCTGCGAGAGAAGGGGAGTGGCAATGGCGTTGGAAGATGATCCCCGCCGCCCACGCTTCGCTGCGTCGTCGTCATCGCACGCAAGGCGATTCGTTTGTGGCGGAGAGGGCGGGATTGTGTCGGTCTCGCCCTACGGCGATCCCGCCATCCCGAGACGCTGTCTCGGGACCGCCGCAAGCGGCGTCACAGAACGCGTGCGTTCTGGTCGAACCCGGGTTCTACATCCCTCCCATCGCCACAAACGCAAACGCCCCATGGCTGGGGCGTCAGTGGCGTGCGACGAGGAGGGAGGGATTGCGGCCGTCTCGCCTTGAGGCGATCCGTCCGTCCCTGCGGGACCGCCGCAAGCGGCGTCACAGAACGCATGCGTTCTGGTCGAACCCGGGTTCTACATCCCTCCCATCGCCACAAACGCAAACTCCCCATGTCTCGGGCGTCAGTGGCGTGCGACGAGGAGGGCGGGATTGCGGCCGTCTCGCCTTGAGGCGATCCGTCCGTCCCTGCGGGACCGCCGCAAGCGGCGTCCCAGAACGCATGCGGGTGCTCATCCCGCCTCGTGCCACAAAAACAAACGCCCCGTTTCAGGGGCGTTTTTGTTTGTGGCGGAGAGGGCGGGATTCGAACCCGCGTTAGGTTATTCACCTAAACACGCTTTCCAGGCGTGCGACTTAAACCGCTCATCCACCTCTCCGCTGTGCTGCGACCATCGTCTTGCTTTGCCAGCGCTACGCTTTGGCTTCGGCCGCTTCGCTTAACCTGCCCGAGACGGTCAGGTTAGCCTTCACCGAAACAACCGGTAGGTTGTTGTGGCTTCGGCCGCTTCGCTTAACCTGCCCGAGACGGTCAGGTTAGCCTTCGCCGAAACAACCTCGCGGTTGTTTTCCAGGCGTGCGACTTAAACCGCTCATCCACCTCTCCGCTGTGCTGGTCCGGCGCGGGACAGACATCCCCCCGCCGAAGGGGGCGGAGGATAGCCAACCGGGGCCGAAAAGGGAAGGGCGACCCCCTGCCGAGTGGCCCCGATGGCGCCGACGACGGCTATTTGATCGCCTGTTCCAGCTGTTGAAGGATTGCCGGGTTCTCCAGGGTCGATACGTCCTGCGTGATCTTCTCGCCCTTCGCGAGGGATCGCAGCAGACGCCGCATGATCTTCCCGGAGCGGGTCTTGGGCAGGTTGTCGCCGAAGCGGATCTCGTCCGGTTTCGCGATGGGGCCGATCTCCTGGCCCACCCAGTTGCGGAGGTCTGCGGCGATCGCGCGGGCGGCGTCGCCTTCCGGGCGGGAGCCCTTCAGGACCACGAATGCCACCACGGCCTCGCCCTTGATGTCGTGGGGTTTGCCGACAACGGCAGCCTCTGCGACGAGCGGATTGGCCACGAGGGCGGATTCGATCTCCATGGTGCCGAGGCGGTGACCCGAGACGTTCAGGACGTCGTCGATGCGGCCCATGATCCAGAAGTAGCCGTCGAGGTCGCGGTTGGCGCCGTCGCCCGCGAGGTAGTACTTCCCCTGGAAGTCCTCGGGGTAGTAGCTCTTCTTGAAGCGCTCGGGGTCGCCCCAGATGTTGCGGATCATCGAGGGCCAGGGGCGCTTTATGACGAGGATGCCGCCCTTGCCCATCTCGACGTCGTGACCGGTCTCGTCGACGATCGCCGCCATGATGCCCGGGAGGGGGAGTGTGCATGACCCGGGCTTCAACGGCGTCACACCAGGGAGCGGCGTGATCATGTGGCCGCCGGTCTCGGTCTGCCACCACGTGTCGACGATCGGGCAGCGGCCGCCGCCGATGTTGGTGTGGTACCACATCCACGCTTCGGGGTTGATCGGCTCGCCCACCGATCCCAGCAGGCGAAGGCTCGTCAGGTCGTAGTTCCGCGGATGTGCGTCGGTGCCGGTCTCGGATGCCTTGATCAGCGACCGGATGGCCGTGGGCGCCGTGTAGAACGTGGTCACCTTGTGTTCCTGGACCATCTTCCAGAACCGACCCGCGTGCGGGTAGGTGGGGACGCCCTCGAAGACGATCTCCGTCGCGCCCACGGCGAGTGGGCCGTACGAGATGTAGGTGTGGCCCGTGACCCAGCCCACGTCGGCGGTGCACCAGAAGATGTCATCCGGCTTGTGGTCGAACGTCCACTTCATCGTGAGCATCGCGTGCAGGATGTACCCCGCGCTGGCGTGCTGCACGCCCTTCGGCTTCCCGGTGGAGCCCGATGTGTAGAGGATGAAGAGCGGGTGTTCGGCCTCGACCCACTCCGGCTCGCAGACGTCGGGCTGGTTGTGGACGACGTCGTCCCACCAGACATCGCGCGGCGCGTGGAAGTGGACGTGGCTGCCGGTGCGCTTGTAGACGACCACGTGCTTCACGACATCGCAGCCGCCCATCGCGAACGCTTCGTCGACCGCGGGCTTGAGCGGGATCTCCTTCCCGCCCCGGTACTGCCCGTCGGCAGTGATCACGGCCACCGCGCCAGCGTCGATGATCCGTTCCTGCAGGCTCTTGGCGGAGAAGCCGCCGAACACCACCGAGTGCGTCGCGCCGATGCGGGCGCAGGCCTGCATGGCCACGACGGCTTCGACGGACATCGGCATGTAGATGAGGACGCGGTCGCCCTTGGCGATGCCCAACTTCTTCAGGCCGTTCGAGAACTGGCAGACGCGGTGGTACAGCTGGCGGTAGGTGACTTTCGAGACCGAGCCGTCGTCCGCCTCGAAGATGATCGCGACCTTGTTCGGCTGCGTGTCGAGATGGCGGTCGAGGCAGTTGTAAGAGACGTTCAGCTTGCCGTCGGCGAACCACCTGAAGAACGGGGCGTTCGATTCGTCGAGCACCTCCGTGAAGGGTTTGTGCCAGAGAAGCTGCTCGCGGGCCATGCGACCCCAGAAGCCGGTGTAGTCAGCCTCGGCCTCGGCGCACAGCGCGCGGTACTCCTCCATGCCCTTGATGTTCGACTGCGCGAGGAACTCCGCGCCGGGTTCGAAGACCCGGCTCTCGTGGAGCACCGATTCGATCGTTGACATCGCTCTCATCTCCCGTGGTGGCTGTGTGGACGGTGGCCTTTGCGCAGGCTCCCTGGGTACCGTCGTGGTCCGCGCCGATTATAGGGGGCGAGGCAGCGTGAAGCCTGTTCCCGGCGCTCGCGATTGACTTGCATCAAGCCGGGGAGCGCGTGGCGGGGGGAGGGGGGCTTGGTTATACTCCGGCCCTTGTCGAGAGCCCCTTGCGGGGAGTCGGCAACGATCCCCGCTCCACTCAGGCAAGCCCAGCGAACGCAACCACCCATGGCGACCATCCGGCAGAACGACCTCATCGAAAGCATCGCGGACGCGCTGCAGTTCATCTCGTACTACCACCCGGCGGATTACATCCGCAATCTGGCCAGGGCCTACGAGCTGGAGCAGTCTCCCGCCGCGCGCGACGCGATGGCGCAGATCCTCGTGAATTCGCGCATGTGCGCCGAAGGGCACCGCCCGATCTGCCAGGACACGGGGATCGTCAACGTCTTCCTGAAGGTGGGCATGAATGTCCGCTGGGACGCCACCATGAGCGTCGAGGACATGGTCAACGAAGGCGTCCGCCGCGCCTACCTGAACCCCGAGAACAAACTGCGCGCCTCGGTCCTCGCAGACCCCGCGGGCGCCCGCAGGAACACGAAGGACAACACCCCGGCCGTCATCCAGGTGTCGCTGGTCCCTGGCGACACCCTCGATATCGAGGTGGCTGCGAAGGGCGGCGGCTCCGAGAACAAGTCGAAGTTCGTGATGCTGAATCCGTCGGACTCCATCGTCGACTGGGTGCTGAAGACGGTTCCTACCATGGGTGCCGGCTGGTGTCCGCCGGGGATCCTCGGTCTCGGCATCGGTGGCACGGCCGAGAAGGCGATGCTGCTGGCGAAGGAAAGCCTGATGGAGCCGATCGACATGCAGGACCTCATACTGCGTGGCCCGTCGAATCGGCTCGAGGAACTGCGTCTGGAGCTGTACGAAAAGGTCAACGCACTCGGCATCGGCGCGCAGGGCCTCGGTGGCCTGACCACCGTGCTCGACATCAAGATCAAGGATTACCCGACCCATGCGGCGAGTCTGCCGCTCGCGATGATCCCGAACTGTGCGGCCACCCGGCACGTGCACTTCGTGCTCGACGGATCGGGCCCCGCGAAGTTGGAGCCGCCGTCGCTGAGCGACTGGCCCGACATCACGTACGACGCTTCGAAGGGTCGTCGCGTGAACCTGGACACCGTGACCAAGGCCGAGGTGGCGTCCTGGAAGCCGGGCGAGGTCCTCCTGTTGAACGGCAAGCTGCTCACGGGGCGCGACGCCGCGCACAAGCGCATGGTCGACATGCTGGCCAAGGGCGAGACGCTTCCGGTGGACTTCACGAACCGCTTCATCTACTACGTCGGCCCGGTCGATCCCGTCCGCGACGAGGTCGTCGGCCCCGCAGGGCCCACGACGGCTACCCGCATGGACAAGTTCACGCGTACCATGCTGGAAAAGACGGGCCTGCTCGGGATGGTCGGCAAGGGGGAACGCGGACCGGTCGCGATCGATGCGATCCGCGACAACCGCGCCGTGTACCTGATGGGCGTCGGCGGTGCAGCGTACCTGGTGTCGAAGGCGATCAAGGCATCGCGCACCCTGGCCTTCGCGGATCTCGGGATGGAAGCCATCTACGAGTTCGACGTCGTCGACATGCCGGTGACGGTTGCGGTCGATGCCGGTGGTACGTCGGTCCACATCACCGGGCCGAAAGAGTGGCAGGCAAAGATCGGCAAGATCCCCGTTGTCGCGGGTTAGCAGGCCGCCCTGGTGGTGGAAACACAGTCGCCGGGCAACCGGCGCAGCGAGCTTCAATGGCGGGCCTCCCCGCATTGCATGGTAGTGAACCTGGTCAGGTCCGGAAGGAAGCAGCCAAAGCTATTCTCTGCAAGTGCCGGGGGTTAGGCTCGCCACCCCACGCAGTACCGCCGGAATCCCGAGGATGGGTTCCGGCGGTGATGCGGATCCTCGATCCCCAGGCCGTATCGCTCTCGTCGCATCATCCAGTCGCATGACCCTCGCGCTCGCCCGGAAGTACCGCCCGAAGACCTTCCCCGATGTGGTGGGCCAGGAACACGTGGTGCGCGCGCTCTCGCACGCCCTCGACCAGAACCGCCTGCACCACGCGTATCTGCTCACCGGCACCCGCGGTGTCGGCAAGACCACCCTCGCGCGCATCATCGCGAAGGCGCTGAACTGCGAGACGGGCGTCACCGCCACGCCCTGCGGTGTCTGCGGGCAGTGCACGGAGATCGACCGCGGCCGCTTCATCGATCTCATCGAGCTGGACGCCGCCTCCAACACCCAGGTCGACAACATGCGGGAGCTGCTGGACAACGCGCTCTACGCGCCGACGGCCGGCCGGTTCAAGGTCTACATCATCGACGAAGTGCACATGCTCTCGCGCAGCGCCTTCAACGCCATGCTGAAGACGCTCGAGGAGCCCCCCGCACACGTCAAGTTCATCCTCGCCACGACCGACCCGCAGAAGATCCCCGTCACGGTGCTCTCGCGGTGTCTCCAGTTCTCCCTGAAGTCGATGACCCCCGCACTCATCCGCGGGCAGCTCGAGAAGGTGCTGGGTTTCGAAGGTGTCACGTATGAGGTCCCGGCGCTCGCCCTGCTGGCCCGAGCGGCCCGCGGGAGCATGCGCGACAGTCTCAGCCTCCTCGACCAGGCCATCGCGCACGGTGGCGGCTCGGTGAGCGAAACCTCGGTGCGCGAGATGCTGGGCGTGATCGATGCCAGCTATCTGTTCACTCTGCTGGAGCTGGTGGCGAAGCGGGACGGCGCGGGGCTGATGGCGCAAGCCGATGCCATCGATGCCCGGGGGCTTTCTTTCGATACGGTCCTGCAGGACCTCGCGAGCCTTCTCCACCATGTGGCGCTGGCCCAGGTGCTGCCGGAAGCAGTCGAGGACGACGAACCCGAGCGGGTCCGCCTGATGGCGCTTGCCTCGGCCTTCACGCCGGAGGATGTGCAGATCCACTATCAGATCGCCCTGCGCGGTCGCGCCGATCTCGGCCTGGCGCCGGACGAGTACGCCGGCTTCACGATGACGCTCGTCCGCATGCTCGCTTTCGTGCCGGACGCCGGAGGCGATGCCAAGCCTGTGCGCACCATGCCCGCGACGGCAGCCATCGGTGGCGCCTCGCGCACGGTGGCATCGCCTCCGCGAACCGCACGCGTGCCTGAGCAGACGCCCGCCGCTCGCGCGCCGGGTCCCGCAGCGCGCGCTGCCTCGGTCGAGCCGTCGGAGCCGGTGCCCAGCGCGGTCCCTGCAGATGTGACTCCCGCGGGGAACCCCGAGCTGCTTCTGGCACTCGACAGGACGAGTTGGCCGCCGACCGTCAGTCAGCTGGGGTTGGGTGGGATGGCGCGCATGCTGGCGCAGCACTGCGAGTTCGTTTCCGTGGGTCCGGGGCATCTGCACCTGGCCGTCCCGCCGGGGCACAAGCATCTGCTGGAGCAGGCCTATCGCGAGAAACTCGTGGCGGCGCTGACCACGCGTTTCGGCAAGGTCCGCGTCGAGTTCACGCTGGGGGCGGCAGGCGATGCAACGCCCGCGGCCCACGAGAACCGCGAGCGGGAAGCGCGCGAACGCGGCGCGGCGGAGGCGATCGATGCCGACCCGTTCGTGCGTGAACTGAAGGAAAGTTTCGATGCGCGGCTGATCGAAGGCTCCGTGCGTCCGTTGCAGTAGCAGCTCATCCCCATGCCTGGAGAGATTCGATGATCAACAAGGGACAACTGGCCGGCCTGATGAAACAGGCCCAGCAGATGCAGGACAACATGAAGCGCATGCAGGAGCAGCTCGCCACGGTGGAAGTGGAAGGGCAGGCCGGCGCAGGCATGGTCAAGGTCGTGATGACCTGCAGCAACGATGTCAAACGGGTCACGATCGACCCGTCGTTGCTGGCGGACGACAAGGACATGCTCGAGGATCTCGTGGCTGCCGCCGTCAACGACGCCGTGCGCCGTGCCGAGGCCACGAAGCAGGAACGCATGGGTTCGCTGACCGGCGGCATGGGTCTCCCGCCCGGCTTCAAGCTGCCGTTCTGACGCGCCCCGCGACGCGTCTCCCGGCACGATCTCCTTGTCCACCCCCGGCCGCCTCCAGACCCTCTTCGATGCCCTGCGCGCGCTGCCGGGCGTCGGGCCGAAGTCTGCGCAGCGGATGGCCTATCACCTCCTCGAACGCGATCGCGACGGTGCGCTCCAGCTCGCGCGGGCGATGGAGGCCGCGATCGAGCACGTGCGGCACTGCGAGCGGTGCAACACGTTCACCGAGGACGTCCTCTGCGACCTCTGCGCATCCGCCCGGCGTGACGCGTCCCTGCTGTGCGTCGTCGAGACGCCGGCCGATCAGATGCGGATGGAGCAGACGCAGACTTTCGCGGGCCTGTACTACGTGCTGCTCGGCCGGCTCTCGCCGCTCGACGGGATCGGCCCCCGGGAGCTGCATCTCGATCGGCTCCTGCGGCGCGCGACGGACGGCACCGTGGCGGAAGTGATACTCGCGACCAATTTCACGGCGGAAGGCGAAGCCACCGCGCACTACCTGGGCGAGTCCCTGAGGGCCCGTGGCCTTCGGGTGAGCCGCATCGCCCGTGGACTCCCCGTCGGCGGTGAGCTCGAATACGTCGACAGCGGCACCCTGGCCCAGGCCTTCATCGAACGCAGACCGGTAACCTGACATGAGCGAACGCCCGCGCAAACCCGCCCGGGGGCGCGCCGCCTCCGACAACGCACGCCCACCAGGCCAGCGTCCCTCACGTCCGTCCAACGGACTGCGGCGCTCGCCGAACTCGGCGCGCTCGCTCCGCGAGGTGGTGCCGGAGGCGCCCACGCGCGGCCGGCGCGAGCCCGTGAAGGAGCCGCCGGTGGTGCCGGTCACCCGTCGACCGACGACGCCCCGTGCGCCCACTGCCACTCCCCCGACCTCCGCAGGCGCCGCGTCGACGGCCGGGCCATCGCAGAAGCTGCAGAAGGTGCTCGCGCAATCCGGCCTGGGATCTCGCCGCGAAATGGAAGAGTTCATCGCCGCCGGCAAGGTGCTGGTGAACGGCGAGGTCGCGACGCTCGGCACCCGCGTGAGTCCCGAGGATCTCGTGAAGATCGGGCGCCGCCAGATCCGGTTCAAGCTGTCGGCGAAGCTGCCCCGCGTGATCCTGTACCACAAGCCCGAGGGCGAGATCGTGTCGCGCGATGATCCCGACGGTCGGCCGAGCGTCTTCGACAAGCTGCCTGTCATCCGTGCCGGGAAGTGGCTGGCAATCGGTCGATTGGACTTCAACACGTGCGGATTGCTCATCTTCACGACGTCGGGCGAGCTGGCCAACCGGCTCACCCATCCGCGCTTCGAGGTCGAGCGCGAGTACGCCGTGCGCATCATGGGCGAACTCGACGACGCGCAGGCGCGCCAGCTCGTGAACGGGCTCGAACTCGACGACGGCCCGGCGCGCTTCGATCAGCTGGTTGCACAGGGCGGCGAGGGCAGGAATCACTGGTACCGCGTGGTCGTGCGCGAGGGGCGGAATCGGCTCGTGCGCCGCATGTTCGAGCACCTGGGGCTGCAGGTGAGCCGGCTGATGCGGGTGCGATTCGGCATCGTCAACATGCCGCCCCGGCTGAAGCGTGGCCAGCATCTGGAACTCACCGACGCCCAGACCCGCAGCGTGCTCGACTGGCTGGCGGGAGGGAAGGTCGCGGACGACGAACCCGCGGCCCCGGCGCCATCACCAACGAGAAAGCCGCCGTCACGTCCGTCATCGCCAGGTGCCCGGACGCCGTCGCGCCCCGGGGCAGGCCGACCACCCCGCGGTGGTGCAACGGCGCAACGGGCTGCACCGCGCAAACCACCGGGCAAGAAGCGCTGATCCTCGTCGCGCCGGCGGCGAGGTGGTCGCCGCGAACGCCCGACTTCACCGGCTCGGATCAGCCGGCGAGGTGCTCGCGGGTCAGCAGGAAGACGAAATCGTCGCCCGCGTGGGTGGAGAGCCACGTGAAGGGGACGTCCGGATACGCCTCCTCCAGCGCGGCACGGTTGTGCCCGATCTCGACCACCAGCACGCCCTCGTCCGTCAGGTGTTTCGCGGCACCGGCGAGGATGCGATGGACGATGTCGAGGCCGTCGGTTCCCGCGGCCAGCGCGAGCGACGGCTCGTGGCGGTACTCCGGCGGCAGGGCGGCCATCGACGGGGCATTCACGTACGGTGGATTGCTCACGATGAGGTCGTATCGCGCATCGCCCAGGGCCGAGAAGACGTCGGACTGCACGAGATGCAGGCGATCCTCCAGGCCGTGGTCGACCACGTTCGAGCGCGCGACCTCGAGAGCATCGGCGGAGAGATCGGCACCATCGACCTCGGCATCGGGAAACGCGTGCGCCAGCAGGATCGCCAGGCATCCGGATCCCGTGCAGAGATCCAGCGCCCGCGCGATGCCCTCAGGTTCGGGCACCCAGGGCGCGAGCCCCTCCAACAGCAGGTCGGCGATGAACGACCGCGGTATCAGCACCCGCGAGTCCACGCGGAATCGGTAGTCCCCGAGCCATGCCTCACCGGTCAGATACGGTGACGGGACGCGCTCCGAGACGCGCTGTTCGACGAGTCGCAGGAAAGCGGCGCGTTCCTCGCGGGTCGCGCGGGCACCGAGGTGCTCGCCCACCGCGTCGTGGGGCAACTTGAAGTACCAGGCGATGAGGTAGGCGGCTTCTGCAGAGGCATCCGGAAAGCCATGCCCGTGCGCCACCTCCGCGCGGCCCATCGTCGTGATCGCGTACCGCAACAGGTCGTGGAGCGTGACGAGTTCGTCGGCGAGCGTGTCGGGCCAAGCAGCGCTGCCGGTCATGGGAGCAGACGCTCGAGCACGCCGCGATAGATGCGGGTGAGGCGCGGCAGGTCTGCCACGGCCACGTGTTCGTTGATCTTGTGGATGGAGGCGTTCACCGGACCAAGCTCCACGACTTCCGGGCACCACGTCGCGATGAAGCGGCCGTCCGAGGTGCCGCCGCTCGTCGATAGTTCGGGCGCGGCGCCGCACTCGGCGACGATGGCATCGGAGATTGCCGCGACGAGGCGTCCGCGGGGCGTGAGAAAGGGCATCCCGGAGAGCGACCAGTCGAGGCGGTAGTCGAGGCCGTGTCTATCGAGGACCTCGTGGACCCGCGCCTCGAGATCGTCGACGGTGCAGGCGGGCGAGAAGCGGAAATTGAACAGCGCCTGCATCTCGCCGGGAATGACGTTGTTCGCACCGGTGCCTGCATGGATGTTCGAGAACTGCAGGCTGGTGGGCTGGAAGTATTCGTTGCCGTGGTCCCACACCATCGCAGTGAGTTCGGCCAGCGCGGGCATGGCCAGATGAATGGGGTTTCGCGCGAGCTGAGGGTAGGCGATGTGCCCCTGGACACCCTTCACCGACAGCGTGCCGGAGAGGGACCCGCGGCGGCCGTTCTTCACCATGTCGCCGAGCGAATTCACCGAGGTGGGTTCACCGACGATGCAGAAGTCGATGGCTTCGCCGCGTGCGCGAAGCCACTCGATGACCTTTACCGTGCCGTCCGTCGCGACCCCTTCCTCGTCCGACGTGATGAGGAGCGCGATCGAGCCTCCGTGATCGGGGCGTGCGGCGATGAAGCTCTCCGCTGCGTTGACGAACGCGGCGATGGACGACTTCATGTCGGCCGCGCCGCGACCGTACAGCACGCCGTCGCGGATGACGGGTTCGAAGGGATCCGAATGCCATTGCTCGATGGGGCCGGTGGGTACGACGTCGGTGTGGCCTGCGAAGCACACGACCGGACCGGCTTTGCCTCGACGGGCCCAAAGATTGTCGACATCCCCATGGCGCAGATGCGTGACATCGAACCCCGCGGCTTCCAGCCGTGCCCCGAGGAGTGCCTGACAGCCGCCGTCGATGGGCGTGACGGACCTTCGTGAAATGAGGCGGCAGGCCAGGTCGAGCGTGGGATCGGGATGGGCGGCAGTGTCCAAACGGGTTCAGCTCCTGTTGAGTCGATCCAGGTCGATCGTGGGATCGATGCCGCCGTCGATGCGGGGCGATTGACGATTGGGGAAGACCGTAGGTGCCTGCGACGGCATCCCGAAGACGCCCGTCCCGGAGGCTGGCTTGGCGGTGCCGACCCCTGCGTTGTCGAGCAGCCATGCGAGGTTCGAAGCCGAGTCGGAGTTGCGCAACGCCTCCTCCTTCGAGATGAGGCCTGCGGCGTAGTGCTTGAAGAGCGCCTGCTCGAAGGTCTCGGAGCCGGGCGACAGGCTCTGCTCCATGGCCTCCTTGATCTGGTCGATGTCGCCCTTCTTGATCAGTTCGGCGATGTGCTTCGTGTTCAGCATGACCTCGACCGCGGCCACCATGGTGCCGTCGATGCCCTTCACGAGGCGCTGCGAGATGATGCATCGGAGCGTCGTCGCGAGGTCGGCCAGCAGACCCTCACGCGCATCGTGCGGGAAGAAATTGATGATGCGGCCGAGCGCGTGGTAGCTGTTGTTCGCGTGAAGCGTCGAGAGGCACAGGTGGCCCGTCTGCGCGTAGAGCAGTGCGTGTTGAAGCGTCTGCTTGTCGCGGATCTCGCCGATCATCAGGACGTCCGGCGCCTCCCGCATCGCGTTAACAAGCGCGTTCTCGTACGAGTGGGTGTCCTGCCCGACCTCGCGCTGGTTGATGATGCACTTGATGTTCGTGTAGACGAACTCGATGGGGTCCTCGATGGTGAGGACGTGGCTCGGTTTCGTGTGGTTGCGATGCTCGATCATCGCGGCGAGCGTCGTCGACTTGCCCGAACCCGTGGAGCCCACGACCAGCACCAGGCCGCGCTTCTCCATCACGAGATCCTTCAGGATCGGCGGCAGGCGCAGCTTCTCGAAGCCCGCGGTGCGGTTCTTCAGGTAGCGGAACACCATCGCGATGTTGCCCCGCTGCCGGAACACGTTCACCCGGAAACGCCCGACCCCGCTGACCGGGTACGAGAAGTTCATCTCGAACGTCTCGTCGAAGATGCGCGCCTCCTTCTCGGTCATGAGGTCGTAGGCGATCTTGCGCACCGTCTCCCCGTCCATCACCTGCTGGTTGACCGGCATGATGGTCCCGAGGATCTTCACCTGGATAGGCGAGCCGACGGACACGAACATGTCCGAGGCGTCCTTCTCGGCCATCAGCTTGAACAGCGGCATCAGGTACTGGCTCACGCGGATCTCCTGTGGGCGGCGAGTCGCGGCGCGCGGGGCCGGGGATCAGTCCCCGCGGAGCAGCTCGTTGATGCTGGTCTTCGCCCGGGTGCTGGCGTCGACCTGCTTCACGATTACGGCACAGTACAGGCTGTACTTGCCATCGGCGGAGGGCAGATTGCCCGACACCACGACGGAGCCCGGCGGGATGCGGCCGTACGAGACCTCGCCCGTTGCCCGGTTGTAGATCTTCGTGCTCTGGCCAAGGTACACGCCCATCGAGACCACGGAGCCCTCGCCGACGATCACGCCCTCGACCACCTCGGAGCGCGCGCCGATGAAGCAGTTGTCCTCGATGATGGTCGGATTCGCCTGGATCGGCTCCAGCACGCCCCCGATGCCCACCCCGCCCGACAGGTGCACGTTCTTCCCGATCTGGGCGCACGAGCCGACGGTGGCCCAGGTGTCGACCATCGTGCCTTCGTCGACGTAGGCGCCGATGTTCACGTAGGACGGCATCAGCACCACGTTCTTCGCGACGAAGCAGCCCTTGCGCGCCGCGGCGGGCGGGACCACGCGGAAACCGCCGGCGCGGAAGTCGGCGTCACCGTAGTCGGCGAATTTCGCGGGGACCTTGTCGAAGTAGTTCGTGTAGCCGTCGCGGATGACCGCGTTGTCGGCCAGACGGAACGAGAGCAGCACCGCCTTCTTGATCCATTGATGGGTGACCCAGTCACCGCTGATCTTCTCGGCGACCCGCAGCCGGCCGGCGTCGAGACCGGCCACGACTTCGTCGACGGCCTGCTTGAGCGAGGCGGGGGCGGGGGAGGGGGACAGGGAGGTACGGTTCTCCCAGGCGTCTTCGATGACGGATTGCAGAGTGGACATTCGGGAAAGGACCCTGTTGGCGCCTAGCGGCGGTTGGAGAGGAAGCTGGCGAGGCGGCCCGCCGCTTCGTTGCATTCGGCAGACGGTGCGACGAGTGCGATGCGGACGAAGCCCGCACCGGGATTCACGCCGCGGGATTCGCGGGCGAGGAAGCTCCCGGGAAGCACGGTTACATTATATTGTTCGAGCAGGTCGCGGGCGAAGGTGGCGTCGTCACCACCGACCCTCAACCAGAAGTAGAAACCGGCATCGGGCATCGCGATGTCGATCAGCGGCGCGAGGCGCGCGTGGAATGCGTCGAACTTCTCGCGGTACAGCCGTCGATTCTCGATCACGTGGGCCTCGTCGCGCCACGCGACCTCGCTCGCAGCCTGCACCGCCGGGCTCATCGCGCTGCCGTGATACGTGCGATACAGCAGGAAGGCCTTGAGCAGCGCGGCATCGCCCGCCACGTAGCCGGAGCGCATGCCGGGGACGTTCGAGCGCTTCGACAGGCTGCCGAACACGACGAGACCGCGGTAGTCGTCTCTACCGAGGGCCCGGGCGGCCTGGAGTGCGCCCAACGGTGGATTCGCCTCGTCGAAGTGGATCTCCGAATAGCACTCGTCCGCGGCGATCACGAAGCCGTGGCGGTCCGAGAGGTCGAAGAGCGCCTGCCATTCCGCCAGCGTCATGATCCGACCCGTCGGATTTCCGGGGGAACACACGTAGATCAGCTGGGTGTCGCGCCATTCCTGGTCGGTGACCGTTTCGAATCCGCATCCGAATCCGGTTTCCGGCAACTGGTTCAGGAAGCCCGGCGTCGCGCCCGCCAGCAGGGCCGCGCCCTCGTAGATCTGATAGAACGGATTCGGCATCAGCACCCTGGCGCCCGACCGTGTGCGGTCCACCACCGTCTGTGCGAAGGCGAAGAGCGCCTCGCGGCTGCCGTTCACGGGGAGCACCTGGGTGGCCGGGTCGGGGTGGGGGATCCCGTAGCGGCGGCCGAGCCAATCGGAGATGGCTTCCCGGAGGCCGGGGTTTCCCAGGGTCGCGGGGTAGCCGGCGAGCCCACCGAGCCCGGCGACGAGGGCCTCCTTGATGAACGGCGGCGTCGGGTGCTTCGGTTCCCCGATCGACAGATTCACCGGCGCCAGCCCGTCGGGCTTCGCGGCACCGGCGAACAGTGTCGCGAGCTTCTGGAAGGGGTATGGCTGCAGGCGGGCGAGATCGGGGTTCATCGAGATGGGAGCAATCGGGGAGCGGTTCAGGACAAGCGGCGGATTATAGGGAGCGCGCGCAGTCGAGTCTTCCCGCATCGGTGGTCCCGCCCGAGAGGCGCCGCCCCGGCATTTCGGGGCCCGTACGGCACCGATCCGCGCGGGGAGTTCGGTTACAATCCGCCCCGAGAAAACCGCCTGCCCAGCCTCGCTTCCAGGCGGTTGTTTTTTTGCGACGCCCGAGCCGTTCCATCTGCGGGCGTCGCCAGGTCCCAACGTCCTCTCGGCATCTTTCTGCACAGTCCCGGACGGAGTTCTCCCAGTGCGTCTCACCCACATCAAGCTCGCCGGTTTCAAGTCATTCGTCGATCCGACCCACGTGCCGCTACCGGGGCAACTGGTCGGGGTCGTGGGTCCGAACGGCTGCGGCAAGTCGAATGTCATCGATGCCGTCCGCTGGGTGCTCGGCGAGTCCTCGGCGAAGCATCTCCGCGGCGAGACCATGCAGGACGTCATCTTCAACGGCTCGGGAGACCGCAAGCCCGCCAACCGGGCGAGCGTCGAACTCGTCTTCGACAACAGCCTCGGCAAGGCCGCCGGCGCGTGGTCCCAGTACGGCGAGATCGCCATCAAGCGCGTCCTCGAACGCCGCGGCGACTCCAGCTACTTCATCAACAACATCCCCGTCCGCCGTCGGGACGTCAGCGATCTCTTCCTCGGCACCGGCCTCGGCGCCCGGGCCTACGCGATCATCGAGCAGGGCATGATCTCCCGCATCGTCGAGGCGAAGCCGGAGGAGGTCCGCATCTTCCTCGAAGAGGCCGCGGGCGTCTCGAAGTACCGGGAGCGGCGCAAGGAGACCGAGGCTCGCCTGGAGGACAGCCGGGAGAACCTGCTGCGGGTGGAGGACGTCCGCCGCGAACTCGGCGCCCAGATCGGTCGGCTAGAAGAGCAGGCCGTGACGGCCGAGCGCTACCGCACGCTCGAAACGGACATCCGGCGACACCAATGGCTGCTGTGGAGTGTCCGCCAGCGCGATGCGGGTCTGCGTCGCACCAGGCTGGCGGAGGAGATCGGGTCCATGACGCTGGACCTGGAGCGCACCACGGCTTCGCTTCGGGAGGCGGAGGCACAGTTGGAAAGCCTGCGCGAAACCCACTACAGCGCCGGTGATGCGGTGCACGCGGCCCAGGGCGAGCTGTACGAGGCCAACGCGCAGCTGGCGCGGGCCGAGCAGCAGCTCCAGTTTCTCCGTCAGAGTCGTCAGCGTGCCGACAGCCGGCGCCGTGAACTGGAGGAGCAGATCGCCCGCGAGACCGAGCGCCGCGCCGCCGCGTCGGATGCCCTTGCCGAGGCCGAGTCCCAGCGGGAACTTGCCGCTGCCGAGACTGAGCAGCAGGAGGCCAGGGCCGAGAGTGCGCGCGACGCACTGCCCAGGGCGGAGCAGGCCTGGCGGGATGCCCGTGCGGACGTGGACAAGGCACGCCAGGCCGTGGCCGAGGCGCAGCGCGCGCGCGACATCGCGATGACGCGTCGCGACCAGGCCGATCGGTTGATCGCGCAGCTGCAGGCGCGCCGAGACAGATTGAATGGCGAACGGACCGGGCTGGTCCTGCCCGACGAGGCCGGCATCGAGACGCTGCGCATGGAACGGGAGGCCCTCGAGGAGGAGATCGCTGGAAACCGGGAGCGGCAGGCGATGCTCTCGGAGGCGATTCCCAAGGCCGAGGAGGACCTCCGCGAGTGGTCCCGGGCGCTCGATTCCTCACGCCAGACCCTCGCGGCCCTGGAGGCGCGTCGTCACGCACTGGTGGGCTTGCAGCAACAGGTCGGTTCCAGCGAGCAGATGGCCGCGTGGCTCGGGCAGCATGGTCTTTCGGACAAGGCGCGCTTCTGGGAGAAGCTGCACGTCCGACCGGGCTGGGAGGGGGCCATCGAGGCCGTGCTCCGCGAACGGCTCAACGCCGTGGCCATGGAGGATCCCGGGCGCCTGGCCGACTGGTTCGGGGCATCCCCGCCTGGAAAACTGGCGGTGTATCAGCCGGCGAATGCCGCCGCGGCCGAAGCGCATTCGGCGCCAGCGGGATGCGAGCCGCTCGCGTCGTTCGTGACCTGCGACGATCCCTCCATCTCGGCCGTGCTCGGCGAGTGGATGGGCGGCGTCTACGCGGTCGAGACCACGGTGGTCGCCCGCACGAAGGCCGCGGAGCTTCCGGCAGGGACGGCGGTGGTCTGCCGGGAAGGGCACATCTTCACGGCACACAGCGTGGCCTTCCACGCCCCCGATTCCGAGATCCACGGGCTGCTCGAACGCAAGCAGGAGATCGAGCGGCTGGAAGCCGACATCCCGGGCGTCGAGGCGGAACTGGCCGCCCAGCGTGAGCGGGTCGCCGGAACGGATGCCGCGCTCCGCCAGCATCGGCAGGAACTGGAGAGCCTCCGCAACCGCACGGCCACCCTCTCGCAGCGGCGGCACCTGGTGGAGCTTGAAGAGGTGCGTCTCAACCAGGCCCTCGAGCGCGCGCGGCATCGGATCGATCAGATCGAACGCGAGATCGTCGAGATCGCCGAGGAGGAGGCCCTGGAGCAGGAGGCCCGTGCAGAGGCCACCATGGAGGCCGAGGGCGCCGACGACACGCTGGCCCGGGTCGACGAGGAATCCACGTCGGCCCAGGGGCGGCATCGCGAGGCCGAGAGTACGCTCGCCCGCATGCGGGAACTGTCGAGTCTGGCGGAGCGGGGCGTGCAGGAAGCGCGCTTTGCCGAACGGTCGCTCGATGCGCGCATCGACGAACTGCGTCGCAGCCTGCAGTTGCTGGGCGAACAGATCTCGGCGGCACGGGGCGGTCTGGACGCTGCCGAGGCCGAGGCGGCGAGTCTCGAGGAGGGGCCGATCGCCGAGGAGCTGGCGATCGTGCTGGCGACGAAGAACGAGCGCGAGCTGTTGCTCGGCCAACGTCGCGACGCGCTGGCCGAGGCCGAGCGGGCGATGCGCGGCGCGGACGAGGCGCGGGCGACCCACGAACGGCGCCTCGAACCGCTCCGGGAACGCATCGGTCAGCTCCGGCTCGAGGAGCAGGAGGCGCGTATTGCCGAGGAAGGCTTCGCAGCGCAGCTTGCCGAGGCCAACGCCGACATCGCGTCTCTCGCGGAGGCGCTGGAGAAGCCACCCCGGCCGAACGTCCTGCAGGGCGACATCAACCGGTTGCAGGAGGAACTCGCCTCCCTGGGGCCGGTGAACCTCGCCGCGCTCGACGAGCTGGCCAAGTCCTCCGAGCGCAAGGCCTTCCTGGATGCCCAGTGGACCGATCTCACGGAGGCGGTCAACACGCTGGAGGATGCCATCCGCCGGATCGACCGCGAGATGCGCGAGCGGCTCCAGGCCACGTTCGACCAGGTCAACACCAATCTCCAGCAGATGTTCCCGCAGCTCTTCGGCGGCGGCGAAGCAAGGCTGGTCATGACCGGTGACGAGATCCTCGACAGCGGTGTCCAGATCATCGCCCGGCCGCCGGGCAAGAAGAACGCATCGATCCAGCTGCTCTCCGGCGGCGAGAAGGCCTTGACGGCGGTCTCCCTGGTGTTCGCGCTCTTCAAGTTGAACCCCGCGCCGTTCTGCCTGCTCGACGAGGTGGATGCGCCGCTGGACGATTCCAACACCTCACGATTCTGCGAGCTGGTGAAGCGCATGTCCGAGCACACGCAGTTCATCTTCATCAGCCACAACAAGATCACGATGGAGATGGCCGAGCAGCTCGTCGGCGTCACCATGCGCGAGCTGGGTGTCTCCCGTGTCGTCGCCGTCGATGTCGACGAAGCGATGCGTCTCCAGGACGAGCGTGCCGCTTGAGGCCGCGCGCTGACGGACAACAGCTGATGCCCGACGCCGAGGTGCGATGTATCCTCGGCGCAACAGAACGGTCCAATCCATGAGTCAACTTCAACTCAGTCTCCTGATCCTCGGCGCCGTCGTCATCGGCGGGGTGATCGCCTACAACTGGCTGCAGGAGCGCATGCATCGCAAGCGGGCCGAGCGCGCGTTCGACCAGCCGCCGGCCGATGTCCTGTTCGATCGCGTCGACCCCGGGGCTTCGCTCGATGCCGCGCCCGCCGACGACACGTCCGGCGTTTCGATCGGCGCCGTCCGGGACGACTGGGTGGATGCCGCATCGACTGAACCTGCCCCCGCGGTGCGCGACGCGCCGACCGAGATCACCCGCGCCCCGGCACCTCACGAGTCCGGGGAGCCCGAGGTCGATTGCGTCGTGATCTTCGAAGCATCCACCCCGCTCTCTGGTGAGGCTCTCCGCGCGATCGTGGATGCCTTCACCACGCTCGCCAGACCGGTGCGGGTGACGGGTTTCGACGACCGCACCGGGCACTGGGTTGCGCTCGACGACTCCGCGCCCGGCCGGTTCACCAGGGCCCGCGCCGCCATGCAGATCGCTGACCGGCAGGCGATGGCGAGCCGTGCCGAACTCGATGCCTTCGTGGCGCTCGCGAGCGCGGTGGCGGCCCACGTCGACGCCCGCGCAAGCCAGCCGGATCTCGCCGAAGCAGAGGCACGGGCGCGCGAGTTGGATGCGTTCTGCGCCGAGGTCGACATCGCGATCGGCCTCTCGGTGGTGGCGCGGACCGGCCAGCACTTCCAGGGCACGACGATCCGGGCGCTCGCCGAGAGTGCCGGCCTCACGTTGAAGGCCGACGGCCAGTTCCACTTCGAGGATGCGCACGGGGCTTCGCAGTTCACTCTCGATAACCAGGACACTGAGCCTTTCTTCCCCGAGAGCATGAAGAGTCTGACGACATCGGGTATCACCTTCCTGCTCGACGTGCCCCGCGCGAGTGGCGGGCTCGCGAGCTTCGATCGCATGGTCCAGCTCACGAAGAAGTTCGCGGCGACGCTCGACGGTCTCATCGTCGATGACAACCGTCAGCCGCTGAACGACAACGGCCTCGGTGCCATCCGCCGCCATCTGTCGGGCGTGTACGCCGCGATGGAAGCGGCCGACATTCCCGCCGGCGGTCCGATCGCCCTTCGCCTTTTCGCCTGATGCCTGTCCCACCGGTCGCGGCCGAGCGGGCAGAGGCCCTGCGCCGCGAACTGGCGCGCCACGACCATGCGTACTACGTGCTCGACGCACCCGAGGTGCCGGATGCCGAGTACGACCGCTTGTTCCGGGAACTCCAGGCCCTCGAGTCGGAGTATGCGGAACTGGCGACCCCCGATTCGCCGACCCGGCGGGTTGGGGGAAAGCCGCTCGATGCCTTCGTGCCCGTGCGGCACGCGGTGCCTATGCTCTCCATTCGTACCGAGACCGATACCGGGCCGACGGGCGCGAGCGCGTTCGATGCCCGGGTTCGTCGCGAACTGGGGCTCACCGAGGCGGATCCTCCCGTCCGGTATTCCGCTGAACTCAAGTTCGATGGCCTCGCGGTGAGCCTTCGATACGAATCGGGCGTCCTGGTGCGCGCCGCCACCCGAGGCGATGGCGAAACTGGCGAGGACGTCACGCAGAACATTCGTACGATCGGCGAGATTCCGTTGCGCCTCGCCACCCTCGCTGCGCCCGTGCTGGAAGTGCGCGGGGAGGTGTACATGCGGCGCGATCGTTTCGAGGCTTTGAACGCCCGGCAGCGGGAGGCGGGCGAGAAGACCTTCGTGAATCCGCGCAATGCGGCGGCGGGTGCCGTCCGACAACTGGACCCGGCGATCGCCGCCCGCCGGCCGCTCTCGTTCTTTGCGTACGGGTTGGGCGAGGTCGTGGGATGGGAGATCCCGTCGACGCATTCGGGAGTGCTCGATGCCCTTGCTGCCCAAGGGCTCCCCGTGTCGCCGGATCGGGCGGTCGTCTCTGGAGGCGATGCGCTCGCCGCTTTTCATCGGGACGTGGGCGCGCGCCGCGATGCACTCCCCTTCGACATCGATGGCGTCGTCTACAAGGTGGACGATCTGGCCCTTCAGCAACGCCTCGGGTTCGTGACACGGGAACCTCGCTGGGCCGTGGCCCACAAGTACCCCGCGCAGGAACAGCTCACGATCGTCCGCGACATCGAGATCCAGGTGGGGCGCACCGGCAAGCTCACGCCCGTGGCCAAGCTGGAGCCCGTGTTCGTGGGCGGCACGACTGTCAGCAACGCGACCCTCCACAACGAGGACGAGACCCGGCGGAAGGATGTGCGCGTCGGAGACACCGTGATCGTGCGCCGCGCCGGGGACGTCATCCCGGAGGTGGCTCGCGTCGTGATCGAGCGACGACCGGCGGATGCCGGACCACCCTTCGACATGCTCGCTGTCCTCGGCGGATGCTGTCCGGTGTGCCAGAGCGCGATCGTCCGGGAGGAGGGCGAGGTCGACTGGCGCTGCTCGGGCGGACTCTATTGCCCGGCCCAGCGCAAGCAGGCGTTGCTGCACTTCGCGTCCCGGCGCGCCATGGACATCGAGGGGCTCGGTGACAAGGTCGTGGACCAACTCGTCGACCAGTCACTCGTGCGGACGCCCGCAGACCTGTACGGGCTCACGACGGAGACCCTTGCGACACTCGATCGCATGGGGGAGAAGAGTGCGCGCAATCTCGTGGACGCCATCGCGAAGAGCCGTCACACGACGCTGCCACGCTTCCTGTTTTCGCTGGGGATCCGGCATGTGGGGGAGGCGACCGCACGCGATCTTGCGAAGCACTTCGGGGACCTCGCGCCGATCCTGGCGGCCACGCCGGAAGAACTGCTCCTCGTGCCCGACGTGGGACCGATCGTCGCGCAGAGCATCGCGCTCTTCTTCGCGCAGCCGCACAACCGCGAGGTGATCGACGGGCTGCGCGGCGCCGGGGTGGAATGGCCGTTGCTCACTCCGACGCCGCGGGAGGCGCAGCCCTTCGCCGGACTCACATTCGTTCTCACGGGTACGCTGCCCGACCTGGGACGCGACGACGCCAAGGCCAGGATCGAGGCGCTCGGAGGCAAGGTGGCTGGCAGCGTCTCCGCGAAGACGAGCTACGTGGTGGCCGGAGCAGATCCCGGCTCGAAACTCGAGAAGGCGCAGACTCTGGGCGTGAAGGTCCTGGATCAGGACGCCCTGCTGGCAATGATTGCCGCCGCCCGGCAAACCCCACTTGGAGTGACAGACGCACCATGAACGGACCGATCAAGACCGCCGTATTCCCCGTGGCCGGGCTAGGCACGCGCTTCCTTCCCGCCACGAAGGCGAGTCCGAAGGAGATGCTGCCGGTGGTCGACAAGCCCCTCATCCAGTACGCGGTGGAGGAGGCCGTCGAGGCGGGGATGACGCAGATGGTGTTCATCACGGGCCGCAACAAGCGCGCGATCGAGGACCACTTCGACAAGGCCTTCGAGCTGGAGACGGAACTGGAGTCCCGCGGGCGCGAGGCGCTGCTCGAGAGCATCCGGAACATCGTGCCCAAGCACGTGAGCTGCATCTACGTGCGTCAGCCGGAAGCACTGGGTCTCGGCCACGCCGTCCTGTGCGCGAAGCCTGTGGTTGGTGACGAACCTTTCGCGGTCATCCTGGCCGACGATCTGATCGACGGGACTCCGAGCACGCTCCAGCAGATGGTCGAGGTCTTCAAGGAGCGCAAGTCGTCGGTCCTCGGCGTGCAGAAGATTCCGCGCGAGGAGTCGAACAAGTACGGCGTGATCCGGGGCGCGGCCCTGGAGGCGCGGCTCCACCGCCTCGACGGCATCGTCGAGAAGCCGAAACCCGCCGACGCGCCGTCGAATCTCGCGGTCGTCGGGCGGTACATCCTGACCCCTGCGGTCTTCGGATTCCTCGAACGCATCGGCAAAGGGACGGGCGGCGAGATCCAGCTCACGGACGGCATTGCACGCCTGCTCGAGACCGAGGACGTCCTGGCCCTCGAGTTCGAGGGCACCCGGTACGACTGCGGTTCCAAGCTCGGCTACATGATGGCGAACCTCGTCTACGGGCTGCGCCATCCCGAAGTGGGTCAGGAGTTCTCGGCGTTCGCGACGGGGCTGGTCCGGGGCAAGGCGGGCTGATGCAGATCACTCGCGAGGAAGCCTGGCGCATCCTGGACCGGGCCGAGCTCGTGTGTGGTCCGGAGGCGGTCGCCGCTGCCGTCGAGCGGGTCGCGGGAGACATCGCTCGCCGCCTCTCCGACGCCCAGCCCCTCGTGCTGGCCGTCATGGGAGGCGGCATCGTCTTCTGCGGGCAGTTGCTGACCCACCTTCGTTTTCCCTTGGACCTCGACTACATCCACGCGACGCGCTATCGCGGCGGGACCACCGGTGGCACCATCGACTGGCGTGTGCGGCCTCGCGAGGATGTGCGTGGCCGGTTGGTCCTCGTGGTGGACGACATCCTCGACGAGGGGCACACGCTGGCCGCAATCAGGGAGTCGCTTCTGGAAGCCGGGGCCGCAGAGGTCCTGAACGTCGTGTTCTGCGAGAAGCAATTGGCTGGCGAGAAACCCATCCAGGCCGATTTCGTGGGTATCACGGTTCCAGACCGCTACGTGTTCGGTTACGGCATGGATGTCCACGGCGCCTGGCGGAACCTCCCGGCGATCTACGCCCTCACTCCGGAGAACTGACTTGCAAGGTCCGGTACTCGGCATCATCGGTGGCACTGGCCTCACGCAGCTTGCCAATCTCGAAGTCTCGCGTAGGCAGGTCGTCCGTACCCCCTTCGGCGAACCTTCCGGGGCCCTCACGTTCGGCAGCATCCGCGGGCGCGAGGTCGTGTTCCTCGCGCGGCACGGGTACGGGCATACGATCGCGCCCCACATGGTTAACTATCGCGCGAACCTCTGGGCGCTCCACGCCGAAGGGGTCAGGCGCGTGGTCTCGGTCGCTTCCGTCGGCGGCATCGCACCCGCCCTCGGACCCGGTGTCATCGCGGTGCCGCACCAGATCATCGATTACACGTGGGGCCGCAAGTCGACCTTCTTCGAAGGCCCCGACCGGCCGGTGACCCACATCGATTTCACCCATCCTTACGATGCGTCGTTGCGGCAGGCGATTCTCCGTGCGGCCGCGGACGTCGGCGAGCAGCCGATTCCCGAAGGCGTCTACGCGGCCATGCAGGGCCCGCGGCTTGAGACGGCTGCGGAGATCGATCGGCTGGATCGCGACGGGTGCACCATGGTCGGGATGACCGGCATGCCCGAAGCGGCGCTCGCGCGCGAGCTCGAGATGGCCTACGCCGCGATCGCGGTCGTCGCGAACCATGCCGCCGGGCGTGGCAGCAGCCGCGACAGCATCCGCCTGGACGACATCCACGCGGCCCTTCAGGAGGCCATGGCACGCGTGCGAGGCATTCTGGAACGTCTGGTGGAGCACCATGCCAGTCCGTGAAGTGATCCGCATGGGGGATCCACGGCTCCTGTCTCGGGCGCTCGAGGTCGGGACCTTCGACACGCCCGAACTGCATGCCCTTGTCACGGATCTCGAGGACACCATGCGGGCGATGCAGGGCGCCGGTATCGCGGCACCGCAGATCGCCGTGGGGCTTCGCGTGGTCATCTTCGGTGGGTTTCGCAGCGCTCGATACCCTGACGCCGATGAGATTCCCTATACCGTCCTGGTGAACCCGGTGCTCGAACCTCTTTCCTCCGAACTGGAGGACGGGTGGGAAGGCTGTCTCTCCGTCCCTGGGATGCGGGGGCTGGTGCCTCGGTTCCGACGTTTGCGCTACACGGGGTTCGACGCATACGGGCGCCGCGTCGACCGGACCGTCTCGGATTTCCACGCCCGTGTGGTCCAGCACGAGTGCGATCACCTGGACGGCATCCTGTATCCGATGCGGATCCGCGATCTCCGCCAGTTCGGGTTCCAGGACGTCCTCTTTCCCGGCGACACCGCGGCCGACGACTGACCAGCGCGGGCTTCCACAGGCCCGTCGCCAGCATCCCGTCAGCGGTTCCCCCTGTGTCGCAGCCCGGTGCGCCCGCACGAGTGCCTGCGCCCGCACGAGTCCCTCCGCGTGGGCGGCCCAAGCCCACGCCTCCAAGAGCGCGCGCTGCTCAGGTCTTGCGGGTTCCGGTCGTTACCTCCTGCATAGGGCGGACTCCAGAGAATCCTTCTCGGGCCGTCCCGGTGTGCCATCGCCGCTCCCGGAATCCTCTCAGAACTCAAGATTTCAGGGGTCGCGCCGTAAACCGGTTTGACAGCGGTTTGGAAGGCCGTTACTGGCGAGGGCAACCAAAGTCGTTTTGCATGTATTGAAAACTTTGACTTTCGTCGAGAGGAATCACAGATGTCCCAAGTCATCAGCACCAACGTCGCATCGCTGAATGCGCAGCGCAACCTGAGCACGTCTCAGAATCAGCTTTCCACGGCCCTTCAACGCCTGTCCTCCGGCCTGCGCATCAACTCCGCGAAGGACGATGCTGCTGGTCTCGCGATCTCCGAGCGATTCACTGCTCAGATTCGCGGCCTCGAGCAGGCCCGCCGCAATGCCAACGACGGTATCTCCCTGGCCCAGACGGCCGAAGGTGCCCTCAAGTCGTCGGGCGACATCCTCCAGCGTATCCGTGAACTGTCCGTCCAGTCGGCCAATGCGTCGAACTCCGCCGGCGACCGCAAGGCGCTGCAGTCGGAAGTCGGTCAGCTCGTTTCGGAACTCGACCGTATCGCCAACACCACGGACTTCAACGGTCTGAAGCTGCTGGATGGTTCCTTCGGCTCCGCCTCGTTCCAGGTCGGCGCGAACGCGAACCAGGTGATCACGGCGCAGACCGGCGACTTCCGCACCGCGGTCTACGGCAACAACAACTACCGCTCCAACTCGATCGACGCGTCTGCGACTGCAGCATTTGCCGCCGGCACGTTCGACATCCAGGGTCTCGAGACCAAGACTGTCACGGTTTCCGCGACGGACACTGCGCGCACTCTGGCGAACAAGGTCAACACCGTCTCCGACAAGACCGGCGTGACTGCGACCGCGCAGACGCAGTCGCTGGTGTCGTTCGGTACGGCCGACACCAACTACACCCTCGCGGTCACTTCGAAGAACTCCTCCGCCGTGAACGTCAGCTTCACCGTCGGCGCGGTCGATACAGCCGAAGGTCTTGCGAACGCAGTGGCAGCCATCAACGATGCGGCATCGAAGACCGGTGTCACCGCGAAGTTGAACGACGCCCAGAACGGCATCATCATCACCAACGAGACGGGCGAGAACATCACTCTTGCCAACGGAGCGGCCTCGGGTGGTTCCATCGACGTTTCGAACTTCGACCCGGCGGGTATCGACACCCCCGACGACCAGTCCGATGACTTCGGCACGGCAACCACGGTGGCAGCGGGCGCCGATAACGTCTCCGTGGGTTACCTGCTGTTCGATGCGGAGAAGAGCTTCTCCGTGGTGGGCGACGGCGCGACCGACGCGGTGACCGACGGCTCGGCGACGCTCCAGGCGGTCTCCGGCATCGACATCTCGAACGTCAACGGTGCCAACGACGCACTGCGGATCGTCGACGCGGCGCTTGCTGCAGTGAACGGTCAACGCGCCAAGTTCGGTGCCCTGCAGTCTCGCTTCGAGAACACGGTGTCGAACCTGCAGACGACCTCCGAGAACCTGTCGTCGTCCCGTTCGCGGATTCGCGATGCGGACTTCGCCGCCGAGACCGCCGCGCTGACCCGCTCGCAGATCCTGCAGCAGGCCGGTACCGCGGTTCTGGCCCAGGCGAATGCAATCCCGAACAACGTTCTGTCGCTGCTTCGGTAAGTAGTGCCATCCGCCGGCCGGCTCTGGCTGGCTGGCGGGTGATCTGGATCGAGGAAATTCCATCATGCTTGTACAGGCGACGATACTTTCGGCAGTCAAGCCCCGGACCGTGGACGCAGCCACCACGCCCGGCAATTCAGGTGCACCGTCGGCGGTGCCGGCGCAGCCTGCCCAACCGCGGCCGGAGGCGCAGGCAACGCAGGTGCAGGCAGTTGTGCGAGAGGCCGAGAGTCTCGAGCAGACGCTGCAAGGTGCCCAGGAAGCCGCCGAGGCAGCTGGCGCAAATCTGCAGTTCACGATCGACAAGGACAGCGGCAAGACCATCGTGAAGGTGGTCGATTCACAGACGAGCGAGGTGATCCGTCAGATCCCCTCGGAAGAGTTGCTGGCGCTTGCGCGCAGCATGAGCAAGACGGAAGGTCTGTTGATCAGTCAGAAAGCCTGAACGCGCAGGTAGAGCGCGGAGGATCCGGGACCGGTCCGACCGCAGCCACCACTTCCCACGGAAGGGCACCACGATGGCCATATCATCCCCAGGCTTGGGTTCGAACCTCGACGTCTCGTCGATCGTGTCGCAGTTGATGGCGATCGAACGGCAGCCGGTGAACCGGCTGAACGTGCGCGAGGCGAGCTTCCAGGCGCAAGTGTCGGCGTATGGAAACATACGGTCGGCGCTGTCGTCGTTTCAGGGGACGGTGGATGCACTGGCATCGGCGTCGCGCTTCCAGACCCGCACCGCGAGTTCTTCCGACACGACAGTCGCCTCGGCGTCGGCCTCGTCAACTGCGCAATCTGGGACGGTCAATCTCGACATCCTCAAGGTTGCCCAGAATCAGGTGCTCGCCGCCACCGGGCAGGCGAGCACGACCGCAAGCATCGGCAGTGGAGCATCGACGGAGATCCGCTTCGAGTTCGGCGCGATCACCGGCGGCACCCTGACCAACGGGCAGTACACCGGCGCCAGCTTCGCCCCCGACGGAACGGCCCTCACGGGTACCGTGACGATCGATGCAAGCAACAACTCGCTGGTCGGCATCAAGGACGCAATCAACGGCGCCGGGATCGGAGTCAAGGCGAGCATCGTAGGGGATGGTTCCGCGAATCCTTTCCGGCTGGTCCTGCAGTCGTCGACGAGCGGCGCTGCAGGCAGCATGAGGATCACCGTCACCGGCGACACCGCACTTCAGGACCTGCTTGCCAACGATCCCGCGGGCGTCCAAGCCTTGACGCAGACCGCGGCGGCCCAGGATGCGGAGCTGACGGTGAACGGGCTGTCGGTCACCAGCAAGTCGAACTCGCTGGCCGATGTCATTCAGGGCGTCACCTTGAACATCGTGAAGGCCGGGACCGCATCGATCGCCGTGGGCCGCGATACCAGCGCGGCGCAGAAGGGCGTCCAGGACTTCGTGAAGGCGTTCAACGATCTGAACTCTCTCCTCGTCAACGCAAGCGCCGCCAGCCCGGCGACGAGCTCGGGTCAGACCGGGACGAGTGGCCCACTCAACGGTGATGCGGCGGTACGGTCCATCCAGACGCAACTGCGCAGCGTGCTGGCCGAATCTCTGGGCCAGGGATTCTCCCTCCGGACGCTGTCGCAGGTTGGCATCACCTTCCAGCGGAACGGGAGTCTTGCTCTCGATGCAGGCCAGCTTTCGACGGCGGCGACCACCAATCCGGATGGGCTCGCCGCCCTCTTTGCGACCTCGGGAACTGCCACTGACAGCCTCATGACCGTCCGGCGCCAGTCTGCGGCCACGAAGGCCGGCAACTACGCGGTCGACATCACCCAGCTCGCCACGCAGGGGCGCCTCACGGGCTCGGCCGCAGCCAATCTGACCATCACCAGCGGTGTGAACGATCGGCTCACCCTGACCGTCGACGGCACCTCCGCCTCGGTGAACATTCCTGCGGGGACGTACACGGCGGACTCCCTGTCGGCGGTGGTCCAGTCCGCAGTGAACGGCAACGCCACGCTGAGCGCAGCAGGAAAGGGTGTTGTCATCGAGAACACTGGCGGAATCCTGTCCATCGTTTCCAGGCGTTTCGGCAGCGATTCCGCTGTCGCAATCGCCGGCATCGGTGCGGCGGATCTGCTCGGTTCATCCCCGACCGCATCCAGCGGAGTCGACGTCGCCGGTACCATCAACGGATTGGCGGCAACAGGCTCCGGACAGGTGCTCACCGGCGCGGACAGCAGCGTCACGGAGGGACTCGAAGTGGAAGTGACCGGAGGCAGTACCGGTTCGCGCGGAAGCGTGACCGTGGGCAAGGGCTTTGCATCTCGCATCAGTGAGGTGGTGGAGGGCTTTCTATCGAGCACCGGGCCGCTGTCGAGTCGGACCGCTGGCATCAACCGATCGATCGACGATATCTCCAAGCAGCGGGAGACGCTCGAACGGCGGTTGACGGGCGTACAGGCCCGCTACCTGGCGCAGTTCACCGCCCTCGACGTGATGCTGTCCGGTATGCGGCAGACGAGTTCGTTCCTCACCCAGCAACTCGAGACACTCAACCGGGCTTGATTTCCGCCTGAGAGACATGTCCGCCGGCAATGGGCGTCCCGCCCGTGTCGGAGAACGAAGACTTAGAAGATGACCAACGTGATCGATCATGCTCTGAAGACCTACGCTCGCATGGACGTCGAAACCGGTGTGGCCGGCGCGACGCCCGAGATGCTGATCGTGATGCTCTACGACGGAGCGCTCCGTTCGATCGCAACCGCCAGGGTCCGCATGGAGGAAGGCGATCAGCAGGCCAAGGGACAAGCGATCTCCAAGGCGATCGGCATCATCGAGGAAGGCCTTCGCGGATCTCTAGATGCCGCTGCCGGCGGCGAACTCGGTTCGAACCTGAGCGATCTCTACGAGTACATGAGTCACCGCCTGATGCTCGCGAATCTGCGCAACGATCCGTCCATGCTCGACGAGGTATCGGATCTCCTGCGCGCGCTCAAGACCGCGTGGGATGGCCTCATCAACCCGCAGGGCGCGAACGTCGCCGAGGTTCGGGACGCGCCGCCTGCGCGATCTTCCACCAGCTACGGCAGGGTCTGACCACGTGTCATCCGAAGCGGTCGTTGCAGCCTATGCGGAAGTCCTGGCGCTTACCGAACGAATGCTCGAGGCGGCTCGTGGGAACGATTGGGATGCCCTGGTCCGGATCGAGCAGGAGCGTGATCGACAGGTCGCGTTGCTGCGGCAGCAGGATGTCGACCCCGGGCGGGTTCCGGCGCTCCGCGCACGCAAGCGCGAGCTGATCGAAGCGATCATGGCCCGCGATGCCGATGTCCGCAGCCTCACGGAGGACTGGATGCACGAGTTGCGCGAGATTCTCGAAAGCGCCGGCAACGTCCAGAAGCTGCACAAGACCTACGACCAGGGCTGAGCACCCGAGGTCGATTGACGGTGTCTCCTGGCACCTGCACACTCTCCCGCATCGAAGAAACCTCATGCGCGGCCCGTGGATCCGATCGTCATCACCTGGCGTGAACTGCTGATCGCCGTCATTGCCGTGCTGGCCGTGTACGCGGCCGAGCTCCTGCTCCTGCTGCGCTTCGGCCGTCAGCCGCGCCTTCCGTTTCGCACGCGCTCGCGCCCCGATCCCGCTTCACAACCTCAGCAAGCGTATGCGCTTGGTCACCTCCGGGAAGAGGTCACCGAGCTGCGCCGTACAGTGGCGACGCTTCGGATGGAACTCGAGGCATTGCAGAAGAATTCCGCGCGTGTCGCGCCATCTTCATCGACGCTGTCTTCTCCGGCACCGTCGTCCCAGACACCCTACGCCCAGGCGATTCAGCTTGCCCGCGAAGGCGGCGATGCTGTGGCGCTGGCGCGGGACTGCGGGATCTCCCGGGGTGAGGCCGAACTGATCGTGGCGCTCCACAGCACGCGGCACTGAGCAGGGTGCTGAGCGCTTTGTCAGGCCGCAACCTGCCTCGCGAATAGGTTGCGAATTTTCCTCCTGGGATGATCTGCATGGAGCATCCACCAGTCGGACCGAGTGGAGCGTGCTGGTAGGAGTTGTGTTCCGTTTTGCATCGGTCCGTTGCGGGCGAGCGTCCGCAGGCGCGGGCGGGTGCCCAGTCTCACCCGATAGCGAGAGGACACCCGCTTGGAGAGCATCACACCGCTGCGCGCACCCGTTGCACTGGCTGGCTCCCCGAGACCAGTCCTCGAGGGCAGGCCCGAGATCGCAGGGCAGGTGCTCGCCCTTCCCGCCGGTGCCTCCGTGGACGCCGTCATCGTCGGGCGGCCGACACGGGATGTGGTGCTGCTGGACGTTGCCGGCCAGCTCTTCCAGACGACGCTTCCCGACGGCGCGGTGCAGGACGGGGCCAGCAAGCTTCCGCTGGTGGTGCTGCGTGGAGGGGAGAGACCAGCCTTCCTGCTTGACCGAGGTGCAGCCGAGCCGGCGGCAACGCCCTCTGCGCGCGTCGACCTCAGCACAGCAGGTAGCAGGCTGGGCGCCGCGGTTGCTGCGGCGACCAAGGGGCAGGAGGGTGCCCAGCCGGCCGTCTCGGCGACACCGTTGCTGCCAGGGCCCCCTGCGGATGCCGACGGTCTGGTGCCCCCCCTCAGGCAGGCTGTGGAGGGAAGTGGACTCTTCTACGAGTCCCATCAGGCGGAATGGGTCGCCGGCCGCCGCCCGCTCGAGGCTATCCGGAGTGAGCCGCAGGCGATGGCGGGCCGGCAACTCGCGCAAGGCGAGGGCGAGCCCACCGGGGCGGTCGCGCCAAGATCCGAGGGCACCGCGGCAACGGCATCGCCGATGTCTGCTGCGGAGGCCCGGTCGTCCGTGGATGCAAACTCCCCACCGGCGCCCGCAATCGCGCAACTGGTCGACCGACAGTTGCAGACCCTCGCCGGCCAGCCGATCGCGTGGAGCGGGCAGGTGTGGCCCGGGCAGACGATGGAATGGCAGATCGAAGAGGATCAGTCGGATGAGGCGCAGGACATGCCGAACCAGGCATGGACCTCGAAGCTGCGCCTGACGTTGCCGAATCTGGGCGAGGTCGAACTGCGCGTCGGGCTGCGGGACGAGCGCTTGTCCGTGCGAGTGACCTCGGGCGTCGAGCATGTGCCCGCGTTCAGGGAATCTGCGGACGTGCTGCGGAGCGCGCTGGCCGCGCGCGGCCTGTCGCTCACCGCCCTCGAGGTTGGGCCCGATGGCGACGACGCCTGACCCGCGATCGGCGGCGGTTGCCCTCGCCTACGAGGCGTCCGAGGGCGCTCCGCGCGTGGTGGCCAGAGGGCGTGGTGTTCTCGCGCAGGCGATCATCGAGAAGGCGCGCGACGCTGGCGTCTTCGTGCATGAGTCACCGGAGCTGGTGGCGCTGCTCATGCAGGTGGATCTCGATGCGCGCATCCCGCCGCAGCTCTATGTCGCGATCGCGGAACTGCTCGCCTGGGTGTATCGCCTGGAGCGCGGCGATGTCACGGAGAGCGAGGGGCCGCTCCTCACCCTTCCAACTGGTGAATCAGGTCCGCTTCCAGGCGAATGACCTTCTTCGAATCCCGCAAGGCCTCGCCCTTCAACAGGAAGACATCCTCTGCACGTGCGCCAAGCGTGTTGATCTTGGCATTCTGGACGTGGATACCGTACTCGGCCAGTGTCCTAGCCACCCGGGACAGCAGTCCTGGCCGGTCGCCCGCGATCAGCGATAGGTAGTGATAGGTGCCTCTCTCGTCGGGGCGGATGGTCACCTCGGGCGTCAGCGGGAACGCCTTCAGCTGACGCGAAACCCGACCTCGCGTGGGTGGTTCGGGTGGTGCCGCGGAGCGCAGTCGTTCGCTCAACTCGTGCTCGACGTAGCTGATGACATCGCGATAGTGTGATCTGGTCTGTGCGGGATCCATCACCAGAAAATGGTCGAGCGCATAGCCGTCGCGCGTCGTGTAGATCCGTGCCTCGACAATGCTGTACGAGAGGCGTTCGAAAAAGCTGCACATGCGCGCGAACATCAGCGGTTGATCGGGTGAGTAGATCAGCAGCTCGAGACCCTCGCCGATCGGGGACAGACGGGCTTTCACCACGGGTTCGCGCGTATCTGCGCGATAGAACAGATGGCGCGTGTGCCATGCGATGTCGCCCGGTTCGTGCCTCAGGAAGTAGCTGTCGCCGAGACGCGCCCAGAGCTTCTCTTCCGCACCCTCCGGCAGCGCGTAGGCCCGCAGGCGGACGCGTACGCGCTCCTTTCGATCCTGCACCGATCCCTCGATCGGCGCTTCCGAGCCTCCGATGGCCCGTTGGGCTGCGCGGAACAGATCTTCGAGGAGCTTGCCTTTCCAGGCATTCCACACCTTTGGGCTCGTCCCGCGGATGTCCGCGACGGTGAGCAGATAGAGTCCGACGAGGCGTCGCTCGGTCGAGACCATGTCGGCGAATCGACGGATCACGGCCGGATCGGACAGGTCCTGCTTCTGCGCCGTGGAGGACATCTTGAGGTGGTGTTCCACCAGCCACGCCACCAGGTCGGCGTCCTCGGCGGCGAGGCCGTGCGCGCGGCAGAACCGCAAGGCATCGGCCCGTCCCAGTGTGGAGTGGTCGCCGCCACGACCCTTGGCGATGTCGTGGAAGAGGCCCGCCAGATACAGCACCTCCGGACGCGCGAAGTCCGCCATCAGCCGTGAGCACATCGGGTACTCGTGGGCCATGTCCGGGATCGCGAACCGGCGCAGGTTCCGCACCACGAGCAGGATGTGCTCGTCGACCGTGTAGACGTGGAAGAGATCGTGTTGCATGCGTCCGACGATCCTGCCGAAGGCGGGCAGATAAAGCCCGAGCATCCCGAAGCGGTTCATACGTCGGAGTGTGCGGGCCACGCCGGATGGCTCTCGCATCATCAGCATGAACAGCTCGCGGTGCCGTGGTTCCTGGCGGAACGCCGCGTTCACGTGCCTGCGCGCATGCCAGAGTGCCCGCTGCGTCGATGCTGCGAGGCCCTTCACCTCGGGGTGCTGCTGCCAGAGGAGGAACGTTTCCAGAACAGCGGAAGGTTCCCGGTCGAACAGGTCCGGCTGCGCAAGCTCGAGCAACTCGTTGCTGATGCGGAAGCGCTCGTTGATCGCCACTGGCGCGGCATCGGGCGGGGGGAAGAGACGGATCCGCAGATTTGCCAGCACGATGCTCGACAACTGCAGCACTGCCTTCGCGGTGCGATAGAAGCGTTGCATGAGCTGTTCGCTGGCTCGCCGCGCCACGGATTCCTTCATGCCCATGCGTTCTGCTATGCGCGTCTGCAGGTCGAACAGCAGGCGGTCCTCGCGGCGCCCGACGAGATGGTGCAGCTGGATCCTGAGCGATTGCAGCACGGCTTCGTGGCGGGACAGACGGGTGGCTTCGGCCATCGTGAGGATGCCGTGGGCGGTGAGGTCGCGCCACGACGCGCCCATGCCGCTCGCGCGTGCCACCCACAGAATCACCTGAAGGTCGCGGAGGCCGCCCGGATTCTCCTTGAGGTTGGGTTCGAGGCTGTACGCGATGTCATTGAACCGCGTGTGGCGCTGGTGCTGTTCGAGCAGCTTGGCTTCGCAGAAGGCGCGAGGGTCCAGGGACTGCTGGTAGGCCGCGCGGAAGCGATCGAACAGGAGCGGGTCTCCGGCGAGCAATCTCGCTTCGAGCAGGTTCGTCTGGATAGTGATGTCCTGTTTCGCCTGGAGGATGCACTCGGAGATCGTGCGTGTGCTCTGGCCGATCTCCAGCCCGAGATCCCATAGTGTCCCGACGAACTTTTCGATCGCAGGCTGCTGGGCGCCGATTGCGCCGTCGCCCAGGAGAATCAGGAGGTCCACATCGGAGTGAGGAAACAGCTGACCGCGCCCGTAGCCGCCCACCGCAACGAGCGCCGCGCCCGCAGGCATCAGTCCGCCCCACGCTTCACGCAGCAGTCCGTCCACGAGGTCGGCCATGCGTGAGAGCAGGACGGCCGGTTGCCCCGTCTCGTCGAACCGTCGGGCGAGACGCTCCCTTCCTTCCTTCAGGGCTGTCCGGCTGCGGGCGACGAACTCGCGGGTGTCGAACGCGTCGGGATTCACGCGCGGTGCGAGATTCATGACGGTTCAGGCCGCTGGCGCAGGCGGTGCACCATCCGAAAGCGTCAACACCTCGAATCCGTCATCGGTCACGAGAACGGTGTGTTCCCACTGGGCCGAGAGGCTGTGGTCCTTCGTGACCACGGTCCAGCCATCCCCGAGCTGTCGGATACCAGCCTTACCGGCGTTGATCATCGGCTCGATCGTGAAGGTCATGCCGGCCTGGAGCTTGAGCCCCGTTGCAGGCTTTCCGTAGTGGAGCACCTGCGGTTCCTCGTGGAACCGCCGGCCGATGCCATGGCCGCAGAACTCGCGCACGATGCTGAAACCGTTGGCCTCGGCGTGCGTCTGGATCACGTGTCCGACGTCACCCAGGTGCACACCCGGACGCACCATGCGGATACCGCGCCACATGCACTCGTAGGTGATGTCGCAGAGCCGCCTCGCCTGGATGGAAGGTTCTCCCACATGGAACATGCGACTCGTGTCCCCATGAAAGCCGTCCTTGATCACCGTGATGTCGATGTTCACGACGTCGCCGTTCTTGAGCGCTTTCGCACCGGGAACCCCGTGACAAACGACGTGATTCACGGAGGTGCAGATGCTCTTGGGGTAGGGCTTGTAGCCGGGCGGGGCGTAGTTCAGGGGCGCGGGGACGCAGCCCTGAACGTTCACCATGTAGTCATGGCAGAGTCGGTCGAGTTCGTCGGTGGTGACTCCGGCCTTCACGTGGGGGCCGATGAAGTCGAGGACTTCGGCAGCAAGGCGCCCCGCGACGCGCATTCTCTGGATATCTTCTGGAGACTTTATGTTGACCGACATGCTGGGCGACATCACCTAGGACGCCCCGCGCGAACCTTCTCCGGCGCTACGAAGCCGTCGGGAGTCCGAAACCACGGGACAGGTTGCACCCGATTCGGGTGCTTGATCGGAAGACCGGGAATTGCAGTGGGGAGCATCGGATCGACGCCTGCCCGACACCAGTTTCCAGCCAGCGTGACTCGACTTTCTCGGGAAACTCGAGCGCCGTGATTATAGCGACGCAGTCGTTGCCCGGAAGCCTTGACATGGCCCCGCCTGCAGCCTTCCATGGATCGTCCAGGTGGGATCATGGAGTTCGGTCCGACCCCGCCATCCCTGGACACGCTACGATGGCCTCCGCGAAAGGGCGCCCGAGTGCGTTCTAACGCGACGTTCACTACGTCTGCATTTTCTTCGATGCAACAGTCTGTTAACATGCCGCCCCTGTGCGAATTCGGGGAAATGGGCTGAGGGCCCATTTTTGTTTTTGGGCGGCGTGGACGCAGAATCAATCACAAAACGGGCAATCGAGGTTCACGGGTACGAACTCGTGGACTTTCAGGTGGGCAGCGGCCAGCAACGGCTGCTGCGTGTCTTCATTGACAAGCCTGCGGGAATCACGGTCGAGGACTGCGCCACCGTGAGTCACCAGCTGACCCGCGTCTATGCGGTTGAGGGTGTCGACTACGACCGGCTGGAAGTTTCTTCCCCCGGGCTGGACCGCCCGCTCAAGCGAATCGAAGATTTCATGCGTTTCACCGGCGCGCAGGCGTCGGTGTCGATGCGGTTGCCGATAGAGGGCCGCAAACGCTTCACGGGCACGATTCTGGGTGCCGACGAGCAGGGTCGCGTGCGTCTCGACTGCGAGGCCGGCGAACTTGTTTTTGACCTGTCCGAAATGGACAAGGCCCGGCTCAAGCCCGATATCTGAATGGAGGTTGTCGTGAGTCGCGAGATTCTGATGCTCGTCGATGCCCTGGCGCGGGAAAAGAACGTCGACAAGGAAACCGTGTTCGGCGCTCTCGAACTCGCCCTGGCTTCTGCCACGAAACGCCGCTTCAAGGACGAGGCGGACGTTCGCGTCAGCGTCGACCGTGTCACGGGCGACTACCGCTCGTTCCGGCGCTGGCAGATTGTCCCCGAGGAGGAGTTCTTGGACTCCGCGGTGCACATGCTCCTGGAAGAGTCGCTCGTCGACGATCCCGAAGCGAAGCTCGGCGACTTCGTGGAAGAGGAGCTCGAACCCGTTGAGTTCGGCCGCATCGGCGCCCAGGCGGCCAAGCAGGTGATCCTTCAGCGAATCCGCGATGCGGAGCGTGAGCAGATCCTGAATGACTTCCTCGAGCGGAAAGAGCATCTCGTCACGGGGACCATCAAGCGGATGGAGCGCGGCAGCGCCATCATCGAATCGGGGCGCTTGGAATGTGTGCTGCCTCGGGACCAGATGATCCCCAAGGAGAATCTGCGCGTTGGCGACCGGGTCCGTGCTTTCCTGCTCAAGATCGATCGAAGCAGCCGCGGGCCGCAGCTGATCCTTTCGCGAATCTCTCCAGCGTTCCTCATCAAGCTCTTCGAGTTGGAGGTGCCCGAGATCGAGGAAGGGCTTCTGGAGATCAAGGCGGCCGCTCGCGACCCCGGGTCACGCGCCAAGATCGCGGTGAAGTCGAACGATCAGCGCATCGATCCGATCGGAACCTGTGTGGGCATGCGTGGTTCCAGGGTTCAGGCGGTCACGCAGGAACTGGCGGGCGAACGGGTGGACATCATCCTCTGGTCCCCAGAGCCGGCGCAATTCGTGATCAATGCGCTGATGCCCGCGGAGGTCGTGAGCATCGTTGTCGACGAGGACTCCCACAGCATGGATGTGGTCGTGGACGAGGACAATCTCGCCCAGGCCATCGGTCGCAGCGGTCAGAACGTCCGCCTCGCGACGGAGCTGTCCGGCTGGGAACTCAACCTCATGACGGAGACCGAGTCGAACCAGAAGCAAGAGGCCGAGACCGTGCAGGTCAAAACCCTGTTCATGGAGAAGCTCGACGTCGACGAGGAGATCGCAGAGATTCTCGTTCAGGAAGGCTTCAACACGCTGGAAGAAGTGGCGTACGTGCCCATCAGCGAGATGCTGGAGATCGAGGCGCTCGACGAGGACACGGTGAACGAGCTGCGGAGTCGCGCCCGGAATGCATTGCTGACCCAGGCAATTGCCAGCGAGGAACAGGTCGAGACTCTCGCGCAGGACCTGCTTGGTCTCGAGGGAATGGACGATCAGACAGCGCGTCTGCTCGCCGGGAAGGGTGTGCACACCCAGGAAGAATTGGCCGACCTCGCGGTCGACGACCTCGTGGAGCTGACCGGCATGGATGCCGAGCGGGCGAAGCAGCTCATCATGACGGCGCGTGCGCCGTGGTTCGCCTAAGCGTTTCAGGAACTGTTTAATGGCCCAGATGACCGTCGCGCAATTCGCCACCGAGCTCAAGGTAGAGCCCGGACGGCTTCTCGAGCAGCTCAAGGCCGCCGGAGTGGACAAGTCCACTCTCGACGCGAGCCTGAGCGAGCACGACAAGTCGCAGCTGCTTGAGTATCTCCATCGTGTTCATGGGGGTTCCGAGCCGCGGAAGAAGATCACCCTGACGCGACGCGAAACGACGGAAATCAAGCAGGCCGATGGCGCCGGACGCTCGCGGACCATCCAGGTCGAGGTCCGAAAGAAGCGTACCTTCGTGAAGATCGAGCCCCAGACTGCCGGAGAGGAACCGGTGGTTGTCGAATCGGCCATGCTGGCTGAGGCCGAGTTGGAGCCCGCCAGCGGGATCCCCGTGCCCGTCACCGAGGCTGTTGTTGCACCGGATCCGGTACCCGAACCGATTCCGGAACCGGAGCCGGAACCCGAACCGATTCCGGAACCCGAGCCAGAACCCGAACCCGAGCCGGAACCCGAACCCGAGCCGGAACCCGTGCCCGTCCCCGCGACCGAGCCCACCGCGGAAGCCGTGGTCGCGGCGCCGGTCCGCAAGGCGGTGCCGTACTCTCCGATCAACGCGGAGCAGCGCGCCATCCGGGAGGAAGAGGAGCGTCGCCAACGCGAACTGCGAGCCATCCAGGCGAAGGAGCTGCAGGACAAGAAAGACCGCGAGAAGGCCAAGCGTACCGCAGCAGCTGAGAAGGCGGCGGCGCCGGTGGTCGTGGCTGCACCGAAGCCCGCAGTCGTGGCGCCTGTGGTAGCGGAGGTCAAGACCGAAGCGCCCAAGGCACCGGCGGCCGCGCCCGGTGCTGGGACAACTTTGCATCGGCCAGCCGCCAAGCCGGCGGATGATAAGAAGCCTGCCGTTCGCAAGCCGACAAAGGATGCTGGCGCCTGGAAGAACGAAAGCGGCAAGCGCCGCCTCAAGACTCGTGGTGACTCGGGCGGGGCTGACGGCTGGCGGGCCAAGAAGGGCCACGATCGAGGTCGGAGTGACGGAAGCCACCAGTTTTCCGCGCCGACGGAACCCGTGGTCCGCGAGATTCCTGTGCCGGAGACCATCACCGTTGCCAACTTGGCGGCGAAGATGTCCGTCAAGGCCGCCGAGTTGATCAAGGCGCTGATGAAGATGGGTTCGATGGTCACCATCAATCAGGTGCTCGACCAGGAAACCGCCATGATTCTGGTCGAAGAGATGGGGCACCAGCCGGTCCAGGCGAAACTCGACGATCCGGAGTCCTACCTCAGCGAAGCGGCACCCCGCGAAGAGGCCGTCGAGGAACATCGCGCGCCCGTCGTGACCGTCATGGGTCACGTCGACCACGGCAAGACTTCACTGCTCGACTACATCCGCCGGACTCGCGTGGCGAGCGGCGAGGCAGGCGGAATCACGCAGCACATCGGTGCCTATCATGTGGATACGCCGCGCGGGATGATCACGTTCCTCGATACGCCCGGCCACGAGGCGTTCACGGCGATGCGGGCGCGCGGTGCGAAGGTGACGGACATCGTCGTATTGGTGGTCGCTGCGGACGACGGCGTGATGCCACAGACGGTGGAAGCCGTCGCCCACGCCAAGGCGGCGAAGGTGCCGATCGTCGTGGCGGTTAACAAGATCGACAAGCCCGAAGCGAATTCCGAGCGCGTGCGCCAGGAACTCGTCCAGCGCGAGGTGGTTCCCGAGGACTGGGGCGGTGACACGATGTTCGTGGAAGTCTCCGCCAAGACCGGGCAGGGCGTCGAAACCCTGCTGGAAAGCATCCTGCTGCAGGCGGAAGTGCTCGAACTGACGGCGGCAAAGAACACTCCGGCGAAGGGCATCGTCATCGAGGCGCGCCTCGACAAGGGACGCGGCCCGGTGGCGACGATCCTGGTCCAGTCGGGCACGCTGCGCCGCGGCGACATGGTTCTGGCGGGTGCTGTTTTCGGACGCGTCCGTGCGCTCATCGACGAGGCTGGCCACACTGTTCAGGAAGCCGGCCCTTCGATCCCGGTCGAGATTCTCGGGCTGTCGGAAGTTCCGGTGGCTGGCGAAGAGGTCATCGTGGTCGCCGATGAACGCAAGGCCCGCGAGATCGCGCTGTTCCGTCAGGGCAAGTACCGCGACGTGAAGCTGTCACGCCAGCAGTCCACCAAGCTCGACACCATGTTCGAGCAGATGGCTTCCGGCGTGAAGACGCTGTCGCTCATCGTGAAAGCCGACGTGCAGGGCTCGTACGAAGCATTGCAGAATGCCCTGGAAAAGCTCTCCACCGCCGAGGTGAAGGTCAACATCGTCCACAGCGGCGTGGGTGCGATCACCGAGTCCGACGTGAACCTGGCGCTTGCTTCGAACGCCGTTCTGATCGGCTTCAACACGCGAGCGGATGCCACAGCCCGGAAGCTCGTCGCCGCGCACGGCATCGATCTTCGCTACTACCAGGTGATCTACGACGCTGTCGACGAGGTCAAGTCGGCACTCTCCGGGATGCTCGCGCCCGAACGCAAGGAGAGCATCACCGGAATGGTCGAGATCCGGCAGGTCTTCAAGATCTCCAAGATCGGTACTGTTGCCGGTTGTTATGTGCTCGAAGGCATCGTCAAGCGCAGCTCGCTCATCCGGCTCATCCGGGACAACGTCGTCGTCTATACGGGTGAGCTCGACTCCCTCAAGCGGTTCAAGGACGACGTCCGGGAAGTGAAGGGTGGCTTCGAGTGCGGTCTCTCCATCAAGAACTTCGACGACCTTCGTGTGGGTGATCAGGTCGAGGCCTACGAAATCGTCGAAGTCGCCCGGACGCTTTCGTAGCGTCCGGCTCGAGACAACGGTTCAGACCGATATGGCGCAACGGCCTCCATCGCCGAGAACTGCCAGGCTGGCGGATCAGATCCAGCGAGACCTCGCGGAGCTGATCCGCCTCGAGGTGAAAGATCCCCGCGTCGGCCTCGTCACCGTCACGGGTGTCGACCTCAGCTCGGACCACACTCACGCCAAGATTCATTTCACCGTGATGGGCGACGAGGCCCGCATCGCCGAGGCGACGTACGGCCTGCAACGGGCGGGCGGCTTCCTTCGGTCGGCCCTCGCCCACGGCCTGAAGACGCGGACGGTTCCGGAGTTGCACTTCCACTACGACGAATCGGTGGCGCACGGCAGCCGGCTGTCGCAACTCATCGACGATGCTGTTCGTTCGGATCCCGGACACGAGTCGTGACGGATGTGGTGGGTGGGGCGCCAGCGGATCCTGGCGTTCGTCGGCGTCGTCGTGACATCGACGGAGTCCTGCTGGTCGACAAGCCCCGCGGAGGTTCGTCGAACACCATTCTCCAGCACGTTCGGTACCTGCTGAATGCCAGCAAGGCCGGGCACGGTGGAACCCTCGATCCGCTTGCCACCGGCCTGCTGGTCGTCTGTTTCGGGGAGGCCACGAAGTTTTCGGCGCAACTCCTCGAAGGCGGTAAGACCTACACCGGTGAGATCCAGTTGGGCACCCGCACCGACACCGGGGATGCCGAAGGGGCGGTCATCGAGTCCGCTGTTGTGCCCCCCTTTCCTTCCGAGTTCGATCCACTTGCCAGGCGTTTCACCGGCGAGATCACCCAGCAACCCCCGAATTACAGTGCACTGAAGCACCAGGGCAAGCCGCTGTACGAATATGCCCGTGCCGGTACGCCGGTTTCGGCGAAACCCCGGTCCATCACAATTCACGCGCTGTCCATCGTACCGATCGGCCACGACAGACTCGGATTCGAGGTCACCTGCAGCAGCGGAACCTACGTCCGCAGCCTCGCCGAGGATCTTTCGGTGGCGCTCGGCACCGTCGGACATCTCGCGACGCTGCGACGCACGGCTTCGGGTGGTTTTCGGGTCGAGGAAGCCATCTCGCCGGAAGCTCTGGAACGGTTCTCCATGACGGAACGGGAGGCGCGTCTGCTTCCGCCGGATGCTCTGCTGCGGGACGTGCCCGCGTGGGATGTCGATGCGGCGACGACAGCGTCGATCCGGCAGGGAAGGGTGGTACCTGCGGCGCCAGGATTGGCTGCCGGACGGGTTCGTTTGTACGGACCGAGCCGCACATTTCTCGGCTTGGGGGAGGTCGATGATGCCGGACAGGTCCAGCCCGTGCGGTTGCTCGCGACCGGGGGCGGACAGGTCGGCAGAAAAGCTGGCTAACTCGCTAAATTGGCTTGGATTCCGGGCGTGACCTCGATACAATCGCGCGCTTCGAAGAAGGAGAGATGACTGACATGGCTGTGACCACTGCCGCCAAGGCCCAACTCGTGAGCGAGTATCAGCGCGCGACGGGCGATACGGGCTCCCCCGAAGTGCAGGTTGCACTTCTGACCGCTCGCATCAACGGACTTACCGATCACTTCAAAGCGCACATGAAGGATCACCATTCCCGTCGCGGCCTGCTCAAGATGGTGAGCCGCCGTCGCAAGCTTCTGGATTACCTCCGGTCGAACGACAGCGAAGGTTATCGAAAGCTGATCGCCCGGCTCGGACTGCGCAAGTAATTGCTCGATGCCCGGATCGTTCGTCTGCAATCGTGGACGTCCGCTCCGCCTCCCGCTACGCCCGCGCCTGCTGTTCGCCCGTCGAACATCGTGCGCCCCGCATTCGCATACGTTGTGCGCTCAGTGTGATTCCAGCGTGATCAACCGACGCCGCTGCCCCAACAGGCAGCGGCGTTGTTGCGTCTATGGTGGCCTGAGAAAGGTTGCCGGGCTGCGGATGACCGCCTCATTCGTCGAAAGGTAGACACCTTGAACATCTCCAAGAGAACACTCCCGTACGGGAAACACACGCTGACGATCGAAACCGGCGAGATCGCCCGGCAGGCGTCGGGTGCCGTGATGGTCACCATGGACGACACCGTCGTGCTCGTCTCCGCCGTGGGCAAGAAGAACGCGACCCCCGGCCAGGACTTCTTTCCCCTGACGGTCGACTATCAGGAACGCACGTATGCCGCGGGCCGCATCCCCGGCGGCTTCTTCAAGCGCGAAGGTCGTCCGTCGGAGAAGGAGACGCTGACTTCCCGTCTCATCGATCGTCCGATCCGCCCGCTGTTCCCCGAGGGCTTCTACAACGAAGTGCAGATCGTCGCGACGGTGATGTCGTCGAATCCGGAAGTGGATTCCGACATCCCCGCGCTCATCGGCGCCTCTGCGGCGCTCGCGCTGTCCGGCATCCCGTTCGATGGCCCCATCGGCGCCGCGCGCGTGGGCTATGCCAACGGTGAGTACATCCTGAACCCGACGCTGACCGAGCTGAAGACGACCGAGCTGAACCTGGTCGTCGCCGGCACCCAGGCTGCCGTGCTGATGGTGGAGTCGGAAGCGAAGGAACTGTCGGAAGACATCATGCTGGGCGCCGTTGTGTACGGCCATCAGCAGATGCAGGCCGTGATCGACGCCATCAATTCGTTGGTGGAAGAGGCCGGAAAGCCTCTGTGGGACTGGGTCCCGCCCGCTCGGAACGAAGCGCTGATCGCGGCAGTCGAGGCGATCGCGGGTGCCGATCTTCGCGAGGCTTACCGCATCAAGCAGAAGCAGGCTCGCTCGCAGCGCGTGGACGAACTCCAGGCCCGTGTCGTGGCCGACCTCGTGAAGAATGCCGCCGAGCCTGCCGACGAGCGCACGGTCAAGAACATCTTCAGCGACATGGAAGCCAAGATCGTCCGCGGTCAGATCCTCGATGGCGAAGCACGCATCGACGGTCGTGACACCCGGACGGTCCGTCCGATCTCGATCCGCACCGGCATCCTCCCGCGTGCCCACGGTTCGGCACTCTTCACCCGCGGCGAGACGCAGGCCCTCGTGGTCGCGACCCTCGGTACCGCCCGCGACGAACAGATCATCGACGCGCTGCAGGGCGAGTACCACGAGCGCTTCATGCTCCACTACAACATGCCTCCCTACGCCACCGGCGAGACCGGTCGCGTCGGTACGCCGAAGCGTCGCGAAATCGGCCATGGCCGCCTGGCGAAGCGCGCACTGCTCGCCGTGCTCCCGACTCCGGAAGAGTTCGGATACTCGTTCCGCGTCGTGTCGGAAGTCACCGAATCCAACGGCTCCAGTTCCATGGCTTCCGTCTGCGGCGGCTGTCTCGCCATGATGGATGCCGGCGTCCCGATGAAGGCCCACGTGGCCGGCATCGCGATGGGTCTGATCAAGGACGGCAATCGCTTCGCCGTGCTGACCGACATCCTCGGTGACGAGGATCACCTCGGAGACATGGACTTCAAGGTGGCGGGCACGGAAGCCGGTGTGACGGCCCTGCAGATGGACATCAAGATTCAGGGCATCACGAAGGAGATCATGCACGCCGCGCTGCTCCAGGCACGTGAAGGCCGCATGCACATCCTCGGCTTCATGAAGGGTGCGCTCGATGCGCCGCGCGAAGAACTATCCACGTTCGCGCCTCGGATGATGGTCATCAAGATCAAGCCAGAGAAGATCCGCGACGTCATCGGCAAGGGCGGTGCGGTCATCCGCAGCATCACGGAAGAGACGGGCACGACCATCGACATCCAGGACGACGGCACGGTCACGATCGCCTGCGTTTCCACCGAAGGCGGCGAGGCAGCCAAGCGTCGCATCGAGGAGATCACGGCGGAAGTCGAAGTGGGCCGTATCTACGAAGGCACCGTGCTGCGACTGCTCGACTTCGGTGCGGTCGTGAGCCTGCTGCCGGGGAAGGATGGTCTCGTGCACATCTCGCAGATCGCCAACGAGCGTGTGAACAGCGTGGCCGACTACCTCAAGGAAGGTCAGGCGGTGCGGGTCAAGGTCATCGAGGTGAACGAGAAAGGCCAGGTGCGCCTCTCGATGAAGGCGCTGCTGGAAGGCGCGGAGACACCCGCCTCCTGATGATCGGTTTCGGATCGCCTTCGATTCCACGATCGAAGGATCAGTAGCTCCCAACGAAGCCCGCTCCAGCGGGCTTCGTTGCATCCACGGGGATGCACTCCGGCACCCCTGACCGTAATCGACTGCTGACCGGGTGGTTCTGAGCGACTAGAATTCGCCGCCTCACTCCGACCCTGTCAGAGTGAGGGCTGGGCAGCGCAACGAAAGATAACGAGAACGAGGAGAGCACCGTGGGAGATGGCGTACTGGCATTGCTGGCATTCGCCCCGATTCTGATTGCCGGGGTGTTGCTCGTGGGGTTCCGCATGCCCGCCAAGGTCGCGATGCCCATCGTGTTCGCGCTGACCTGCGCCATCGCGATGTGGGCGTGGGGCATGACCTTCAACCGCATTGCTGCGTCGACTCTCCAGGGTCTGGTTCTGACAGCCGGTCTGCTCTGGATCATCTTCGGCGCCATCATGCTATTGAACACGCTGAAGTACTCGGGTGCGATTTCCACGATCCGTGCAGGCTTCTCCAACATCAGCCCCGACCGTCGCATCCAGGTGATCCTGATCGCATGGTTGTTCGGCTGCTTCATCGAAGGGGCTTCCGGTTTCGGCACGCCGGCGGCCGTGGCTGCGCCGCTCATGGTGGCAGTGGGTTTCCCTGCGCTGGCCGCCGTCGTCTTCGGCATGATGATCCAATCGACACCGGTCTCCTTCGGCGCCGTCGGCACGCCGCTCATCGTGGGAGTGCAGGGTGGTCTGGACCGGGTGGCGCTCACCGAGCAACTGGTGTCACGCGGGCTCGAGTGGGATGCGTTCTTCCGCGTCATCGTGTCCGAGGTGGCGGTGATTCACGCGATCTGCGGAACACTCATCCCGCTGTTTCTCGTCACCTTCATGACGCGTTACTTCGGCCGCAATCGATCCTGGACCGAGGGGCTGTCGATCCTTCCCTTCGCGATCTTCGCAGCCTTCAGCTTCACGATTCCGTATGTGCTGGCAGGCGTCTTTCTCGGCCCGGAGTTCCCTTCGATCATTGGTGGCCTGCTCGGTCTAGGCATCGTCACCGCGGCCGTGAAGCTGGGTTTTCTCGTGCCGAAGGACACCTGGGATTTCCCGCCCCCCGCAGAATGGCCCGCCACCTGGGTGGGGAACATCCAGATCTCGCTCGACAGCCTCTCGCAGCGACAGATCGGTCGGTTCATGGCGTGGCTGCCTTACGTGCTGCTTGCGCTCGTGCTCGTGCTCTCACGCACCATCAAGCCGTTCGGCGATGCGCTGAAGTCGATCGATCTGAAGTTCGCAAACATCCTCGGCGAGCAGGGGATCAACGGAAACTTCCAGGTGCTCTATCTGCCCGGTGGCCTGCTGATCCTGGTGTGCGTTGCCACCTTCTTCCTGCACCGCATGCGCGTGGCCGATCTCGCGCGGGCGGTTGGCGATTCGAGCGGGACCATCGTCGGCGCAGGCTTCGTGCTGATCTTCACCGTGCCCATGGTGCGCGTGATGATCAATTCCGGCGTGAACACACTGGAACTGGCAAGCATGCCCATCGCCATGGCGCGCGGCGTGGCGGATCTTATGGGGCAGGTTTACCCGCTCTTCGCGCCATCGGTCGGCGCGCTCGGCGCCTTTCTGGCGGGTTCGAACACCGTCAGCAATCTGATGCTGAGCCAGTTCCAGTACGAGACGGCGTCCCTGCTCGGACTTTCAGGCGCGTTGCTCGTGGCGACCCAGAGCGTGGGCGCGGCAGCCGGGAACATGATCGCGATCCACAACGTGGTGGCGGCCTCGGCCACGGTGGGACTGCTCGGGCGCGAAGGCATCACATTGCGGATCACGGTCCTGCCGACGATCTACTACGTGCTGCTCGCCGGCACGATCGGCATGATTGCGTTGCACGTCGTGGGTGTCACGGATCCACTGCTCGGCATCCGCCCGGGCCAGTAGTGCGAACAGGCCCTAGCCAGGCTCGTATGCAATCACTGCCAAGCCTGCCGGTGCGCGGTGCCGCAGGTGCCAGCAGATCCCCTTCGGAGGAACAGCAACGATGACGCAGGCCCCGGAACTGCCGCACGGCGGAAAGATCCTCGTGGACGCCCTCGTGACCCACGGCGTCGACACTGCCTTCTGCGTGCCCGGCGAGAGTTATCTCGCAGTGCTCGATGCGCTGCACGACGTGCAGGACAAGGTGCGGCTCATCGTCTGCCGGCAGGAAGGCGGCGCCTCGTTCATGGCCGAGGCCTACGGCAAGCTGACCGGTCGCCCCGGCATCTGTTTCGTCACGCGCGGACCCGGCGCGACGAATGCCTCCATCGGGGTGCACACGGCCCAGCAGGATTCCACACCGATGATTCTCTTCGTCGGTCAGATCGGCGGCGATGTCGTCGAGCGCGAGGCCTTCCAGGAGGTCGACTATCGGCGGATGTTCGGCGGCATGGTGAAGTGGGTCGCGCAGATCGATCGCGCCGAGCGGATCCCGGAACTCGTCAGCCATGCCTTCCACGTCGCGGTGTCCGGTCGGCCCGGTCCGGTGGTGCTCGCGTTGCCTGAAGACATGCTCACCACCCGCACCACCGCTCCGGAGACGCAGCGTTACCAGCGCGTCGCCGCGAGCCCGAACATGCGCGACATGGCGAAGCTCCGGCACCTGCTGCAGAGCTGTCGCAAGCCGATGATGATCCTCGGCGGCGGAGACTGGACGCCCGCGGCCTGCGCCCACATGCAGCGGTTCGCGGAGCGCAACCACCTGCCCGTCGCCTGCACGTTTCGACGTCAGGACCTCTTCGACAACCTCCACGAGTTGTACGCGGGGGATGTCGGTCTCGGCATCGCGCCGAAACTTCAGAAGCGCTTGAAGGAATCGGATCTCGTCATCTGCGTGGGCGCGCGTCTGGGTGAATCGACGACGGGCGGTTACACGCTCTTCGACGTGCCGCGACTGCAGCAGCGCTTCGTCCATGTGCATCCTGGCGCGGAGGAACTGGGCCGCGTGTATCAGGCCGAGTTGATGATCAACGCCGGCATGCCCGAGTTCTGCGAAGCCGCTGCCGTCCTCGGGCCTGCCGAATGGGAGAACTGGGCCGACTGGAGTGCCGCTGCGCACGCCGACTACATCGAGACCCTGGCGCCGGTGACCGTGCCTGGCCCGGTCAACCCGAGCGAGATCGTCCACTGGCTCTCGAAGCGGTTGCCCCGTGATTCGATCCTGACCAACGGCGCCGGGAATTTCGCGGGGTGGTTGCACCGGTTCTATCCGTACGCGCCGATGCGCACCCAGCTCGGGCCCACCAACGGCGCGATGGGCTACGGAGTACCGGCGGGCATCGCGGCCAAGGCCGTGCATCCGGATCGCGTGGTTGTCACCTTCTCCGGCGACGGCGACTTCCTGATGAACGGGCAGGAGTTCGCCACGGCGGCCCAGTACGGCATCGCGGTGATCGTCGTCGTTGTCAACAACGGGATGTACGGCACGATCCGTATGCACCAGGAGCGCGAGTACCCGGCACGGGTGCACGGCACGGCGCTATCGAATCCGGACTTCGCAGCGTTGGCGCGGGCGTACGGCGGACACGGCGAGACGGTCACTGCCACCGCCGATTTCCCTGCGGCATTCGAGCGTGCTGTGGCCTCGGGCAAGCCGTCGCTGATCGAAGTGCAGATCGACCCGGAAGTGATCACCACGCGGATGACGCTTTCCGCCATCCGCACGAAGGCGCAGCAGGCGGCGGGTCAGAACCCCACGGCCTGACCGTCGCGCCGCGGCTCGGAGGCTGCGAGGTAGCCACGGGGGAGGCGATGGATGAGCTGCGCCGCACCGAACTCGAGGTTGCCGCGCGGCATCACGCGGACGCGATGGCCGAGGCGCTCGAGGCCGGAGACCGTCTCGGCGGGCATGTGGTGCTCCACCTGCAACGAGCCGTCCTTCGACACCTTCCAGCGCGGCGCATCCGCTGCCGCCTGCGGGTTCTGCCGGTGATCGGCGAGACGGACCATCATCTGCACGTGGCCCTGCGCCTGCATGTCGCCACCCATCACGCCGAAACTCATGACCGCCTCGCCACCGCGAGTGACGAACGCCGGAATGATCGTGTGGAAGGGGCGCTTGCCCGGAGCTGCTTCATTGGGGTGTCCGGGTTGCAGGCTGAAGCACGCGCCGCGGTTCTGCAGACTGATGCCGGTGCCGGGCACCACCACGCCCGACCCGAACCCCATGTAGTTCGACTGGATGTACGAGATCATCATCCCGCCCGCGTCGGCGGCGGTGAGGTAGACGGTCCCGGAGTCGGGCGGTGATCCGGCGCCGAAGTCCTGGGCGCGTCGTCGATCGACGCGCTGCATGCGCTTGGCGAGGTAGTCCGGATTCAGCAGATCGGACGAATGCACCAGCATCGACGCGTGATCGGCCACGTGCGCGTAGGCATCCGCGAACGCGAGCTTCATGGCCTCGGCCTGCAGGTGCACGCTTTCTGCCGACTCCGGCGGCAGGGCGGCCATGTCGAAGTGCTGGAGGATGCCGAGCGCGATGAGGGCGGCGATCCCCTGGCCGTTCGGCGGGATCTCATGGAGTTCGTAGTCGCGGTAGGCCTGGCGGATCGGCTCCACCCAGTCGGCGTGGTGCGCCGCGAGATCGTCGATGGTCATCGCGCCACCCGTGGCGGCCGCGTGATCGGCAATGCGACGGGCGAGCGCACCGCGATAGAACGATTCGCCATCGGTGGCGGCGATCTCGCGCAGCGTGCGCGCCTGGTCGGGGAACGTGAACCACTCGCCGACCTGCGGAGCGCGGCCATGCCTGAGGAAGGCCTCCACGAACCCCGGCTGCTCGCGAAGCGCGTCCGCTTGCGCCGCCCACTGGCCGGCGATCGTGGGCGAGACGGCGAATCCGTGCTCCGCGTAGTGGATGGCGGGTTCGAACAGCTTCGCGAACGGGAGGCGCCCATGCGCTTTCGACAGCGTCGTCCACGCCGACACGGCACCGGGGACAGTGACGGTGTCCCAGCCACGCGTCGGCATCGTCGTCCGATCTCCGAAGCGGTCCCGGGTCCACGTCGCAGGCGCCCGGCCGGACGCGTTCAAGCCATGCAATCGGCCATTGACCCAGAGCAGCGCGAAAGCATCCGAGCCGATGCCGTTCATGACCGGCTCCACGACCGTCAGCGTGATGGCCGTGGCGACGATGGCATCGACTGCATTCCCGCCCGCCTGGAGCATCTGAAGCCCCGCCTGCGCTGCGAGGGGCTGCGACGTTGCCACGGCGTTCTCCGCCAGCACGGGCATGCGACGGGACGCGTAAGGGAAATCCCACGTAAAGTCGGTCACGGATGTCATTCCTGGAATGCCTTGTCCCGCGCCTTGCGAATATTTGGCGCGACGACGGCGAGCAGCAGCAGGATCGCTGCAACCAGCAGCCCGGCGGAGAGCGGGCGGGTGAAGAAAACCGTCGGATCGCCCCGTGCGATGGTGAGCGCCCGACGGAAGTTGTCCTCGAGGAGAGGGCCCAGCACGAGCCCGAGCAGCAGCGGCGCCGGTTCGCAGCCGAGCCGGATGAGCACATAGCCGAGAAGGCCGAACCCGGCGGCGATGAAGACCTCGACGACGCTGGAGTTCAGGCTGTACACGCCCACGACGGAGAACAGCAGGATGGCGGGGTAGAGCAGCCGATACCGCACCGACAGCAGTTTCACCCAGAGCCCGATCATCGGGAGATTGAGAAGCACCAGCATCAGGTTGCCCACCCACATGCTCGCGATCATTCCCCAGAACAGGTCGGGCTGACTCGACATCACCTGCGGGCCGGGCTGGATTCCCTGGATCATCATCGCGCCCACCATCAGCGCCATCACCGGGTTGGTGGGCAGGCCCAGGGTCAGCATCGGGATGAACGAGGTCTGCGCACCGGCGTTGTTCGCCGACTCCGGACCCGCGACGCCCTCGATCGCGCCCTTGCCGAATCGTGACGGATCCTTCGCGATGCGCTTCTCCAGCATGTACGACGCGAACGATCCGAGCATCGCGCCACCTCCCGGCAACACGCCGAGCAGGGATCCGATGCCTGTGCCGCGCAGGATCGCGCCGCTCGCCTGCTTGAGTTCCTTCCATCCCGGGAGCAGGCGGCCGAGCGGTCGCGAGAGGATCTCGCGGTCCTCAGGGCGATCGAAGCTGGCGATGATCCCTGCGAAGCCGAAGAGGCCCATGGCGACCACCACGAATCCGAGTCCATCGGAAAGCTCCGGGAGCCCGAACGTGTAGCGCTGGTCGCCCGTGGTGGTGTCCATGCCCACGAGCCCGAGCAGTACGCCGAGGACGACCATCGCGACGGCCTTCAGCAGCGACCCCTGCGCGAGGACCACGGCCGCCACGAGGCCGAGCACCATCAGCGAGAAGTACTCCGGTGCACCGAACTTCACGGCGAACTCGGCGAGCGGTGGCGCGGCAGCGGCGAGCAGCAGAGTTGCCACGCAACCGGCGAAGAACGACCCGATTGCGGCGATCGCCAATGCATGTCCGGCGCGCCCATCGCGGGCCATGGCGTATCCGTCGAGACACGTCACGACGGAAGACGCCTCGCCGGGAAGGTTGACGAGGATGGCAGAGGTGGAGCCGCCGTACTGCGCACCGTAGTAGATGCCGGCCAGCATGATGAGCGCCGACGTCGGTGGCAGGTGGAAGGTGAAAGGCAGGAGCATCGAGATCGTCGCGACCGGACCGATGCCTGGCAGCACACCGATCAGCGTGCCGAGCACGACGCCAACGAAACAGTAGAGCAGGTTGGCCGGCGTGAGGGCGACCTCCAGGCCGAGACCCAGGTGTTCGATGAGTTCCATCTAGTGTCTCGACACGGAAGTTGGCGAACATTGGTCGGTGTCGCGGAGACCGATAGCGGAGCGCACTGGCCGTCGATTGCGCGCGGCGCGTTCCGACGTTGCGATACTTCCGTGTCGAGACACTAGGAGCCCCCTGCTTCGGGCCACAGTGCGAGCGGCATGCCCAGCCCGAGTACGAAGACCAGCCACGCGATCACGTTCATCGACACCGCGAGCACGAGGGCTTCGATCACGCCACGCTTGCGTTCAGCGTACGCCGACACGAGGGTGAGTGCGGTGATCGAGGCGACCAGTCCGAAACGCTCCAGACCGAATCCGAACAGCACGATGCCGCCCAGCACCGTGACGATCGCACGCCATGACCATGGTGGCGCCGCCTCCGAGATGGACCGACGATGGCGCAGACCCAGGATCGCGACGACGGCACCGAGGAAGAGCAGGAGCGCACTCATCATCCGCGGGAAGTAACCGGGCCCCATGTGGAGGAGGGTGCCCGTCCGGTAATCCGCCCCGATCGCCAGCGCGCCTGCGCCCACGACCATGAACAGCACACCGGCGGCCGTGTCCTTCGGCACACCCAGGATGTTCGACACGCCTCCCGCCCCCAGTCATTCTTGGAATGGGCCTATTCTTTCACACGCCTGCCGAAATTCGCAGCGGTCATGCGGATTGGGCGGTTTGCTATCATCCGGCCCTCGCGCACCCACGGGATTCTTCGACGTGGGGACGACGATGCGTCGATGTCGTCCGGCCGCGCCGGCCTTGCCATCCGCCTCATCTGCGCGATCACCTCGCACCTGGACCCGACCCCCGCGCATGGCGCAACTCTTTTCCATCCACCCCGTGAACCCGCAGCCGAGACTCGTCGAGCGGGCAGCGGCGATGGTGCGCAGCGGCGGCGTCATCGCGTATCCGACCGACTCCTGCTATGCGCTCGGTTGCCAGCTCGGCAACAAGGACGCGATCGAACGCATCCGCACGATCCGACAGTTCGACGACCGTCACCACCTCACGCTCGTCTGCCGAGACCTCAGCGAGGTCGCGCAGTACGCGCAGGTCGGCAACCAGCAGTACCGCCTCATGAAGAGTGCGACTCCGGGAAGCTTCACGTTCATCCTCCGCGCGTCGCGGGAAGTGCCGCGTCGGTTGCAGCATCCGAAGCGGTCCACCATCGGTCTGCGCATTCCCGATCAGCTGGTGGCGCTCGCGCTCCTCGATGCGTTGGGTGAGCCGATGGTGTCCGCCACCCTGATGCTTCGCGACGACCCGATCCCGCCGACCGATCCCGCCGAGATCCGGGCGCAGCTGGAGCACGACATCGATCTGGTGATCGACGGGGGGCCGTGCGGCGTCGAGCCGACGACGGTCGTCGATCTCACCGGGGACGCCCCGGAACTGATCCGGCGCGGTCGTGGTGACCCGGCCCGTGTCGGGATCGAAGACCCGGCATGATCTCCGCACCGTTCCATACGCAATCCAAGACCTCCATCCAGGAATAGACATCCAATGTTCGTCGATCGCGTCCTCTCGGGAATGCGCCCCACCGGCAGCCTGCACCTCGGCCACTACCATGGCGTGCTGAAGAACTGGGTCCGGTTGCAGCACGAGTTCGAGTGCTATTTCTTCGTGGCCGACTGGCATGCGCTGACAACGCACTACGACACGCCCGAGGTCATCGAGCGCAACGTCTGGGACATGGTGATCGACTGGCTCGCGGCCGGCGTCGATCCGTCGCAGGCCACGCTCTTCATCCAGTCGCAACTGCCCGAGCACGCCGAGCTGCATCTGCTGCTTTCGATGATCACGCCGCTCGGCTGGCTGGAACGCGTGCCGACGTACAAGGATCAGCAGGAAAAGCTCGCCGAGAAGGATCTCTCGACCTACGGCTTCCTGGGCTACCCCCTGCTGCAGAGCGCGGACATCCTCATCTATCGCGCGAACCAGGTACCCGTGGGCGAGGATCAGGTCCCGCACATCGAGTTCACCCGCGAGATCGCCCGCCGCTTCAACCACATCTACGGCCGGGAGCCGGGCTTCGAGGAGAAGGCCGAGGCGGCGATCAAGAAGCTCGGTTCGAAGCGCGCCAAGGTGTACGTCGAGGCGCGCACGCGATATCAGGAACAGGGTGACGCCGAGGCGCTGGAGGCGGCCCGCACGCTCATCGAAGAGGCGCAGAACCTGTCGATGGGAGACCGCGAGCGCCTCTTCGGATACATCGAGGGTGGCGGCAAGATGATCCTCTCGGAGCCCCGCGCCCTCCTGACCGCCGCATCGCGGATGCCCGGTCTCGACGGCCAGAAGATGTCGAAGTCGTACAACAACACGATCACGCTGCGAGAAGACGCCGACAGCGTATCGAAGAAGATCCGCACGATGCCGACCGATCCGGCGCGGGTCCGGCGGACGGATCCTGGCGAACCCGAGAAGTGCCCGGTGTGGCAACTGCATCAGGTGTATTCGAACGACGCGACGCGCGAGTGGGTGCAGAAGGGCTGTCGCAGTGCGGGCATCGGTTGCCTGGAGTGCAAGCAGCCCGTGATCGACTCGGTGCTGGAGGAGCAGCGTCCGATGCGCGAACGCGCCCAGGCCTACCTGCAAGACCCGACGCTGGTGCGCAACATCATTGCGGAAGGTAACGAGAAGGCCCGTGAACTTGCGCAGGAGACCATGCGCGAGGTCCGCGAGGCGATGGGATTGCGCTACACCTGATCGCGCCGGCTACCGGCGACCGGGGTGTCCCTCAGCCCCGGTTGTTGTTCCTCAGAATGCGCTGCTGTTCAACCTTCCACTCGCGTTCCTTCTCGGCCTCGCGCTTGTCGTGCTGCTTCTTGCCCTTGGCCAGGCCGATCGACAGCTTGATTCGGCCGCGCGTCAGATGGAGGTCCAGCGGAACGAGCGTGTAACCCGCGCGCTCCACCTGACCGATGAGCTTGCTGATCTCCTCCGCGTGCAGCAGGAGCTTGCGTGACCGGATGGGCGCGGGGATCACGTGGGTGGAGGCCGTCGGCAGTGCGCTCACGTGGGCGCCGACGAGATACACCTCGCCGTGTCGGAGGATCACGTAGGCCTCCTGCAACTGCACCCGACCGGCCCGGATGGACTTGACCTCCCACCCTTCGAGGGCGATGCCGGCCTCGAATCGCTCTTCGATGAAGTAGTCGTGGAAGGCCTTCTTGTTCTGGGCGAGACTCATGGGGCCGTGGCAGACGGGAAATGGAGCGGTATTCTATCGCCCGCGCCCGTCTCCACGGGTTTCGTCTGCCACTTTCTGCAACCGCGTCTCATCTTGGCCAACATCGATCGTTCCGTTCTCGTCCCTTTCACGCCCGAGCAGCTGTACGCGCTGGTGGACCGCGTCGAGGACTATCCGCGATTCCTTCCGTGGTGCGGCGGCACCGTCGTGCACGGACGGGACGACCGCAGCACCCGGGCTGCCATCACCATCGACTTCAAGGGAATCCGCCAGAGTTTCTCGACCGAGAATCTGAACGCGCCGCCGAATCGCATCGACATGCGGCTCGTCGAGGGCCCGTTCAAGAAGCTGGACGGGACCTGGCAGTTCCATGCGCTCGGCGACGATGCCTGCAAGGTGGAGTTCCGCCTGCATTACGAGTTCAGCAGCCGTCTGCTGGAGAAGCTTGTGGGCCCCGTGTTCGATCACATCGCCGGGACCTTCGTCGATGCGTTCGTGACGCGGGCCGAACAGGTGTACCGACGGCCGTGAAGCCCACGGCGATCACCGTCGAGCTGGTCTACGCCACCCGAACGCGCCAGTGGATGAGCGAGATTTCTCTGCCGATCGGTGCCACCGTCGCAGAGGCCATCTCCGCTGCGGAGGCAGTGCTCGGTGTCGATGCGATGAACGAGGTCGATCGAAACGATATCGGTGTCTGGGGCAGGCTGGTCGGCCCCGAGACCGGACTCCAGGACGGCGACCGCGTGGAGTTCCTGCGTCGCCTCACGGCCGACCCGAAGGACGCGCGCAGGCGACGCGAACAGGTACGGCGCCGAAAGGGATGAAGCCTGGCGGCTCCGCGGTTCGTGGGCCGCAGCCCACGGACTATCGGCAGGCCTGCTCCGCGGTTCGCTGGGCGTCGGCCAGTTCTCGGGCGATGTCGGCTTCGTCCAGGAACATGATCTCGCCCTTCGAATCGTACTTTGCCACGCGCCCGCCGAACTGCAGCCCGGCCACACGGTTGCGCGCGCTTTCGCAAGTGGCCTTCTTGGCGGCCGCCTGTTCTTTCTCCTGTTGAGCCTTCTTTGCCGCTTCCTGCTGGTCGAGGCGACGTTTCCGAAACTCCATTTCCTTTTCCTGGTAGGTCTTCGGGCCCGCCGCCGCATCGCTGCCACCCGCAGGCCCGGCGGCCGGGGGCGAGGACGGCCGGCTGATCGTTCCTTCGCACTTGACCCCAGGCGGCGGGGTGTCGGAGTACTGCGTCCGACCGTTCGCATCCTTCCAGCGGCAGATCTCCGCTGAGGCGGCCCCCGTCGTCAGCGCGAGTACCGCGCCCATGCACCATGCAATCCGTCTCATCGATCTCTCCTGGTATGGGAAGCGGCCGGACCGGTTCCCCCTTCCCGCTGCAGCATCCCGAGTTCCGACAGCTCGATAGCCCGTCGGCTGTAGCGAACGCTTTCGTCGGTGTCCCCACGGGCCAGCGCCGCCCGAGCAGCGGCAAGGGCGCGCGCGCTCTCCAGCCACAGGGCTTGTTTCGAACGGGCTTCGGCCACAGCCATCTCGGCCTGACCCAGAAGATCCTCCGGCGCTTCCGATGCCTGAACATCGGCAATCGCGAGGGCGACTGCAGCCGTGAAGACGACGACGGTTCGAAGCGGCATGGGAGCAGGGGGGCGGATCGACAGCGGGCGTCGAGTTGGCGAGTGGCCCCGGGGCAACGCCCAGCGCGGCATCCCGCTTACGTGCGCCGAGGGGTGTGACCTATAATAGGTTCTTTGCTCAGGATCATAAACATGCGAGTGATCCAGAAGGCGCTGACCTTCGACGATGTACTGCTCGTTCCGGCCCACTCGGCCGTTCTGCCCAAGGACGTGCAGCTCAAGACCCGCCTCACCCGCCTGATCGAACTCAACATCCCGCTCCTGTCCGCGGCCATGGACACGGTCACCGAAGCCAGACTTGCCATCGCCATTGCACAGGAAGGCGGCATCGGGATCGTGCACAAGAACCTCACGCCGGCCCAGCAGGCGGCCGAGGTCTCCAAGGTGAAGCGTTTCGAAAGCGGCGTCGTGAAGGACCCGATCACCGTCGCGCCCGACATGAGCGTTCGAGATCTCCTCGCGCTCAGCCGCCAGTATCGGATCTCCGGGCTGCCGGTGGTGCAGGGCGGCAAGGTCGTGGGTATCGTCACCAACCGCGATCTGCGGTTCGAAACCAATCTCGACCAGCCCGTGCGGAACATCATGACGCCCGCGGAGCGCCTAGTCACCGTCAAGGAAGGTGCCTCCCTCGAGGAGGCCACGACGCTGCTGCACAAGTTCCGCCTGGAACGCGTGCTCGTCGTGAACGACGCGTCGGAGTTGAAGGGCCTCATCACCGTGAAGGACATCCTGAAGTCCTCCGAGCATCCCAACGCGTGCAAGGACCAGTTCGGTCGCCTGCGTGTCGGTGCTGCCGTCGGTGTGGGCGAAGGGACGGACGAACGTGTCGAAGCCCTCGTGAATGCCGGCGTCGACGTGATCGTTGTCGATACGGCACACGGACATTCCCAGGGCGTGCTCGACCGCGTGCGCTGGGTCAAGAAGCACTTCCCGCAGCTCGAAGTGATCGGCGGCAACATCGCCACCGCGTCCGCTGCGAAAGCGATGGTCGATGCCGGCGCTGACGGCGTGAAGGTCGGCATCGGTCCAGGCTCGATCTGCACGACGCGTATCGTGGCCGGGGTCGGCGTTCCGCAGATCACCGCCATCCAGAACGTCGTCGAGGGTCTGAAGGGGTCGGGGATTCCCATGATTGCCGACGGTGGGATCCGCTACTCCGGCGACGTCGCCAAGGCCATCGCCGCGGGGGCTGATTCCGTGATGCTCGGCGGCATGTTCGCTGGCACGGAAGAAGCGCCGGGCGAGATCGAGTTGTATCAGGGGCGCTCGTACAAGTCGTATCGCGGAATGGGTTCCCTGGGTGCCATGCAGCAGGGCTCCAGCGACCGCTACTTCCAGGATGCCGCCGAAGGTACCCACAAGTTGGTGCCCGAAGGCGTCGAGGGGCGCGTGCCCTACAAGGGCCCGGTCAGTGCCGTCATCCACCAACTGGTCGGTGGGCTGCGCGCCTCGATGGGCTACCTCGGTTGCCCATCGGTCGATGCGGTGCGCGAGTTCGCGCAGTTCGTCGAGATCACCTCGGCGGGCGTGAAGGAGTCCCATGTGCACGATGTCCAGATCGTGAAGGAAGCGCCCAACTATCGGGTGGAGTAGGTCCCGCCGGGTGACTGATCCCGGGTCTTCCGGGCCTGGTTCTCCCGGGCGATCTCCGCCAGCGTCGTGTGGTGCCCGCAGTCCACCTCTCTCGAACTTCGCGCGGCGTTCGCCTTGAGCGTCCGCCGCGCCTTCCGCCAGGCCCCGCCATGCACGACAAGATCCTCATCCTCGATTTCGGTGCCCAGTACACGCAGCTCATCGCCCGGCGCGTGCGCGAGGCTGGCGTGTACTGCGAGATCCATCCGTTCGACGTCTCCGACGAGTTCGTGGAGGCCTTCGGTGCCCGCGGCGTCATCCTTTCCGGTGGGCCGTCGTCCGTGACCGAAGACGACACGCCGCGCGCGCCGCAGAAGGTCTTCTCGCTCGGCGTACCGGTGTTGGGAATCTGCTACGGCATGCAGACCATGGCGGCGCAGCTGGGCGGTGCCGTCGAGAACGGCAAGACCCGCGAGTTCGGGTATGCCGAGATCCGCGCGCGCGGCCATTCGCTTCTGTTCCGCGAGATCCAGGACCGCGTCAATGAAGAAGGTCACGGGCTCCTCGACGTCTGGATGAGCCACGGCGACAAGGTGACCGAGTTGCCACCGGGCTTCAAGGTGATCGCGTCGAACGCCGCGACACCCATCGCCGGCATGGCCGACGAATCGCGGCATCTCTACGCCGTGCAGTTCCACCCCGAAGTGACGCATACGCGCCAGGGCAAGGCGATCCTCTCGCGCTTCGTGCACGAGATCTGCGGGATCGGCGTCGACTGGACCATGCCCGCCTATGTGGACGAAGCCGTGGGCCGGATCCGCGCGCAAGTGGGTGACGACGAAGTGCTGCTCGGCCTGTCGGGTGGTGTCGATTCCTCCGTGGCCGCGGCGCTCATCCACAAGGCCATCGGGCAGAAGCTCACCTGCGTCTTCGTCGACAACGGCCTGCTGCGCCTGAACGAGGCGGAGCAGGTGATGGAGACCTTCGGTCGTCACCTCGGCGTGAAGGTCATTCATGTGGATGCCTCCAACGAGTTCCTCGGCGCGCTCGCGGGGGTGACCGATCCGGAAGCGAAGCGCAAGATCATCGGCCGCATCTTCATCGACGTCTTCCAGCGCGAATCCGCGAAGCTCGTGAACGTGAAGTGGCTGGCGCAGGGCACCATCTACCCGGACGTCATCGAGTCCGCTGGCGCCAAGACCAAGAAGGCCCACAACATCAAGTCGCACCACAACGTGGGCGGACTGCCCGACACGCTCCACCTGCAGTTGCTCGAACCGCTCCGCGAACTCTTCAAGGACGAAGTCCGCGAACTCGGCGTGGCACTCGGTCTCCCGCGCGAGATGGTCTACCGGCACCCATTCCCCGGCCCCGGCCTCGGCGTGCGCATCCTCGGCGAGGTCAAGCGCGAGTACGCCGATCTGCTGCGCCGCGCCGACGCCATCTTCATCGAAGAACTGCGTGCGAGCGGCTGGTACGACCGCACGTCACAGGCATTCGCCGTGTTCCTGCCGGTGCGGTCCGTGGGCGTGATGGGCGACGGCCGCACCTACGAGCACGTCGTCGCTCTGCGCGCCGTGCAGACCGAGGACTTCATGACCGCGCACTGGGCGGAACTACCGCACAGCCTGCTCGCGAAGGTATCCAACCGGATCATCAATGAAGTCCGAGGTTTCAATCGAGTGGTGTACGACATCTCGGGGAAGCCGCCGGCGACGATCGAGTGGGAATGAATCGGCGCCTTTCGAGGTGTATCGATGGCTTTTGAAAAATACACCAAGTAATTGTTTACGAGGAAAATCGTCTATCGAGATCTATCGGCATCTATCGAGGGGGTGCCTTCCAAGTTGACGGTAAAACGGACGGTAAAAAGCAGGCGCCACCACCGTCCGAAAATTTTACCGTCAGCAATGCTTGGGGTGTGACGGTAAAAAAAGACCGATAAATTGTTTGTGGATCAGTATCTTATATTTTGTGTAGCGGCTGAAAAATCGTGACGGTAAAATTTCTCCAATAGGAGGAACCACCGATGCTGTCCGATGGCACGCTCAGAGGCATCAGGCCCCAGGCCACCACCTTCAAGATTGCGGATCGGGACGGGATGTACGTGACCGTCTCCCCGCGAGGCACGATCACTTTTCGTCTCGACTATCGGCTTAACGGCCGGAGGGAGACGTTGACGATCGGTCGCTATGGACCGAAGGGTGGTATTTCTCTGCTGATGGCACGGGAGCGCTGTACCGAAGCGCGCGCGGCGATCGCCGCGGGCCGATCCCCCAGCCAGGAGAAGCAGCGCGAGAAGCGCAGGGTGGCCACGGCGAAGACCTTCGGAGAGTTCGTCGGTCGCTGGCTAGAAGAGGCCACGATGGCGGAAAGCACGAAGTCGATGCGCAAGAGCATCATCGATCGGGACATCCTGCCGGTGTTCCGAAACCGGTTAATGGCCGAGATCTCGCCGGAGGATCTGCGCAACGTGTGTGCAAAGGTCAAGGCGCGCGGCGCACCAGCGACGGCCGTGCATGTCCGCGACATCGTAAAGCTGGTGTTCGGATTCGCGGCCCTTCATGGCGACAAGGCGTCGAACCCTGCGGACGAGGTTGGCCCATCGTCGATCGCCACCTTCGTGCCGAAGGATCGCGCACTGTCGCCGTCCGAGATTCGCATCATGCATCGGGTGCTGGACACCACAGCCACGCTCCCGACCATCCGTTTGGCATTGCGTCTGATCTTGCTGACGCTCGTTCGCAAGAGCGAGTTGATCGAGGCAACATGGGATGAAGTCGATTTCGCGAACGCCCTGTGGACCATTCCGAAAAGCCGGATGAAGGGGGCCAAGGCTCACAACGTGTACCTCTCTCAGCAGGCGCTGGACATCATGGTTGCATTGCGAACCTGTGCCAGCGGTTCGAGGTATCTGCTGCCTTCGCGCTACGATGCTGACCGCTGTATGTCGAAGGCCACACTGAACCGCGTCACTCAAGTCGTTGCCGAGAAGGCTAAGGAAGCGAAACTTCCCCTGGAACCGTTCACTGTGCACGACCTGCGCCGTACGGGCTCCACCATCCTGAACGAACTGGGTTTCAACAGCGACTGGATCGAGAAGTGCCTGGCTCACGAAGACGGACGGTCATCGCGTGGCGTCTACAACAAGGCCGAGTACGGTGAGCAGCGGCGTCACATGCTGCAGGAATGGGCAGACATGATTGACGCCTGGGTGGCGGGGAAGTCGCACACGTTGACGTTGATGCCGTCGGTCATGAAGGCGGTGACAACTTCCGCGCCAATCTGAGCATTGCTGCTGGGGCCTCAGCGCGCATCTCGATGGAAGCGCGAACGACCCGCGCGTTCGGCAGACCCGCAGGCGCGACCACGCGGCAACGCAATCGCGTCACGAGCAGGATTCTGAGGCCTCACTTCCACCGACACGATGTCTTGCGGGCATTGTCACTCGCTATGAAGCCGGTGAACCTCTTACCTGCCGGCGCTTGCGCTGACGCACATCGGGCACTGGCGCGCATTTCCTCGGCGCCGCGCTTGATTCCCTCTTGCGCTCCTCGACCCAGGCCAGGATTTCTCGCAAGTCCCAAACCACGCAGCGCGCGGTAAGGAAGAACCTCTTCGGGAATGCTCCACGGCGTTCCAATTCGTAGATGGTTGAATCGGCTAGCGGGACGATCTGGCGTAGCTGGCTGCGGCGGATCGTACGCCGCAGCCCGTTGATGTTTGCGGGGGCTGCCTGGTACAACTCCCTGACCGCTCGCGCATCGAAGGCGCCGAGCGGCTCTTCTGCTCGGACCGCCTCGCGAAAGACGGCTGCATCCGACGCAGTTGCGACGATCTTCGTCTTCGTGACGAAGGCCTCCCTGGCTGGCTGAGTGATCTGAGCTCCGCGCTTCATCTGTACCCTCGCATTCAGTTCGACAATTGGCATGGGCTCTCATTGCAGGGGCAGCACGTGACTCCTGTCCCTATCGAGCCGGTGCAATCCCTCCGACCTCATGCGGCAGCCGACACTGCGGCGCCGCGCGACCGTGGGGACTCAGGGCTGGACATCCTGGCCCATCAGTTCTTCGCTGGACTGTGCTGTGACGATCGCCTGGGCTGCCGGCGGTGCCACGCTGTATTTCGCGAGATCGTCGTGCCGCCATCTCACGCAGCGTTCGCTAAGGAGTACCGGTGCCGGAAACCGATCCGTGTGCCTGAGTTCATGAAACAGACGCTCGGAGATTCCGAGCGCCTGGGCGGCCTCGATGGCGGAGAGGAGCATTCTGGTCATGGTCTTATCCCGTCTGAAGATCGGTCATTCGATTCGCGGAACAATATCTGTGGTCGTCCTTGCACTACGGATGGATGCAGGCAGTTCACCTCGTCTGATTGCACGCCCGATTCGTCCGGCGTGCTTTCGCATGCGGTCAACGAGGTGCCGCAGCATGTAGATACGTAATCCAGCAGTCGTTTGTCCGCTGCTTCGAAATTCGAGCAACGAGACGAGCCCTGGGTCTCGCCCGCTTCTACCGGCTGTGCGGTGTACCGGGATCGAGCTCAGACAGCCGGATGCGGTTGGGGATGGCTGCTTCCCCACCGCCGCGCGTTGCGTGCGTGAGAGGCGCCGCCCGCACGGCCGTGGATAAGTCTGAGCGCAGGGTCTCGACGTGGGTCGCGCCTTCTGCTCGATTGATCGACGGACGCGAAGTCCTGACGATGAAGGGCCCGGCATCTGTCGGGGCGTCCTATAAGCCGCCCGGGGTCTGGGCGACTGGCGATCCTTCCGAAGGTCTCGCCGCCCCATCGGTTGTTAGCAGTGCTAACAGCATTCGCTTCATCGGTACGCGGTCGCCTGCGACGAGACCAAATGGCACAAGGCGTCGGGATGTTGTAAATGCACGCTATTTATGAATAAATGGAAAGTATTAGAAACATCCGATCGATACATGGACACCACAACCCAAACCGAACGCGTCCTGGGGCTCGTGCAGAGCAGAGGCATGGTGCGCCCGAAGGATCTCGCGGATCTAGGCATTCCCAGCGTCGTTCTGACGAGACTCGCAGCGGATGGAAGGGTCGAGCGCGTCGGCCGAGGTCTCTACCGAGCGTCTGGTCGACTGCCGACGGAAGTGGATAGTCTGGAGCTGCTTGCGATCAAGGTTCCGCGAGCGGTGTTCTGCCTCCTGACGGCTCTCCAGGTTCACGAACTGACGACCCAGCTGCCGAGGCAGGTATGGATCGCGATGCCGCGCGGCAGCCATGCCCCGAAGATCGAGTACCCGCCCATCAGAATGATTCAGTTCAGTGGCGACGCGTATGTCGAAGGTGTCGAGATCATCGAACGAGACAGCGTCTCCCTGCGTGTGTATGGCGTCGCGAAGACCGTGGCCGATTGCTTCAAGTATCGGAACAAGATCGGACTGGACGTGGCGCTGGAGGCACTCAAGGCGGCTCGTTCGACAGGCAAGGCGACGGCCGATGATCTGTGGCGATTTGCGAAGATCTGCAGGGTCGCCAACGTGATGCGTCCGTATCTCGAGGCACTCGGATGAGCAAGGATCTCGGCGCCTCGGTCCGTGCGCGTCTGCTCAACATCGCCAAGGAACAGGGCGCGGACTTCAACCAGGTGCTGGTGCGTTTCGCTCTGGAGCGGCTCTTGTACCGGCTGAGCCAGTCGGAGCACGCCGACCGGTTCCTGCTCAAGGGCGCGTTGCTGTTCACGCTCTGGTACGACATGCCGCACCGGTCGACCCGGGATGCAGATCTGCTGGGTTTCGGACCCAGCGATCTCGATTCCATCCTGCAGACGTTTCGGCAGATCGCCTCCGTCACCGTCGACGATGCCATCGTCTTCGATTCAGAGAGCGTCACCGTCGAGCCGATTCGGAGGGACGCGCGGTACTCGGGCGTCAGAGTCATGATCAGCAGCGAACTGGCGAATGCGCGGTGCCGGACCCAGGTGGACGTCGGCTTTGGCGATGCCGTCACGCCGGGGCCTGTTCACGCGACGTACCCGGTCCTGCTCAGCGATTTCCCGGCGCCGCGGCTGCGGACGTATCCGGTCTACACGGTCATCGCGGAGAAGCTTCATGCGATCGCGTCGATCGGGATGGCCAACACCAGGATGAAGGACTACCTCGACCTCTGGGTGCTCCTGGAACGGGAGAAGTTGAATCGTCGAACGTTGGCGAGGGCCATCGCGGCAACGTTCACCCGCCGCTCGACGGTTGTCCCGGTGGTTGTGCCAGTCGGCCTGTCCGACGAGTTCGGATCCGACCCTTCGCGTCAGGCCCTCTGGAAGGGGTTCCTGGCCAAGAACGAGCTGGCTGTCGTGTCCCTCATGGACGTCGTGGTCGCGATCCGGTCGGCGCTTCAACCTGCGATGGAGCAGGCCGTACTCGTTGCTGCGGAACGTGGGACGACATCCGGGGGGTGATGTCTCTGCAGGTCGGGGCGCGTTCGCCTGACGCTGCGGCGGACTCGCGCGGCCGTGAGGTCAATGGAGGGCGTCACCGGTGAGTGTGGGGGGGAGGGGGTGGTATCCCCCGGCGCAACGCTGCAACAGTGCAACACCCACCGGGTCGCAGACCGAGGGCCTGCCGGTGATTCGCATCCCCGCAGTTGGCTGACCTGGCCGTACTCACGCTGCAGACCTGCCGCTCGGCGGACCGTGTTAGCACTGCTAACGGCTTTCGGCTGATGGGTGCAGAAACGGCTTCGGCATGCGAGTTGGTGAAGTAGCGGAATGACAAAGACATGAATTCTGGTGCACTCACTTCGAGCCCCTGTGTCGTAGCGCGGCTTGGATTCGAGGCCCCGGAAAGTTGCATCTGACGCTACTTCTCGGTGCTCCGGGTTGCTCAATTGGTGATGGCGGCGTCATGGCTCATCCGTTCTGAGAACTTGAACGCCGGCATCCCAATACCCGATGCCAGCGCAGCGCCACCGGCACCCGCTCCAGCCACAAGAACAACCGTCCGGAGGCGCATTCGAGGGAGAGCCGCATGGCTTTCGACAAGAAGAAGGGTCTCCACAAGTGGGAGATGGTGGTCGTGCGCAAGGTGGTTATGCAGCATCGCCGCCGCGCACGGAGTCTGATGCGGGACGACATCGACGATCTCTGCCAGGAGTGCATGACGCACTGGGTCGAGGTCCGGGAGCAGTTCCGACCGCACGCCGGGCGCCCGCCCATCGCCTATCTGGCGCAGGTCGTACGCAACCGTCTCGGTGATCTCATCCGCGAATACGAGACCGCGAATCGCGCGGGTGACCTCGACGCCATCTCGCTCGATGCGCCTCTGGCAGACGGCGAGAACGCGGCGACGCTCCACGACCTGATCGACGATCGGTCCCATTGCACGCATGACGTCAGGCGCACCCGTGGCATCCAGGATATGCGGATCGACCTGCGGCGCGCGATGGCACGGCTGGCACCGCATCAGATCTACCTTTGCGGGCTTCTCGCCGAGGCCGATCTGTCCGCGGCGGATGTCGCCTTGAAGCTAGGGATTCCCCGCGGCGTGCTCTACAGGGAACTGCAGCGAATCCGTGCGGTGTTCGCCGAGGTCGGCCTCGGCGACTACCTGGACGAGTAGGTCGACGGACGGCGTTTTTTGGCCGACCGGACAACTCACCGCTGGATTACGTATCACGCACTGTGTACTCCACTGCGCGGATCCGTCGATGATCAAGTTCACCGTGACGAGCACCAAGGGCGGTGTCGGCAAGACGACACTGACGGCCAACCTCGGCGGACTTCTGGCCGACCTCGGGCTGCGGGTGCTGCTCGTCGATGCCGACGTGCAGCCGTCGCTCTCGAAGTACTTCCCCCTCGCGGCGCTTCGTCCCGACGCGGGACTGACCGAAGTCATCGTGCGCGGCGAGGTGACGCCGGCGTGCATCACGCCGACTATGTATCGGAACCTCGACATCGTCGTCTCCGACGATCCGGAGGGGCGTCTGCCCCACTGGCTGCTCAACCGGATCGATCGAGGTGTCCGCCTGCGAATGGCGCTGAAGGCGCCGGCCGTGGTCGATGCCTACGACTGCGTGCTGATCGACACGCCTGGCGCCGTGGGGCCGCTGCAGGATGCGGCGGTGCTTGCCGCCGATGTTCTGATCTCGCCGATCACTCCGGAGATCCTGTCCGCGCGCGAGTTCCGGGATGGGACGATGGAACTGCTCGAGCGACTGGCACCCGGCGCGGCACTGGGTGCGATGCCCGCACCGCTCAGGGCTTTGATCTACCGGCAGGATCGCACGGTCGATGCACGCATGATCGCCTGCAGCATCTACGAGGACCTTTCCCGCTGCGATAGCAGGGTGTCCGTGCTGGACACGGTGGTCCCCCAGGCCAAGGCGTACAAGGAAGCCGCCACATCCCGAATGCCGGTGCACAGGTACGAGCGGCGGCGAGACGGTGTCATGCCCTCGGCCTACAGCGTCATGCATCGGCTGGCCTGGGAGCTCATCCCGAGTCTGCAGGGCATTCTCGTCGATGGTGATCGCGACGCGGCGGGGGCGGCGTGAGCGTTCGCCTCCCTGACGACTCGGACAACGCGGACAACGCCGAGGGCGTGATGCGGCCGCCACGGCGCGTCCCTGTCGACGAACGACGGCGACTGGTGGTGGCAGCGCTCGATGTCGGCAATCCCGCCCCCCGCTCGCGTGCGCTTCCGGATCATGCCGATCCCCGCGTCGAATGCCCGATCGAGATCGACGTCGAGGAGATTCGCCCCTTTGAGGGCAATCCACGCCGATCCGCGAACGCGAAGTTCGAGGAGATCAAGGCGTCCATCCGGACGAGCGGCATCCGCAGTCCGCTCTCCGTCACGCGCCGTCCCGGCGAGAAGCACTTCATCGTGGAGGCGGGCGGCAACACCCGGCTGGAGGCGATCCGCCAGCTCTGGGCCGAGACGGGGGACGTACGCTTCCGTCGCATGACAGTGCTCTTCCGGCCGTGGGTCTCCGAGACGCATGTGCTGGCGGCCCATCTCTCCGAGAACGAGCAGCGCGGTGGCATGACCTTCTGGGACAAGGCCTGCGGCGTCATGCGGCTCGAGGCCCATCTCGAGGAGCAGCGTGGTCACGCCCTCACCGTTCGGGATCTCGACGAAGCGATCCGGGCGCTCGGACTGCCCGTGAACATCGCGACGCTCGCGCACTACCGGTTCGCGACGGCCCGGCTTCAGACGCTGGGGGAAGGCATTCCGGAACTGACGGGACTCCACGTCAAGACGATCCAGCCCCGCCTGAACCAGATTCGGCGCTACGCGCGGACCCATGCCGGCATGGATCGAGACGCCTTCTACGAAGAGATCGCTGAGCCGGTGTTCGTCGGTACCGTGATCCGGACCCGCGGGAGGACGATAGCGTTCAGCGCGGAGGAGCTTCTGCGATCGTGCGAAGTGGCGCTTGCGCGGCGGCTCGGCGTCCCGGCCAACGCGCTGGCCCGCGCGCTCCGGTCGATGGATGCGCCGGCCGATGCCGAGGAGGCGCCGGAACCGGTGCCGGATGCCGAGAACTCGAACGAGGTGGCGCACGACGCCCAGGTGTCCGTCTTCGATGGCAACCCACCTGGGGCTTCGAGCACTGCCGCCACCGACAGCACGCCCGCTGCTCCACCGGCCCACGTTTTGGCGGGACTGTCGGTACTGCGGTCACGCGTGACGAACCTGGTCGAAGTCGCCGGTCTCGCGACCCGGTTGTGCGTCTCCGAGGGCAACGGGCTCACCGTCACCTGGTTGGGCGGAAGCGATGGCAGCGCATCCGAGACGGAAGGTGCGAGCAGGAATGTCCGGGAGATTCTCCAGTTGGTGGCCGAGGTTGTCAGCCACGTCGATGGCCGCCCCAACGAGGCAGGGTCGCCTCCCACGCTTGAATTCGTCGAGCAGGCTTCCAGTGCGCAGCTCCTGCGATGGCTTGTGGACGCTAACGATCCCGTCTCGGAGGCGGGCTGGCAGGTGCTGCTGGCCGCCCGCGATATCGCGCTTGCCAGGCGCACGTCAGAGACGTCGGGGGACGACTGATGCTCCCGCTCTACGACCCTCACATCCGCATGCTCCTGCTCCAGCACGTGGCCATGCGCCTCACGCACAGTCCGGGGTGGGAGGTGCACGCTGCGGGACTGAAGCTCGATCAGGTGTCGATCCTGCGGGACTTGTCCGCGGTGGATCTCGGGG
>LNFM01002772.1_pt1 | contig 75907 bp, 75 predicted proteins | sample 596031 | NCBI WGS metagenome assembly LNFM01 (sample SAMN04254537, study PRJNA301005) | activated carbon metagenome | isolation source: dual media filters at the Ann Arbor, Michigan drinking water treatment plant | place: USA: Ann Arbor
CTCAAAAACGCCCGGACATTCGAGCCGCAATATAGAGGAAAAAGTCCATGAAAGCACAATCCATCCTCGAAACCATTGGTAACAGCCCGCACATAAGGCTGAACCGGATGTTTCCAAACGCGGAAGTCTGGGTGAAGTCGGAGCGATCCAACCCGGGCGGCTCGATCAAGGACCGTATCGGTCTCGCGATGATCGAGGCGGCAGAAAAGGATGGAAGCCTGAAACCCGGCGGCACGATTATTGAGCCCACCTCCGGTAACACTGGTGTTGGGCTTGCAATGGTTGCGGCGGTTAAGGGCTATAGGCTTATCCTCGTCATGCCCGAATCGATGTCACTCGAGCGGCGCCGGTTGATGCTCGCTTATGGTGCGAGTTTTGACCTTACGCCGCGCGAAAAAGGCATGAAAGGCGCGATTGAACGTGCGATGGAACTGGTTGCCGGAACGGCTAATTCTTGGATGCCGCAGCAGTTTGAGAACCCCGCGAACATCGATGTACATGTCCGGACGACTTCGCAGGAAATCCTTGCAGACTTTGCCGATGCGCCAATTGATGCGCTGATTACCGGAGTAGGTACTGGTGGTCATATCACCGGCTGCGCCGAAGTGTTGAAGAAGGCTTGGCCGAGTATGAAAGTGTTCGCGGTGGAGCCTACGCTTTCTCCGGTCATCAGCGGCGGTCAACCTGGCCCGCATGCCATTCAGGGTATCGGCGCTGGCTTCATACCAGCCAACCTTCACACTGCGTTGTTAGACGGCGTGATTCAAGTAGACCCTGAGACGGCGAAAGAACATGCGCGCCGTGCGGCACGGGAAGAGGGTATGCTCGTAGGCATTTCGTCAGGCGCGACGCTTGCCGCGATTGCACAGAAACTGCCTGATTTGCCAGCCGGAAGCCGCGTACTTGGCTTCAACTACGACACCGGCGAGCGCTATTTGTCAGTGCCAGACTTCCTACCCGTGGAATAAAAGAAATGCGCCGGAGGGAATTGACCTCCTGCGCTTTTTTATCCGCTAGGCGACCGCGAACATCGCTGGTTCAAGCGCCATGATCGCCTCGCTACCCGCTTCGATCTTGCGGCGCAGCGAACCGCAATCAGGCATATAGCGCTCGGCAAAATAGCGTGCCGTTACCAGCTTGGTTTCGTAGAACGCGGCATTACCCGTGCCAGCATCGAGTGCCCGCTGCGCGGCTTCCGCCATCCGTAACCATTGCAGGCCGAGCGCAACGATCCCCATGATGTGCATATAATGATGTGCGCCGGCGCCGACATTGTTCGGGTTGGCCATGCCGTTCTGCATGAACCACATCGTCGCTGCCTTCAGTTCGCCGTTCGCTTTTTCCAACCGCCCCGCCAGATCAGCCAACGGCCCTGTCTTTGCCGAAGCGCATTCTTCGTCAACGACTTTGAAAAAAGCCTGCACCGCACGCCCACCATTTTGCGCAAGCTTGCGGCCGACAAGGTCCATCGCCTGAATACCGTTAGTGCCTTCGTAAATCATCGCGATCCGCGCATCGCGGACATATTGCTCCATGCCCCATTCACCGATGTAGCCGTGGCCGCCATAGACCTGTTGCGCGTTGGTTGCGACTTCATAGCCCTTGTCGGTGCCATAACCCTTAATGACCGGCGTAAGCAGAGAGAGCAGGTCGTCGGCCATTTGCCGCTCCTCCTCGGTCTGTGCATGGTGCAGCAAATCGGCCTGCAAGGCGCCCCACAAGCAAAGCGCGCGCATACCTTCGGTAAACGCTTTGCTATCCATCAGCATCCGGCGAACATCAGGGTGCACGAACAGCGTGTCGGCCTTCTGGTCTACGTCCTGCGGACCAGTAAGTGCACGACCCTGACGGCGGTCGTTCGCGTAATGAACGGCATTCTGGTAAGCGACTTCGGCGATTCCCAGACCTTGCTGGCCAACGCCCAGTCGCGCAATATTCATCATAATGAACATGGCAGCTAGACCCTTATTTTCTTCACCCACCAGATAGCCGGTTGCGCCATCATAATTCATGACGCAGGTCGAGTTACCATGAATGCCCATCTTGTGCTCAATCGAACCGCAAGACACGGCGTTACGCTCGCCCAACGACCCATCGTCATTCACCATGAACTTCGGCACGATGAAAAGCGATATGCCCTTCACGCTATCCGGCGCATCGGGCGTCTTCGCCAGCACCAGATGGACGATATTCTCGGTCAAGTCATGCTCACCCGAAGAAATGAAAATCTTCATCCCCGTAACCGCGTAAGAGCCGTCGCTATTGGGCGCAGCCTTGGTGCGGATCAGACCTAGATCGGTGCCGCAATGCGGCTCGGTCAGGTTCATCGTTCCGCCCCATTTGCCCGAAATCATGTTCGGTGCGTACTTGGCTTTCAGTTCGTCGCTGCCCTTGACCAAAATCGCCGACACGGCGCCGTGAGTCAGGCCAGGATACATCGCGAACGCCATGTTCGAGCTCGCCATATATTCCTCGAACGCCATTGAGACGATATGCGGCATCCCCTGCCCGCCAAATTCCTCAGGCGCCGACAATGTGCCCCAGCCGGCTTCACAATATTGCGTGTAAGCTTCCTTGAAACCATCGGGCGTGGTGACGCTGCCGTCCGCGTGCCTCGTGCAGCCTTGCAAATCGCCAATCTGGTTGAGCGGAAACAAAACACCCTCAACAAATTTCGCGCCCTCAGCAAGGATCGCCTCGATCATATCGGCGCTGGCATTTTCAAAGCCGGGCAGATTAGCAAAACGTTCGATACCCAACACTTCGTTGATGACAAACTGGGTATCGCGAACGGGGGCTTGATAACTGGGCATGATTTGTCCTTCGACGGATTGGAGTATTTGGTTTCAGGCAGCGGCCGATTTTTCCGAAAGCTCGACTTTTTCGACCATAGCGACAAATTCGGTCAGTTCCTTTATCGCGCTTTCGATGTCGTCGCGCTGTGCCTTCAACAAGTTGATACGGTCACGGCATTTCTCGATTGTGACACGGCGCTGAATATTGCGGCCATCGTTCAGGTCATAAAGATCGATCATTTCGCGAATTTCGCCGAGCGAAAAACCTACACGTTTCGCGCGCAATATCCAAGCCAGACGCGCGCGGTCGCGCTTCGAATAAATGCGAGCGAGTCCCATGCGCTCCGGCGAAATCAGCCCCTGATCTTCATAGAAACGCAGCGCTCGCGCGGTGACGTCGAACTCGGTCGATAAATCCGAGATAGTGAAGGAATCACGGTTGAAAGCATCAGGCGTGTCGATGGTCGCATCGGCATGCCTCTCGTTGCGTGTCATAGTATCCATAGCGACGTCGTCCCTCCTCGTGGCCCTAACGTCACTAGTTTACGTTAGCGTAAACGTCAACTATAGAAATCACAGAGCGGTTTAGATGATTTACCAACTTGCATCAGCAGTGTTAGGCTTAGGTTGGCTTGGGTGGCGACGCAGGTGGTGTACCCAGTGGATCGATAATCGGCTCAACGGGTGGCACGACGGGCGACTCGATGACCGGCTCCGGAGTTGGTTCAGGACGCTTGATCGGCGTCGCAGTGTTCTTCAAAACCACCACCTCCTGGTTCATTTGGGTCGCACCGAATAACGCCTTAGCAAAAGCATGCGGCAACCGAATACAACCATGTGATGCAGGATATCCAGGAAGATGCCCGCCGTGCATGGCAATGCCGTCCCAAGTTAGCCGCTGCATATACGGCATCGGCGCGTTGCTATAGAGGTTGGACTTATGATCGATATTTTTCTGAAGAATATTGAAAATACCCGTCGGGGTTTCCTTACCCTTTTTGCCTGATGAAATCGTGCTGAAACCCAACAGCTTGTCATTTTGAAAAACGTAAATCCGCTGAATATCGAGCACGGCAACAATTTTCATCGGCCCTTCGTAACTGTCGCGCTTTTCCCAAACGAATTGCCCGGGCTTGAGTGAATCTACTGGTCCCTTTTTCAGGGCGGGTTTCGGCGCTGGCGCAGGCATTGGGGTCGGAGTTAACTCAGGTGGCGGGGAGACCAGAGGCTCGTTTACCGCAGGGTCGGACGACAAAACGGGCGAGTTCACAATTTGTGGCTCAGTTATGGTTGGCGCCGGCATTTGCGCTGTTGGCGGTGGCGCCACCTGCGCAAGCAAGGGTGCTGCTACCCCCAGCAAGGCTAAAGCTTTCACGGTGCGAAAAATCGCAAGGAACTTCATGGCATTGCCCCTGATAAATTCAATTTGCCTGTCGCGCCCGGCTGTTATGACGTGCTCATAGCAAGACATTGAAGTCGTTTCGACCTGAATTTGCGCCGCGCAAAATGCGGCAATGTAACAAATTGCGTCTAAGCGTCCGCGTTTTGCGGCCAAACGCAAGAAAGAAGTCTTTTGGCAATATCTGACTGACACTATCTAATGACAATGACACAAATCGGGCGCAGACAGTTTTTCCAATCGGCCGTCGCTGGAATGGCCATGCTGGCAACACCAACGACGGCCAGCGAGATCATCTTCCACTCTGGAACAGGTGATGCGGTCGGCAGCAGCCCAAATCCGCTATTGTTGGGCAGGGCAAAAGCGGCTTTGGAAGCGCATAAATCGCGAATTCGCAATCGCGACCTTTTGGCGATCGCGGACTTTTCAAAACCGTCGCGTGATCCACGATTTTATCTCGTCAACTTGCAAAGCGGTCAATCGACCAATTTCTTGGTCGCGCATGGCAAAGGATCGGACCCCAGCCATAGCGGTTGGGTGAAGAGTTTCTCTAATACCCATGGTTCGGAAGCCACCTCAGCAGGCAGCTACCTCGTGGGCGACACCTATTATGGCCAGTATGGCGAGTCCCGCCGATTGCTTGGGTTAGAGCCACAAAACGACCAAGCCGAAGCACGGGCAATCGTTATCCACCCTGCCTGGTATGTTAATCAGACACTGATCCAGGAACAGGGCAAAATCGGACGCAGCCAAGGCTGCTTTGCCTTTTCGCAAAGTGACATCGGGCAGATATTGCAACGCGTTGCGCCGGGAACTTTACTTTACGCGGATAAAGTTTAGCGCTTAGCTCCGATTGCCGGACTTAAAAACGCCGCAAATAATACGTTTGCCGCTGTTTCCGCTCGGATCGGTGACATAATCGTCCGCCTTTTCGTGGATAATCAAAGACCCCCCGTCGGCGTCAAGCAATCCACCCGCACCTTCAAGCATGATATCCGGCATCTTGTATTCGAGTGTCAGCTTTTTGTCCGGACCCGCAACGACATTTGGCAAATCGCCTCCGTGCGCGCCCATTGGATTGTCGCGGCCATGCTGCTTCATACCAGGATTCCAATGCCCGCCTGCCGACGTAAATTCGGGTCCTTGGCACTTGCCGACAGCATGTAAATGCATTCCGAATGTACCGGCGAGCGGCGCGTCTGCGGCGAGGCTTAGAAATATTCCGTCACTGCGTTTGGAAATTGTTGCCACCCCTGCCCACGATCCGTCTGCGCGTGCCAGATCAGCCGTAATCACTTCAGAGACCGCAGGACCTTCGTTTTCGGACATGGTCGAACAACCCGCGATCATCGGAATGATTAGTATCGGCAACAACTGACGCATAAAATTCTCCTTAAGGCGGACGTGTTCACCCACTCATATTTATAACTGCGGCCGGCACAATTTGTTTCCGATAATTACTGCACCCATTCACTGCGCTTTACCCCTTGCGCGAAAAGCAATGCAGTAAGGTCGTTGTGGCGAACAGAGAAATTTGCCGCCGCAGCAAGCTTAGGCCTCGGATGAAAGCCCACACCCAATCCGGATCCTCCAACCGCAGCAGCAATCATCGGCAGGTCGTTCGCCCCGTCCCCGACGGCAAGCGCCGCAGTCATTGGTATGCCTAGAGTTTCGACCGCGGATTCCAAAACTGCCTTTTTGGTCGATGCGTCGACGATATCGCCCACCAAGGCACCTGTGAGCGTGCCATCGACTATCTCCAGAACATTTGCGTGAACCTCAGCAAATCCCAACATCGCTGCAACCGGAGCGGTAAAGCTGGTGAACCCGCCTGACACCAGCACATTATGCGCTCCCCATACCTCCATCGATCGAACCAATTTTTGCGCGCCAGCCATCGGCCGGACACGTTCGGCGAGGCACTGCGTTACTATATCTTCGCCAAGACCGGCCAGTAACACCACACGCGCCTTGAGCGCTTCAACAAAATCCAATTCGCCAGCCATCGCGCGTTCGGTGATTGCGGCGATTTCGGGCTTTATACCTGCGTAATCGGCAAGTTCATCGATACATTCGACTGTGATCATGGTGCTGTCCATATCAGACACAAGTAGCATTTTGCGGCGGCCTTCCGATGATTGGACAACAATATCAGCCATCGATTCGAACGAGGCCAATGCGACCCGCGCGTCGGCGATGCTGCCTTTAAAGCCGATGTCGACGGCTTTGCCAGGTTCGAGCCATTCGATTTCCGCAGGCGCGCAATTAGCATTTGCCAAACGGTCGCAGGCATCGGAAATTATGCCGCTTTCGAACGAGCCTGCTGCTATCAATGTTGAGATGGGCATTTCGAATCCTGAAGCCAAACCGAAGCTCGCGCTTATTGCCGGTCCGACCGCAAGCGGCAAGACCGCATTGGCGCTACATTTGGCCGGATTGCATAATATAATGATTATCAACGCCGACAGCGCGCAAGTTTATTCTGATTTGCCGGTATTGAGCGCGCAACCGACGCCGGACGAACAGGCCAGCGTGCCACACCGGCTGTTTGCCTATCTTGACGGACAGACCGCCTGTTCAGCGGCATGTTGGGCGGCGGATGCTAAGGCTGCGGTGGCCGAGGCGCACGACGCCGGGCTTCTCCCCGTGATCGTTGGAGGCACCGGGCTGTATTTGCGGACGTTGCTCGACGGGATCGCGCCGATCCCTGAAATCGACGCCGATATCCGCACCGAAATCCGCTCACTACCAGTTGAGGTGGCATATGCTCGATTGCAGGCAGCTGACCATGTAATGGCATTCGCACTAGCTCCGACCGATAGCAGCCGCATCGCCCGCGCGCTTGAGGTGATCGAAAGCACCGGACGCAGCATGGCTGATTGGCGCAAAAACAAGACGGGCGGCATAGCCGGTGACGTCGCACTGCACCCATTGGTCCTGCTCCCCCCTCGTGATTGGCTCTACGCCCGTTGCGATGCGCGATTCGATGCGATGATGGATGACGGCGCGGTAGCCGAAGTCGAAGCTCTGCTGGTGCAAGGCCTCCCCGGTGATGCTCCGATCATGCGCGCCATTGGGGTTCCTGAAATTTCGGCGATGTTATCCGGCCAAATTAAGCGCGAGGAAGCGATAGCCCTCGGTAAAATCGCAACTCGCCAATATGCAAAGCGGCAGTTTACTTGGTTCCGCAATCAGTCGCCTGCACTTTGGTCGCGCTGGGAAGAAGAGATTAATGATTCAAATATAGATAAAATTGAAATAATATTTCAATCTTTGTAGTTGACATGGCATTTTCGAACATATAGCCAGCCCGCTCTTGCGAACCCTGTTGCGCTGCAACATAGGGGCGCGACAAAACTTTTAAGGATATAAAAGTGCCCGAAAAATCCGGCGCAGAGATATTGATAGATGGCCTGATCGAACAAGGCGTTGATACCGTTTTCGGTTATCCCGGCGGCGCAGTGCTGCCAATCTATGACGCGCTGTTCCAACAGAAGAAGATCAAGCACGTTCTCGTCCGCCACGAAGCCGGCGCAGCGCATGCAGCGGAAGGCTATGCCCGCTCGACTGGCAAGCCAGGCGTTGTGCTGGTCACCTCCGGCCCCGGCGCGACGAATGCGGTTACCGGCATTGCCGACGCGTTCCTCGACTCTATTCCATTGGTTGTCATTACCGGTCAGGTATCGACCTTACTGATCGGAACAGACGCTTTTCAGGAAGCCGACACTGTTGGCATTACCCGCCACTGTTCAAAACATAATTATCTGGTCAAAGACCCGGCGGAGCTTGCCGCAACTGTGCGTGAGGCATTTGCCATCGCCACTAGAGGCCGTCCTGGTCCCGTGGTCATCGACATCCCTAAGAATGTCCAGGTCGCAACAGCGCCGACCGATATCAAAAGCAAAGCAGCGCAACGGTTCCATCCAGCTGGCGAGGCGGAATATGCCCTGATCAACAAGGCGGTCGAATTGCTCGCGAATGCAAAAGCGCCGATCCTTTACACCGGCGGTGGCATTATCAATTCTGGCCCAGACGCCAGCGCGGCTTTACGCGAACTGGCTGAACTCAGTGGCGCCCCGGTAACCTCGACGCTGATGGGCCTAGGCGCCTACCCCGCGTCGGGCGAGGCATGGCTCGGGATGCTGGGGATGCATGGTACGTACGAAGCCAATATGGCGATGAATCAGTGCGACGTGATGTTGTGCCTCGGTGCGCGCTTTGACGACCGTATCACCGGCCGTCTCGACGCCTTCTCGCCCGACAGCATCAAGATTCATGTCGATATCGACCGCAGCTCGATCAACAAGACCGTCCGCGTCGACTTGCCAATTGTCGCCGATGTCGGCACCGCAATCCGCCAGATGATCGACGTTTGGAAAGGCCGGAAGGTAAAGCCGCAGCCGCTGACCGAATGGTGGGCCAAGGTCAAGGGCTGGCGCGCGGTAGAATGCCTCAATTATCCTGCGAGCAAGGCCGAGATCATGCCGCAATTTGCCATTGAGCGTTTGTATGCCGCGACCAAGGATAAATCGCCGATCATCACCACCGAGGTAGGTCAGCATCAAATGTGGGCGGCGCAGCATTTCCATTTCGAAGGACCAAACAAATGGCTGACCAGCGGCGGCCTTGGCACGATGGGTTACGGGATGCCCGCAGCCATCGGCGCGCAAATGGGCAACCCCGACGCGCTCGTCATCGACATTGCGGGCGAAGCTTCGATCCAGATGAATATCCAAGAAATGGGGACCGCGACTCAATATCGCCTGCCCATCAAAGTCTTCATCCTCAATAACGAATGGATGGGAATGGTCCGCCAGTGGCAGGAACTGACCTATGAAAGCCGCTATTCAGAAAGCTATTCCGACAGCTTGCCCGATTTTGTCGCGCTAGCCGAAGCTTATGGCTGGAAAGGCATCCGTTGCGATGACCCGGCAAAGCTGGACGAAGCAATTGCCGAAATGCTCGCCTATGATGGGCCCGTCATGTTCGACTGCCGTGTTTCAAAGAAGGCCAACTGCTTCCCGATGATCCCGTCGGGCGCAGCGCATACCGAAATGATCCTGCATTCAGACGAAGTATCAGGCACGATGGACGACGAAGCAAAGGCTCTCGTATAATGCATATCAAGGAAGAACTCGCAGAACGCCATGTGCTCACATTGACTGTCGATAACGAAGCGGGCACGCTGGCGCGGATTGCGGGGATGTTCACCTCGCGCGGCTATAATATTGACAGCTTGACTGTGGCCGACATCAGCGAAGACCATGCAACCAGCCGCATCACGATCGTCACCAAAGGCCCGCCGCCAGTCATCGACCAAATCATTGCACAGTGCGAGCGGTTAGTGCCGGTGCACAAGGTTACCGACCTGACCGAAGCAGGACCGCATGTTGAGCGCGAGCTCGCCTTGGTCAAGGTCAGCGGCGCCGGGGACCAACGCGTCGAGGCGATGCGACTTGCCGACATCTACCGCGCCCGTGTGATCGACGCGACTGTCAACAGCTTCATTTTTGAAATCACCGGCGGGCCGGACAAGATCGACACCTTTGTGACTTTGATGCGCGAAGTGGGGTTGGTCGAGGTCGGACGGACGGGGATTGTGGGACTGATGCGCGGTTCAGGCGCTAGTTAAAAAGGGAAAGCGAATATCATGAAGGTTTATTACGACGCCGATTGTGACCTCGGACTGATCAAGGACAAGAAGGTCGCGATTGTCGGCTATGGCAGCCAGGGCCACGCCCATGCCCAGAATTTGCGCGATAGCGGCGTGGCCGATGTGGCGATTGCTCTGCGTGCCGGGTCGGCGACCGCGAAAAAGGCGGAAGGCGCTGGCTTTAAGGTCATGGCCAATGCCGACGCAGCGGCTTGGGCGGATATCCTCATGATCCTCGCTCCTGATGAACATCAAGCGGCGATCTATGCCGACGACTTGCATGCCAATATGAAGCCCGGCGCTGCGCTTGCCTTTGCCCACGGCCTCAACGTCCATTTCGGCTTAATTGAGCCGCGCGCCGACGTCGATGTCATCATGATCGCACCCAAGGGCCCCGGTCATACCGTGCGCAGCGAATATCAGAAAGGCGGCGGCGTCCCCTGCCTGATCGCGATCGCGCAGAATGCCAGCGGCAATGCGCATGACATTGCTTTGGCCTATGCCAGCGGTGTCGGCGGCGGACGCTCGGGCATCATCGAAACCAACTTCCGCGAGGAATGCGAAACCGATCTGTTTGGCGAGCAGGCGGTGCTCTGCGGCGGTATCACCCACTTGATTCAGGCCGGGTTCGAGACACTGACCGAGGCAGGCTATGCGCCCGAAATGGCCTATTTCGAATGCCTCCATGAAACCAAGCTGATCGTCGACCTGCTCTATGAAGGCGGCATTGCCAACATGCGTTATTCGATCTCCAACACCGCCGAATATGGCGATATCACCACCGGACCGCGGATCATAACCGACGAGACCAAGGCCGAAATGAAGCGCGTGCTCGCCGACATCCAGTCGGGGCGTTTCGTCAAGAATTTCGTCCTCGACAACCGTGCTGGTCAGCCCGAACTGAAGGCCGCCCGCAAAGCCGCTGCGGCTCACCCCATCGAAGCAACCGGCGCCAAGCTCCGCGCCATGATGCCGTGGATTGCCAAGAACAAGCTGGTCGATCAGGCGAAGAACTGACCTTTATTCTCACCTTGACTAATTTGGGGGAGACATCGACATTGATGCCTCCCCTTTTTCATGTCTGGAGCATTCCCAATGCGTAGTATTCTCCTTGCCCTGCCGCTATTTGCCGCAGTCCCGCTCATCGCCCAAAGCGCGCCACAAGTGCCCGGAATAATGGACACCGCCCGCGTCACCGCTGGCACCTACAACACCGACCCCGGCCATACCCTCGTTGGCTGGCGCGTCAGCCATTTTGGTTTCAACGATTATTTCGGCATTTTCGGCGATGCCACCGGCACGCTGACGCTTGATCCCAAGAAGCCCAATGCCGCGAAGGTCGATATCACTATCCCGGTCAGCAAGGTCACCACCGCCAGCGCTGGCCTAACAGGTCACCTGCTCCGCGCTGGCAAAGATGGCGGAAATCCTGACTTTTTCGGACCCAACCCGGCCGATGCAAAATTCGTATCGACCAGCGTCGTTGCCAAAGGCACCACTGCAAAAATCTTCGGCAACCTCACGCTGAACGGCATGACCAAGCCTGTCGTACTCGACACCAAATTTTCAGGAGCAGGCAATAATCCGTTCAACAAGAAAGCAACTGTCGGCTTTCATGCGACTACAACCATCAAGCGCAGCGACTTTGGCGTGATGTACGGCATCCCCGTGGTGTCCGACAATGTCAAACTCGACATCAGCGTCGCTTTCGAAAAAGCGAGCTAGGCCCTAACCCAGATATCGCGCGTCGAGGCTTGCCTTCGCCGCGCGATATTCGGCCTCGAGTTGCCCTACAAATTCAGCGACGGTCTGCACTTCCTTGATCGCGCCAATTCCCTGACCCGAACCCCAGATATCCTTCCACGCCTTGGCCTCGCTATTGCCGCCCGAGCCGAAGTTCATCGTCGAAATATCGCCCTTGGGCAGATTGTTCGGGTCCATGCCCGCCTTCTCAATCGACTGGCGCAGATAATTGCCGCTGACACCAGTAAATAGGTCGGAATAGACAATGTCCGCGGCCTTCGCCTCGACGATATTGTCTTTGTAACCGTCGACGGCGTTAGCCTCTTTGGTCGCGATGAACGCACTGCCGATATAGGCGAGATCCGCCCCCATCGCTTGCGCCGCAAGCACCGAAGCACCATGTGCGATCGATCCCGACAGCGCCACCGGCCCATCAAACCATTCGCGGATTTCGCGCATCAACGCGAAAGGCGAAGTCACGCCCGCATGCCCGCCAGCGCCCGCTGCGACCGGAATAAGGCCATCGGCGCCCTTCTCGATTGCCTTATGCGCGAAACGGTCATTAATGACATCGTGTAGCACAATCCCGCCCCAGCTATGCACCGCATCGTTCAACTCGACCTGAGCACCCAATGAGGTAATCGTAATCGGCACCTGCCATTTGGCGCAGGTCGCGATATCTTCCTGCAAGCGATTGTTCGATTTGTGCACGATCTGGTTGACCGCATAAGGCGCGGCAGGCCGGTCGGGATGCTCGCGATTATGCGCGGCGAGTTCCTCGGTAATCTGGTGCAGCCATTCATCGAGCTGCGCCTGAGGCCGCGCATTGAGCGCCGGGAACGAGCCGACGACGCCCGCCTTGCACTGCGCAATGACGAGTTCGGGACCCGAGACGATGAACAAGGGCGAGCCGATCACCGGTAAACGTAGTTTGTCGAAAATTGCCGGAAGGGTCATGCGTCGAATCCTCTCTTAATTGCGCGTTTAAACGCGGTTAGCCACAGCACGAACCGGCTGTCAAACTGCGCGCAACTGTTTAGCTTTGCCGTAAGGTCACTTTGTCGGCTTCAGATATTTGTCAAACCAGTCAACCGTCCTTTTCAGCGAATCGAGCTGATTCTCCTTCTTGCGGAAACCGTGGCCCTCGGCTGAGTAATATATGGTTTCGACCAGATTGCCCTTGGCTTTCAAAATGCCGTGAACCTCCTGCGCCTGACCGCGCGGCACGCGGATGTCATTTTCACCCTGGATGGTGAGCAACGACAAGTGGTCGGCGCGCGCGATTTGTTCGAAGCAACGGTCAAGAGCGGAACAAGGCCCCTTCAAACGTCCAGATTGCTCACCCGCCTCAATTCCGACCTTAGCCGTTCCTCATCAAATGCGTGTTGCGCGAACTTGCCGCCGCGCTCTACCCAAAACAGGAACAGGTGCGCGGACCAGCGGTTGGGGTTGGGTTGCATCCGGCCGTGGCGCAGGTCCATTCCGCGATACAGCACTGCGTCGCCGGGCTGCATTGCGACCGCGGAATAGGCTTCGTCGCCAAAATCATCGAAACAAGGCCCCTCTTCGGTAACACGTGTGGAGCCCACTTCGAGCGGCCATGGTACGTCATCGCTGTACGCAAGCGTGAGGGAAACGCTATGCTCGCACGACGGGCGGTCTGAATGTACGCGGCAAATATCGTCCTTGTGATAGATGCGGAAATAGTCGTAGCTGGGCAAGACATCCGCGCCGGTGAGATCGCTGATGATCGGCGTCATGCCCCACAGGAACGTCGTAAGCGGCCGGTAGAAATGTCCTGAAATATCGATCGTTTGCTGCTTGGAAAGCGGGTGCATTTTGGCGAAATTCTCGAACGATTTGCCTGACGCCTGCAGGTCCATCTGTATCTGTTTGAACAACATTGCAGCAACTTCCGAAGGTATGAGACCCCTGATCGTTGCATATCCGTCTTTTTTATAGTCGCCTTCGATTCGCATGCGATTTTCTATCTCGTTTTTGACTAATCACAAGCGCAGCGGAAATTTTACGCCCCGTTTGCCGCGCTCAATATCGCGCGGACGCTGGCTGTCGCCACATCGCGGCTGATGCCGACACCGAACAATATTGGCCCCTCGCCTACCCGGCATTCGACATAGGCGGCGGCGCGCGCGTCGGTACCGTGGCCGATGGCATGCTCGCTATAGTCGATGATGTCGAGCGGGCCACTGAGCGCGTGTTCGAGCGCATTAGCAAGGCTTGAAATCAGGCCATTGCCACGCCCGCTCACGCTTTGTTCGACACCGGCGATGCGGATTTTGCCGACGAAGATACGCTCGTCTTGCGCCTGTCGGCACTGGCTTTCCTGAAAGTCGATGAGGCGGAAACGGCCCTCGCCTTTTAGGTGATAGTGTTTCTCGAACGCTTCCCAGATGTCGGCGCTGGTGAGTTCACGGCCTGTGGTGTCGGACAGTTCCTGCACGGTGGTGGAGAAATTCGCCTGCATCCGTTTGGGCAGTTTCAGGCCGTGGTCTTGCTCGATCACCCAGGCGACACCGCCCTTGCCGCTCTGCGAATTGACTCGAATGACCGCTTCGTAAGACCGTCCCAGATCGGCGGGGTCTATCGGCAAATAGGGCACGCGCCAGATTTCGTCATTCTGCAACGCGTTTGCGGCAAAGCCCTTCTTGATAGCGTCCTGATGCGACCCGGAAAACGCTGTGAACACCAATTCGCCTGCATAAGGGTGACGCGGGTGGACGGGGAGCTGGTTGCAATATTCGACGGTTTGGATGACTTCGTCGATGTTGCTGAAATCGAGGCCGGGGTGCAGCCCTTGCGTGTACATGTTGAGCGCCAGCGTTACAAGGTCGACATTCCCGGTTCGCTCGCCATTACCGAACAGGCAGCCTTCGATCCGGTCGGCGCCTGCGAGCAGGCCAAGCTCAGCCGCTGCGATGCCGCTGCCGCGGTCGTTGTGCGGGTGGAGCGAGATGACGACGCTGTCACGAGAGCTGATATGTTTGCACATCCATTCTATCTGATCGGCATAGATGTTGGGCATCGCGGCTTCGATCGTGGCCGGAAGATTGAGGATGAGGGGCTTGGTTGGCGTGGGTTTCAGCACTTCCATCACCCCTTCGCACACCTCAAGGCTGAATTCGAGTTCGGCGGTGGAGAAAGTTTCGGGGGAATATTCGAAATGCCAGTCGGTTTCAGGGAAACGCGCCGCCTGTTCGGCGAGGATTTGCGCGCCTTCGACGGCGATGGCCTTAACGCCCGGTTTGTCGAGCTTGAATACGATATCGCGCCACGCTGGCGACACCGCATTGTAGAGATGGACGATGGCGCGCGGTGCACCAGCCATGCTCTCGAAGGTTTTCTCGATCAGGTCGCGGCGGGACTGTGTGAGGCTCTGGATCGTCACGTCATCGGGGATGCGGCCGCTGTCGACAAGGTTATGAATGAAGTCGAAATCGGTCGCGCCGCTGCTCGGGAAGCCGACCTCGATTTCCTTGATGCCAACCTTGATCAGCAGGTCGAAAAAGCGGTTCTTCTTCTCCGCCCCCATCGGGTCGATCAACGCCTGGTTGCCGTCACGCAGATCGGTCGAGAGCCAGCGCGGGGGCTTGGTGATGGTGCGTGTCGGCCACGCGCGGTCTGGCAAGTCAACCTGCGGGAACGCAAGGTATTTTCGAGATGGATCGGTGAGCATCATGGTCAGTTTACAACTTCGCTATGGCACGCTTTTGAGCGGGCTTTGGGGTCTATGTCGGTGGTTGGTACCCCTTAGGCGGGTGATCCGGCGCATGGCCGAACAAAAACGCACGCCTAAGGGCGTGTAAGTCGTAGGAGGAGCGATAAGGCGCGATCACGTGACATTATATTGCGTCGTTAGCGCTATCTGGCGACATTCGTCCAGCTTTAATTTGCTACAGCGCTTATTTCGTTGCTTGCCAGATCAGGTCGCACTCCTAGTCGATAGCATCGAAATTGGCCCCGCTGTGCACCGGATCGCGATTATTGAGCAGCGGGAACGGCCGGTCGTGCGACAGAGTTTTGCGCAAAGCACCGATCAACAGATGCAACCGCCCGATGGGGTCGCTTCGGCTGGATAGTTTGAACCTCCGGCGATCTGCATCGGTCAAAAATGTGGCCCCGCGATAAATCAGCGAACCATTGATGCTTGCTGCTGTGGTGCCGTCGCCGAACATCATGCCCAATGAGGAAAAGTCCAGGCCCGAAAATAGCGCCTGCAACTCCCTCCCGTCACTGGTACAAAGCACGTAAAGAGGGACCGTTACGATACCCAGACAAAGTTCTATTTTTGTTCTTATTGCTTCAAGATAGAAATTTCACCACCGATGTTTGAACTAAATCAAACGGCGGATGCAAATGCCACGATCAAATTTCCACCTGGCTGCCTAATTCAACCACACGGTTGCTGGGCAGTTTGAAAAATTCCATCGCATTTGCCGCGTTACGCAACATCCAAGCAAACGTCTTTTCTCGCCAAATTGCCATGCCGGGAATTTTTGACGCGATCAGAGTCTGCCGCGACAGGAAGAAACTGGTGTGCATCATATCGAATTTTGGACCGCACAGGTCAACTTTGTCGAGCGTTGCTGGCACGTTGGTTTCTTCGAGGAAGCCGAAGCGCATCTTTACGCGATAAAAGCCTTCACCAAGTTCCTTGCAAACTATCCTGTCTGCCTCATCGACATAAGGCACGTCTTCGATTTGCACCGTCAGAATGATAATGCGTTCATGCAGTATTCGGTTGTGTTTTATATTGTGCAGCAGCGCCGAAGGGACACCGCTCGCCGCCGACGCCATGAAGATCGCCGTGCCCGGCACGCGCAAAGCACTGTTGGCGGCGGATTTGATGAAAATTTCCATCGGCATTGTGCTTTCCGCCATACGCTCGCGCATCAGCGTCCGTCCCCGCGACCATGTCGTAAGCAACGTAAAGATAACCAAACCAATCAGTAGCGGGAAATAACCGCCATCTGGAACCTTCAGCAGGTTTGCGCCCAAATATGCCATGTCGACGATGATGAAAATCGCCAAAATGGGTAGCGATTTCCACTTTGGCCATTTCCACAACTGGAACAATACAACCGCCAGCAAGCAGGTATCGATGAACATCGCGCCGGTCACCGCGATGCCATAGGCCGCCGCGAGATTACTTGACGAGCGGAAGAACAGAACAAGCGCAATGACCATGATCATCAGGGCCCAGTTGATGACGGGGATATAAATCTGCCCGACGGCTTTTTCGCTGGTGTGGAGGATGCTGAGGCGCGGGATGAAACCCAGTTGGATTGCTTGCTGGGTGAGCGAGAATGCGCCTGAAATGACCGCTTGGCTGGCAATGATAGTCGCCAGCAACGCAATGATCACCACCGGCAAGCGCACGATGTCGGGGATCATTAGGAAAAACGGGTCTTTAATTGTGGCAAGAGCCGTCGCCTCATCCATCGAAAGGATCATTGCGCCCTGCCCCATATAGTTGAGCATGAGCGCAGGAAGTACGAAACCCAGCCAACCGAACTTGATCGGCTTGCGTCCGAAATGCCCCATATCGGCATATAATGCCTCGGCACCAGTGACAGCCAACACAACTGACCCCATCGCGACAAAAGCGCGAAAGCCGTCGACCCAGAAGAAGTTGATCGCGTTCCACGGGTTCAGTGTTTCAAGGATAATTCCGGGACCTTTGACCAGATGAATGACACCCAGCGTTGCAATGGTCGAGAAATAGACGAGCATGATCGGCCCGAACAACGCACCGACCTTGGCAGTGCCGCGTGACTGGATCGCGAACAGGCCGACCAATATGCCGATGGCGATCGGCAGAATCCACGCTTTAAAGCCCGGATGGACATAGCTCAGCCCCTCGGTCGCTGACAGCACCGACATCGCGGGCGTGATCATCGAATCTCCGTAAAACAGCGCGGTCGCGAACACCCCGAGCATGATAATCGGCGCGGTCCAGCGCTTGCCCTCGGTCTGTCTGTTGATGAGCGCCAACAATGCGAGGCTGCCGCCCTCGCCCTTGTTGTCTGCGCGCATGATGATCATCACATATTTGAACGTCACCACGATCATCATCGACCAGAACACGAGGCTCAGCACACCATAGATGTGCATCGGGTCGGGATTGATTGGATGATGCCCGGCAAAGGTTTCGCGGAATGCATAGATCGGGCTGGTCCCGATGTCGCCGAATACGACGCCAATGGCACCTACTGCCAGCTTGCCAATCGAACCCTGGGCCGCATGGCCGTGGCTTTCTTGATCAGGGCTGTGCCCGAAATCATCTGCTTGAGGTGCGACCATTTAATCCCTCGATTTCGGCACGGATCGGACTCGCATTCGCATGAAGCCGGCGCGGGCGATACCATGCCGCTTTAGGCTTAACAACTAAGCAATAAACGCCTAAAGTCGGCATATTTATTATTAAATATCAATTATTTGCTTTGGGAGCGCCGGCGTTCGCCTTGATCTGCGCTTGTAAAGTCTTTGCGTTCGCCAGTTGCGACTCAAGCCGAGGCTTCCATTTCGCGTTGGGCGTAGCCAGCGACAATGCCTTTTCCCAGAACAATATCGCGCCGTCGATATCGCCATTGAACAGGCGCGACAGGCCGCCAAAATAATATGGCGATGGGTAATTCGGTCGAATCGCCCGTGCCTTATCGAACGCGAGTTGCGCCGGCAGCGACATCTGGCCGTTGCTGGCAAGCATCAATTGCAGGCCAAGCGCTGACCATAAGTCCGGGTCTTCGGGGTTTTTCTTTAAACCCGCCTGAATATAGCTCGCCGACAATTTGTAATCGCCCTGCTTGGCGAAACTGTCGGCAGTCACCAGCCAGCGTTTGGCGCCGCCAAAGCTCTGATCCATATCGGCGCGCATGTCGACCAATTGGATCGCGGCATCTTCCTTCGCCGCCAGCGATTTGGCCGGTGCGGACAGTACCGCCGGACGCCCCTGGAGGGCATAACCGGTCATTCCGAGCAGAACGGCGGCGGCGGCCACTTGCCAATATCCCTTTTGCAAACGACCAAGCAGCACGAGTCCCGCAAGACTGACCGCTGCCAACAGGCCAAGCGCAACCCAGCCGCTCATGCGCGCCTCCTGAACAGGCCGCGCGCCATCCACACCGCAACCAGCAACAGCAGCACCGGAGCAGCCCACAGCAGCAAACCGGAGCCTTTCATTTCGGGCTCAAAGCTGACCCATTCGCCGTAACGGCCAATCATCCATTTCCGGATCGTTTCAGGCTTTTCACCCTTGGCGATTTGCTGGCGAACCTCGGCGCGCATTGTCGCGGCCATCGGCGCGTCACTGTCGGCAATCGACTGTCCCTGACACTGGATACAGCGCAAGCCATGCATCAGGTTGGTGGCTTCAGCTTCCTTTTTCGGATCGGCCAATTGCTGGTTGGCAAGCTCGGGGATTGGACCGCTGCCTTGCGCGAAGACCGGAGCTGCAACGAGCAAGGTCAAAATAGTGAAGGCTTGTCTCATTTCGCCTCAGCCAATTTTTCGAGAAGCATCGGCACATGCTCTTCGCGAATGTCGCCAATATGTTGGTAGCTAATCTTGCCATCGCTGCCGATAACATAGGTTTCCGGCACGCCGGATGACCCGAGCATCAACTGAACCGCCATTTCATTGTCAGCACCGATCCGCCGGAACGGGTTGCCGAATTGGTCTAGAAAAACAGCGACGTCTTCTGGGCGATCACGCACGGCAATAGCATCGATTTCTACGCCTGCCTTTTTGAGCGTTTCAAGATGCGGAGCCTCGGCTTTGCAGGGGATACACCAGCTTGCAAAAATATTGAGCAGACGCGGCTTGCCGTCGGCCATATCGCTGCTGGCGAGGCCCTGCACCCCTGCCGTGGCTGGCGCCAGCGCGAATTGCGGCAGTTTTTGCCCGACCATCGCCGAACGAACCAGTTCATCCTTAGGCACGAGCAGTCCGTATATCGCAAGGCCACCGATAAAGGCGATGACGGCCAGCGGCAGCCACAGGAGCCAGGGCCGGGTCATTCGCTTGCCCAATTATTCTTGGCGGGCTTTCTTGGGCGGCGCAGCATTCGGCCAAGCAGCGCAATCAAGCCGCCGAGCGCGACTAGCGCGCCGCCGAACCAGATGAATGTGACATAGGGCTTCCACCACAAACGGACCTGCCACTTGCCGGTGCGTTCATCCGGTTGCGCGAGCACTGCATAGAGTTGCCCGTTCCAGCGGGTTAGCAAGGCCGCCTCGCTGGTCTGCATCTCTGGTTGGAAAAACTGGCGCGACTGCGGATGAAGCGCAAAAGTTTTGCCGCCCCGGTTGGCGAGCATTTCACCCTGGATGCCGACCCAGTTGTCGCCGATGGCGGGATTGACGTCGTCGAGCTTCACCGTCCAACCAGCGACCTGCGCGCTTTGGCCCGGCGAAAGCGCAGTCAGCGATTCCTTTGAAAATCCGGATTCGGACGCCATGCCGAACACGCTCACCGCCAAACCAAAATGCGCGATGACCATGCCATAAATCGGCAACGGTGTGCGCAGCAGGTTGCGGCCTTTAAGCGGAACGAAAGAGGCAACGGCCAGTGCCAGCGCGAACGCTATCCCCAGTGTAGGGAATATGCCGACGCCCGGGGCGAATTGCCAAACGGCCACGCCGCTCCACAAGATGATCGCGAAAAAGCCGACCAGCCAATATTTGTGTCGCGCTATCTCATCGCGCCGCCAGCGCAGCATCGGGCCAAGCAAAAGCGCAAGCATCAGCAGCAGCGCAATCGGCACCGTCGCCTTGTTGAAATATGGCGGGCCGACCGAAATCTTGTCACCCAAAGCCTCGGCCGCCAGCGGATAGAGCGTGCCAATCAGCACGATACCCAATATGACACTGAGGAAGATGTTATTGGCGACAATCGCGCCTTCGCGGCTGACCAGTTGGAACGGCTCGCCCTGCCGGACCGTGCCGATGCGCAAAGCGAACAGAACGAAGGCTGCGCCGGTGTAAACGAGCATTAGCGTGAGGATGAACGCGCCGCGTTCTGGATCGACGGCGAAACTGTGCACGCTGGTCAGGACGCCCGAGCGGACGAGGAAGGTGCCGGCCATAGACATCGCGAACGCGACGAGCGCGAGCATGATTGTCCAGGCGCGAAGGGCGTTGCGGGTCGCCAGCACGCTGACCGAATGGAGCAACGCAGTCGCGGCGAGCCATGGCATCAGCGAGGCATTTTCGACGGGGTCCCAGAACCACCAGCCGCCCCAACCTAGCTCGTAATAGGCCCAGTAGCTGCCTGCGGTGATGCCCAATGTCAGGAATATCCACGCGCCAAGCACCCAGGGCCGCATCGCGCGGGCAAAGGCGGGGCCAACTTGCCGCGTCAGCAGCGCGCCAACAGCAAACGAGAAGGCGACCGACAATCCGACATAGCCGATATACAATGTCGGCGGGTGGAAGGCCAAGCCGATATCCTGCAGCAGGGGGTTAAGCCCTGCCCCTTGCGCTGGCGCTGGCACGAGCCGCTCGAACGGATTCGACGAGAATAACAGGAACGCAAAGAAACCGAGCGAAACAACGGCTTGAACGCCTAGCGTCGCGCCGAGCGTTTTGGCATCAATGCGCTTTTCGAGCAGCGCAATCGCCGCGCCCGATAGCGCCATGACTGTCACCCAGAGCAGCATCGAGCCTTCATGATTGCCCCAGGTACCGGCGATCTTGAAGATCGCGGGCTTGTCGATATGGCTGTTGCTCGCCACCAGCAGCACCGACAGGTCGGTGATCCAGAACAGCCAGATCAGTGCGCAAAAAGAAAACACGCACAATGCGCCCTGCACCATCGCGGCGGGGCGGATCAGGCTGGCAAGCTTGCCGTCGCCGATAAGCGACAGCCCGCCTGCGAGTTGCAGTAGCGCCATCGCGGCGGCGAGCCATAAGGCGGCCAATCCTGCTTCGGCCATCATTTCGAGAGTGTATCCTTGGTTTGCTGCGCCGCCGTCATGTCGATATCGGCCAGTTCCTTTGGCACATAATTTTCGTCATGTTTGGCGAGCAGGCTCTCGGCGACAAAAACGCCGTCTGCGCGCATGCGGCCATCAGCAACGACGCCCGAACCTTCAACAAACAGGTCCGGCGTAATACCGCGATAGGCGACATTTTGTTCGCCCTCCTGATCTTGAACCGTGAAGGTGATCGACACACCGTCGGTACCGCGGACAATCGAGCCCTTTTGCACCATCCCGCCCAAGCGAATGGCCTTGCCGGGCTCAACCTGCGCTTTGGCAAGCGTGGTTGGAGTATAGAAATAAGACGCCTCGTCGCGCAGTGCGGCGGCGGCGATGAAGCCTGCGCCGATCAGCGCAACGAATGCAACGAGAGCGAGGACAAGACGTTGATGCTTGGGCTTCATGGTTGCTGCCTCAGATCATCGGCGAGCGCTTCGGATCGACGCATCGTGACATAGCTACCGATTATCAGCCATGCCATGCCGGCGCTAGTGACCGCAAAAGCGGCGATGATGAAGGTCGTGTGGGTCATCAATCCTCCGCCATCCGGCGCATCCGCGCCTCGATCCGCATTTCAGCCAGCGCCGCGCGCATCCGCATCAGCACCAGCGCGCCAAACAGAAGGCTGAAACCCGCGACGCTGACGAACAACGGCACGAGATAGGCGTCATCGATTGACGAGCCGCCCAAGGTGATACTCGCTTTTTGATGCTGACTTTCCCACCAGATAACCGAGCGGTTGATAATCGGAATATTGACCGCGCCAATGATGCCGAAGACCGCAGCCACGCGGCTGGTATCGCCCTTCTCACTGCTCGCGCTGGAGAGCGCGATGTAGCCGAGATAGAGAAAGAACAGCACCAGCATCGAGGTCAGCCGGCCGTCCCACACCCACCAGGTTCCCCAGGTCGGACGGCCCCAGATCGATCCCGTGACAAGACAGATCGCGGCAAAGGTCGCGCCGGGAACTGCAACTGCACGTGCAGCGATCCCCGCCAGCGGATGCCGCCAGACCAATTGAACGATGCTCGCAATCGCAATCGCCATCCACCCGCCCATGCCAAGCCAGGCCGACGGGACATGCACGAAGATGATCTTGACCGTATCGCCCATCAGCCGCTCAGTCGGCGTGCCAAACAGTCCCCACAGGCACGCGCCAAGCGTAAGAACGAGCCCCGGCCAAAACAAGGCAGGGGTCAGCGGTTTTGCAAGTCGCAGAAAACGGGCAGGATTGGCGAAGCGATGCATGATCAGGCGCAGCCTCTAGCACTGCGCGCGGCCCACGCCAATGATTTTGGGATCAACGGCCTATAAGCTTTTGTGCCATATTGTCGGCGACTTGCGCTGGTGTCATGCCGCTCGAGTCGCTTTCCCGCCAGATCGCCGACAGGCGTTCCGGAATGGCGTCGATGCGGCGGTTGATCTCGGCGTCGTCGGCATTGTCGACATGGCGCAATACGTTGATGATCCCGCCTGCGTTGATGACGTAATCGGGGGCGTAAAGTATACCCCGGTCGGCCAGCATTTGGCCTTCGGGGCCGATGGCAAGCTGGTTGTTTGCGCCGCCAGCGACAGCTTTGACCTTCAAATCCGCCACCGTCGATGCGGTCAGGATCGCTCCGAGCGCGCAAGGGCTGAAAATATCAGCCTCGACATCCATGATGACGTCTGCAGCCACCGACACGCCGCCCAATTCTGCCGCCAGTTCAGCAGCACGCTTTGTATCGACATCGGCCAGCGTCAGCTTTGCACCCTGGGCCGCCAGATAGCGCGCGAGACCGCCGCCCACGCTGCCCACGCCTTGAATCGCGACATGCACACCGTTCATGTCATCGCTGCCGAGCGCATGCTTCGCCGCCGCCTGTACACCAAGATATACGCCACGCGCAGTATACGGGCCGGGGTCGCCGCCCTGATGCGGAAGACCAGCAACATGCGGAGTGACTTTCGACAGCGAGACCATGTCTGCCTCTGACATGCCGACGTCCTGCGCAGTGATATATTGGCCGCCGAGCGAATCGACTGCCCGCGCAAATGCGTCGAGCATATCCTGCGGCTTGGCGCGCTGTGGATTAGCAAGTATGACCGCCTTACCGCCGCCTGCAGGCAAGCCAGCCATAGCATTTTTATAGCTCATCCCGCGCGAGAGGCGCAGCGCATCGGTGATTGCCGCCTGACTGTCGCCATAGTGCCAAAAACGTGTTCCGCCTGCAGCTGGGCCCTGATGCGTCGAATGCACCGCAATAACCGCCTTCAAACCGCTCTTGCGATCTTCAAAAACATGCACGGCCTCATGGGCATCAAAATCGGGCAGGTCCCATATTGCGGGCATGCTTTTTTCCTCCAGCAGCGTAACGGAATCAAATTACGAAGCGGCGTAATAATATTACGCTGCCTTCTTGTCACCCGATAATATCGACAGAATGTGGGGCGACCGACGGGACTTGAACCCGCAACTTCCGGCATCACAAGCCGGTGCTCTAACCAATTGAACTACGATCGCCGCAGAGTGCCGGTAAAGGCAGGCGCGCTCCTTACGAGCAAGCGGGCAAAAAGGTCAAGCTTTGTCGGATCCAGTGGCGACCAATTATAATATCAAGCGAAACCGGATCGAAGCGGTCGAGACCCGAACCCGGGTAAAAAGTCATTTCCCCGAACAACGGGCGGCCAGCTATCTCGTACAGATCGACGCGGACAAAATCGAAACCCACCGCCAAGGCTTCTGCGGCTTCGATCATTCGCGGCAATGTCATTGGCGGCGAAGGGTCGGCATCATTGGTGAGCGACGAAACACGTTTCCAATTTCGGTCGAGCAATATCCAGCGATGCTGTCCGCCGCGACCCAGATGCACTTGGATGAACTGCACCCGCCCGCCAAATACGTAGAATTTGTAGTCGACGGGAAGAGTGCGTCCGTCACCGACAAAGGGTTCGACCATGACGCCGCGCGGTATTCGGCTATACATCCATTCGTCGAGCCAGAAGCCATATCGCCCCGCCATCCAGCGATTGGCCTTACGCCTGATCGCTTCCCAATTCGGCTTGTCGTCCCAGACAAATGCAATCTGGTTACAGCCATGCCGCGCTTTAACGACGAACGGCGATGGCCAGACAGGTGTTTCAGGCAGAATTTCACCCTGCCAAAGCGTCGGGATAAGCCAGTCCGCTCCGATACACTCTGCCACAATCTGCTTAACCGCAACCTTGTCGGAAAGCCCCGCCATCCTGAGGTCGCGATCGAATAGTTTCCGGTGCTGGACATGCTCGGTGAAGGTTTGCGGATTGTCGACGTCGGGCAGATGCCCGTGTCGCCATAAATAAGTGAGCGCGATGCGTAACCGGCTGACGGCGATGTTCCGCCGGGACGGCAAACTGGCAAAGGCGCTTTCCATGAAGTGGCTGACATAAGAAGTGCGAGCTTCATAAACAAGCAAAGCCGCCCGCTGGCAAATCCGGACGGGCGTGCTACAGGCAAGCCTAGGGGGACTGAAATGCAGCTGCGGCAATTATTGCGATACCGCCCGGGGCCTGGGATGCTGGTAACCGCTGCCTTTATCGGGCCGGGAACGGTGACCGCCTGTACACTGGCAGGCGCGGAGTTCGGCTTTGCGCTGGTCTGGGCTTTGGCGTTTGCGACGGTCGCTACGATCATCCTGCAGAACCTGTCTGCACGGGTAGCCTTGGTGCGCGGGCAAGGGCTTGGCGAAGCGATTATGGAAGCGCTGCCCTCGCCTTCGCTGAAATGGGCCGCCGCGGCATTATTGGCAGCTGCGCTCGTGCTCGGCAATGCGGCTTACGAGGCGGGCAATGTATCTGGCGCGGCCTTGGGCCTGAACGCGATTATCGGCGGCGATCTGGGCTTGCCTTTGCCATTGATCATTGGCGTATTGACCATTGCATTGCTCGCTGCGGGCAATCCCAATTGGCTGGAAAAACTACTCATCGGCCTCGTGATCGTGATGAGCCTGTCATTTCTGGTCGCGCTTGGTGTGACGAGGCCAGACTTTGGCGCGTTGCTCGCAGGACTGGTTCCGACGCTTCCCGATGGTAGCTTGCTGACCGCCATGGCGCTGATCGGCACTACAGTTGTTCCTTATAACCTGTTTTTGCACGCAGCATCTGTCCGCAATCGTTGGAGCGGGGCCGACGGGCTCGATGAAGCCAGCGCCGAAAGCGCGATTTCGATAGGGCTCGGGGGACTGGTGTCGATAGCCATTCTGGCAACCGCAGCAGCCGCGTTATTTGGCAGCAACACCGCAATCACCGATGCAGTCGGCATGGCGAAGCAAATCGAGCCGCTTTACGGCGAACTTGCGCGGCAGGCTCTGGGGCTGGGATTGCTTGGCGCAGGCCTAACCTCGGCACTGACCGCACCGATGGCCACTGGCTATATCGTGCGCGAACTATGGCCCGGCGCTGATGAGGCGGCATCGGAGCGGCGTCAGCGCTGGACAATGGTTGCCATCGCTGCGGTTGGAACTGCCGTGGCGTCGCTGGGTATCAAGCCTGTTGAAATCATCCTGTTGGCGCAGGTCGCCAACGGCCTGCTGCTGCCGCTCGTCGCCGCGTTTCTCGTATGGGTCGTGCAAAGCCCTGCGATGATGGGAAAATTCGCGATTGGCGGATTTCACCGCATTCTGGCGTGGACGATATTGTTAATTTGCCTTGGCCTTGGCATCCGGCTTATCCTGCGCGCGACAGGATTGATGCCATGAGCCGCAGCATAGACCTCAACGCCGATCTGGGCGAATTTGCTGACGCCGAAGCACTTGCCCGCGACCGCGCGATCATGGCGTATATCAGCAGCGCCAACATCGCATGCGGCGGCCATGCCGGAAACGATCGGACGATGGCGGACATGCTTGAGGCAAGCGCTGCTGCAAATGTCGCCGCTGGCGCGCATCCATCTTATCCCGACCGCGAAAATTTCGGGCGGACATCGATGAAAATGGCGGATGATGTGCTTTTGGAGTCACTAAGAGGGCAGATAACATTATTGAAACGACATGGCGATGCGCGGGGCGTTGTCCTCGCCCATGTCAAGCCGCACGGCCAACTTTACAATGACGCCGCCGATAATCTGCACCTTGCCGAACTGATTGCCCATGCAATTTCGGCCACCCTGCCCCGTGCTGCCTATGTCGGGCTGGCGGGTTCGAAAATGGCAAATGCAGCGCGCGCGGCGGGCCTGACCTTCATTGCCGAGGGTTTTGCCGACCGCCGCTATGACGCACGGGCGCGGCTGGTTTCGCGCAAAGAGCCAGACGCGGTGATCGAAAACGCGGCCGAGCGCATAGAACAGGCGCTGGATCTGGCGCGGGGCGATCCTATCCATAACAAGGAAGGCGGATTGATCGACCTCGTCGTTGACAGCATCTGCCTGCACTCCGACAGCGAAGGCGCGCTGGCCAGCGCCCGCGATATCCGCGCCGCGCTCGACAAGGCAGGCATCAAGGTCGCCGCTCGCCGATGAGCGGGCCCGAGAAGTTTATCGGCGAAGATATCCTTGTAGCGCGTTGCACCGACAGCAAGTTGCTTACCGCAAAAGCCGAGTATTTCCGCCAATCGGGACTTTGGGAAGAGGTCGTTCAGGGCATAGCCGACCTGACAGTCAAATATGATCCGCTCAATATGTCGGACGCTGAAGCCGAAGCGCAATTTCATCATGCATGGGATGTGCCGACATTTGTCGGCGCCCCATCAGGTGAGGTGATGGTGCTAGAGGCGAGCTTTGGTGAACAGGATGCCCCCGACCGGGACGTGGTTGCGGATAGGATTGGAGTAAACGCCGATGGGCTCGCGGCATGGATAGCGCAGCGCGGCTACCGCATATCGATGATGGGTTTTCAGCCCGGTTTTGCCTATCTGGAGGATAACGAGCCCGATCAGGTGCCGACGTTGGCCCGGCTCGACACACCACGGCAGCGCGTCGCGGCGGGAAGCATCGGTTTTCTGGGAGGCAGAGCCTGCATCTATGCGCTCGACGGTCCGGGAGGTTGGCCAATTATTGGTCGCGTGCACGAACCTTTGTTCCGGCGGGATCATGCAGAACCGTTTTTGTTGAAACCCGGCCAAATGCTGCGCTTTTTACCGACATGACGCTTGAGGTGATCGAGCCCGGCCTGCTGACTCTGGTGCAGGCCGCCCCCTATCGCGGGGCCCGCCATCTTGGGATGCCGCTGGCCGGAGCGGCTGATCCGCTGGCAATGGCGCTTGCCAATTGGCTCACCGGTAATGCGGCGGAAGCAACAGCGCTCGAAACTGCTTACGCGCCAGTAGTTCTCAAAGCGCATTCCGATATCGCGGTGGGCATATACGGGGCGGCAATAGAGGTTGAAATCAATATTGCGGCCTTCTCGGCAGCCCAAACGCATTTTCTTAGGCGCGGCGATATAGTGCGAATCCCGCCGCCTGTCGGTGGGTGCCGGACCTACATTGCGGTACAGGGCGGCATCTCTCCACATGGCGTTTTGAAAGCCACCTCAACCTACACACCAGCCCGGCTTGGCGGGTATGACGGAACAATTGTACCTAAAGGCGCGGTATTGGAGACGAGCGCTCAGCAACTGGCCGAACAACGCAGTTTGCCCGCCGGATATCAGCTTTGTTATGGCCGGGATTTCCGCCTGCGCATTGCCCCCGCGCCCGAGAGCGCGTGGCTGGATATGGACGGCCTTCTCGATGAAGACCGGGTCATTGGCCGAAGGGCCGACCGCATCGGGCTGGAACTCGAAGGCACGCCGCTCAAGCTTCTCCACAATGAGCACATCGACAGCGGCGCGGTTTTCCCTGGCACCATCCAATTCCCGCCGTCGGGCATACCCTTTCTGCTTGGGCCCGACGCACAGACTACCGGCGGCTATCCTCGCATTGCGCACGTCATCCGCGCCGACCGGCATCTGATCGGGCAGCTGCGTCCCGGCGCACGCGTTCGGTTCCAACGCGTTGAACCGGCAGAAGCACAGCGCCTCTACCGGTCCAAAATTGCGTTAATCCGCCAGTTACAGCCGGATTTCCGGCTGGACTAGCGCGTTCGCTTATTTCTTGAGGCTCAAACCGCCAAAACGCTTGTTGAACTGTGCAACGCGACCGCCCGTGTCGAGCATCGAGCCACGGCCGCCTGTCCATGCCGGGTGCGACGTCGGGTCGATGTCAAGTGTCAGCGTATCGCCTTCCTTGCCCCAGGTAGAGCGCGTTTCGAAGACGGTGCCATCGGTCATCTGCACCTTGATCATGTGATAATCGGGGTGAATATCTGCTTTCATGTGTAATTCCTTCTTTCAGCCACCGGTTTCCGACCGGCAGCCCTATAATTCGGAAGCGCCGCCATTAGCGGCGACGATGCTGGTTGGCAAGCGACAATCAGGCAGGCGGGTCGGCGATCATGGCCATGAACTCGGCCTCTGCCGCGACCTGATCGCCGATCATCGCGCGCCCGGCAAATTTGCAAACACGCGGGCGTTTCTGAACGAATTCTACATGCAAGTGCAACAGACAGCCTGGTTCGACAGGCGCGCGAAACTTCGCATTGTCGATCGACATGAAGTAAACAAGCTTGCCCGAGCCGACGAGATCGAAACTTTCCATCGCCAGCACGCCAGCGGCCTGCGCGAGCGCTTCGACGATCATCACGCCGGGCATGATGGGCCGTCCGGGAAAATGTCCCTGAAAGAAACCTTCGTTCATCGTCACCGCTTTAACCGCACGGATTCGCTCATCGACGATAAGCTCCTCGACACGGTCAACCAGCAGCATGGGATAACGGTGCGGCAGCACCGCCATCACCCGGCGAACGTCATAATTACTGAAATCAGCCCCCATTAAATCTTACCGGCTATCAGGCTGCTGTGCTGGAGCAGGTGTCGCTGGACGTGGTGCGCCAGGCTGCGGCGATTGCGTAGCTGCAGCTTGAGCGGCCTGCATCTGTGCGGCGTTGTTGAACAGCTGCTGGATCGACTGATACAAAGCCGCACCCTGACGCGACGGACGCCAGTCCGCAGGCGGGGTGATCGGGACCGACGGTGTCGATTTGTCGAGTTCAGCGGTAATTGCGGTCGTGACATCGACAGCATCGGGTGCCCAGACGAATGCTTCAGGCGTCAGGATGATGTTGATTTTTTTCGCGGTGATCACGGCCTGCTGCGCGGCTTCGTATTTCATCGCAATCTGTTCGACCGAATATAACTGCGCGCGGATGATCGGATCCTGCATCGCGTTGATTTCTTTTTGCTTGGTATCGATTTGCGTCAGTAAGGGGTTTTTAGCCTTTACCGCCGCATCGAGCTCGGCCTGATCAAGATTCTTATCCTTGTTGGTATCGAGCTGCGCGTTGATATTGTTGATCTCGGTCCGCTTGGCCTGCATTTGCTGCGCGACCGATGCATATTGCGTACCGATCTGCTGATAGGCAGTGCCCAGCGCCTTTGAACGCGCGATCGCAACCGACGTATCAGCTGTTGCGATGCCGGCAACCTGCGCGGTGGCAGGCATGGCGATGGCGGTAGCCGACAATAAGGCGGCCATGGCGGCGGTGTTACGAATTTTCATTAGAATTGCGTTCCTACGTTGAATGTAAATAATTTGGTGTCGTCACCCGGCTCTTTCAGCAAGGCGCGCGCGATATCGATCCTGAACGGGCCAAAGGGTGAGTTCCAGTTCACGCCGAAGCCAACCGACAGACGCGGCTTCCAGGTATCGCCAAGGAACCGCTCCTGGAATGTCAGAACGGGTGTCCGTGCCGAGCCATCGGCGTTGGTGCCAGTCGTGCTGGTCTCCAAAGTCGTCGTCGTGGTTGGTGTGCCGCCAGGGGTAGCCGGAGGGGTCACGACAAAAGCGTTGGTGTAGAACAGCGGTGCGTTCGGTACCGCGTCTGTGGAAGGGCTACGTGTTTGAATGGTCTGCAATATCGGACGAGTCACATCGAACACCGAGCCGACATCGACAAACACCGAAGGACGAAGCCCGAGCTCTTTCGCGCCGCTGCCCAGCGGTATTTGCAGTTCGGCGCGACCAAGATAATAGAACCGGCCGCCAATGGCATCGTCCTGGATCTGGTCTCTGGCAAGATTCGGAGTATTAATGACGACGCCGTTGGTAAGTTCGGGCGTAAAGGTAACGCGCTGCACCCGCGGGCCGACACCGCGGATATCAAAGCCGCGCATCTGGGGCTCGCCCAGATAGAAGCGATCCGTCAGTCGAACATCGTCGATTCCAAGCGCCGCAGAACCGCGATCTTCCAGCGGATGGATATAGCCGCCCTCAATTGACAGTCCGAACACGAAATTGCCAAAAGGCTTCCAATATTTATCCGCGTTAATGCGGGTCTTGATATATTTCACACTCCCGCCAAGGCCAGCGAAATCTTGGCTTATCCCGGCACTTTGACCGCGGGTCGGCCGGATCCGGTTGTCACGATCATCGTAAAGTAACGTATAACCGATTGAAGACGTCAACCGGTTGCCGATTGCATCGCACAAGAACCGGCCAGCCACGACCGGATCGCATGCCGCAGGTAGTGGCCCTGCCCCATCGGGATCGGAGAAGAAAGTATTGCGATCAAGCGAGATGTCGTCTTGGCTCAGGCCGTAGCGGGCCTGGAAATAGATGAATTCGTTTACCGGGACACCAACGCGAACCTGAAGGCCGGTTGTCGCTTGCTCGTAAGTCGTGTTGCGCTGATTATTGAAGAAGTTGAAACTGTTCAGATCGCGGCGGAAAATATCGCCCGACACAGCAATCGAACGGTCGAACAGATATGGTTCGGTAAAGCCGATTTCCGCCGATTTCGAATAAGAGGAATAGGAGATGTTTGTCCGCAGCTCCTGGCCTAGCCCACGGAAGTTACGCTGCTTGATCGAGCCCTGGAAAATGAAATTCTCGATCGAGGAGAAACCGGCCGACAGTGATAACTCGCCCGTCGCCTTTTCCTCGACATTGGTGGTCAAGATGATGCGGTCGGGTGCGCTACCTTGCGACTGCTCGACTTCCAGGTCTTCTTGGAAATATCCGAGCGACTTTATCCGCTCGGCGGTGCGCTTTACCTGGATACTGTTAAACGCATCGCCTTCATTCAGGCGGAATTCGCGGCGGACGACCTTGTCCTGCGTCAACGTGTTGCCGTTGATATCGATGCGCTCGACAAAAACACGCGGGCTTTCGGCCACCTGGAACGTGATGCTCATCGTCAGCGATTCTTTATCGCGATTGAAATCAGGGCTGACATCGGCAAAAGCATAACCGAATAGGCCAGCGGTTTCGGACAGGCTTTCAACCGTGTCTTCGACCTGTTTGGCGTCGTACCAGTCGCCCTTTTTCATCCGCAACGTGGTGGTCAGCCGCTCGGAGTCAAAATCGCGGATCTGGCTTTCAACCTTCACATCGCCGAATTTATAGCGCTCGCCTTCTTCCACCACATAAGTGATAATGAAGTCCTGCTTGTCCGGCGTAAGCTCGGCGACCGCCGAAACGACGCGGAAATCGGCATAGCCCTGGGTCAGATAGAACTGGCGCAGTTTCTGTTGGTCGAATGCCAGACGGTCGGGGTCATAGCTGGTGCTTGAAGAGAAGAAGCGCGTGAACCGCGCTTGCTTGGTAACCATTTCGCCACGCAACTGGCCATCGGAGAATTTGTCATTGCCGATGATGTTGATCTGCTGAACCTTGGATTTTGGTCCTTCAGTGATTTCAAAAACGATATCGACGCGATTTTGGTCAAGTTGAACCAGTTTCGGCTCTATGGTCGCGGCAAAGCGGCCCTGACGCTTGTAAAGTTCGACGATGCGGGCAACATCGGCGCGCACTTTCGAACGCGAATAAATCTGGCGCGGCGCAAGCTTGATTTCGGGTTCGATCTTGTCATTCTTCAGGCGCTTGTTGCCTTCAAGGATGATGCGATTGACGACGGGGTTTTCGCGAACCTCGATAACGACCGCGCCCGCATTGTTACGGATCGATACGTCCGCAAACAATTCGGTGGCGTACAGGTCTTTCAGCGCCTGGTCGGCTGCGACCTGGCTCCAGCTCTGGCCGACGCGAAGCCGGATGTAGGATCGGACGGTATCGGGTTCGAGACGCTGCGTACCGACGACCGTGATCGACTGGATTTGATCGCCTTGAGGGACTGCGGCGACGGCGGGCGCGGTTGGCGCAGCCACTGGCGGCGCGACTTGGGCAAATGCGGGCGATGCCGAACATACGCCGGCCAAGGCCGTTGAGCCCATCAAATATATGCCAAGTGCTTTGAAATTCATTGTCATCCGATCTGATGTCCGGCCCCCACCGGGTATTTGGCACGAAGCCGCGAAATAATGAAAGCGTCCCTGCCCGATGCAGCGTCCGCAATCAAGCCTGACTTACCTTCTATCCACCACCAAATAGCCCAAACGAGGCCAGGTCGTTGAAAGTTACCATGATCATGAATCCTGCCAACATCGCAAAGCCTGCGCGAAAAGCCCATTCCTGCACCTGCGGCGTGGCCGGGCGACGCCGCACGGCCTCGATTGCGTAAAGCATGAGATGACCTCCATCGAGCATCGGAATTGGCAGAGATCAGCGCAGCAAGGCTGATGAAGGTCAAAATGCCCATGCTCATAGCCTCGCCCGAAACTTTGGCGATTTTTAGCGGACCGCCCAATTCGGACAGCGGACGGCGGCCGGAGATAATCTGGCCAAGGCCAATCATTTGCTGTCTTAGGATATTGCCGGTCTGGACGACGGCCGCCCACGGCGCTTCGAGCAAGCCGACTTCACGGACCTCGACCTTATTGGCACCGATGCCGATCCGGCCGATAATATATCTGTTGCCGAACCGGTCGACTTCCTCGACCTTGGCTACAGCGGTTTCCTTGACCAGTGTCTCGCCGCCACGATCGATTTCGACCAGAACCTTCTGCCCCGGGATCATGATGACCTCATCGACCATTTCGTCAAACGTTTCGATTGCGTGGCCGTTGAATCGGACGATGCGGTCGCCCTCTAATAATCCGGCGACGGCGGCGGGGCTATTAGGCTGAACCACATCGATAACCGGCGGCGTGACCGACTTGCCGAAAGCCAGCAGAAAACCCATCGCAATCAGTATTGCCAGAATGAAATTGACCGCTGGTCCGGCAAACACAATCAACGCGCGCTGCCACAGCGTTTTCGACTGAAAAGTTTCGTTGCGTTCTTTTTCGGGTAGTGCCTTCCAGGTCTCATCGGCCTGGCTGGCGGGGTTCATGTCGCCTGCAAATTGCACAAAACCGCCCAAGGGCAACGCTCCGATCCTCCAAAGCGTACCGCGCTTATCCACGCGCCCATAAATTTGCGGGCCGAAGCCGATGGAGAATTTTTCGGCCTTCACCCCGAACCAGCGGCCGACAAAATAATGGCCGAGTTCGTGAACGACAACCAGACTTCCGATCAGCGCAAGAAACGCAAGGACGGTTACGACAATATTCGGCGATTCAACGGGCATGGGCGACCTTTTGTATTTGCGCCTGCGCATAATGGCGCGCGGCTGCATCTATGCTGAACAAGTCATCGAGGCGGGTAGGCATAATATTGGGCACATAGCCGGAGAGCGTGTTTTCCACCAGCGATGCGATATCGAGAAAACCTATCTCGCCTTTTAGAAACGCCGCAACGGCGATTTCATTTGCGGCGTTCAGGATGGCAGGTTTTGCGCCGCCTTCGTTGACCGCCGCCCTTGCAAGCCGCAGCGCTGGAAAGCGGATGGGGTCGGGCTGCTCGAACGTCAGTTGGCCAATAGTGGCAAGATCAAGCGGCTTGCATGTTGTCGCGATGCGTTCGGGCCAAGCGAGCGCGCTGGCAATCGGAATACGCATGTCGGGCGATCCCAGCTGGGCCAGCGTCGAGCAGTCGACATATTCGACCATCGAATGGATCACAGACTGCGGGTGGACCAGAACATCCAGTCGGTCGAGGCCAACCGGAAACAGATGATAGGCCTCGATCAGTTCGAGCCCCTTGTTCATCATTGTCGCCGAATCGACGCTGATTTTTGCGCCCATATCCCAGTTAGGGTGCGCGACGGCCTGCGCCGGGGTAACACTGCGCATCTGGTCAAGCGACCATTCCCGAAACGGCCCGCCGCTTGCGGTGAGCGTGATTTTGCGCACCTGTTCAAATTTTGCGCCATTTAGGCACTGGAAAATGGCATTATGCTCGCTATCGACGGGCAGCAGGGTCGCACCTGACCGCATGACCTCTGCCATCATCAGGTCGCCTGCTGACACCAAAGCTTCCTTGTTGGCAAGCGCGACGGTCCTGCCCTGCTCAATCGCCGCCATTGTCGGTGGCAGGCCGGCACAGCCTACAATAGAGGCCATGGTCCAGTCGACTTCGCGCTTGGCCGCTTCAACGAGCGCATCCGCCCCAGCGGCAACCTCGGTCCGCGTTCCAGCCAGCGCTTCCTTCAGCGCCGCATACGATTCCTCTTCGGCAACGACCGCAAGATCAGCGTCAAACTCTCGCGCAAGCTCGGCCAACTTCGCCGCATTGCCATTGGCGGTCAGTGCTACAACGCGATAAGCCTCGCGGTGCTGGCGGACGAGATCTAGTGTAGAGAGCCCAACCGACCCTGTTGCACCAAAGATGGAAATAGAACGCGTCAAGGAATCATCCACCAATTACGATTTGTCCAACGATTATCAGCCCTGCGACAAAAGCGACCGCGATCAGGCCATCGGTCCGGTCAAACAATCCCCCATGTCCGGGAATAAGCCGACCTGAGTCCTTCACACCCGCTCGCCGCTTCATCCAGCTTTCGAAAAAGTCGCCCATCTGGGCAATAACGGCAAGGGCAACACCGGTCAGAGCCAATTTTTGCCACCCTTGTGTCAAATAGATATCGCTATGGTCGCGGGCATCCACCCTGCCCCAATAGATCAGCGCCTGAATAGCGATCATCAACAACCCTGCGCCAATCATGCCGCCAACAAGCCCCGACCAGGTTTTCGAAGGGCTAATTTTTGGCGCGATTTTTGGACCGCCGATGGTGCGCCCTGCAAAATACGCCCCCACATCAGTGCCGATGACCCCCGCAATCAGCAATATGGCCGGTGTCATTCCAAAAAACGGCGCGCTGAACATCAACAGAGTGAAGCAGGCGAGCCCTACATAGACTAGGCCGCCGATAAGCCATGCTGCTCGAGCAGGGACCGTCGCGGTAAAACCGAAAACGAGCCTCGAAAATTCCCAAAACACACCCAGCCCGACCAAGATTACCAAGCCGATAAAAGCATAACCGCCAAACCAGATGGCAAAAATGGCAACGCTCATCATGATCACGCCCGAAATCGTGCGGATACCCAAATCTGACCGTGGCTTAAGCGGCGGCGCTGCTTGCTCGGTCATCGACCACCATAACGACGTTCGCGGCCTTTGAATTCATTCAATGCCCGCGCCAACTCGGCCTTGTTAAAGTCGGGCCAAAGCGTTTCGGTGAACCAGAATTCGGCATAAGCCGCCTGCCAGAGCATGAAATTGGACAGCCTTTGCTCACCAGAGGTCCTAATGAGCAAATCCAGCGGCGGCAGGTCTGCGGTGTCGAGATTGGCCTCAATGCTTTCCAAAGTGATCGCGCCCTGAGACGCCGCCGCCTGAGCAGCGCGGACAAGCTCGTCTTGCGATCCATAGTTGAGCGCAACCGCCAACGTCGTGCGGCTGTTATTCGACGTCCGCGCCAGCGCATCGTCAATCATATCAACGATATCGGGTGCCAAAGCCTTGTAATTACCAATAATCTTCAACCGAACATCATTTGCGGTAAATTCGTCGATATCCGATTTGATGAATGATCGCAGCAGCCCCATCAAGTCGCTGATCTCGTCCTCTGGCCGTTTCCAGTTCTCACTCGAAAATGCATAGAGGCTCAACGCCTCAAGCCCCAATTCGCCTGCCGCGCGAACGATGTTTCGAACGGTTTCGACACCTCTTTTATGCCCCATCGCGCGCGGCAGCATCCGCTTTTTGGCCCAGCGGCCATTACCGTCCATGATGATGGCGACATGGCGCGGCATCTGGCCAGTGCCTGCCTCGATTCTGGCAGATATCGGGGCCGCAGCCGCGCTCACTGGCTAAGAATTTCCTTTTCCTTGTGCGCAGCCGCGTCATCGACTGACTTGATCATCTCATCTGTCATCTTCTGCACTTCGGTTTCAAGCCGCTTGCGGTCGTCTTCACTGATTTCCTTTTTGTTCTCGTCGGTCTTCAGGCCGTCATTGGCATCGCGGCGCACATTGCGGATCGCAATTTTCGCTTTCTCGGCATATTGCCCGGCGAGTTTCGCCAATTCCTTGCGGCGTTCTTCGGTTAGATCGGGGATCGGCAGGCGCAGCGTCTGCCCGTCGGTGATCGGGTTAAGGCCTAAACCTGCCGAACGGATCGCCTTTTCAACCGGAGTCACGTTCGAACGGTCCCACACCTGAACCGACAACAAACGCGGTTCGGGCGCGCTGACGGTGGCGACCTGATTGAGCGGCATGTTCGAGCCGTATACCTCGACCACCACTGGATCGAGCAATGTCACGTTAGCGCGGCCCGTGCGTAAGCCGCCCAGATCGCTCTTGAACGATTCCACGGCGCCTTTCATGCGGCGCTCGACATCGGCTTTGTCATATTGCGGCATGGTTTAATTCCCTTCGCTTGTTACTACGGTCGAGGTGCCACTTCCGTCGAGCACCTTCAAGATATTGCCCCGTTCGCGGATCGAGAAGACCACGATGGGAATATGATTGTCGCGGCACAAGGCCACTGCGCTTGCATCCATGACCTTCAGATTATCCGAGAGAACACGGTCGTAGGATAATGTTTCATAACGCTTTGCGGTTGACACCTTCTTTGGATCGGCGTCGTAGACGCCGTCGACCGAAGTGCCCTTGAACAACGCGTCGCACTTCATTTCGGCTGCGCGCAAAGCTGCGCCTGAATCGGTGGTGAAATAAGGCGCACCAACGCCCGCCGCAAAAATCACGATCCGCCCTTTTTCCAGATGCCGTTCGGCACGGCGGCGGATAACCGGCTCGCAGACCTTGTCCATCTCGATGGCTGATTGCACGCGAGTTGGAACGCCAAGTTGTTCAAGCGCATTCTGCATCGCCAGCGCATTCATCACGGTCGCGAGCATGCCCATATAATCGGCTTGCGCGCGATCCATTCCTTTGGCGGCGCCAGCCATCCCGCGAAAGATGTTGCCACCGCCAATGACGAGGCAAATCTGCAATCCGGTATCCTGCGCCGCTTTCACCTCTTCGGCGACGCGCGCCACGGTTTCGGGGTCGATGCCAAAGGCGGTATCGCCCATCAACACTTCGCCCGACAATTTCAGCAGGATGCGGCGATAGCCGTTTGCGCTCATCTAATCTTCAATCCCCGATACGATAATGGCGCACAGCTATAAGAGCCATGCGCCATATCGCCAAGGCCTTATCCCCGCATATACGGGGACGGCCAATATTTTTAAGCGCTGACCGCAGCAGCCACTTCGGCAGCAAAGTCGGAGACTTCTTTTTCGATGCCTTCTCCAAGCTGGAAGCGGACATAATCCTTCAGGACGATAGTCGAACCAGCGGCTTTGCCAGCCTGAGCAACAACGTCCGCAATCGGGGTCTTACCGTCCATGACGAACAGCTGGCTGAGCAAAGCGTTTTCCTTGGCGAATTTCTTCACTGCGCCTTCGACCATCTTTTCGACGATGTCGGCTGGTTTGCCGCTTTCCGAAGCCTTTTCGCGCGCAATGCCGCGTTCACGCTCAAGCGTGTCGGCGTCAAGGCCGGTCTCGTCGAGCGACAGCGGGAACGCCGCTGCGATGTGCATCGCAAGCTGCTTTCCAAGGCCGTCGAGCGTCGCTGCGTCAGCCTCGCTTTCGAGCGCAACAAGCACGCCGATACCGCCCATGCCAGTGGCCGCAGCGTTATGGACATAAGAAACGACGCGGCCCTTTTCGACCGCGAGCGACGCAGCGCGCCGGATGACCTGGTTTTCCCCGATGGTCGCGATATTCTCGGTCAGCTTTTCCTGAACGGTGCCGCCACCGGGATAGGCCGCAGCCAAAATCGCGTCGGCATCATTCGCGCTCAAACCGAGAGCAACGTCAGTGACCGAACGGACAAAATCCTGGAACTGTTCGTTCTTGGCAACGAAATCGGTCTGGCTGTTGACTTCGACAGCGGTACCCTTCGTGCCTTCGACCGCCACGCCAACGAGACCTTCAGCAGCGGTACGGCTCGACTTCTTCGCAGCGGTGGCAAGTCCCTTGGCGCGCAGCAGATCGACAGCAGCGTTCATATCACCAGCGGTTTCTTCAAGCGCCTTCTTGGCGTCCATCATTCCCGCGCCGGAAAGCTCGCGCAATTCCTTGACGGCAGCAGCAGTAATTGCAGACATTTTTCTATCCTTCTTGGCTTTTATGCGGTCATTCCCGCAAATCGCGGGAATGACATGGCCCTCTTGGCCCAGATGCGTCCCCGCCGGAGCGGGGATGCCATGTTTTTCTTACGCTTCTGCGGCAGGTGTTTCGTCAGCAGCAGCTTCGGCAACGGAGCTTTCTTCAGCCACGGGGGCTTCTTCGGCACCGACAGCTTCTTCCATTGTCGCAGGCGCATCTTCAGCCACCGGAGCAGCTTCAGTCAAAGCAGGCTCAGCCGCTGGCTCGACTTCGGCACCAAGGTCAACGCCCTTGGCAACCTTGGCCGAAACATTACCCTTGCTCGATGCAGTGGCGATCGCTTCGCAATACAAACGAATTGCGCGCGCTGCGTCATCGTTTGCCGGAACCGGGAACGCGATGCCGTCAGGCGATACGTTCGAGTCGAGGATCGCGATGACCGGAATGCCGAGAACATTGGCTTCCTTAATTGCGAGTTCTTCCTTGTTGGCATCAATCACGAACATCACGTCAGGAATGCCGCCCATGTCGCGGATACCGCCAAGGCTCATTTCGAGCTTGTCGCGTTCGCGGGTCATCTGAAGGATTTCCTTCTTGGTGAACCCGTGCGTATCCCCCGAAAGCTGCTCTTCAAGCGTTTTCAGCTTGCGGATCGAATTCGAAATCGTCTTCCAGTTGGTGAGCATGCCGCCCAACCAGCGGTGGTTGACGAAATGCTGACCAGAGGCGCGTGCTGCGTCTGCGATTGGGCCCTGAGCTTGGCGTTTGGTGCCGACGAAAAGGACCTTGCCGCCCGACGCAACGGTCGAAGCAACGAAATCGAGCGCGCGTGCAAACAAAGGCACGGACTGCGAAAGATCAAGGATGTGGATGCCGTTGCGCGCGCCGAAGATATACGGCTTCATACGCGGGTTCCAACGGTGGGTTTGGTGGCCGAAATGGGCCCCAGCTTCAAGCAATTGCTGCATGGTAACGACAGGTGCCGCCATGGTACTTCTCCTTCCGGTTGAGCCTCTGGGAAACAAGAACGTCACGGTATGTGCGTTTCCCATGTGGAATGAGCGCGCCGTTAGAGTGCGGGCGGGGATTCGTCAAGGCAGATTTGACTACAGCCGCCTGCCAATACTCTGCGGATGGCGATTTCGCCAGCAAGTATGTAGCGTCGAGGCACCCACCCCGTTGCAAAACTCATCAGTGGAGCGTTAGGCCTCTGTCCGCGTGGCTGCCGTCCAACAACGCATGCTTCATTATATACTCCTGATATTTCTTATAGCCTTTCCTTAACGCGCGCGGAGGCCTAGATTTTGGCGGTCGCTTAAGTTTAAATGCACCCAAGACAGCATATCTTTCCATTTGATCGGACATTTGTCGTCACCCGACGGCTCCGACCCTCGCCACATCGGATACGCAGCGCGCCGACCCAATATGCGCAGCGGCGATTTCTCCACGACGATTATCCTGTCGAATAAACCGATCTTGATCACCGGCGTGGTGTACGAAATGACTTTAAGATGCTTGCCACCCAGAGCCAAGCGTGACCGATATGATATCAGTAACTATCATTTAATTCGCCAAGCTCTGATAATTACGGTAACTCTAATCGAAGGTACTTTTTTGGCTTCGAAGCATATGGCTTTGAATTGCTCGCCCCACTCCGTCCGGCATTAACGAGGGGTTCAGTGTATCGGGTCTAGCGACAAACTGGATCAATCCGGAGACCACACTTGTTTAACACAAAGCCGCTCCTGATTGCCGCATTGCTCTTGGCTTTCGCAACGCCTGCATTCGCAGATGCGGATTTGGCAACGCAGGGCACCCCGCCCGAACGCATCTCTTTCCTCGTCACATTCGGCGACGACAAATGCCCCGAAGCCATTGGCGACGAGATCATTGTGTGCGCCCCTGCCCCCGAAGGCGACCGCTACCGCATTCCTAAGGACCTGCGCGATACCGAAGACGACCTGGTGTCGGGCGGCAGTTCATGGACATCGGCGGTCGAAAGCCTCGATGGCTATTCACGCGCGGTTTTGCCCAACAGCTGCTCGGTCAACGGGTCGAACGGCTTTACCGGCTGCACCAAGGCGGCGCTGGAGCAATGGCACGCCGAACGCCGGAGTAAACGCCGCTCGAACTGATGGCGGGTGGACGGGTCGATTCATCCTGTGATGGGCGCGAAGAGCTGCCGGGAACAAGCAGCGCCATCAAAAGTTATCCACAGGTCATGCACATAGATATCGCCACGGGGGACAAGCGATATTTGCGCTTGACAGTTTGGAACATATAGTGAACACAATGTTCATGTTGTTCATTTTATAGCAAGCATACCCCCGCTATATGGTATTTGGGGGCCAGAAAGGACCAGTTTGATGACCCTCATTGCATCCATCCTCTTTCTCACCGCGCTCGCCGCATCCGTACTCGTGATTGCCGCCACACTGACCGACGCCATGCCGCGGATCGCTCAAGTGGTCGAGGATGAGTTCGGCCCGGCTATCCATACCGAACGACGGATCAATTTTGGCGCTGTAAAGCAGCGGACGGTTGCGCGCTCGGCTGAACTCGTTGCGTTTCCGGTGATGGCGCGCGCCGTGACTGAATTCAAATTGGCGGCTTAGTTGGTTCAAGGCCGCGTGCGTCTCGGCTCGAGATAGTTTCACGCGAAGACCGCAAAGATTTTTAAGAGGCTATTTCAGGTGACCGACGTAGCGAATGCAGACCGCCCGCTTCAAAATCTTTGCGAACTTTGCGTGACGTAAATTCGTTACGACCCATACAACGCAGCCGGATTTCCAAAGAGATATCTTCAACAAAACCCAAAAGAAAAAGGCCACCCTTGCGGATGGCCTTTTCTTGTTTCCAAATGAAAGGAGCTAAAAGCCCCCCTGATTTAGTTGACAGCGTCTTTAAGCGCCTTGCCAGCTTTGAACTTAGGCTGCGTCGATGCCTTGATGGTCATCGGCTCGCCGGTACGCGGGTTGCGGCCAGTCGATGCCTTGCGCTTCGCCACGCCGAATGTGCCAAAGCCAACCAGACGAACTTCGCCGCCGCTTTTCAGCGCGCCGGTGATGGCGTCAAATGTTGCTTCAACTGCTTTTGCAGCATCGGCCTTGGTCAAACCGCTTGCATCTGCAACCGCACCAACGAGATCTTGCTTGTTCATATTGGGAACCCCCCTCTCAAAGAAAATTTATGAGACTCATTTATGAATTAAATGAGTCGCGGCTTAAGCCGGTGGCGGGATAATGAGCAGATTGCGCGCCCTGTCAAAGGAAAAATCGGCATAAAACCGTCATTTTCTGTGAAAAACACGCTTAGTTGCAAACCGGCGGGATGAATCACCCCGCCGACCTGTCTCAATGCGTAACAGAAGTGCCATGTTCGCCGCCAACCGAAGGCGGAAGCGCCGCGGCCAACTCGTCGGCTTCGGTCCATTCTATCGGGATTAGCGGCGATACCAGCGCACGTGCCAGCACCTGATCGACATGACTGACCGGGATGATTTCCAGACCATCCTTGATGTTCGCAGGTATCTCGGCAAGGTCCTTTTCATTCTCCTGCGGGATCAGCACAGTCTTGATGCCGCCGCGTAACGCCGCGAGCAGTTTTTCCTTCAAGCCGCCGATTGGTAATACCCGGCCGCGCAACGTTACTTCGCCGGTCATGGCAACGTCGCGGTGAACCGCAATCCCCGTCAATGTCGAAACGATACAAGTGACCATGCCAACTCCGGCCGACGGCCCGTCCTTGGGTACAGCGCCCTCGGGCAAGTGGATATGAACATCTTTGCGCCCGAACAGACTTGGCTTGATGCCATAGCTTGGCGCGCGCGCCTTCACATAGCTCAACGCCGCCTGGATCGACTCGCCCATCACTTCGCCGAGCTTACCGGTTGTACGGATATTTCCCTTACCAGGCACGGTGACGGCTTCGATTGTAAGCAATTCGCCGCCGACCTCGGTCCAGGCAAGCCCGGTAACCGCACCGATCTGGTTCTCTTCTTCGCCCATATCATGACGATATTTGCGTACGCCCGAGAAATCGGCGAGATTTTCCGGGGTAATCGTAATGCTGGTCGCCTTGCCTTCAAGAATGCGCCGCAACGCCTTACGCGCCACCTTGGCAATCTCGCGTTCCAGAGTACGCACGCCAGCCTCGCGCGTGTAATAACGGATCAGGTCCATCAGCGCGGCATCGGTGAACACAAATTCTTCCGCCTTCAATCCGTGCGCTTCTACCTGCTTTTCGAGCAAATGCCGTTTGGCGATTTCAAGCTTTTCGTCCTCGGTATAGCCTTCAAGCCGGATGATCTCCATCCGGTCGAGCAACGCTTGCGGCAGGTTCATGCTGTTCGCGGTGGTCACGAACATGATGTCCGATAGATCGAGGTCGATTTCGAGATAATGGTCGTTGAACTTGTTATTCTGTTCCGGGTCGAGCACCTCGAGCAAAGCTGACGCCGGATCGCCCCGGAAATCCTGACCCAATTTGTCGATTTCATCGAGTAGGAACAACGGATTCATCGTGCCTGCCTTTTTCAGGTTGGCTGCAACTTTGCCTGGCATCGAACCGATATAAGTACGCCTGTGACCGCGAATTTCGGCCTCGTCGCGCACACCGCCCAATGACTGGCGAATGAACTCGCGGCCCGTCGCCTTGGCAATCGACTTGCCAAGCGAGGTCTTGCCCACACCGGGAGGACCAACCAGACACAGGATCGGGCCCTTTAACTTGTTGGTGCGCGCCTGGACTGCAAGATATTCAACGATCCGGTCCTTGACCTTTTCCAGTGCAAAATGGTCGGCGTCGAGCACTTCCTGCGCCTTGGCAATATCGCGCTTGAGTTTGGATTTCTTGCCCCATGGAATGCCGAGCAATGTATCGAGATAATTGCGCACCACGGTGGCTTCGGCCGACATCGGCGCCATACCGCGCAGCTTTTTCAGCTCAGCATTGGCCTTGGCCTTGGCCTCCTTCGACAGCTTCATCGTGTCGATCTTGGTCTGCAATTCGACAATTTCGTCGCCGCCTTCGCCCTCATCGTTGCCGAGTTCGCGCTGGATCGCCTTCATCTGCTCGTTGAGATAATATTCGCGTTGGGTCTTTTCCATCTGGCGCTTCACGCGGCCACGGATTTTCTTTTCAACCTGCAAGACGCCGAGTTCGCCCTCCATGAAGGCAAATGCCATTTCGAGGCGGCGCAGCGGGTTCGATTCGACCAGCAGCGACTGCTTGTCGGAAACCTTCAACTGAATGTTGGCGGCGACAGCATCGGCCAACGCGGCGGGCGTTTCGATTTCGCCCAGTTGGACTGCGGTTTCGGCAGGCATTTTCTTGTTGAGCTTCGAATAATTTTCAAACTGCTCGGCAACCGAGCGCATCAATGCGGTGGCTTCGGGGCCTTCGGCACTTTGTTCCTCGATCAAGCGCACGCCGGCCTCGACATAGTCGCTGCCACGTTCGACAAGATCGCGCAATTCGGCGCGCTGCTTGCCTTCAACCAGGACGCGGACGGTGCCGTCGGGCAGTTTCAGCAACTGCATGATCGACGCGGTGACTCCGATGTCGTACAGATCATCTTTGTCAGGATCATCCTCAGCCGGGTCGAGCTGGGCAACGAGAAAAATTTCCTTGTCGGCAGCCATCGCCTTTTCAAGCGCAACGACGGATTTATCACGACCTACGAAAAGCGGCACAATCATGCCGGGGAAAACAACGATATCGCGCAACGGCAATAAAGGTAGATTCAATTCCATAACTACTCCAATTGGCGGTCCCTCAAGCGGCAACCGACCCGTTCTGCACAATATGTGTGCTTTTGGAGCGCTTTCAATGAATTTGCGTTGAACCAGCGCGATTAGTTGGGGAAAACGGGTTTAGAACGGCAGCTTGAACCCGGCTGGCAGCGGCAGGCCACTGGACATCTTGCTCATTTCAGCATTGCTCGCGGCGTCGGCTTTATCTCGCGCGTCGTTGAACGCTGCGGTGATCAGGTCCTCGAGCATGCCTTTGTCCGACGGTACGATCAAGCTGTCGTCGATGGCGACACCCAATATCCGGCCTTTGGCGGTCGCGCGCACCTTGACCAAGCCGCCTCCGGAAACGCCTTCGACATGAATGGTGTCGAGCGTCGCTTGCGCTTGCTCCATCTGTTGCTGGATGTTCTGGGCCGCTTCTTGTGCGGCTTTGATCATATCTTCCATGCTCTTCATGCGCTTTTGCTCCAGGGGGTTTCATCTTCGTTGCTGTCGAGCAGCTCGGCGTCGGGAAAGGCTTCGAAAGCTGCCTTCACCAACGGGGATTCCATAATTGCGGCGCGGTCAGCATCGGCTTTCGCGCGCTCCATTTCCAACATGCTTGGCTGCGCCGCGCCTTCGCGTTCTTCCAGTTCCCATCGCGTACCGGTCACCTTGGCCAGCGCGTCGCGCAGTTCAGAGACAAAGCCGGGCGCGACCGGGCCTGCCAACTGATACGCGAGCAAGGGGGGCGCATATTCAACCAACCGAAGGACATCGCGCATCGTCATCTCAAGGCTGACATAGCCGTCGCGCGCCAACCGTTCGAGCAACGCTTCGAAATCGGCAGGCATCAAAATCTGTACCGTGGCAGAAGGCGGCAGATCGAGCGCCGTCGGCGCCGAGGCAGGCGGCGGCGCTGCGGTAAAACCGCCCTGCGCGATCATCTTGGCGAGCTCACCCGGATCGGGCAATGTCGCGGCATGGATGACGCGAAGCAGCGCCATATCCGCGGCATCGAGCGGCACAGACGCGCGTGCGACTTCGTCCTGACCCTTAAGTAACAGCTGCCAGAGCCGGTGCAAGACCGGAAACGACAAGCGGTCGGCATGTTCCTCGACAAGAGCTGCCGCCTCGGCATCGAGCGCACCGTCACGCGGCGCGCCAACCTTTGCAAGCGTAAGACGGTGCACTTCGGACAGTAATCCGGCGAACATCGCCAGCGGCTCAACGCCGAGATTATATTGCGACTTCGCTTCAGCGAGCATGGCTTGGGCATCGCCCGCGAGGATCAGCCCGAAAAGCCGCCGGATTGCGCCGCGATCCGACAGGCCGAGCATATCGCGCACCTGCGCCGCGGTAACCTTGCCATGGCCTTCCATGTCAGCATGGGCAATCGCCTGATCGAGTATAGACAAACCGTCGCGCACTGAGCCTTCGGCGGCCTGCGCAACCAAGGTTAGGGCTTCGGGCTCTGCCTCGACCGCCTCTTTTACAGCGATCTCGGCAAAATGGCTTGCCAGCATTTCGGTAGGGATACGTTTTAGGTCAAACCGTTGGCACCGCGAAAGCACGGTGATCGGAACCTTGTTAACCTCGGTCGTCGCAAACAGGAATTTCACATGCCCCGGAGGCTCTTCAAGCGTCTTCAAAAGCGCATTGAACGCGTTTTTCGACAGCATGTGGACTTCGTCGATGATGTAAATCTTGTAGCGTGCCGACACCGCTGAATAGCGCACCGCCTCAATAATCTCACGCACATCGTCAACGCCGGTATGGCTAGCGGCATCCATTTCGATAACGTCGATATGCCGTCCCTCGGCAATCGCGACGCAAGGTTCGCACGCGCCGCACGGGTCGATTGTCGGACCGCCCTGCCCGTCGGACCCGATGCAGTTGAGCGCCTTGGCAATCAGCCGGGCAGTCGATGTTTTGCCCACCCCGCGGACCCCCGTCATCAAAAAAGCATGCGCCAGCCTATCGCGCTTGATCGCGTTGCCGAGCGTCTGCACCATCGCATCCTGCCCAATCAGTTCGGCAAAGGTCTGCGGTCGGTATTTGCGCGCCAGCACGCGGTAAGCCGCGCCGCCCGCCGCAACAGGCTTGGGCTGCGCAGGCATGTCCAGCCCCAGTCCCAACGCATCGTCGGGCATATCGGGATCGCGCTCGGCAAAATCGGGGTTGTTGGAATCGGGCATCATCATCACGTTAGGCCGCTCTTCGAATATTGTCGAAGGCTTCTCAAGCGATAAGTATGAAATAGGAGCCGAATGACCCGCAGCGAATTCGTTGTGGCTGCTTCCGTCAGGATCTGACCAGGTTGGCGAGTGCCACGTCCATCCGACTCCCGCGCCGCATATGGCGGCGACATGAGCGAAATGCAAGCGTGAGAGCAGCAAAGATCGTAAACGCGCGATTTACCCTGCATCCAAACCAGCCGTTTACCGTGAACGGTTATCGCGGATCATTCGGATTGGGAGTCGCGAAAATGCCTATCTCGCAAATCAAGGGTCAAAATTTCATGCGGTACGAGGATGCCGCGCAGGAAGACCGCAGCGCGCCGCGTGTAAAGCTGAAGATTCCAGCGCAGATGCGACCGTCGGGTTCGCCTGCTTTTTCGGTCATCGTTCGCGATTTGTCGTTGTCGGGTGTTGCGTGTGAGGCGCTGACCGGCATGTCGGCCGGCACCCGCGTCTGGCTCACCTTGCCCGGCCTGACCGCGCTTCAGGCGAAGATCGTGTGGAACGACGGTACGATCGTCGGCTGCGAATTCGACACGCTGCTCAACGTCGCCGTGATGGAAAATGTACTCGCGCGCTTTCCCGCGCGGGTTTAAGCGTTCCGCAAATACCAGTCGTAATCGATATTGGGCACATGCCCGAAATAGCGGTCTTGCTCGACGCGTTTGACGATCGTGAACATGTCGACAAATCGTTCGCCCAGATATTCGCGCATTATTTTTGACGCATGAAAGCGGTCGACCGCGGCAAACCAGTTGCTGGGCGGTTTGTCGTCGCCCGAACTGTCGCGGTCATAACCGTTGCCGACCACCGCTGCGCCGGGGTCGATCTGGTTGACGATGCCGTGATGAATGCCCGCCAAGACGCCCGCAACCGCGAGATAGGGATTGGCGTCGGCGCCGCAGGCGCGGTGTTCGACATGGCGGCTGGATGGCGGACCAGCGGGAATACGGAAGCTCACGGTGCGGTTGTTGACGCCCCATGTCGGTGCAACCGGCGCATAGCTGTTCGCCTTGAACCGGCGGTAGCTGTTGGCGTGCGGCGCAAACAGCGCGAAACAATCGCCGACTGTGGCGATCATCCCGCCGATCGCGTGGCGCAGCATCGGCGTGCCTTCGGGGTCTTCCGACGCGAACATGTTTTTGCCTTCGGTGTCGTTCATCGAGACATGGATGTGCATGCCTGATCCTGCCTGATCGGCAAACGGTTTGGCCATGAAGGTTGCCTCCAGTCCGTGCGCCTGCGCCACCGCTTTGACGATGCGTTTGTACATAATCGCATCATCGCAGGCACGCAAAACGTCAGGCTTGTAACGCAATGTCAGTTCGCACTGGCCGGGTGCGAACTCTGAAATGGCGGACTCGAGCGGGATATCCTGTGCATCACACGCTGCGTATAGCGCGTCGTAGAAGGGCCGGAAATCGTCGAGCTCGCGCAGGCCGTAGACCTCGACCATCTGCGGCGTGGTACCGCTATAGGCAGGCCGCGCGGGACGGATCGAACCGTCACGCGCGCGTTTTGGATCGAGGAGGTAGAATTCGAGTTCGACGGCTAAAGCAGGCGTCATGCCTGCCTCGGCAAAACGATCAACAACAAGTCCCAGCACATGGCGCGGGTCGAGATCGTGCGGCTGTCCGTCGAGTTCGTAGAAATCGACCATGAATTGCGCTGCGTTTTCGCCCGCCCACGGGGTTTTAACCAATGTTCCCGGAATTGGCTTCATTGACCGGTCAGCGTCACCATCTTCCCAAACAAGGCCGGTTTCGACGGTGTCTTGGCCGGTGATGTCGACAATCGTGATCGAGCCGGGGAAAAAACGGCCGATTTCGTAAACCGAGAGCACCTCATGCTGGCGAAGCCGCTTGCCGCGCGGGACGCCGCCGAAATCGGTGTAGATCATCTCGACGGAGTCAACATCAGGATTGGCGGCAAAAAAGGCTTCCGCCTCGCTCCGCGCTGCGATGATTGCCGATGATTTGGCGCGTTTGATCATGCTTTTGCCTCCAAAAGCTCTGCTACACAGTTGCCCATTTCCTGCAAGAGCCGATCAACCTGTTTGCCGCTCGTAACCGGGCTGAGCAGCATCATATTGTGGAATGGCGCGAGCAATATGCCGCGATTAGTGAGATAGAGGTGGATGGTGTTTTCGAGTTCGTGGTCCATCGCCGCGCGCGCCTCGCTGCCGTTGTGCGGCGGTTTGGAAGAGCACACAAATTCGACGCGTGCACCGACATGACTGACGTGCCAATCTAGTTTGTGCGTTGCGATTATGGCGCCCAGACCTGCCACTAACCGCTGCGCCATCGCCAGCATATGCGTATACGCCGCGCGTGTAATCACCTGACCCAGCATCGCATGCATTGCGGTGATCGCCAGCGCATTGGCAGATAAGGTTGTACCAATACCGCTATGCCCGGGCGGCCGCGAACGGTTGAGAGCCTCCATCTTGGCGGCCACTTCCGCGGTAAATCCATAAACTGCGCAGGGCACCCCGCCGCCAATGGATTTGCCGACAACCATGATGTCGGGCTTCGGTCCATGCATATTGCTATGCCCGCCATAGCCCGATGAAATCGTGTGGGTTTCGTCGAACACCAGCAACGTGCCGGTCTCACTGCACAGCCGCCGAAGCGTCTGCAGATATCCCGGCGCGTCGCGCACCATGCCGATATTGGTCATCACCGGTTCGGCGAGCACGCAAGCGATATCGCCACCACGCAATGTGGCTTCCAGCGCGTCGACATCGTTGAATTCAATCGCCACTGTGGTTGGCAATAAATCATGCACCTGCCCAATCAGGCTGGGCCGGTTAATTGCAACGCCGTCGCGCAGATCGACAAAAACATCATCTACCGCACCATGATAGCAGCCGTTGAATATCAATATCTTGTCACGATTAGTTAATCCCCTACACCACCGGATGACGGCGCGATTGGCTTCGCTGGCGGTGGTGGTAACTTGCCAATGCGGCAGGCCGAACATTGCCACCAGCATATCGCCAAGTTTCAGCCCCTTTGCAGTGGGGAGCATATAGCTTAGCCCCTGCGCGGCTTGACCTGCCAAAGCCGCCGCAAGAACTGGCGGTGAGTGACCGAACATGCTTGCAGTATCGCCGAGGCAGAAATCGTCGAAGACTTGCCCGTCAATGCTGGTGAGCGTTGCGTCCTTGGCGCTCGCTGCGACAATCGGGAATGGGCTGGGCCAGTCGAGCATCCAGTGGAACGGTACGCTTTGGAACCAGCCTGTTGAACCTTTCGATTGCGCCTTCGACTTTACATTGGCTGCCACGAACCGCGCCTCTTCGCGTTCCTTTAGAGCAGCTATTTTAGCGCGATCGATCATAACCGGTCCCGCATCGCATAATATAGCATGCCTGCCACGTGCAGCGGCCAGCGCAGCAGAGTCCCGCCGGGAAACGGCTTGGACGGCAGGTTTGCAAGCAATTGATAGGCTTCCGCCTGGCCTGCCATCGCGTCGGCGACGGCTTCGCCCGCCAAAGTTGTCAGCAAGGCGCCATGTCCAGAAAAGCCATGCGCAAACCAGGTTCTGCCGCTGCTCGACTGTCCGACATGCGGCAGGCGGTTGCGGCTGACCCCGACCGCGCCGCCCCACCTATAGTCGATTTTGACATCCGCGAGGTCGGGAAAAACTTGTAGCATATGTTTGCGTACGAACTCATCGACGCTGGATGGCATCGACGGCAGATATTTCTCCCCACCGCCAAAAATGAGCCTGTTGTCAGCGGACAACCTGAAATAGTTCAGGACAAATCGCGTATCTGCAATCGCCATATCCGACGGGATCAATGCCTGCGCGCGCGCTTCGCCCATCGGCTCCGTGGCAATATTATAATTGAGGATCGGCATCGCAAAGCCGCCCAACCGCCGGTCCAGCCCCGACATTTTGCTATCAACCGCGAGCATGGCACTTTTGGCAAACACATTTCCGCCCTCGACACCTGCCCAGACGCCGTTTTTCTGCTCTTTGAAACCGATCACTTTCTTGTTGGAATAGATCTTCACGCCAGCGGCTTCAGCGGCCTTCGCGAGCCCAAGCGCATAATTCAGCGGATGGAAATGCCCGCCGCGTTTGTCGATCATTCCGCCGTGATAGAGGCTGCTGGCGACCACTGACTTTGCATTTTCCGGCGTGACCATCTCGATATCGCTGTAGCCCATATCGCGTGCAAGGCTTTCGGCTTCTTCGCCCAAATCGCGGTAATGATCTTCGTTCCAAGCCATCGTCGCATGACCGGGCTTCAGGTCGCAGTCGATGTGATGTTTCGAGACACGTTCCAGAACCCGTTTCTGCGCCGTTAGCGACAAGTCGAAAACCGCCCTGCCCCGTTCTTTCCCAAGCGTTTTGATCAGCGTCCGCGCATCCCACCGTAACCCTGGTATCAACTGCCCGCCATTTCGTCCCGACGCGCCGAAGCCAGGAAAATATTCTTCGAGCAATATTACTTTTAGACCTTGCTCTGCTGCGCGTAACGCTGCCGCTAGGCCGGTGTAGCCTGCGCCGATGACCACAAGATCGGCATGATGATCCCCCCAGAGCTCATGCAATTTGAGCGGGGCGTTCGCAGTGGCCTTGTAATAGCTTTGGTCAAACAGAGAGTCGCTGGTTTTAGGGAGCATATTACACCCTCAGCAGCAAATGCTCGCGTTCCCAGCTGCTCACCACCGATTGGTAGTTGAACAGCTCATAATCCTTCACCGCGTAAAATATCTCGAAGAAATCCTCGCCCAGCAGATTACGCACGGGGCGGCAGGCCGAAAAGCGGTCCAATGCCGCCTCCAACGTACGCGGCAACGTGCGCGCGCGGTTGTAGGCACTGCCGGTGATCGCCTTGGCGGGAACCATCCGTTCAACCATGCCAATATAGCCGCAGACCAAAGACGCAGCCATCGCCAGATAGGGGTTTGAATCCGCCCCCGGCAGCCGGTTTTCGACGCGACGGTTGGCCCTATCGGAGATCGGTACGCGGAAACCGCAAGAGCGGTTATCCTCCCCCCACTGGACGTTGATCGGCGCTGCGCTGTCGGGCCGCATCCGGCGGAAGCTGTTGACATTGGGTGCCCACAAAGGCGAGATTTGCGGCATGAACTTGACGAGGCCCGCGATATAGCTGCGGAACAGCGCGCTGTCCTTGCCATTGGCGTTGGAAAACAGGTTCTTGCCTGTCTCGGCATCGACCACCGACTGATGGATATGCATCGCACTGCCCGGCTGCCCCGCCATCGGGTTTGCCATGAAGGTCGCGTAAACCCCATGCTGCTTGGCCACAGCTCGAACTGCACGTTTAAATAAAAACACCTGATCGGCGAGCTTTAAGGGGTCGCCGTGAATGAAGTTCACCTCGAGCTGCGCAGCGCCCATTTCATGGATCATCGTATCGATATCGAGCCCCATCAGCTCGCAATCATCGTAAATGTGATCGATGATATCTTCATATTCGTTCATCGCCTCCAGCCCGTAAGGTTGGCTCGCGGTTTCGGCACGGCCGCTGGATCCTGTCGGCGGCTGCAACGGAAAGTCGGGATCAACATTCTGGCTGACCAGATAAAATTCTACCTCAGGCGCGATAATAGGTTTCCAACCCTTCGCCGTATATAGGGCAAGCACCTTTTTCAGGATAGTGCGTGGGGCCAATTCGACCTCAGTGCCATCTCCGTTGAAGGCGTCGGCAATCACGAATGCGGTTGGCGACTTAAATCCCGGCGCGACGCAGATTGTATCCGGGTCGGCGATCAATATTTTGTCGGGATCTTTGTCCCAGACATCTTCGATATCCTCGGGATAATGTCCGTCGATCGTGCAAATAAACACGCTGCCGGGTATCCGCAGCGATTTATCGCGGACCGATGACAGAAATTTTTTGGCGGGCAGAACCTTGCCGCGCTGCACGCCATTGATATCGGGAACAATGCACTCGACTTCGTCGATTTTATGCTCGGCGATCCAGTTCGCGAGATTGACTGACATAGAATTTCACCGGCTTTCTCTGCGTCAGATAAGCGCATGCCGGGCTTGAAAGGTCAAGCCCGGCATGCAGATTTTCGTTGGCCGCAAAGCCGCTTTCTGGCTTAGAAGCCGTAAGCCAGCGTGAACACGACGCCAGCGGCGCTATCCTTGAATGCGAAGGTCGACCGGCGGTCGGTATCGACATAGGCGACGCCCAATGTGAAACCGGAAACCGCAGCGGTTGCCCCGAGCGACCAGTCAATCTTGCTGCTGCCCGCAGTAAATGCGCCATCTTCAAGGCCGACCGAACCAGTCAATGTAATCGGCGTGTTGGGAATGGCAACGGCGGCATTGGTAGCGAGATACACGTTATCGCTATTGCCGGTATTGTCCTGGCTCGGCACATAGCTAAGTTGCCCGCCGATTGTTGCCGGGCCGACCGTCGTACCGAGCTTGCCGGTAAACTCAACATAGTTGAAACTCGAAACGCCTGGATAGACATAATAAGTTGCGCCAATGTCATAGGTCACAGCGTCGCCGCCGGAAAAACCGGCATACAGGTCGACTTCGAGATCATCACCGGCATTTTCAGCAAGGTTTGATGCCCAGACACCTGCATAGAAACCCGATTCATGCTTTAAAGTCACATAGGGCTGAACCGCGATATCTTTGTCGGAAAGCGAAACCCCACGAAAACGGTAATCTGTAACCACCGCGATGCCGCCCGTTAAAGTGAACGGGCCGGATGCTTCTTCGGCGGCTTCTTCCTGGGCAAATGCAGGCGCAGAAACGGAGAGAGCGCTCATGGCGACGCTAACTGCTGCCAGTTTGAAAATTGATTTACGCATATTGTTATCCTTCTTGGTCCAATAGGGTTGGCCGCGTGTGCGCGATGCCCATGCCAGCCTAATGCTGTTCTTTTCCCGTCGAACTGTCTGCACGCGACTTGGTTAAAATACTATTTACCAGCGCTTTTATTGTGCAGCTGCACACAAACATCAAATCTGCCGCCAATCAAGCAATTTTGTGACAGCCTTTATGACCTTTTTGACGAATGTGACAATATCGTCACAGTTTCAAGGCAAAATTTTGATCTACCCTTTTAAGGCGAATGCGTTCCAAATGCTCGCCGGCAGGTTCGGCAATCCAATAGCGACCGACGACGTACGGCCCGCCAAGCTTACGCTTCCATCCTGATTTCTGTCGCATGCTCTGGATAAGGCGCGGTCATTTTTGGATCGACCGGCTTGCCGCCAAGCTTGTTGGCAAAACCGTGGTTGATATCACGGTGGTGAGCTTCATCGGCACGGACCACGAGAACAACGTCGCGCAACGTCGCGTCGTCGGCCATTTTCCAGTAATGCCTGGCAATCGCAGGGGCCGGCACGTTTGGCGAACGGCCTTCGTCAATTTCCTGCAGATACAGCGTGTAACTGGTCACCGCTTCTTCTTCGAAATAGCCCACGACGCGGTGCGCGGTTTTGGACGAGACCAGATAGAGGATGGAAAACAGCACGAGGAAAATCCATTGTGCCAACAGGATCACCAGCCGTTCGAAAAGGGTCGGCTTGGCAATCTCGATGAAGGTCATCAGGTGCATCCGCTCGTTTTCGGCTTCCTCCATCAACGTGCGAATCCAGCCCTCGTCGTCGCGCATCCGGCGAAGCGAACTTAAATGCGTGAACATCGCCCCGACCATGCCCGGCACGGCGGCGACGGTTTCCAGAACGATAGCGCGGTGGCCGTAACGTTTGGCGAAAAACGTATCGGCGGAGAAACGAAGCAATTTGGTAAAACCAAGCGCAAAGCGGTCGGAAAATCCGTGTGGGTCGTGATGAATGACGGGTTGAGCTTGGTGTTCATCCTCCAACGCTTTATCGTCGGGGATGAGTATTGAATTGACCATTGCGATGTCCCTTCAGGACGGTGCGCGGGTGCGAGAAAGCACCGATTTATCGGCAAGATGCCGAACTTCAATTCTGTTTAAACTAACCGACCGGCATCGCCAGCTGCCCCTCGGTCGAGGACACCAGATATTCAATCGGCTTGAAGGACCCATTGTTCGACTGCAACGCCGAACAAGCCATTAATCCAATGATCAGGTCCATCTCTGCACGAAAGACAATGCGCTCGCCCGGCCGGCTCAATGGCGGCTGGACCGATATTTCACCGGTCTTGCCGTCGAGCGCGACGTGCATGAAACAATTGAAGGCGACCGGAATATCATCGGGTTCGATGCCAAATGGCTTCAATGCCCCGGCGAGATTGCCGAAACAGCCCTGATGCGGATGTTCGTCGCCGTAAATGATCCGGAACGTGTCCTTCGAACAAGGTGTCAGCAGGAAATCGTGCCGGCCGACATCATCCTCGACTATCGTCAACATGATGTTGGACCGGTTCGAATAAAGCGGATCGCCTTTTGTCAGATAGATGCGCGAGGCATAATCGAGCGTGCGCCCCGAAGAAATTACTTCGCGGTGATCGCTTTGCGCATAAGCGACAAGGTCGGCGACCTGCTCGCCGCGCGGATCGATCACGGTCAGCAGGTCGCCCTTATTCATCGTGAACGCAGTGCCTGTACGCGGGGCGATTTCATGCTGGGTCATGCTACCTGGCTCTTTCTTGAAAACGGACAAGCCCAATTCTCTTCAACTGCACGCCCGCTATATTGCCGCGCAGCCGATATTTCGCCATGCTGTGCCAGCATCGGATTCATGCTTCCGGCCAAGATTTCATCTCGTTTTAGGATCGTTTTGCGCAATCCGTCATAACGCCCTTCAGCGCGCAAGACTTCGAACTGATCGTGAAGGTTGAACACCATCACCGGATGCTCGAATTGTCGCGCCGGGCGGCTGGCATTAGGGTGGAGTCCAACGACAAAAAACGCTTCGCCGCCAAAGCTCACGGCAAAATGTGGGTCGTCGGGATCGGTACTGATCCGGGAGTCAACCGGCGCGCCGAGCCATTCATCCTTGTCGCTCAGCGATTGCAATCGGGCCCAGACTCCGCGCTCAAACTGCTGTTCGGTCAAATCGTCATTTTTACGGAAAATAACGACCAGCGTCTGGAACAGTTCGGGCTGCTCGCGATAATGACGCGCCAAGGCTGTGATTTGCGGCAAAATCCGCAGATCATCCCATGCCGAGCAAATATCGTCAGCTACCACAAAGTTCATTTGCGATTTGTTGAGCGCAGATTTCGCGCCGACACATGGAAATTCGGCGCTCCGCACCAAATTTTCAAATTTTTCTATTATGGCAGCATCCTGCGCCACGTTCATCATCAGCATGATGCAGTTCTCCGCGTATTGAAATATATCTTGATAAGGAATGAACGGGGCAGCGCGCATGATGTTCCCAAAACCGCAGGCACTTTGTCGTATGTCAGGCCAGCAAACGGGGCGGCACCGTGCGATTTACAACTTCGCGCAAGGCAAAGGCGGTCTCTATCCGCGCTACTCTGGGCAGCCGTGCAATCTCCTGTCGGTGGATGATTTCATATTCCTCGATAGAAGCGGCGCGCACCACCAAAAGATAATCGTTACGGCCGCTCATCAGGTGGCAGCGGATGATCGACGGGCTATCCGACATTGCTGCCTCGAACGCCGCCATCGCCTCCTCGCTCTGGCTGTCGAGCGTGATCGTGACCATCACCGTTGCCCCCATTCCTAGCTTGCGCAAATTGACGTCGGCGCGGTAGCCGCGAAGGATACCAGCATCTTCCAGCGCCTTTTGCCGCCGCGCGGCTGCGCTTGGCGAAAGCCCGGCCGCTTCGCCCAATTCCTGTTGCGTTGCACGGCCGTTATTCACCAGTGCACGAAGTAATTTACGGTCCGCCCGGTCGAGTTGCATAAATTCTGCGCCTTTCATGAATTTGACGCAGATATTATGCGCCATTGGCAGACATCTGTCCAATCTTTGCGGATTAACGGCAATCGGACAATGCTATTTCTCCATTATTGAGACTCACAGGAGAAGAGAAATGCGCGTCGGTGTCCCCAGCGAAATCAAGGTCCATGAATATCGTGTTGGCCTGACTCCTGGCGCGGTGCGCGAATATGTTGCGCGCGGGCATCAGGTTGTCGTCCAGTCGGGCGCTGGCGCGGGCATCATGTCAGGCGACGATGCCTACCGCGCCGCCGGTGCCCAAATCGCCGCCACCCCCTCTGAAATCTTCGCCGGATGCGACATGATCGTGAAGGTCAAAGAACCCCAGCCAAGCGAGTGGGTTCAACTCCGCCCTGGTCAGTTGCTCTTCACTTATCTACATCTTGCGCCCGATCCCGAACAGGCCAAGGGCCTGATCGCAAGCGGCTGCACCGCGATCGCTTATGAAACCGTGACCGACGACAAAGGCACCCTGCCCCTGCTCGCTCCCATGAGCGAAGTTGCGGGTCGTCTGGCCATCGAGGCTGCGGGCGAAGCGATGCGCCGAAGCGAAGGCGGCGCAGGCATTCTTCTGGGCGGCGTACCGGGCGTTCCGGCTGGCCGCGTCTGCGTCATCGGCGGCGGTGTTGTTGGTACTCATGCAGCGCGTATGGCAGTTGGTCTCGGTGCCGAAGTCACGATCGTCGACCGCTCACTGACCCGTTTGCGCGAACTCGACGAGCTATTCCAAGGCCGCGTTCGCACACGCTATTCGACGCTTGAGACCATCGATAATGAAATCAGCATCGCCGACGCCGTCATCGGCGCGGTTCTGATCCCCGGTGCCAGCGCGCCAAAGCTCGTCACCCGCACGATGCTCAAGCACATGAAGCCTGGATCGGTGCTGGTCGACGTCGCCATCGACCAGGGTGGCTGTTTCGAAACCAGCCACGCCACTACGCATGCCGAGCCGACTTATGTTGTCGATGGCATTATCCATTATTGCGTCGCCAACATGCCTGGCGCTGTCCCGCAGACCAGCGCAGCAGCGCTCAACAATGCTACCTTGCCTTATGGACTCGCGCTGGCTGACAAGGGCGTCGAAGCGCTTAACGCGTCATCCGAGACCGGACGCGGACTGCTCGCTGGGTTGAACGTCCACAAAGGCAAGGTCACCAGCAACGCAGTGGCCGAAAGCCTTGGCCTAGAATTCGTTGCTCCGGAAACCGCGCTCGCCGCGTGACTTAAGCGCCGACCGGTGCTAACCGCCCTGCATGGGCAAAGAGGGGCGGATAACGGCGCATCAAATCGCGGCGATGCTGGGGGTTTCGCAACCCACGGTGTCGCGCGCGCTGCGCGGCGATAAAAAGGTCAATGAGGACACGCGCGCGCGGATTGTGAAGCTGGCGGCGGAACTCAATTACTCGGTTGATCACAACGCGTTGCGCCTGCGCACACAGCAGACTTATTCGATCGCGCTGGTCATCCTGTGCCGCCGGGGCGAGAATAAGGCCAATATCAATCCCTTCTATCTCTCGCTCTTGGGCTGCATCGCGGCGTCGGCATCCGAACGCGGCTATAATCTCATCATCTCTTTTCAGGATTCGCCCTCCAATTTCTTCGCCAATTACACCGGCAGCCGTCAGGCCGACGGCCTGATCGTCATCGGCAGCGGGCAGAATGTCGAAGGTTGGCAGTTTTTTGGCGAATTCGCCCGACACATGACGCCGATGATCTGTTGGGGCGCAAGCAAGCAGGACCTTGTCACCATTAACAGCGACAATGCGCAAGGCGTGGACCTAGCGATTGAATATCTGCTGTCGAAAGACTGCCAAAAAATCGCTTATATCGGCCCCACCAACAGCGAGCAGCCGCAGTTTCAGGACCGCCTCACCGCATACACCAAAATGATGGCCGCGAAAGGCCTGCCAACCATCTGCCCTGCACTGCCCGAAAATGCGGTGCGTGAAGAGCAAGGATATGAGGCGGTCCACGCGATGATCCGCGACAATGTCGCGTTCGACGGCCTGTTCTGCGCAAATGACTTCATAGCCCTTGGCGCAATGCGCGCGCTCGACGAACACGGCGTTGCGGTGGGCACCGGCGTCCGGGTCATCGGGTTCGACGGCATCGCCACCGGAAACTATTCACAGCCGCCGCTGACGACAATCGAGCAGGATTATTACCGCGCCGGCGAAATGTTGGTCGAAGCGTTGCTTGCGGTGTTGAAGGGGGAGGAACCTGATACGGCTCCGGTTCCGGTGAGGCTATTGGTGCGCGGGAGCGCATGACGCAAAATTTGTAACGACCGCTACCCCCTAATGCGCTTATATGATCGGCTAAAACATCAGACGGATTGTTGATCGAAATGCATCATAGCGCGGGCCTGGCGGGTTAGCCTTCTGAACTAACGGCAGGAATTGGCGATGCTAATTAGCTGTGGTATGATCCAATTGTTGTGGCAAACAGAATTAGCCGACGTTACTTGGTTTCGCGGACAAGGGCTTTAAGATAAGCAGTACGGTTTTGCGCCCAGCGAAAAGACAATCCAGCATTTTACGGGATACCTGAGTTACAGGTGATCCGGCCCATTCCTTCTCACACTCCCGGTTTCGAGGTTTACTCCACTTCATCTGCTCATTTACCAAGCGTAGCGCCGCTTCGCGGCCTTGATCATTTCGGACGCGAGTTAGCGTCAAATATAACTCCATCTCCATCTCTTCCTCGGCTTGTTCAAACCGATTCTCTGCGAGGCAAAGCGTATATGGCCGCAGGTCTTCGTAGGACGGATGCGGACAAACTTCCTCTCCTTAGATGTCGGGAGCCCGTATGCTCGTCCTTGCGCCAGAACGGGAACAGTTGCGGTTCCGGCTGCAGCCAGCAGCAATGAAGGAAATTGCCAATGCATTGCGTAACATTCACATATTTCGCTTATGTCGGCAATGTTGTGCAGAGCGGCCCGGCAGCTTTCAGGTGACTGAAGCCAAAAGCTGCCGTTTGGGACCGATCACGTTCGACGGAGATGAGACCTAGCGCCGCTCATCTTCGCTTGATCGGCGAGCCGCCGCGTAAGCACTGCCAGGAAGCCAGCCGGGCCAGTATACTCCGTCCGCCACCATCCGCCCGACCCTGTAGGCGGCGAGCGCCTCCTGAGCGGTGCCCGCGAAGGTCCAGCTGGCTCTGAACTCGTCGCACGGCTGGTGATAGCAGCGCACATTATAGGCTTCGACTATCTGCTGACCGGCCTTTACCCCTCCGACTTTAAGGTCCCGTCCCGCTCGGAAGGCAAGCGCCGGCACGCCCCGCTGGGCGAAGGGGAAATGGTCGGACCGGAAGTACCAGCCAGCCTCTGGGCTCGGCTCAGGGTCCACCCGCAAGCGCTGCTCGCGTGCGGCCTTGACGAGCAGGCTCTCGAGGTCGGTCTGCCCAGGCCCAATAAGCTCAAGGTTGCGGGCCGCCGGCAGCACCACATGCGGGTCGAGGTTGATGACCGCCGCGGTGCGCGCCAGCGAATAAAGCGGGTGCTGAGCGTAGTACTCCGCTCCGAGCAGCCCCTTTTCCTCGGCTGTCCAAGCCGCGAATACAACTGAGCGCGCCGGCCGCTTGCCAGCTGAGAAGGCTCGCGCCACCTCCAGGAGTTCGGCCGTGCCGGTCGCATTGTCGACAGCCCCGTTGCGGATCGTGTCGCCACTCCTGTCGGGGCCGTTGTGCCCGTTGGCGTCCCAGTGCGCGCCGTAGAGGAGAAACTCGTTCGGCCGGTCCGCTCCGCGCAGGATACCGACAACGTTGTGGCTGACAACCTCCTTAGCGATGTTGGTTGCGGAAACGCTGACGGTCGCCTCTAGCGGAAATGCCCTGAAAGCGGTCGAACGCGCGCGCTGTTTCAATGCCGGAAGGGTGAGCCCTATTCGCGCAAGGATGGGCAAGATCGCCGGCCCGCGTACTATTCCGCTGAACTGGAGTGCGTTGGGCTTGAGCGGCGCATAAGCGAAGCTCGGCACGCGGATGCTATCGCCAGCCTGGGCATAGGGCCAGCTGTAGGCTGCGGCCTCATGGATGAAGAGCACGCCAATAGCGCCCGCCTTGGCCGCTGCCGCTGCCTTGGTACCGCCGCGCCCACTGAACACCAGAGATCGCCCACCGAAGCCGAGGTCCTTGCCGCCCTCCAGGTCCGGGTCCCCAGCAAGCATGATGACCACCTTGCCCTTGACGTCCACCCCCTGGAACGCGTCCCAACCCCGCGCCGGGTCTGGTGCCCCCCAGCCTGCAAAGACCAAAGGTGCATCGGAGAGGCTCGTCACACCCGCATTTGTCGGATTGATGTCGAGATCGGGTCCATCGCGAAGAACAGTAGCCTGTTCACCAGCGCGGATTGTCGCCGTCCCTCCCGGAGCCGTGTCGAGCCGCACCAGCGGCACCCTCTGAAACCAGCCGCCATCCTCACCGCCAGGTGACAGCCCCGACGCCGCCATCTGCTTGGCAAGGTAGTCAATGGTGGCCGCCTCCCCTTTCTCGCCCGGACCTCGTCCGGCGAAGGCATCAGAGGACAGGGTGCGAACATCGGCCTTGATCCGTTCGGGATTGATCGGCCCCGCAGCGGTGAGGGTCAGGGCAGCCAAAGGCAAAAGGAGGTTACGCATAACCGGAAGATAACGGCTCGGACGTGCCCGGTAAAGCTCTTGCTGGCAGGCCACAAAGCCAGTGCGCAGAAATAGGCTCGAATCGTATGACGAAAAAGCCGCCTCGTTTGCCCGAGACAGCTCATCAACTCACTCTTGCATTCGCGTCCGCTTAGCCTGCCAAGTCACCTCTGAGCCGACTGTCGGCAATCGGCCCAAAAGCGGTCGTCGAGAGCGAGGGCAGACCAGCAAAAATTGTCATTGATCAGCCAACGTATTTTACATAAAATTAAATATCTAACGGCAGCGTTGCCCAATTTTAAGACCTTCGAGATAACCGTTTTTTGCGCCATCCGTATTTTAGGGTTCGGCAACTATGGAGTTTGCACATCAGCAGTACAAATCATGCTTCATAGTTATGTCCTGCAGTCTCCATGCGAATTTCATATTATTACCTCGTACCACATTCTAGCCACACCGCTGGTTTGATGGCATACAAGCCGTCATTGGCGTTCGCGCATTCAAGCGTCTCTAGCCAATCAAACTGAAAGACTTTAGTTGAACTCACTGCTTGAATTGCGCTCGCTAACCAAAAGCGTTCCCGGCGGACGTGTGCTATTTCGCGACCTCTCGCTAAATGTTGCACCTGGTGAGCTAGTCGCAATCATTGGCGAGTCAGGGTCGGGCAAGTCGACACTGCTCAACATGGCGGCAGGGCTTGATACCTACGATTCGGGCCAAATTCTGATCGGCGGCGAAGATCTGGCGTTGATGGATGACCGCGGGCTGACTGATCTGCGCCGCCGCCGAATCGGCTTTGTGTTCCAGGCGTTTCATATCCTACCTTATCTAACGCTACGGCGAAATGTAGCGTTGCCGCTGGCTCTTGCAACCGTTGATCCGCGCGACATTGCCGCGCGCGCCGAAGCCATGCTTGATGCGGTCGGGCTTGGCGCTCGCGGTGACGATTATGCGCGCGACTTATCCGGCGGCGAATTGCAACGAATCGCGATCGCGCGCGCCTTGATCCATAAGCCGTCACTGATTCTGGCAGACGAGCCGACGGGAAATCTTGATTCTGAAACCGCCACGCGCGTGTTGAATTTATTCGCAGACTCCGTCAGAAAGTCTGCATCAGCAGGCGTGCTTGTCACGCATTCAGCCGCCGCTGCGGCAATCGCGGATCGAACGCTCATGTTGACGGCCACAGGGCTTTCACCCGCCGATGCCAGCTAATCCGTCACGAGCTTTACAATGGCTAATCGCGGGCGAATGGCGACAACATCCCGGCCGCATTGTCCTTGCAGTAATAGCCATAGCAGTCGGCGTGGCGCTGGGCTTTGCGGTGCATTTGATCAACGGGTCTGCTTTGACGGCATTCGGCCAAGCGGTGAGCACAGTGAACGGGGCGGCTGACCTTCAAATCAAAGCCTCTAGCAATCTTGGATTTGACGAAGAGTTATATGGCCGCGTCATCGCCGTTGACGGCGTTGCGGATGCGAGTCCGGTGGTTTCACTTAAGGCAGTCAGTGCAAACGGCGAGTCCTTCACTTTGCTTGGGCTCGATATCATTCGTGCAGCCGTGGTCACGCCCAGCCTAATCGGCGCACCCGCAAGCGGAATTGGAGGGAACCGCGACGAAATATTTGCCGGCAACGCGTTGTTTCTTTCCAAAGCTGCACTGATCGCTGCGAAATTGAGTGTCGGTGGCACTGTAACGATCAACGCAAATGGCCGGGCGCAGACAATGGTCGTGCGCGGTCTCCTCCCCGGCATAGCCGAGGGCCGACGCGTTGGTGTGACCGATATCGCTGCGGCACAGTGGTTATTTGGGCGGCTCGGTAAAATTGACCGTATCGACCTAAAGTTGGAACCAGATATTCAAGCACGCTACGTCCGCGAGCGGATTGGCCCAATGATCCCGGCGGGTGCGGTTGTCGGGGACGAAAACGATGATGCTCGTCAAAGCGATGCGCTCTCCCGCGCCTACCGCGTCAATCTAACCATGTTGGCGCTGGTTGCGTTATTCACCGGCACATTCCTTGTCTATTCTACTCAGACTCTCTCAGTAACAAGGCGTTTGCAGAGCTTTGCCCTGCTCCGAACGCTTGGGCTCCAGCGCGGCGGAATAATTGCACTGGTGACGATTGAAGGCGGGCTCGCCGGCCTGATTGGCGCCATTGCCGGGTTGGCACTTGGCTTTGGACTTGCGGCGGCGGCGATAAACATCCTTGCTGGAGATCTGGGTAGCGGCATATTTGGCGATGCTCCGCCAGCGTTAATGTTCGCGCCAATCGCAGCCGCTGGATTTTTCGCGCTCGGTGTTGCAGCTGCCGTTGGGGGCAGTTTGATCCCCGCTTTACAAGGTGCACGGGCAGCGCCCGCCGTGGCCTTAAAAAACGCGGGCGACAGCGTTGATCCTCGCGACCGATTGCGCGGCGGTTTACCGCTTGCTCTACTCACAGCCGGAGTGGGGACGGCTTTCTTGCCCGCAATCGGTAGACTGCCATTGTTCGGCTACGTTTCGGTTGCGTTATTACTGGCTGCTGGGATAATTGCCATGCCTTGGCTTGCACGGACATTGCTCTCGCCTTTAGTCCGCTTGCAGGGGCGTAACGTGCCTACTGATTTGGCAATTCAGCATCTCTACGGCACACCAAGCGCGGCGGCGACGGCATTGTGCGGCATTGTTGCCAGCACTGCACTGATGATCGCAATGGCGGTAATGGTGACAAGTTTTCGCGGCGCGGTTGATGATTGGCTAAGCGAGATTTTGTCCGGCGATCTTTATGTCCGCTCAGAGCCAGGCTGGGGCGGGTTCGATGCAGCCGCACAAAAAAGGTTGGCTGCGGTACCAGGTGTCGAGACCATCCTGTTTAATCGGCAAGTTCCGATTGTACTTGATCCGAGCGAACCGGCCATGACGCTGATCGTGCGCCCCGTTGGTAAGGGCGATGCAGCGCTTAAACTGATCGGCAAGGAAGTCGGACCCATGTCCGGAGCGGTAGCTGTGTGGCTATCCGAACCTGCCACGCGTATTCTCGGGCGCCAAGCAGGCGACATGATTCGATTGCCGATAGGCGGAAACGCACGCTTTATTGTTGCCGGAGTCTGGCGAGATTATTCTCGGCAGCAAGGTGCGGTTGTGATTGACAGTAAGGATTATGATCGGCTCACAGGTGACCGTTCGCGCGATGATGCCTCGGTAATGCTACGACCCGACGCGGATATCGGAGATGTTCAACGGGCAATTCGGGGCGCTGCGCCTGAAGCCTTGCAAACTCGTCTAACAATGGCCGAACCAGTAACGCTGCGCACGTTCGCCCTGTCGATCTTTGATCGAAGTTTCGCTATTACCTATTTGCTTGAAGCAATTGCGATCATAGTTGGACTGGCCGGTGTTGCGACAACGGCATCTGCGCAGGCCAGCGCCCGAAAACGGGAGTTTGGCATGCTGCGCCATATCGGCGTTGGTCGTGGCCAGATTATCGCAATGCTCGGCGTTGAAGGCGCCTTGCTTGGTGCGATTGGCGGGCTTGTAGGGGTAACGCTGGGCGTTGGAATTAGCCAAGTGCTGATCCATGTGATCAATCCGCAGTCATTTAACTGGACCATGACGACACAGCTCCCGCTAATGTTGATGCTGTTGGTCGTAATTGCCTTGATCGCAGCCTCCGCGCTTACGGCTATGCTGGCGGGGCGGCGGGCCGTTTCGATGGACGCTGTACGCGCCGTGAGGGCAGACTGGTGATCCGCTCGATTTATCTTGGTTTAGCTCTATTCGCACTCTCAACAGCTACCATCGCGCAAACGCCGGGTGCCTATTACCCCGACGTCAAACCGGGCCGCGCTTTTGTGTTTCCAAAAGATCATGGCGCACACCCTGATTTTCGCACTGAATGGTGGTATGTTACGGGCGCGGTCAAAAGCAATAAGGGCAAGGAACTGGGCTTCCAGATTACATTCTTTCGCACCCGCCCACGTGTCGACGCACAAAATCCGAGTAAGTTTGCGCCGCAGCAAGTCCTGTTTGCGCATGCCGCCGTGTCAGATCCGGCAGTCGGCAAACTACTTCACGATCAGCGCGCAGCACGCAGTGGTTTTGGCATTGCAGAGGCCAAAATCGGTGACGCAGATGTTCGTATCAAGGACTGGCGCTTTGTCCGATTGGCCGATGGCCGTTTTGCAGCAAAGATAAAGGCGCAGGGGTTTACGCTAGACCTAGTATTTACGCCCAAGCAGCCGCCAATTCTTCAAGGCGAAGGCGGATATAGCCGCAAAGGCTCTGACCCCAGATCGGCAAGCTACTATTACTCACTTCCCCAGTTGGCGACGACCGGAACGATAACACGGGGCACGTCAACCGAGCGCATTACCGGGCGGAGCTGGCTCGATCGCGAATGGTCATCACGCTATTTGGGCGGAACCGCCGTGGGTTGGGACTGGACAGGTCTTAACTTTGATGATGGCAGTGCCTTGATGGCCTTTCGTATTCGAGGGAAAGATAGCAATACACTCTGGGCCGGCGGGACATTCCGCAGAGCAAACGGTACGACAGTGACGCTCAAACCCAATGACGTCCGCTTTACGCCAATGCGTACCTGGCGTTCAAAGCGCACAGGTGCAAAATATCCCGTGGCGCAAACTTTGACCATCACATTGTCCGAGGGACAAAAGCGCCTGACGCTCACACCGATGTTTGCCGACCAGGAACTCGACGCCCGGTCAAGCGGCCTACCGGTCTATTGGGAAGGGCTGGTAAGAACGCAGGGTGGTCGCGGCTATCTTGAACTCACGGGCTATGCCGCACCGCTTGCTATGTGATGTGCGCAAAGCAAGCTGCCCGGCGGCTTCATGCGGGCGGTAGCTGCAGGCCGATTGCTTGTAACACAAGCGCCTGAATGATGATCACCCCCAACCAATGTCCGCAGTCAATAAGCGCGGTGCGGGTCGACAATGCTCGGTAGCGGTGAGTCACGAGAAGTACCGGCACAATAAAGCCGATCCAGATCACCAACGCGCTTCCAATGGCCATTGTCCACCGGCCGGCTTCGGGCGGTGCAAGGATTAGCGCTCCGGCCAGAATCGCAGCGAACCAAGCTTCCGCGATGAACGCCAATGCTGCCGAAACAGCCAGCTTTGCGGAGCCATCGTCGGGCGACTTCGTAACGGCCCGATCCACCAGAAAATAATATCCCACGCCAAGTGCAAGCCCGGCTAATGTTGCTGCGAGTATCGCATAAGCGTTAGTTACGATGTAAATCATTTTGGCTCCCTAAAGTCAGGCGTCGTGATTACATAAAGTCGCCATATCTTCGGCCTCAAATACAAGCCGCACTCCAAGTGAACCTGTGCCATCCAATACCGGCCGTTTTCGAAGGTAGATTTCCATCGCTATAATCTGTTCGTAACCCGCGCATGCTCGTGAGATCAGCGTCACAAGATATTCTTGCGTCTCAAATTTTTGATTGCGCGCAATCTGTTTTATTTCTGCGACCAGCGGATCATAGTCGAATACAAGCGCCATATCGTCCCCGGCAATATGGATCAACTCAGGTGCAATGGTCAGCGTTAAATCGAGGATATGCGAATCAGGTACGACGTCATTTGGCCCATATGTTCCGATGACCGAGGGAATATGGAGGTCGCGTAGTTCAATGCTTGCCTTCTGCGCCATGATAATACCACTCCGATATGAAGATGTTGAAGGCTAAGGTATCAATCGCTTGCCACGCCATGACAGCGATTTACGATTCAGGTCAACGATGTCCATACCTCCGTCGATAATGTTTTCACTAAGCAGGAGCGCGTTTTCGGCCTGTTGCAAACTGGGATGCTTATACGCGGGATGCAAAACGGCAACCAACGAAGAGCGCGCTTCCTGCGTTGAAATGGAAAAAGATATGGGCCTGGGTCGAACACATGATCATGCCGAAATGAAGGGTCAGGGTCGGAACCCCATGAACCTTAGCCACGATCGGTGTGCGGCCATTCTTGCTGAATCGAAATAAACGACTGCAACACCCATGTTAAAGCGACCCGGCTGCCGTGGGGGTAACGCTTTCGTGCGCCCTTCTGCGGCCAGTTAGAGCTCTGTGCGGTTGAGCCGCAGCGCATTCATCACAACCGTAAAAGACGACAAAGCCATCGCGGCTCCTGCGATCATCGGTGACATCAATATTCCCGCGACCGGATACAGCACACCAGCCGCGACCGGCACGCCTATTCCGTTGAACAGGAACGAGAAGAACAGGTTTTGGCGGATATTGCGCATCGTCGCCTTTGCAAGCGCGCGGGCGCGGACAACAGCTGCGAGGTCGCCCTTGGTGAGGGTGATGCCAGCACTTTCGATTGCTACGTCAGTGCCAGTGCCCATTGCTAAGCCGACATCAGCGGCTGCAAGTGCCGGAGCGTCGTTGATCCCATCACCCGCCATCGCAACCTTTGCCCCCGAGGCTTTGAGTTCGCCAACGATACGTGCCTTATCGTCGGGCTTAAGTTCGGCATAAACTCCGTCCAATCCGCCGACTGCATCTGCCACGACATGGGCGGTTGTCGGATTATCTCCTGTCAACATAATGACACGCAGACCCTGATTGCGTAACGCCTCGATCGCCTCGCGAGCGTTTGCCCGAATGGGATCTGCAACAGCCACCATTCCGGCTAGTTTGCCATCTACCGCGATAAGCATCACACCTGCACCTTCTCGGCGTTTCATTTCAGCAGCGTCATTGAGCGGTGTCGGATTGACGCCGATGCGGTGCATTTGTGCGGTATTGCCTATTACAATGTTCCGTCCGCCAACTGATGCGCTAATCCCCGCGCCTACCTGAACCTCAAAATTCTCTAGCTCGCCAAGCTCCAGATGGCGTTCTTGCGCTCCGGTCACAATCGCATGCGCTAGCGGATGCTCTGAGCGCGCTTCGACCGTTGCTGTAAGCGCAAGCAACTCGTTTTCGTCGATCCCGGCCATTGTCTCGATGGCAACTAACTTGGGCTTGCCTTCTGTGAGCGTTCCAGTCTTGTCGATAACAAGCGTGTCGACCTTCTCGAACGCTTGCAGTGCTTCCGCATGTTTGACCAATACGCCTGCGTGCGCCCCGCGTCCCGTTGCCACCATGATTGACATGGGTGTCGCTAAACCTAATGCACAAGGACAAGCGATGATGAGAACAGCAATCGCATTTAGCAGTGCGTGACCGATACGGGGTTCTGGTCCGACAAGACTCCAAATGACAAAAGATGCCAGGGCAATGGCGATCACCAGCGGAACGAACCAGCCCGAAATCCGGTCCGCTACCGCTTGAATAGGTGCGCGGCTTCGTTGTGCTTCAGCTACCATGCGAACGATGCGCGCGAGCATCGTATCGTTACCTATCGCTTGGGCTTCCATGACGAGGCTACCGGTGCCGTTGACCGTGCCTCCGGTCAGCGCGCTAGCCGCCTCCTTCGCAACCGGCAGTGGTTCGCCAGTGAGCATCGATTCATCGACCGACGACCGGCCTTCGATGACGACACCGTCAACCGGCACTGCTTCGCCTGGACGAACGCGCAAACTGTCGCCTATAAGGACAGCTGCCAAAGGAATATCGACTTCCGTGCCGTCAGAATTAATCCGCCGCGCGGTCTTTGGAGCTAGATTCAGTAAAGCTCGGATTGCTTTGCCAGTTGCCGCCCTTGCGCGCAGCTCAAGGACTTGGCCGAGCAAGACCAACGCCACGACGACGCCTGCAGCTTCATAATAGACCGGCACCATGCCGCCGTGCATTTTGAAAGTGTCTGGAAACAATCCCGGCGCGAAAGTTGCTACCACACTGTAAGCGAACGCTGCACCTACGCCGATGGCGATAAGGGTAAACATATTGAGCTTGCGCGTGACAATAGATGTCCAACCGCGCGTGAAAAATGGCCAACCTGCCCAAAGAACGATAGGAGCCGTCAGCAACAACTGGATCGAGGGCGAATAAACGGGGTCGACTAAATGTAGGCCTAGAAATTCGGTTCCCATTGTTAAAATGAGGAGTGGCACTGCAAGAGCGGCCGACACCCACCATCGTCGCGTAAAATCGATCAGTTCAGGATTGGGTGCGTCGTCAAGCGACGGTTCTTCAGGCTCCAATGCCATTCCGCAGATTGGGCACGTGCCCGGTCCTTGCTGACGGATCTCGGGATGCATCGGGCATGTCCACATTGCACCAGGTGCGGCGACGGGTTCTGCACGCTTGTTATCCGATAAATATTTAGCGGGGTCTGCGGTAAATTTAGCTAGGCAACCTGAACTACAAAAATGATAATGAACGCCTTCATGTGTTGCGTGATGTGCCGTGGTGGCCGGATTAACTTTCATTCCGCAGACAGGGTCAAGTGCAGAGGTTAGGTTTGTCGCAGTTTCACTTACTCCATCGGGCGATGATGCCGGAGCGTTATGAGAATTTCCAGATGACATATCGTTCTACCTGCGATTGGAGAAAAGTTTTGATGAAAAACACCCCTGCCCCATTCAGTCCGAATGATCGTTTATCATTCTGGTAGTCCAAAAAGTAGCTGGTCAGGAACTATGCCTATGTTCGTCTTTGACAGTGTACTAATCGAACTATGCTAAGTAGCAGCTAGAATTGGCACTGGCCGACCGACTGTCACGTAATGCGACAAATCAGTCGGCCAATGTCATTCCCATGATCGGCAACGATAGGTCGTTACCTGTCCTACTGTGTCAGGTTTCATTATTGGGCAGCCTTACCGTGGCTTTTCAGCCAGGCCTGCATTTTTGCGATTTCCCGCGTTTGTGCGGTAATCGTCATTTGTGCCATATTGCGGGTTTGCTTGTCAGTTGCCTTATCAAGCGCCACGCGTGACATAGCAATTGCGCCGCGATGATGCTCGATCATTTTGCGGTACCACAATTCAGACGGAAGCCCTGCGTTTGCCATCATCATTTTTTTGTGCATTTCCATTTCGGTCGCACCATATGGATTGTTTGGATCATTCATCATCGCCATCATGTCAGAATGCTCCATCGGCATTTTGGAATGGTCCATCTTGCTGTGGTCCATTTTACTGTGGTCCATAGGTGGCATCGGACTTTTCTCGGAAGGCTGCATTTTGCTGTGATCCATGGGTGGCATGGGTGCCTGTTGCGCCCACACCGGAGACGTGAAAGCAAATGCCGCGGCTGTTATAAGATACAATTTCATAGTTGTTTCCTTTGATGCTTAATTGGACGTGCGCGTGGTAGTCAGTAAATGACCTGATCAGGTGAACCGTAACAACTCATGGACGTCGCTCTAACAAAAGAACGGACCCGAGATTGATTCGTTCCGGCGCAACGGGCGAGGGTGAGAAGTGTAATCAACATCGTTCCCATCATATTGCCGAAGGAGGCTGGTACGTCCCAATCCAAGCGACAAGGCCGACAATAGACACGATCAAAGTTAATTCGACCACGAGACTTTTTTGTAGCTTGGTCACAGCCAACGTGGGGCTTGTGCTTTGTAAAGCGCGTTCGAGCGCAGGGGTCAGCATGAAGCGATTTGCGGCGGCGAGAGCCAGCATGATGCCGAACAAAAGAAGCTTCGCAATAAGCAACTGTCCATAAAGCGTCGATTGCAGCGTCATCAAGTTGTTGGGGCCAACCAGCATCCAGCTATTTACCAACCCAGACGCAATGATCAGTGAAACGATAACGGTGCCTATCGTCGAAAAGCCTTTCAAGAACCGGTGCCCCATCTTCAAATAACTCTCGCTGGGTGTTTTGCCGGCACGAAACAAAATGAACGTGAGGATTACAAGAGCACCAAGCCAAGCGCCCACCGCAAGCAAATGGATGATGTCAGCAATTAACTGTACGCTTCCGGCCGTGCCTTCGCTTGCGGCTCCGTGGCCGGTCCAAGCGAGAGAACCAAGAGCAACTCCAGACCCCAAAGTCACAAAAACCAGCGTATGGATGCCTTCAGTTTTGCTCAGAATGACGGCAAATAGAATGCCAATCAGGACCAATACCCTAACTGCCCACGCATTGCCCATCGGCGTATCAACTATCATCGTTTTGATCGAAGCCGCATCAACTTCATTCAGTTGAACACCCATCATTGACGCCGTCATCGCCGTAATGCTGAGCAATGAAAGTGCAATCCCAAGCGGGGAAAGCCAGCCAGTGAAGGCGCGAAAAGGGAATACAGCATCCTGCTGCCGCTCCGCTGCATTCAAGGAATAAATACCAAACAATGGCAGACCAAACAGCAGCATCATGTTCGCATAGAGAGCAAACCTGACGCCGATGTTGAGTTGTTCCGTCACAATTTTATTTCACGGTAAATGTGAAGCTGCCTTCCATCCGGTGAGCGTCTGGACCAGCAGCAGCCCAATTAAGCTCATAAGTGCCTGCAACCAAAGCGCGCTTCATCATAAGCGTCATGGTTTTGCCATCCTTGCTCATCGCCGAAGTGAAACCGCTAATTTTCATTGGCGCATGATCTTTCATGCCGGGCATCCCTGTCATCGTGAGTGTCGTGGTGGCAAACTTAGCGATGAGCTTTTCGTTAAAGGTCAGGACAATTTTCGTTGGTTTCGCAACCACCGCATTAGCAGCAGGCGTAGACTTAACGAGCTTGGCGTGAGCGAAGGCCGCGCCAGAAAAGGTCAACGCAGCGAGGACTGGGGCGGCGAATAAGACGCGAAGCTTTAACATTAGGGTTCTCCAAAAAAGGTGTTCTAACTCTAATACGCACGCCACCGTTGATACCCTCATTTGAAAACCGTTGAGGGGTTTGAGTTGCTCTCGCGTATATATGACATGAGGATTGGAGATCTTGGCATGAGCCACATTGACGATATGCTTTATGGACTGCGCGCAATACCGCTGCCGACTCGGCTTATGACGATAGATGAGGCGGTGCTGTCACAACTTACCGATAGGCAGGCCAATTCCGCCCCGTTGTCAGGCGGTATGATTGGGTTTGCCATCATTGCAGCGGTGGGAATGGGATTAGTCAGCACGGTGGTTCCGAGCACTACAGCCAGAGCTGCATCGAGCCTGTCGCCCTTTGGTGCGCCAGCGGCTCTTGCACCATCAACACTTCTGGACAGCGGCGAATGAGCGGTATGCGTCAAACTATAATTTTCGCGATTATAGTTTTTCTGGCAGCAATCGGGGGCGTCGTGGCAGGGCGGATGATTGTTAATCCGCCAGTACCCGCTGAGAATGAACTTCATGCGTTGCTCCATAACGGTCTGGATCTCGACGATACTCAACATGCAAAGCTGGAGGCGTTGGAGAAGCAATTTGCCATTCGCAAACAGGCACTCGAATTAGAAATGCGTGCCGATAACGCTAAGCTGGCAGCGGCTATCGAGAACGAACACGGTTATGGCACCGAGGTAGCAGCTGCTGTTGACCAGTCACATATGGCGATGGGGGAGCTTCAAAAAGAAACGCTTGAGCATATTTTTGCGATGCGTGCTCTGCTCAGGTCCAATCAGGTGGCTAAGTTTGATGCAGCCGTGGTCAAGGCGCTGACTGCCGATCAAAAATGAGCCTTGCTCTCGACGACTGTTCAGATGGTGAGTTGGCGGCGCTGGCACTCAGTGGGCGGCAATCCGCCTACACCGCTTTGCTTGGCCGTTATCGTGAGCCGATATTTCGCGTGGTACGCGCTACCATTGGCGATGAGGATGCCGCAGTTGACGTAACCCAAGAAGCATTTGTATCTGCCTTCGCTGCGCTCAAAAGCTATGATGCCAACCGGCCATTCAGAATATGGATCGCTCGTATTGCGATCAATAAATGCCGCGATTGGGCACGGCGACGTTCGGTTCGGCGGTTCTTTTCGTTTGCGTTGCCTATCGAGGCGGCTGCACACATCGCTGAAGATACGATCACCGTCTATCAGCAGATTTCTGATCGTGCTGAACTTGCGCGCGTTCAGGCGGCGATAGCAATGTTGCCGCAGACCATCCGCGAGCCACTGGTGTTGCGGACAATCGAGGGGATGACCCAAGCTGAGGCCGCCCAGGTTCTGGGTATCAGCGAAAAGGCGGTTGAAACCCGACTTTACCGAGCGCGCGGACAATTGACCGAATTATTGAGGGATTAGCTCCTAACCTGCGTATCATAGTCAGAACCCAAAAATGGACGCCGCATGATACTGAAAACTCCCGTTGATCGCCGAAACCTTTTGCGCGGCGCTGCTCTTGCAAGCGGCGGCATGGCGCTTGCTCCTTTATTTCCCGCTTGGGCAAAAAGCGGTTCGCACGGGCTGCACAGTCTTGCAGGTCAGCCCGGCGTATTATCAGGTGAAAACATAGAGGTCAGCGTCGGCCAATCATCGTTCCGCCTCGGCAAGAAAACTGGCCATGCCTACACGATTAACGGGACGCTACCGGGACCGCTCATTCGCCTTCGTGAAGGTCAAAACGTAAAGCTGGTGGTGCGTAATACTTTAGACGAAGATACATCGGTTCATTGGCATGGAATGTTGCTTCCCTTTCATATGGACGGGGTTCCGGGAGTGAGTTATCCCGGTATCGCCCCTGGCGAGAGCTTCACTTACGAATTTCCGATGAAGCAGCACGGCACTTATTGGTATCACAGCCATTCGCACATGCAGGAAGCGATGGGCATGTACGGCGCGTTGATCGTCGATCCCGCTGGCAAAGACCCGATTGCTTATGACCGCGAGCATGTCTTGGTGCTATCGGACTGGAGCTTTTCACACGCGCATGTGAACTTTACCAAGCAAAAGCAAAAGGCAGGCTATTTCAACAAGCGGAAACAGACTTTTGCTGGCCTTGCCAAAGGCGTAGATCAGCCGCTGTCCGAACGCATGATGTGGGGCCAGATGTTGATGGACCCGACCGACATCGCCGATGTGACGGGCGCTTATTATCATTATCTCATCAACGGCCACGACAGCATGGGCAACTGGACCGGCATTTTCCAGCCGGGTGAGCGGGTGCGGCTGCGCATTATCAATGCGGCAGCGATGAGCAATTTCAACATCCGTGTGCCTGGCCTGCCGATGACGATAGTGGCTGCCGACGGCTTGCCTCTAACTCCAGTTGAAACCGATGAGTTCCAGATTGCGGTTGCTGAAACTTGGGACGTCATCATCGAACCCAAAGAGGCGATACCCTTCGCCTTCATCGCAGAATCCATTGACCGTTCGGGCCAGTGCCGTGCGACGCTGGCCCCTCAAATGGGAATGGTGGCACCGATACCGCTCCTTCGCGAACGGCCTCTGCTGACCATGAAAGACATGGGCATGGATCATGGCAGCGGTGGCGGCGACATGGCGGGAATGGATCATAGCAATATGACCCCTGAAGAAATGGCTGCAATGGGAAGCATGGATCACAGTTCCATGAATATGCGTGACCCGTCGGTTGCGCCGCAGGTGAAAATGGGGCCGGGCGTGGCCAGCCTTGCGCCGATGCCGATGGATCGCAATAAAGAGCGGCCAACTGGTTTGGAGAAAGTCCCGCACCGGGTGCTGACGCTGAGCCAGCTTCGAGCGCTTGAACCCAATCCCGACCAGCGCACGCCATCACGTGAAATCGACGTCCACCTCACTGCAAATATGGAACGCTATATGTGGTCAATGGACGGCGAGAAATATAGCGAGAAGACCGAGCCGCTTCCTTTCCGCCACAACGAGCGTGTGCGCGTGAACCTCATCAATCATACGATGATGCCCCACCCGATCCATCTCCACGGCCATTTTTTCGAGGTCGTAAACGGGCAGAAAGGGCAATATCCGCGCAAAAATGTGGTCAATGTGTTGCCGGGCGCAAAGGTCACGTTTGACTTTACTGCCGATGCGATGGGTGACTGGGCGTTTCACTGTCATATGCTGATGCACATGCATGCTGGCATGTTCCGCGTTGTGACCGTTCGGCATGAAGAGGAAGGGCAATGAACTATTCCCTGCTGCTTCCTGCCGCCGCCTTGCTTGCAACCCCCGCATTCGCGCAATCCGGCCATCAAGGGCATGACATGCCTGCCGAGAAGTCCGAGCCAAGCACATCCCCTCCTGCAAGCGATCCGCATGTCGGACACGACATGGGCACAACAGATGAGCCGCCGGTCACTGAGCAACCCGCTTTAGAAGCTGCTGATCCCCATGCCGGTCATGATATGAGCCCCGGAGCGGCCGAACCGACTTTAATGGACGAAGTCGGCAACGCGCCCGCGCCAGCTCCGCCAGGTGATCACGCAGCAGATGCTATATTTGGCGGCGATGTCATGGCGCGTTCGCGCAAGGAACTCGCGTATGAAGTTGGCGGCATGGGCTATTCGTTAGTGACAATCGACCTGCTTGAAGTTGGCTTTCAAAAGGACCGCGAAAGCTACCGTTTTGAAGGCGAGGCTTTTACCGGCGGCAACATCAACCGCTTGGGTGTTAAATTCGAAGGCGAAGGCGCGTTTGGTGAGCCCATTGATGATCTCGAATTGCAGGCGCTCTACTCGCGGGCAATTGCGCCATACTGGAACCTGCAAGCCGGTGTGCGGTATGACA